>Ga0114964_10000207_pt1 | contig 45434 bp, 53 predicted proteins | sample C_131016_MF_Meta_FD_92638 | JGI IMG/M metagenome (GOLD analysis project Ga0114964, IMG submission 92638) | Freshwater microbial communities from Lake Croche, Canada to study carbon cycling - C_131016_MF_MetaG | ecosystem: Environmental > Aquatic > Freshwater > Lake | place: Lake Croche, Canada... | reverse complement strand
GTATTCCTGGCGCGCTGCCGCCTGCGGGTCAAACTGGGGTTGTGGCTGGCCTTGCAATTGCTGCTGGTATTCCTGGCGCGCTGCCGCCTGCGGGTCAAACTGGGGTTGTGGCTGGCCTTGCAAGAAATTACCATACGCCGACAATTGGGTCTGTGGCGTTACCGCGCTTAGCCCTCCCAACCCCGTACTTAAACCTTGGGGCTGACCCATAGGGGCTTGAGGGGGCTGACCCATAGGGGCTTGAGGGGCCTGACCCATAGGGGCTTGAGGGGCCTGACCCTGCGGTTGGGACGTATAATAGGCGTCCATCGCATCGGACATATCCATTGGCGTAGTACCTTACTTCTTCTTTTTGAAGCCCTTTAGCATCTCAGCAAACCGGGCGCGTTGGCCTAACTTACCGGGCTTTTTGGCAGCGGCATCCAGCTTACCAGCGGGGATAGGTTCACCCTTCTTGGCACCGAGGGAAGCACGAAGAGCGCCGGGCTTCTTGATAGCGCCCTTAATAAAGTTAGCGCCACCCTTCTTTAGCTTAAGCTCAACGTGCTTACCGCCGTGTTCAGCGGTTTCATGCTGCTTAAAGGCTTTCTTAATCAGCGCCTTGTCTTGGGCCTTGTCGTCCTTATCAGACTCCTTAGCCTTACCGCCCTTGGCATAGGCCATCTTGGAGGGACGGATATCACCCATACCCCGAGACGGACGCATTAGCTGCAGCCCTTCATAGAGCCGCCGCGAGCCATCTTAACTTGCTTAGCCTTGGTCTTACCCTTGGAAGCAATACCATCAGCGGAGGAACGGAACGAACCGCCAGAAGCCATCTTCTTCGCAGAACCACCAGAAGCCATCTTTTTCATATCAGTACCTTTCTTTTGGGCAGAACCGCCCTTTTTCATGCCGGGAGCCCCGGCCATAGAAGAATCAGCCATAGGAGGACTGGCCATAGGAGGACTGGCCATAGGAGAAGCGCCCCCACCTGTGGCCGCATTACGCACTTTGGGCAAAGAAATAATGGTACTGGCTTTGCCAGAAGTGTTTTTACCGCCAAAAGTTTTCTTTTTCATGGTCATACCTCTACAGAGATGCGCGTGTATTATGTTTATTAAGCTCATCGATCTTATGTTCTAGCCGTAAAACCCCGGCGTCAAACCGATCCATTATCTTGTCTAGTTCCCTACTATACTCTGCTCTGGTGATATGGTCACGAGCAACTTCTTCCCGGGTAGTGTTGAGCAGGGCGGAGATACGATCCACCTCATTAAACTTCGCCTTTGCCACAAACCCAAAGACCGCCATAAAGGCACTAAGCACGACGTTCCACGCCATCATTTCCATACTGGGCATATTTAGCACTTCCATGCCCTCAAAGATTTGTTGATGCGGCTGTTCGGATCGTTAGCCGTCTTAGCGCTGGTAAGCTTCTTTTTCATTCCGCTCATCCGCGCGCAAAAGGATTTCTTACGAGAGCCGCCTTCAGGCTGCGGGGCCTTAAGTCCCGGTTTCCCCGGGTTGGCGGCGTTATAGGAAGCACGGCCTTTGGCGTTTAATCCGCCCTTGGGGTTCTTACCTTCTTTGCGCGTCCAAGCCGGGGACTTAGCCATCATGCCACCTTCTGAGAGGGGACTACCATTGGGTAAAGGATGTCTTTACCGTAGTCGCCTACGTACTCTTGAACACCCATGTGGCCGAGTTTGATGGTTGGATCGATCCACACTTCATAGCCATGCTCGCGGGCACGGTCACAGAACAAGAAATCCTCGCCCATATACCCAGCCTCGGTAACCTTGAAATCAAACACGGCGTTGAGCACACGGTCAGTGCGGGTGTCGTAATATTCCCACTCTTTGTGCGCCTCTACGAGCGTCTCAAATACTTCCCGACGAACCATCATAAAGGCAGTGGCTACATGAGTCGCACGGACAAGACCCATGCTGTTCATCGTAAGCTCGTGGCTATCGTCATAGTCGAGGTTGGCAATATAGGTCTTGTGCTCACTACGGGTACGTGGAACCCCGGCAACGATACCCTTCTTGGGGTCTTCCGACCAAGATAGCAGGCGCAGAATATCATCAGGTTCGAAGTTAATATCCGAATCAATGAAGAGCAGGTGGGTGCAGTTGGATTCTAGGAAGTCCTTAACCAACAAATTGCGGGCTCGGGAGACAACTGAACAGCCACAGATACTACCAATCTGGATATCAATACCGTGCTGTGGAGCCGATTGCGCAAAGCGCGCAAGCGAAATAGCTAGCTTAAGAGAGACCTTAAAGTCATACGCCGGGAGGGCGATGAATACACTTCTCCCGGCGAGACTATATCCCTGTTCCTGTTCCACATATCACCCGTAGAAAATGGTTGCGGTTACGTTTGCGGATAGACCCACATAAATCCCGTTTTCAGCTAGAATACCTTCGCCGGGAATAAGAACGTTAAACGCAACGGGGTTATAGCTATCAGCTTCCATCAAGATGGTTGGGTACATTGTCACATTGCCCGCGGTAGTAAGAGACGGCGAAGTGATGGTGAAAGAAGTAGAGTTGGCGCTTACTACAATATAAACATTATCTACGCCACTACCGCTAGTGAAGTCCAACCATACTCGATCACCCGCAGTTAGGGTGTTTGCAATCGTAATCGTACCAGTAGTGGTAGAAATGCTGTACGTACCAAGCTGGGGAGTATAATCCGCAAAAACGGTATTCCTAGCAGCAGCAGTCGTATCTGCAGATACAATAGCCCCTTTCAGGCGAGTACGTGAAGTATACGCAACGCCTGAAAGGGATATATGTTTAGATTTAACATCGTATTGCATACCCATAAGGTACTCCTATTACGAAGTGGCGAACGGAGTAACAATGGTGCCCGAACCAATTACCACACCTGAAACAGACCACATCGTGGCGTTAAGCGCCGTAACGGTGACATAGGAACCAACAATACCGCCCTTGGTCGTACCATTCAGGTTAACCGAGCGGATGCTCGTACCATTGGCAGCGAAACCATTAACCGTATCCGTAGTATCCGTATCAATAACCAGCAGTGAGCCAACCAGATATTGCGAAGCCGCAGTGATGATCTTCCAAGTCGTAGCCGCAGTTTCCACAAGGAAAGTAAAACTAGTACCCATATTGTTAAGTGTGTTTGGGTCAGAGCCGGGGCCAGAGCTATTCGGGTCCGCCGTAGCGTTCAGCGACGGAAGTGTAATAACCAGCGTGGCGTCGTTGGTACGGATGACACGGCCCGCATAGGTTGGGACATCCAACGTGATGGTGTTCGTGCTATCGGCAAGGTTGAGAACGCTGCCCGGGCCTTGAGTGTAGAACCCATTAAGCGAGCGGACAGGACCTTGGAAAGTAGCTAGAGCCATGAGAATTTCCTCGTGTAGAAGCACATCCCTGTATCGTCTCTTCTACGTCTGCTAGGCCAGTCGATACAGGTATTAAAACCTAGACGTATTGTTTTATACACCGCACAAGAAAAAAGGGAAGAGATGTAACTCTCTTCCCCCTCTCTCTGTTTATACTAGCGGTCCTACTACGGAGCGCCAGCCGAGCCAAACATGCCCAGCGGGTCAGACCAGCCGAACGAGTAACGCTCGCGGCTCTTGTAACGGACGTTTCCGGTATCGAAGTCTCCATCCATTGACTGCGCCAGAGGCGAGCGGACGAAGTGCTTCATACCATTCGGAACATCCGTGGACAGGAACCAAGCATCGGTGTCGGTCAGGTAGTGGTTGACGGTATAGCCTTCCGGGATCGAACCGTTGTTCTTCAGTGCATTGATATCATTATCCGAAGTGCTGACGCGGAGTTCCGTTTCCAGCAAGCGGGTAGCAATAAACATCGAAGACGGCGGGATGATCAGCTTCTTCGGCTTAGCCGCGATCAGCAGACCACGTTCATCCACCCAACCAGCGATCTGGATAACGGCGGCTTCAAGCGAAGTCTCGTTAAGGTCAGCCGGGGTCGTGGGGATGTTCGAGTTAGTACCGCCAGAGACAGTCGGATGCGAAGCACTAAACAGGCAGACGCCGTCGCCACCGAGGTAGCTGGAGCTAAAGCCGTTGTTCAGAACCGCAGCCGCCTTGGTCTGCTTGGTATATGCCATAGCGCGGGCCAGGGCCTTGGTGTAGCGGGCCGAGAGCGAGTCATAGAGGTTGTCCTCAATGGCTTCTTCGGTCAGCGAGAACCCAAGGGCGATGGTCTCGTGGTTATAGCGAGCGGTAAAGGCTTCCTGAGCGTTATCATAAGCGATAGCGCTGCCTTCGTTCTTAACCGGAGCAGCCGAAAAGCCCGACAGCTTGGTTTCTTCTTCGAACGAACGCTCGGAGGTTTCGGTTTCAAAGATTTCCTTATGCTCTTCGCCGTAGCGAGCATATTCCAAACCGAACAAGGCGTTCAGGCCGGGCAGGAGTTCTTTAAGGAGTTGTGCGCGTGAAATAGCCATCTAATTTACTCTCCTTAAATGCCGCTAGCTTGGCGATATTGGTGACCGCCAGTAGCACCAGTGGTGGGCTCGTTCCACTTTACGATAACCTCGGTATAGGAACCGGGATAACCCGCGAAAGCGGTTTCGGGCACAACATCAATGATACGGACAGGCCAAGTGTTCGTGGTAGCGGTGGTGGCACCGATAGCGACACTAGAGTTACCAGTCGCCGTACTACCGGCAGCCTGAGTAAGAATGGCGTTGTTACCCACGTTGGTACGAGCGACATAAGCAATCGTAGTCGGGGCGCTATTCGAAGTAACAACCGCGACACGGAACAATTGATCCGGGTCATCAGCAACGTAAGCCACAACATCAGTGATGTTCGTGGTACCAGGGTAATACTGACGGAACGTCTTGCCATAGGTTGGGTCCGTATAGGAGCAACCAAGGAAAACGCCGACAGGGGTAGCTGCATCAGTACCGACATCTTTATCAACGGTGCCAGAGCTAAGCAGCTTCACGACATCGCCAAAATAGATGGCCGTCGAGGAGTTAGTGACGATTGGGATTTGACGGGTAGAACCCGCAAACACCTGACCCCCGATCAGATTGATCGGAATAAGCCCGTAAGGGGCGCCAACAGAAGGATAAGCCATCCAAAGCTCCTAATTTATTTGCCTTTGCCGAACGATGTCTTGGATTGTCGCTCCCTGAAGAGGGGCATCCGAGGATCGTTTTCTCGCATAAAGTTATTGTCTACAGCTTCAATCTGAGAACGGGTCTGACCTTCGTAGTACTCCCTACGTTGGTCCATGAACTCCGAAGGAATCTTGCAAAGCAGCAACCCTGCGACTTCGATATTGTCTTTAAATCGACTACCGGGATCGACCAGCACCTGGAAATGCGGCTGTTCTTCGATCCGAACCGGCTCCCAACCTTCTCGTAGTTTGGACGAGACGTTGCGGGGGTCTGGTTGACCTAAAGAAGAGACACGTACCCACCTATATGCATATCCGGGCTCTTTATCCGGTTCCGGCAGCGCAGATGCAGGCTGCCAAGACTTCGGACGCTCGACTTGCGTACGGGTTTCCAGTTCTCGCGTGATTCTTGGTCCAGTCATTTTAGCGCTCCATCTTCGAAAATTCCCGAGCATATTGCTCAGGAGTGATGCCCAGTTTCTTAGCAATGCTAATCTGGGACTGTTTCAACACGATCTTTTTTGAAGATGTGCTTCGAGAAGCGGGAGCAACGACGTTAGAAGGACGCGATGCGGATTTGGTGTTACCGCTAGTCGGTTTAGGTGTTTCCCCAAAATACTCAGGGAAACGGCGTTGCATCGTGTTGTCGATGCTATGCCAATATTCGTCGGTACCAACATAGCCAGTACCGTGTTGTGTCTCAAGCTTCTGGTGAAGCCCAAGCGCGGATGCAGTCATCTCCGGGTCGGTACCCCACCACGTATTGCGCTCTTGCCACGCCATAGTCTTGGAGTCTGGCCTCGGAGGGGCCGCGTATTGAGTATTAGTTACAGCAGGTTCTTCTTCTTGTAAAGCAGGGCGATAACTCTTCAGTTGTTGAAGCTTGTAACTAGCGTCCGTAAGCCGTTCTTGGGCTTCAAGAACCTTATCAGAGTCGCCTTCTTCATACGCCAACTTATAATCACGTCGCGCATCTGCCGCTTCCATTTCGGCAGTGTTCTTATAGCTAGAGACGAGGTGGCTTTCGCCATTAGAGAGTGAGGCTTTAAGCCGCTTGTTCTCTTCCATCATCCGCTGGGCGACAGAAAGAGCCTCGTGCTTCTCACGAGATTCACGTTCCTTTTCCCGGCGCTCGTCGTGCCAGACTTTCTTCATCTGCTTAAGGCGGGTCTTAACCTTATCAGAGTAGTCTTCGAGTTCGTCTGCCTCTAGCTCTTCAACCAATTCTTTTGGCATAGGCGCACGATCCCGGTCCTCCGGGGGCGTATCATCCTCTACTTCAATCTCGGGTCCGTCCTCGATTTCAAATTCGAAGTCATCATCTTTATCACTCATTTGTGCCTCCTTTAGGCTCTGGAAATGCCGCGCGGATCATCAACAACAGCCTCAACAGCATCGTCGTTAATAATTCTAAACTCTCGACCGTGAATCTTTACCCGAGTACCGGCATGAGGGCGCACGAGGATAAAATCCCCACTCTTGCACCAAGCCCCGCTGGGGAACTTTTGCTCATCTTTGTAGCAATCGGGGCCGAGGTTCACGACAAAGAGCACTGTGGTAAGGAGTTCTTCATGCTCAATGGTGATACCGGCTTTAAGGAGCCCGTTCTCGAACTTGGAACCCACTTCAGGGATAGCGCACAAAATGCGGTAGCCCGAGGGGACTGGAAGCTGTTTAGCTTTCTGCTCATCAGTTTCAGGTAGTACAGTCGCATCATCAAGGTTGTCGGTGCTTGTAGCCAACAAAAGGTTAGTCATCTGCGTTTTCCATCCTTTCCGCAGTTTCAATGATCATATTATTGACCATCAACAGCCCACGGACTATCCCGCAGGAATACTTATAGTCTCCATGATCCTTAGCCGTGCCTTTGGCTAGGTCTTCGGATATATGGGTGATCTCTTCTTGTATCTTGTTTGAGAGATACTTTAGGATATCGTTACTCATTCAGCTTCCTCTGTAGCTTGTGGGGCTTCTGTAGTTTCTTCTTGCGAAGGTTGTTGCGCTTGCTGCTGTTGAGCGGCTAGCTGCATGGCTTGCATTCCGGCATCGTGAGACCGGTCTGCTGTTTTATGTTCAGTATCATGGGCGCGTTGAGCACCTTCACGGGCAATATCTACACCGATACGCAAACCCTCGACTTTATCTTGAGAGTCACGCTGGGCCTTATCTGTAGCGATCTTTGCGCCAACCTGCAGACCCGCAATGCGTTCCTGTACGGCCAGACGTTCTCTTTCAATATCGAGCTGATCTGATTTAGCGCCAGCATCGAGCATCATCTTCTTGCCCTTGAGGTCCAGTTCACCCTTCTTGATACCCAGCTCTTGCTGCTGCATCTGAACAATCGGGTCTTGGGCCGTCTGCTGAGCTTGCTGTTGCGCGGCTTGGCTCTGGTTAGTCTGCAGAACCTGCTTAGCGGCGGTAGCGGCGAGACGGGAAATCTCCATCTCGGTGTCTTGGGACATCTTCGCGTCAGGGGCCGGATACGGCACACCAGCGGCATCCTCAATCTGCTTGCGATACTTGAAGCCCATATGCTCCATGATGTGAGCTTGCATCGCTGCCATCATACCCTGCGCCTGCGGGTTCTGACCCATAAGCTTAGCGATCTGTGGGTCTTGTAGCGCCGAGGTATGCACCGTTATGTGCGCATCGTGGTCCTGTGGGAGGAACGCTTTGACCGGCTTACCATTAAAGACGTTGATATTCTCACTGACAGGATCAACTGGCGTCTGGTCATCTGTATCCATAGGTACAAGCTTAGCGGCGTTCTTAACCCCAAGAATCTCCAGCATCTGCCGATGCAGGTATGGGAGGTCGTAAATCTGCGGAGCGCCTTGGGCCATCTGCATGACGGCTTGGTACTGCACAACCTTTTGGGCCATAGTGGCTGCATTAGGGTCGCTGACGGGTATAACGGTGACGAAGTCGTAGTCAGCCTTCTTAGCCTTCGGAGTGCCCTCCTCGGGCTCGTACGAGTACTCATCGGGGGTATAGTCGCGGATGATTTCCTTCAGGAGGCGGAACTCCTGCTTCATCGCATAGTGGATGCGCGCTTGAACGGCAGACATCACCTTTAGCGTACGTTCAAGGATAGCCAGCGTGGACCCAACCGGCGAGTTAGCCGACATATCAGAGACCTGCAGGTCAGCAGCGCCAGCGAACCTACGCCCTTCGTCTACAATGGTACCAAGTAGGGAGTATAGGACTTGGCTGGGCTCCTTATAGGGGAGCGGCATCAGGTTATCGCGGATAGAACCGCTGGCTACATCTACATCGCGCCATTCGGCGGGGGCTATCGGGGTGTCATCACCCTTGACGCGAAGTCCTTTAGTTTTAAAGCCACCCGGTAGATTAGATAGAGTACCAGCATCAACGAGCTGGCGAATAAGAGAAGTGCCAGACTTAGCAAAAGCACCAATAAGATGGATAAGACCGAAAGCGTAGAAGCCAAAGCCTGGAATATAACTATAGTGAACGAAATGATTACGTTTTTGCTTAGTTTTATCTTCTGGCTGCCAGTTTCTGCGGATTGCCAGGACTGTTTCAGTGTTTTTTTCAATCGTAACCACGTACGGTAGCGCAATACCCGTTTCTTTACCGTCATCATCAACATCTTCGTACCCCGGCAGGTTGATATCGACATGCATTTCAAGGATTTTGAACCGGTCGTCCGATGACGCACGGAATCCCATCTTTTCGGCAATCTTTTTCTCTACTTCATCAAAAGTATCAACCGGATCACCAAGGTCAACGTCCTGATAGAAGCCTGCGGCCTGCAGTTTCTTCATTTCGTTAGGGGTTTTACGCATAACGTGGGTCACACGCTCTGATGTCTGCAAGTTAGAGGCACCATACGGTACAACTACATCTTCAGCGGGTACAAATAGCGAGACTTGGCGTTGTAGTGACGGGTCGTAGTACACTTTCTTGAACGCATTGCCCGAAAGACCAAGGCCCCAGAGCATCCGCTCGTGTTCCGGGCGGTATTCCACCATACGATCCGTCAATTGGTAGTTCATATCGTCGCTCACCCGGAGCGCCGCGTCCTTTTTCTCTTGGGTTTCCTTACCAATGATCAGTGTTTTGATCGGACCCGCCGCTGGAAACGTTTCCATCATCGTTTCAGCTTGGAACTTAACCAGCGCTTCGCTCAAAAGCGGGTGGTATACCCCGCACGCACCGGGCCAGGGCTCACTACGGTCCTCAACCTTAAGGCCAAGCAGCTCCAGACCGTCTACATAGGTCTGAATCCAGTCCTTACGAGAGCTAATATCCTCGTCGAAGTCGCCAATTAGATCACCGATAAGCTCCGTAAGGTCTTTCTCGTCGATCACTTCGGCCAGATTTTGGTTGAACTCCTCGTCCGCTTCTTCATCGAACTCTTCATCCATCTTCTCGGCATCGTCCATCTCATCACTAAGATCGATTTCAACTTCGATATCCGGGTCTTCTTGGTCATCAGCCTGCAGGCCGAGCGGAGCGCGGTTCAATGCTTTATCTACGGCCATGATCTGTTCCTAGAAGAGACGGTTGCGCCCAGCGGCGGGATTAGGACGTTCTATATTACCACTTTTACGCGGTGGAGGAGGGGGCAGTATTAGTAAAGCGTCGGGTTCTTTCTTGTCAAAATAGTCTCTAAGTGCTGCTGCTCCGCCTGCGTTAGCAACGTTAGTTGGGCTTGCTTTGAACGTCCATCCACCCTCATCGCTTCCAGACCATTCCCCTGCAGGGGGTGCACCTTTTGTTTTAGAAACAAGGCTATCGGTTGAATATGTAATGTGGTTTGTTTTTTTATATTTATCATCTAGATGGCCTGTCTTTGGGTCAGCCTTAGCGCCAGCAACAAAAGCCGCATGCGCATCGTAGTCGTCAGACTCTTGGACCTTGTTGTCTGCCAGCCACTTTGCGTAGTCATCCGCCATTAGTAGTACCCCTGTACCTTGCGTCGGAATTCCCGCTCTTCTTCGGGCTCGTCTAGGTTAGTGCCTATATAGCCGCCTTTTCTGAACCGCATAAGCGCCAGAGAGACGGAGTCTACGTAGTCGTCGTGTTCCCCAGAGGGGAAGCTAGCAACTTCGTCTATAACTTCTTCTGCCCAGTTAGTAGCTGGAGCCCACACCCGACCAGAAGCAAACATATCAGCGACAGCGTTTAACCTACTGATCTTATCATTACCACGGGTCGGCGTGAACTCCTGTACAGGTATACCCATTGCACGCATCTCGTAGATAAGCGGCGCACCCGAAGCCTTCTTCTCGATAATCACCGAGTCCGGTTCCCAGTCTTTATACTCTTCTATCGCCTTCTGTTTAAGGCGCGGGAACTCCATGCGCTCCCTGAAAGCGTTTAAGAGGATAATGTTAGCCTGCTTAACCCCCGTATCGTCGGGCATATAGAAGACACCCCACGTTGTAAGCGCACTATAGTCAGCCCGCTGGCTTTTCTCGAAGGCTGTATCCCACGCCATAAGTGTGAACTCACAGTCGGGCGGGTCATCCTTCTCCCACTCACGCCACCACTCTCTCTTTATAATAGCGCTAGTTTCAGATGTGGGGTTCTGCTGGTACTGCGCCATCCACTTGGAGTTGGGCAGTTCTTCCTTAAGCGAGGCTAGTTCTTTGAGAGACCAGAACTCGGGCCAGAGCGGGTTGCCACTGGGGAGGAGCGCAGGGAACTCAATCACCTCCCACTCCTCCCCACCTCGCTGAGCGGCGGCTTTAACCACCTGCCCAGTCAGGTCCTTCTTTGACCATCGTGTCATGACGACGACTATAGCGCCGCCCGGCTGCAGCCGCTGCCGAGGACCCGAGGTATACCACTCGTAAGTCTTGTCGTAGATGTCTGGGTTAATTTCCGCGAGTGCCGCTTCTTGTTCAGAGTGCGGGTCATCAATAATCAGCAGGTCAGCACCCTTGCCAGTAACCGCACCACCAACACCGATAGCGAAGTAGTCACCACCCTTACTAGTGTTCCATCGACCAGCCGCCTTCGAGTCCGACTGCAGGACGAGGTCAGGGAAGATAGCGTGGTAGTTATCCGTATCGACGAGGTTCCTCACCTTACGACCAAAGCCCACGGCCAGCTCTGCTGTGTGGCTAGTCTGGATAACTTTTTTGCCGGGATTCTTACCCAAAAACCATGCAGGGAGCAGGAAGGAAGCAAACTCACTCTTAGTATGTCGCGGGGGCATATTAATAATAAGCCGCTTCAGCTCCCCCCGCGCCACGCGCTCAAACGCCTCCGCCATCCGTGCGTGGTGCCTGCCAGAGATAAACGACGGCCACATCTCTTTGACGAACGGCAGGAACCGCTCAGTCGCCAGCTTCTTAGTCCGTAGCTCTTCCAACTTGGCTAGCTCTGCAAGGAGCATCTCCTGCTCGGGGGCGGAGAGAAGAGGGAGAATAGACGGGATATCCCTGAGGGATATATTATCCAGCAACGGGTTAGGGTTGATCCGGGTGCGCCCGCGAGGCGTAGAGACATTCCCCTTAATACTCACTCTTCTTCCTGCTCCGCAGGAATATCCTCAAACACCCCAAGCTCCTCGTCGATACTCATATATACCGGGGTTACATCTATAATGTCCGCGTTCAGGAGTCTCTTAACCCGCTCCTTTATCGCATCCTCAAGAGCTTCAGGCGTTTTATAGTTTATAGTTATCTCACTGCGCTCAGTGAACAGGCCTATGTCAGAGTGCTTACCTAGAAGCTCAAGAGCGCGTAGCTCGAACTTAGTGTCGCCGCAGTTGGCGATCTCCATAAGCTTATTCGTAATAGCCGACCGGGCAGCCGCCGCATCGAACGCAAGCTGTTGTCCGTAAGTCTTAAGGAAAGCTGCAGCAGCAAACGCAGTGTTAGGCAGTGTGAGATTCTTGCTCTTCTGCTTCTTTATTACCTCATCCAGCAACCGCTTCTCTCGCTCCTGATCCTCAGGGGAAAGCTCTAGCGTAGCGTCAAACGCGCCCATCGCCTCTTGCATCTCTACGGTATTTGCCGCGATTTCTAGTTCTTCAATAAAGGTGTTGGGTGTTTCTTCCCGGGTGTCATAGGGCACCGGGTGATCTTTAGTAGGCACGATATTGATTATCGGCATAGGTATTAGGTTCTTTTTCGTTTTGTCTGGTGTTGTTTTAAGAGCGAACGCCCCCAGTGAGACTAGATATACCGAAGAATGAATAAAAGAAAACCCACTTATCGTTATAGGTAAAATCTAACAACTAAGACCAGCCTTTTATCTTTTTCGATAAATAAAAATATATACCCCCCGGGGGTATTAGAAAAGAAAAAGGCATGGGGGGGTTTCTCTGTGCGCGCTAACCGCATGGTAGCTGGGGAAAACGAAGGGGGGAGGGGGCCTAGACAATGTCAAGTATATCTTAAAAAATATGCGATATAATGTGTAAAATAGTAAGTATAGAAAGTGTGGGGACTTTGCTCTGGTTTGGGGGCATGGGGATGGCGTGGGTCGCGCCAGCGCCAGAAAAGCAATCCCCTCCCCACATAGGCCATAAATCGACTTTCACGCCCATTTAGTAGGCCACATTCCTCCCCATTTCCCCCTATATGTGACACACCATCGTGTCGCTCTAAAGAGGAAGCAAAGCCACATGGCCAAGCTCGCTCACATCTTGGGCTCATCGCCCGCTGCTACGCAGCCTAATACTCGCCTCGTCTATTTTATCGAGTGGCAACCGATTGAAGGGAGTGAGTACGTTTGTTCGGAGGTTGGGCACCTGACCCAGAAGGATGCCGCCAAGCAGGCCGCCGAATGGATGCAGACGTTGACCCGCAATGGGTTCTTCGTCTCCATCCGTATCACACACAAGTGGGTGCAATCATGAGAATGAGGGCCATCCTCGCCATCATCCCGAGCCTGCTCGGGATTATGCTCTTCCTAGGGATCATGCTCACCCTGATCATTCTCCTAGGCTGAATCGCCGACCCCCTGCGCCGCAAGGCGTGGGGGGAAGGTGATAGTAATCCAAGAGGTGGTAGCATATTCGTGCCCCATCGTGGTCCATCGTGGTCCATCGTGGTCCCTCGTGGTCCCTCGTGCGCGTCCAAGGGGCGAAAGGTTCGGGGACATTGTCCCCAAGGCTGTAAATCGACTTTCGCGCCCCCAATGCGTGTCACATTCTTCCCCATAGGTACCTATATATGAGGCCCTACTTTGGGGTCTCTTTTTAGAGGAAGCTAACCTTATGGTTATGCGTTCACAAAAGGGCTCAACGCCCGCTGCTAAGCAGCCTTCCGTTCGCGCTACTCGCGCTGTCGTTCGCAATCTGCAAGCTGAGGCCTTACAGGCCAAGATCGATCAGATGCTGGCAGAGCAAGCTTCGCTCTTAGCTGGTGCCAATCAGGCCAAGGCAGAGGCCACTAAGGCGCGCCAAGAGACGCGTATCGCGCGCGACAAGGCTAAGGATAACAAAGAAGCGCAAGCTTCCGCGCGCGCTAAGGAGAAGCGCTTGGCTGACAATATGGCCAAGAAAAAGGTCTTGGCTGACAAGGCTGAAAAGGCTGAGGCTGCTAAGGCCAAGTCGGATGCTGCTAAATGGCAGCCGGGTATCAGGGTTCAGCAGATCGCCACCTTGGCGATGGCTGAAATAGGCGCGAGCAAGGCCTCCTATGGCGCGCTTGTGCTTTTCTCTGCAGACTTCGCGAGGGAGGCCAACAGAGGCCATAACACGCACTGCGGGGGCCTAGAGGCCTCTGATGCACAATTGAAAATGGTCACGGACATCCGCCGGGACATCAGGAACCAGATCAAGTCGCTAGTACCAGCTACTGGTGACAAGGCGGCTGACAAGGCGGCTAAGATCGACGCTCCGAAAGGTACGCTGAAGCACTTCAAGGTCTATCTTGGAGAGCTAGCTAGCGGAAAGCGATACGCTCTGGACGGTTCGCTAGTCGCGGGAACATCCGCGAAAGGCGCGCAAAGTCTGACAAGGCCTCCGGTGGAACGTTTTGTTCAAGGTCTAAAGGACACCTATAAGGTGTTCCTGCGCGCTTCGCCTGAGGAGGCCATGAAGCTTAAAGGGGTCCTCGACCTTGAAAAGCTTCTGATAAGCCTAGGCGTCAAGCCTGACGCCCTATATAGGGAAGTAGAGGCGGCGAAAGAAAAGCGCGCGCGCTTCCTGAAAGTATAACTACCCTGACCCCGGAGCCGAAAGGTTCCGGGGTTTTTTTGTGCCCGCGCGCCAGCCCATCCCGGGCGGCGGCGGGATCATGACAGTGATCTAAGGGGTGGTAGCATGTCGTGCAGTACCCACGTGGTTCGCACTAAGTGGCAAGGTGCAAGGCTTCGGGGGACATTGTCCCCGAGCTGATCATGACAGTGATCTAAGGGGTGGTAGCATCTAACCGGCAGGGGACAATGTCCCCGGCTCGGTAATGTAAGAATGTAAGAAAGGGACAATGTCCCCCTATCTATGTGTCACAATGTAACAATGTAAGAATGTAAGAAAAGTTTTTTTCCCAATGTGTTACCACTTTGTTTCAATATTTGTAGCGTGTTTGTAATGTAAGAACGTAAGAAAATGGAAAGCCCTTTTGTAAGAATCTTACATGAATGATTTCAACAACTTAAGTGTAATGTAAGAATGTAAGAACGATTTTCGAGTGATTACCCAAAACAGAGTTCTCCAGCAGATAAATGCACAAAACAACGAAAGTAGATTTTTCTATAGGGGGTATATACTTTTTCATTTTCTCTTACTTTCTTACATTACAGCTTTTTTTCCCCGCAATCCCTTATGCCACAAGGCGTTGCTAATGTAAGAACTGTTGTAAGAAAACACCCCGATTTTCTTACGTTCTTACATTGCCTTCTTACATTGCCTCTGCGCTTCTTCGCAGCTCCACCCTGCTCCGCCGCAACCTACTCCGCCTCCTGCCCTCGGTTGACACTTGGGAGGTCGTGTCACATAATTATAATGTTGGAGGAACTATGCCCTCCAGTAGGAAAACGTAAGAAACCAACCGGGGACAATGTCCCCCGAGGAGCGAGAACGATGAAGAAAGTTATAGCCCGCCTCATGCGCCGTTGGCGCTACCTAAGGACATGGGGAACCCCCATAGGTAAAGACTGCATCAGCCTGGACACTTCCTTGTGCCGCTGGCTTGGCACACGCCTTCTCTTCCTAGCGGACCACACCCACGGTGCTCCGTGCGGTTACATGGGAAGCTCGTGGGAGGACGAGGACGGTACGGGTTATGAGCAGTGGAAAAAAGACCTAGCCGGGGCGGGCAATGCCCTGCTGGCATGGGGTAACCGCTACGAAGAAAAGTATGACGAGGAACACATCTACACACCAGCGCAATTAGCCCTGCGGTGGGTAGCGCAGAACCTAGCGAACCTGTGGGATTAACACCAACCAAAGGAGAGAACGATGAGCAAGAGCAGCGAAACTGCGGAGAATAAGCCGGATAAACTCCGCACCAAACAACCTATCCGGTGCATGAACACCGTGGACTTGGAAGAGTGGCTCGAGGTGCGAGCTACGATGTCTGAATGGAGCAAGGCATATGAAAACGAAGGAGCAGCAAGCAGCACAGATACTGAGCATCGCCCCATATGGGCGGGACGGCTGGCGAGTGGAGTTTAACACGGAGGTAAATCTATCCCTGTCTGGGTGCGGTGCACCTGACAAGATTTGGTATCTTGGAAAGAGGGACGACAAAAAAGAGGACGAGATGGATATCTACATACGCGCAATCCGCGCGCTTAACAGGAAGAAGGAGCAGGACAATGTTTGATGTGGTTGTAGCGTGTCAGCTAGCGGCAGATGCCGCCCGTATGGCAGCCCGTGCAGCCGAGATGGCAAGCGGTGGAGAAAGATCAGCAGCAATAGGCGCAGCGAGCGCCGCAATTCGGGCAGCGAAAGCGGCCCTGGACGCAGCAAGGGAGAAGGTCTGATGGTTTGGTTTAGTTTCATGCTTGGATGTTGGACAGGGGCAGGCGTCGGCATGTGCGTCGCCGCACTCTTTGGAGGTAAGAGATGAGCTTAATGAAGGAGAAAACAAATGCCGAGTGAGACCCCCCGTCTCCCGCAAGAGACGTATCAAAAGATGCTCCGAAGGGGAGCGAGCGGTGGCCTTGGCCTACAGGCCGGGGATGTTGCCGAGTTCCCGAGGAGGAAGAACGCTATAGCCGCTGCGATCATCCCGTCCCTTGTTGGTACGCTGTTATTCTTTAGCGTAGCCTTTGTGGCAATCGTCATGGTGGCAGGATGATTAGTAGTGGGGACAATGTCCCCCACCCCGGCTACGAGCTAATACGCATCGAAGGACCAAGGCGTATGTTCAAAGACCCGGTATTTGGAGAGGTGTATCTCGAACAAGGCGAGCTGCCGTACTGGAATGTTTTCTATTACCGCCCCGACCGGATGCAAGCCTGTGCGTTGATCCGTGCAAAAGACAAGGGAGAGGCACAACAGAATGCTCTGATCATGTTCAGTAGGAGAGAGAAGAAGGAAGCCAGACGCAGGTGACTACGCAGAGCTGCGAAGCAGCACAAAACCAACCAGGGACATTGTCCCCTAGAGCAAGGATACCAAAGATGTACGGACGTTTCGCAACTAACATCAAGCCGATACTCCACTACGAAGATGCTTGCCGTAGAGAAGCAGCGATTGTCCCCGTGCGGGGTGATGCCAATGGTACTAAGCCGCTAGTAGAACGACGCAAAAAGTTTTTGAGTATACGTAAGGGTAAGAACGACGAGATTATCGTGCGCCTCTATAACACCGACGTAGTCACATACTGTAAGGATGGGACCATCGCACTAGAAACTGGGCGCTGGCAAACGCAGACCACCCATCAGGTTATATCTTCCGTTGTAGGGGTCCCTGTGCTCGCACACGACAGCAATTCTTGGATAGCTTGTGAGTGGGACTCTGGCACCACAAGTGGCACCACAAGTGGCACCACAAACGAAGTGCGAACCAGAGGGTATCTGCCTTTTGGCGGGGAGCACACGCCGGAAGTTTTCACCCGGTCAGATACGGGGAGCTATGCCCTCTATACGTCTGTACCTACGTTCCCGGTTGTTAAAGTCAGAAACAGAGACGCCTGTAAGCGCATTTATACGCAGTTCAAAGACTTCACAACCTACATGGTAGCTATGGCTAAGCTTCGGGCCGGTTCCAAACTGTCTCATCAAGAGTATGGGGATATGTTTGGTTGGAGTGCCTTTGGTGGGAGTGCTGGGCCGCGATGCAACACACCAACCTTAGTCACCAGCGAATTACTCGCGCTGTTTAAGAGTGATGACATTGGGGACCACTACAAGGCGCTTATGTTCTTGGCGTGGGATGATAATATCGCATACTTTTGGGCAGACGACGTCAGCTATCCGTCAGTTGCGGTTCTAAAATTGCGGTTTGATCGGATTCTACTAGCCGAGTACGCCACTCAGATGCTTGTGAAGAAGCAAGTAACCACAGGTAAGTTGGTGAAAGACCCCTACAAAAACTACCGGATATAAAAAACCCTGGCCTTTCAGGACCGCTTGACACTTGGGAGGTCGTGTCACACAATTAAAAAATGGAGAGCGGGGAACAACCCCGCCTACAGCCAGCAACCCAACCGGGGACAATGTCCCCCAGAGCAAGGATAGCAAAGATGACTACCACCGCTGCTAACATGACGCTGCCTATCACGCTGACCCAAGCGGGTCAGCTTATCCTCGCGGTTCCTGATAACCGCTTCATCCTACTAGGCGAACCCGGTACGGGTAAGTCTTCCATCATGGCCTTCTTGAGCAAGGTGCTACCTGACCATGCGTTCGGTTATATCGACTGCCAGTGCAAGGACTTGGGTGATGTCGCTATGCCCGTGGTCAACATCGAAGAGCGGGTGACTTACTACGCACCCAATGCTGGTTTCCAACTTAGCCATAACTCTACTCGCCCCGTCTGCTTGATGCTGGACGAGTTCCCCAAGGCCCCGATGCCCGTGCAGAATATGCTGCATCCGCTATTGGAAGCACACAACCCGAGGCTTGGGGATATCCCGCTACCCCCAGGGTCCATCATCTTCCTCACTGGCAACCTATCCACCGATGGTGTCGGTGATGTTTTGAAGCCGCATACCCGCAACCGGGTCACTACGCTTATCATCAAGAAGCCCGATGCTGATGAGTGGTTGGCTTGGGCCATTGATAACGACATCGACCCAGCGGTCATGGTTTGGGTACGGGATAACCCACACGCTCTAGCTAGTTATACGGATGGTACAGAGAATGAGAACCCCTACATTTTTATCCCACGCAAAATGCAGGTGGCTTTCGTATCTCCCCGTTCGTTGGAGAAAGCATCTAACATCGTCAAGAGGAGGCATATGTTCGATAGCAAAGCGCTGCTTCACGCTTTGGGTGGGACTATTGGTGCAAGCGCAGCGGCGGATATGGAAGCGCACATTGCCTACCATGATGAGCTTCCAGCATGGGCTACGATTATCGATAAACCCAAGACCACCCCAATCCCGACCAGCCCCGGTGCGTGTGTGACGATGATATTCGGTGCAGTCCAGAAGGTAGATAGGACGAGCATCAACCCGTTCATGGATTATGTGGAGCGGTTCGACCCGGAGTGGCAAGCTATGTTCTGTATCCACATGGCTCGCAACCCGACCAAGCAACAGGTCGCGTTCAGGTCTGAGAAGTTCAAGACATGGGCCATCAACAACGCTGACCTACTCTAACAACCGGGGACAATGTCCCCCACCAACAAGGAGCAAGACTATGCAATTCATTCCCGTTAAGGAGGCTCCCCCGGCAGAGCCTCACGACAAACTAATGCGTAAACTGAAGCGCGTTCGGATCAACATCATGCGCGAGCAGACGTTCATCCGGTTCTCCCCGATCATGATGATCGGTACTACCTACTTGGATGATGATACTCCCACTGCTTGCACTAATGGGCGAGATGAATGGTACGGACGCGCCTTCGTCCAATCCCTTTCCGACAAGGAGCTTGCGTTCGTTGTCTTGCATGAGAACTTGCATAAGGCTCTTAGGCATATGACTACGTGGAGCAAGCTGCGGGCCATCGACGCAAGGCTTACCAATATGGCCCTCGACTTCGTGATTAACCTCATGCTGGTTAAGATGGACCCCAATGAGAAGTTCCTTGCTGAACCCCTCCTGAATGGCAGACGCTTCATCTGCTTGGACACACGCTTCGAAGGCATGAACACCAAGCAAGTGTTCGACATCCTCAAGCAGGAGAAGGAAGAAGGCGACGAAGGCGACGAAGGCGACGAAGGTAGCCTAGATGAGCACGATTGGGATGGTGCGCGTGAGCTTTCCGCCGCAGAGAAGGAAGTCCTAGAGAAGGAGATTGATCGGGCTAGGCGGCAAGGGGAAGCGCAACACCGCAAGTTGTTTGGTCGGAACGGTGGCAATATACACCGGGAGCTTGGTGACCTTCTTGACCCGCAGATCGATTGGAAAGCTGCGCTTGAGGAGTTTGTCTCCTCCACCTGTGCGGGTAAGGATGTGTCATCTTGGAAGCGGATTAACCGCCGGTTCATCTCACAAGGTACCTATATGCCGTCCTTCATCTCAGAGCGGGTTGGAAGTATCGTGGTGGGGATCGATACGTCTGGCTCTATTGGTAATGCTATGCTTGCTCTCTTCTTGTCCGAAGTGGCAGCGGTGGCAGGGGAAGTCCAGCCGGAGAAGCTGGACCTGATCTATTGGGACGCAGCAGTCGCGGGACATGAAGAGTACGACGTAGCATCCCTACCTAACCTGTACTCTTCTACTAAGCCCGTAGGTGGAGGCGGCACCGACCCCTCCTGTGTCGAGAAGTTCTTGGAAGAGAAAGCGATTACCCCCGACTGCATCATCATGCTGACCGATGGGCGTCTGGGTAACTGGGGGGCTAACTGGAGTGCACCTGTACTGTGGGTGATCCTGAACAACCCCGACTGCTACGCACCCAACGGCAAGACCATACACATCGACTAGCCGGGGACAATGTCCCCGTAACCAGTAAGGAGCAACCGTGTCTAAAGCAATCATATCTTTTGGATATAAAAAGTACGTCATGTCTATAGAAAACGCAATAACTGTTGTGGAGTTAATGAGCAACGCCGAGCGGTATGAGTCAAAGTATAAGAGTAAAGATCAAGGAGGTACTACGTATCATATATGGGAAGAGGACGACATAGAACCCAAAGAGTTCCAAGTACTCTCTGACAACTCGTACCGCATGGCTAAAATGGCGGGTAAACACCCCGAGACATAACTACCTACTTACAACCAACCAACCAACATGGAAAAAGGATCACTACAATGAGCATCACTTCATCATCCGTTCTCGCTGAACTGAACATCTCCGTTTGGCTTGCTAACAAGCTGGACAAGGGGCAGACCGACAAGGTCATCGCAGACGCTAACGCTTCCACCAAGGCAGCGACTGTCCACAAGAACCTAATGGCTGGCACCCATCTTCGGAAAGAGATCGCTGACTTCGCAGCAAGCTGCCGTTTGTGGCACCACAATCAGACGTTGGCTTGGTCCGATAAGGGGCCGCGCCTCCTGCCGACTAGCCTGTTCCTCGACTACAAGGGAGAGATCAATACCCGTAAGGCTACCTTCTTTGCTATGAAACAAAACTTCCTCTTGAACTACCCGGCACTGGTTCAAACTGCGGGTAACTACTTGGGTAGTATGTTTGATCCGGCGGACTACCCATCCATCGAAGAAGTAACTGCGAAGTTCGACTTCCGCGTAGTGTTCTCTCCGTTGCCAGAGGCGGGTGACTTCCGCGTCGATATCCCCGTCCAAGATTTGGAGGAAGCTAAGCAGGACTACGAGGTTGCGTTCAATGACCGCCTGTCTGACGCCATGAGCGGGGCGTGGGGTAAGCTACACTCTACGCTTACGGCTATGTCTGAGAAGCTGACGGACTTAAACGGTGATGAGAAGAAGCGTTACCACGAGACGCTTATTACTAACGCGCAGTCCCTATGTCAGATGCTTACCCACCTGAACATTACCAAAGACCCCAAGCTGGAACAGGCGCGTAAGGAGTTGGAACGGGTTATGGCGGGTGTCGATATTGTTGACATCAAGGATAGCGCAATAGTCCGTGCAGATACCAAAGCTAAGCTGGATAGCATCCTTAAACAATACGAGTGGTAACCAAGTGGGGGACATTGTCCCCCTAACCAACAAGGAGCAAGACTATGGATCGTGCTAAGTATAATCACATTGTTGGCGCTAACCCCAACATAGTATTTCGACAACCAAAAGATGATACTCAGACACACGAGTATATAATATCAAGTCCGCTAGCAGCACTTGCGAGACGTATAGCTCTGCGTAAGCCACGATGGACTATAGAGTATTTAACACAACGTAGGTCTACTGGGCTGCCGTATATTGTAAGCTCTTTTGTTGTATGGGAAAAAGGAGAGGAACTAGGGACTGTTACCCGTGATGTACGTAACTATAAGGAAGGTTGTCGGATATACAACAAGCGGATTTCTAATGATCTGTACCGAAAGAAAGATGTTTTTACGAGCGACCTTAACAAGGCGATAAAAATTATCGAGAAGTATTTCTTTCCCCCTAGTGTAAATGAGCGTTTGGCTTTTATAGCTAACGAAGTGCAGAGTATTGGGCATCGTCATGCGTCTATTTGTAGGCAAAAACATCAAGATACAGAACGTTTAATGCAGCAAGAACTTCTAGTTCTATTAAAAGAAAACTGGAATGGGCTTATGGATGAGATACATAACCGAGCACCCCTTAAACAAGAGTCCTATATAAATGCTCGCCAAGCCGCTAAAGAAGCTGAGGGTTTCTACGGCAGCAAAAACGCGGGGGTTGGCCACTATGTGTTGCAGTCTGATGCCGAGTACGCGATTTACAAAACGGGGTGTTTGGAACCAACCCAAGTTGGTTTGATGGACATATTGCCCGAGCACATAAAAATGGCGTTAGGGTTACTCAAGATGGTGGAGACGGAAACTGTTATTCCCGAAGTCGGTTTGCGTATCGATGAAAGCGCTTTTTTTATTCTTAACCCAAAAGAGGTAGCCTGATGGATACGGAAGCGCCGGGGACATTGTCCCCCAAAATAGAAAAAACCTCAATACATTCAACCCTACGCCTACCCAAAGAAGTGTTTGATTTCTATGCGGGTTTCTCATCCCGCACAGGTAAAATGCGGGAGGTACTAGCTGCCTATGCCCGAAGCGAACTCCGTAAATAATCATTAACTATAGGCCACCCTTAAAAAAGGTGGCCTTAATGATAGTGATAGTGTTTTTCCCCTCCCGGAAAAATAACTTTTGACTTTGCCCAACATTATAACGTAGGTTAGGAACGACCGATGACGCCTGAACAAATTGCACTGGCCCTGTGGGACTACCTCGAAACCAGACAGGGGTTCAGGGATATGTCAAAGCTCGTTTTACCTATGACCAAGGAAACGCTCATCGAAGAGATGGCGGATATCATCATAAAGGGAACGACAGATGGCGCGGACGCCTGAAAAAGCAATCAAAGACAAAGTGGTAGCTATCCTGAAGAAGGAGAGCATCTATTATTTCTTCCCGGCCACGCACGGTATGGGGCGCAGCGGCGTACCTGATATCATTTGCTGTGTGGCTGGTAGGTTCTTGGCCATTGAATGCAAGGCAGGTGGTGGTAGGCTAACAGACCTGCAGGCCCGAGAGATCGAGCGCATCCGTGGTGCTGGTGGTGCTGCCGCTGTGGTGAATGAACAGAGCATAGACAACGTGCCCGAGTGGATCAGGCGAGTGAGGAGCGGACTATGAACGACGGTGTAAAGATGCTGCTGGCTAGGATGGACAGCCACCCCGAAGAGTTTGCAGATATGTTTGTGCAAGACCAGAGTAGGATACCCGGCAGGTGGCAGGGGATAATGAAAATTCTTGAAGCCAAAGGAGGTTTCCTGTCCGAGGAAGACAAGACTGCGCTACTAGATAAGTATCACTCCATCCAAGGTGATAACTTCACGCAGTATGTCATGCGCGAGCTGTTGGAAGATACGAAGGAACTTGCTACCCGTAAGAGTTGGGAGGAGATTGCGTTTGAAGCAAGTAGAGGGCGAAGCGCCCACAAAGTCTTAGCAAGAATCAAGCTTCAGCCCCCGACGTACAAGGAGCTACTAGCTAAAGCTAACGCTATAGGGATTAAGAACCCGGAAGCATAAAGCCATTTACACAGCCATTGCATGAAAGGACTAAAACGGGTGGATATCCTGACCATCGACTTCGAAACCTATTACGCCAAAGACTATAGCCTCTCCAAGATGACAACAGAAGAATATATCCGAGACCCTCGTTTCGAAGTTATTGGTGTAGTTGTAAAGGTAAACGACGGTGCCTTTTATAGGTTATCTGGTAATTGGCACGACATTGACGAGTTCCTTCACGTCTTTGATTGGGATAACTCTGTAGCCGTAGCGCACAACGCCATGTTTGATATGGCAATACTTAACTGGCATTTCAATATCCGACCCAAGCGTATAGTGGATACTCTATCTATGGCTCGTGCGCTTGTTGGTTCGGTAACTGGCGTTTCCCTCGCATCCCTATCTAATTACTTTAATATTGGCACTAAAGGGAACGAGGTTGTCTTTGCGTTAGGTAAACACCGCCGAGACTTCCACGAGGGCGAGCTAATACGGTATCTGGATTACTGCCAAAAAGATGTGGAGCTTACCTACCGTCTGTTTAGGGTTCTGGTAGATGGCTTCCCACTGAACGAGCTTAGACTGATCGACCTAACTATCCGTATGTTTACAGAACCTGTACTAGAGCTAGATGTGAACGTCCTAAATAGACACTTGGCCGACGTACAATACCTTAAGGCCCTGCTCATGCTGGACGTTACAGTCCAACGTGAAGACTTAATGAGCAATCCAAAACTCGCAAATACCCTACTTAAGTATGGGGTTGAGCCACCTATGAAGATCAGCCCCGCTACAGGTAAAGACACCTATGCCTTTGGCAAGAACGATGAGGGGTTTAAGGCGCTACTGGAGCACGAGGACATAGTTATCCAAGCCCTCGTCGCTGCTCGATTAGGTGTGAAGTCCACGCTCGAAGAAACCCGTACCGAGCGCCTTATAGGTGTATCGGCTAGAGGTAAAATGCCTATCCCCTTGCGCTACTACGCTGCCCATACTGGAAGGTGGGGGGGTGATGATAAAGTGAACATGCAGAACATACCGCGTAGCTCCGCGCTTAAGTATGCGATTGTAGCCCCCGAAGGCTACGTAATGATTGATAGCGACAGCAGCCAGATTGAGGCGCGGACCTTGGCATGGCTGGCTGGACAGAACGACCTAGTAGATGCGTTCGACCGTGGTGAGGATGTCTATAAGATTATGGCGTCCGCCATCTATGGCAAGCCAGAGAGTGAGATCACTGATGGTGAGCGGTTTGTAGGAAAAACAACGATACTAGGCTGTGGATACGGCATGGGTGCAGCTAAGTTCCGTATGCAGCTAAAGACTTTCAACGTGGACCTGAGCGAGAAAGAGTGCGAGCGGATCATCAAGGTTTATAGAGAGACCTATCCAGCTATCCCTAAGCTGTGGCGGAGTGCTGGTAGGGTACTAGCTGTAATAGCGGATATAAACGTTAAGGAAGACGATAAAGACATAATCCTTGGGCGTGAAGGCGTTCTAGCTGTTGAGGGGCAAGCAGGTATCCGCCTACCCAATGGGTTGTACTTACGCTACCCCAACCTGCGCTCAGTTATAGATAAAGAAAGCGGCCAAGACCAATTCATATATGACACGGTACGGGGTAGGTCGGTTTCCTTTAGCCGAATATACGGAGGCAAGTGTGTGGAGAATATCTGCCAAGCACTAGCCCGAATTATAATTGGTGAGCAGATGATTATGGTTGCCAAGAAGTACAAGGTTGTGATGACGGTGCACGACGCCATAGCTTGCGTAGTCCCGGAAGAAGATGCGGCTGTTGCCCTAGAGGATATCAAGACCCTTATGAGGGTACGACCCAGTTGGGCACTGGAGCTTCCACTGAACTGCGAAGCAGGCTTTGGAAAAAGTTATGGCAATTGTTAAATAATTCTGGACAATGTCTATAATTGGACTATAAATAAGGTGTTGGGACCGCCAAGCCAGTTCCGAGGCGTAATAAGTATCACTGGCAGTCTGCGGTTGGGTCATTAACATGTGGTGGTCATGTTCTCCCCATGTGTGATCCGCCTAACTGAGCGGGCCGTCTGGCCGGGGGACGTTAAACCCCGGTGTTAATTTGGAGCAGGAAAAAATGAGCGGCGGCTTTACCTCTAAGCACACGACAATCTGGTCGGATGAGAAGGTTGATAAACTTATAGCTCTCCACGCAAAGGAGCTATCAGCGCGGGCTATGGCCGAAGTTCTTTGCGTTACACGTAACACAGTGATTGGTAAGCTTTTCCGGTTGAAGGCGCAGGGGGTTATATCTCGCTCGCCCGGGATCAGCGCGCCTAAGAAATATGTACGCCCGGTAAAACCATTAGCTAGACCGAGGGTTCCGATGCAAGTGAAACCGAAGGCAGATGTGTATCCGATTCCGACAAAGACCAATTCAGCAAAGCTGGTCGATATTAATAAAAACCAATGCCGGTACATAGAGGTAGATGTCATCCCCGGAGATGGGGACCTGCAATATATGTGTGGGGATAAGGTCTGGCAGGAAGGCGCTGCCTACTGTGGGCACCACCACAAAGTCTGCCACTACCCCGATACCGCTGCAGAGTACGCCAAACGTAACAACGGGCTCATGCGCTCCATCCGTCGTTTCCTTTAAGGATCAAACATGTCCGACTACGAATTTACAAAAGACTGGTTTTACTGGGCACCTGAGATGTGGACCCAGTTTATTCCTCTCCTACCCGCACGTAAGAGTTTCCTAGAGATTGGTTCGTTCGAGGGCCGGTCTGCAGTGTGGGCCGCTGAACACATACTTGAGGATGGCGGGAAGATTATCTGTATAGATACGTGGAAAGGTGGTGAGGAACACACGCCAGAGGATATGGCCAGCACGGAAAGCCGGTTTGACCGCAACGTAGCCCTCTTACACGAGAAGTTCCCTGACCGCAGGATCGCGAAGTTTAAGGGTACTAGCTATAATCTCTTAGCCACGTTGGCTTACGGCGAGGCGTTGGAGTTTGACTTCATCTATATCGATGGCTCGCACCTTGCGAAGGATGTGCTGACTGATGCCTGCATAGCGTGGCAGCTCCTGAAAGACGGCGGGATTATGGTGTTTGACGACTACCTATGGGCTGGCGACGGTAATACGCGCGACGTTCTGCACCGCCCCAAGATCGCAGTGGATATGTTCGTCAACCTGTTCGCAGAAGAGATCACGTTCGTCTCCATCGGATACCAGATGGCTATTAAGAAGGTGAAACCATGAGCGATGAGGCCAAAGACAAGGCCGTCGCGTACCACAAGTGCGACATAATTCACACTTTGGCATTAGAGCTTATGGCCAAGCGCCCGGGCCTTACCCTAGGTAAAGCTATGGTTTTAATTATTGAGAAAAAGGCCCACGAGCAATGAGCGATGAGATTAAAGTAGCGGTTAAGCCACAAGAAAAACGACCTAGTATTATGATTGCTACCCCTATGTACGGAGGTATGTGTGTGGGGCACTACGTCTCTGGTTTGCTTGGCACCATGCACAAGATGCGGGAGCTGGGTGTTGCGGTACACTGGTCGCAGATGATGAACGAGAGCCTGATTACACGGGCTCGCAATGAACTAGCCCGTATTTTTTTAGAGCGCGGCTACGACTACCTGATGTTCGTTGATGCGGATATCTCGTTCGGTGCTGATGCTATCGCTACGCTGCTTGCCGCTGATAAAGATATTGTATGCGGCATATACCCAAAGAAAGAAGTTGACTGGGACCGCGTTGAAAGAGCAGCTTCAGAAGGTAAGACCAACCTACGGGACTTTAGCGGTGCGTTCGTCTTCAACATGATTGGCAATGAAAATGCTCTGACGGATGACAACGGCCTAATCGAAGTCCGCCACGGCGGCACAGGCTTCATGCTTATCAAGAGGGCAGTGTTTGAACACCTCATGCCACACGTACCTACCTACCGTACGGGTACGGTGAAAGACGAAGCCGGTGAATATCTAAAGCCTCTAACCCACGAGTTCTTTGCCACAAGTATCGATGACACGGGCGCTTTGCTTTCAGAAGACTACCATTTCTGTGAGCTGTGGCGGAAGCACGGTGGAAAAATCTTTGCCAACCCGTTCATTAAGCTAGAGCATGTCGGCACATATGTGTACGGCGGCAACATCGTCAGATCAGGGGGTAACCTGAAATGACAATACGAAGCGTACAAGTAGGCGGCACTCATTACAAAGCTAAAGCCGTTCAGCCTTGGGATGCCATGCAAGCATGGATGAGTGCAGAGCAGTTCGAAGGTTACCTACGGGGCAACGTCATTAAGTATATGGCGCGTTACAAAGATAAAGGCGGGTTTGAAGACTTGAAAAAAGCCCTACACTACCTTGAAAAACTTATCAGCTTTATGGAGCAAACATAATATGCTTAATTCAGAAATACATACCTACAAACCAGCCTACGGTGCACCCCAGATGGGGTATACCATCTCCGATGAAACGGGGAAGGTTCTTGCTCGGGGGTATGGCTTTCTTACCCCCGCTTACGTAAACCATGCAGTGCAGCTACGGAAACGAGCGCTGATGGGTCTGCCGCCTTTGGCGTTTACCTTCAAAGAAGCCAGCAAGTACACGATGGCTATAGTTCAGAAGTGGAACGATAGCCTGTACAATGGCAAATTAAAATGGGAAGAATCATTATGAAACTAGTTGTAGCCGTCGCTATCCTGGCCCTGCCAGTAGCTCTCCCCGCCCACGCCAACGATGCCGTCATGTTCTGCCATCAAGAGTTCGCTCTATGTGCTGCGTCCCCCGCGAAACCTACTGGCAAGCTGATTGCGGTTAACGCTGCTGGCGGCAAGACCCTACTGTACCCTGAAGCGGTTGCGGTCTGCCCGGTGCTGCACGGCCCGTCTGTTGCCAACGTTACCGGCGGTAATATGAAAGGCTCTTGCGCTCAGCCCGGGCCTAACCAAGTCTGGTCGCTGTATCAAATCCGTAAGGACTTTCCGCAAGCTCCTGCCTGGAAGCGTAACACCGTAGCCACACCGCGCACCTTCACAACTGCCGGGACGCCAACCACCAGCATCAGCAACATGTTCTCGTTCGCTTGCACCAAGACCCACCGCGCTCATGGTTGGTACGGTGTGCAGTTGGCTAACTGCTTTGGGCCTATTAGCGAAGATGTGCAGGGTGCTGCAGTGGCGGTCGGGACCAAGGTCGTTACCCAAGCACCAGTCGGTGCGACATATCCGGTTGGTGGGCCTGTACCTTAGCAGCGATAAGGTAATAATATTTAACCCGGCGACGGGGATCAGTCGCATTTTCGGAGGTAGAACCCGATGGACGATCATAAGCAAACGATAGAAGACATTTTAGTTTTGATTGCTAAGGCGGCAGGTGCATCTGACAGTGCCGACGCTATGCGGTTTTCACAAGCCGCCACTAATGCGGCCAACGCCGCGCACGGCGTAATGTTGTTACGTAATAGGAATAACTAATGGTTGCGTGGTCCTATAGCAGCATCAAGACCTTCGACCAGTGTCCTAAGAAGTACTACCACCTTAAGGTAGCCAAGGACGTTAAGGATGAGGCGGGTGACGCTGCCCGTTATGGCGAAGAAGCCCACAAAGCTGCTGAGGACTATATCAAGACCGGCGTGCCTATCCCTCCTAAGTTTAAGTTTATGACCCCCGTGGTTAATAGCCTTGAAGCTATATCGGGGGATAAGCACGCCGAGTTGAAGCTGGGGCTTCGTAAGGAGGGGGGTAATTACTACCCCTGTAACTTCTTTGACCCTGACGTTTGGTGGCGCGGCATTGCCGACCTAGTTATCATACGTGGTAACATTGCCTACCTGATTGACTATAAGACCGGAAAGAATGCGAAGTACGCGGATACTAAACAGCTAGACCTGCTGGCCGGTGCTATCTTCGTGCACTTCCCTGATGTTGTTAGAGTTAAGTCTGCACTAGCCTACGTGGTGAGCAATGAGTTCATCCATAAGGATCATATCGTAGCGAGCCGGGACGCCTACCTAGCTGTGTTTAACAGTGAGTTAGATCGCCTAGACGGGGCCTTCGAGTCCGACGTATGGAACGCAAACGCTGGTCCTTTGTGTGGTTGGTGCCCCGTGGTAGAATGCGAGCACCACCGTAAAAGGTAGCCGAACATGCCTATAAAAAGTAAAGCCCCCCGAGATTACCGCCGGGAGTATGAACTGTACCAAGGCACCGAAAAGCAAAAAAAGAACCGCGCAGAGCGCAATGCTGCTCGCGCCATGTTTATGAAGAAGGGCCTAGTCCGAAAAGGCGATGGCAAAGATGTAGACCATATAAAGCCGCTATCTAAAGGCGGTGTTAATAAAGGTGGCAACCTTCGCAGCGTAAGTGTCCATGCTAATCGTTCCTTCAAAAGAAACAGCGACAACTCCATAAAATAATGACCATCCTTACGGACTACACATGGACTGGCAAACTACAACCGTTTGCTCACCAAAAGGAAACGGCTGCCTTCTTGGCTGTGCGTAAAAAAGCCTTTTGCTTCAATGAGCAAGGCACCGGAAAGACCGCATCGGTTATCTGGGCAGCGGATTATCTTATGAAACAGGGGCGCATTAAGCGCGTACTGGTCCTCTGCCCCCTCTCAATTATGAAAGCTGCGTGGCAGCAAGACTTGTTCAAATTTGCCATGCACCGTAGCTGCTCTGTAGCGCACGGAGATGCGGCGCAAAGGAAGAAAATCCTATCTGCGGGGGCGGACTTTGTGATCCTCAACTTTGACGGTCTAGCTGTCATTAAGGATGAGGTTATGGCCGGGGGTTTTGACCTGATCGTCGTGGATGAGGCTACCGCCTATAAGAACGCCTCGACTAACCGCTGGAAAATCTTGCGTGAGGTACTCGGCACAGCAAAGGGTCTTTGGATGTTGACGGGTACACCCGCTGCTCAATCCCCAATAGATGCATATGGTCTGGCTAAACTGGTTAACCCAGAAGGTGCCCCTCGTAATCTAGCCATCTACCGCGACTCCGTTATGTACAAGGTTACCCAGTTCAAATGGAAACCAAGACCCCAGTCACAAGAGATCGTGCATAAAATCCTGCAGCCCGCCATACGGTTTGAAAGGGACCAATGCCTTGATCTACCTGATGTAACCTACGTAGAGCGCGATGCCCCCCTAACTGCGCAACAGCAAAAATATTATTCCAAGCTCAAAAACGACATGCTTATCGAAGCAGCGGGAGAGGAGATATCTGCGGTTAATGCAGCGGTACGTATAAACAAACTCCTGCAGATTTCAGGGGGTGCGGTCTACACGGATACTGGCGAGGTTGTGGAGTTCGATGTGAGCAACCGGCTTAACGTCGTTATGGAAGTGATCGAGGAAGCCTCTAACAAGGTGCTCGTGTTTGTGCCGTTTACACACACCATAGAGCTACTACGTGCCCACTTAGAGAAGCATAAGATTTCCTGTGCGGTGATCAACGGCAAGGTGCCAGTCAACAAGCGCAGCGATATCGTGCAGGACTTCCAGAACAGGAAAGACCCGCATGTGCTGATCATCCAACCGAAGGCCGCGTCTCATGGTCTGACTTTGACGGCAGCTAATACGATTATCTGGTACGCACCCGTTACGAGTGTGGAAACTTACCTGCAGGCTAATGCGCGGATTAACCGCCCGGGTCAGAAGAACGCCATGCAGATCGTACATATCCAAGGCAGTAAGGCGGAAGAACGGTTGTATAATATGTTGCAAACCAACATCACCAACCATGAGCAAATTATTGACTTGTACCGCCGAGAGATAGGGGTTACCCCTTGACTATGTCAAACAAGAGGCTATGGTAGGGGTATACCCATCACAGGAGCAAAGTGTGACTGAGCAAGACCAAACCATCGAGGAGATGGTGGCTATATACATTAAGATTCGCAACGCCATCGAGCAAAAAGAAGAGCAGCATAAGGCCGAGCTGGAAGCTATTAAGGAACAGTTCGATCTCGTCGCTAACAAGCTTCTAGAAATCTGCAACGAACAGAATGTCGATGGTCTTAAGACTTCTGCGGGGACTGTTTCCCGGCGTATCACATCCCGGTATTGGACGAGCGATTGGGAATCTCTGTATAAGTTTATCAGAGAGCATGATGCGCCATTCCTACTGGAGCAGCGTATCCACAACGGGCATATGAAAGAGTTTTTAGGGGAAAACCCGGACGCTTTCCCAATGGGTCTGCAAGCAGACCGTAAATATACCATTCAAGTTCGCAAACCGACTTCTAAATAAGAGGATACCTATGTCTAATCTGACGATCTTTAAGCACCAAAATGAGTTATCCGCTGACCGTGTAGGCGGTCTTACTGACCTTGCTAAATCCTTGTCCAGTGGTGGGGCTACCACCCGCCGTATCCAGACCAACACCAATGGTACGTTCAAGCGTATCGTAAACGGCGAGCAGATCGGGAACGCCGTGCGGGGGGAGATTAACGTTATCATTCTCCACGCCCTGCCGAAGGTTTCCCGCACCTACTACGCTAATAAGTATGACCCTAATGCGAAACCCACGCTGCCTGACTGCTGGTCTAACCTAGGCGATACCCCCGAAGCGGGGGGGTCAAACAAGCAGGCAACTAGCTGTACGGTCTGCCCGCAGAACGTGAAGGGGTCTGGCGAGAACGGTGGTAAAGCTTGCCGGTACCAGCGCCGCATCGCTGTTCTGGTCGAGGGTGACGCGACTGGTGAAGTCTACCAGTTCAACGTCCCAGCCAAGTCCCTGTTTGGTAAGGGTGTTGGTAATGTGCACCCGTTTGAGAGCTATAAAAACTTCCTATCTGAAAACGGTGAGTCGATTGACCGCGTAGTTACTAATATCTCTTTCGATAGCAACGCTTCGACTATGGAACTGTTATTCACTCCGGTGCGGAATATCACGCGGGACGAAGAACAGCAGGTAATCCCTGCTCAAGCACGGCCAGAAACCAAGGCATATACCATGCTTACGGTGGCTCAGGTGGATAGGGTCACAACCCTGCCGTCCCCCGTAGTTGCGCCAGTTATTTCTCGTTCTGATGAACCTGAAGACGAGGAACCTGTCTCCGCTGAGCCTATCAAGCGGGCCAAGAAAGTAGAAGCACCTGTAGCAGTGAAGGCGGATATGGCGTCTGTTATTGATCAGTGGGGCGTGGGTTAACCTTATGGGTATTGGTTACAGCGTTAGGCTTACACAGCATAATAAGGACGCTGACCCGCAGCGTATCGGTGTCCGTCTCGGTAGAGCTTGCATTGACAAGAATGTATCTGTTATCGAAGCAGCCCGGGTATTACGGGTGTCCCGACAAACCTTGTATAATTGGTTTTCGGGTAAGGCTGTACCGCTCGCTAGGTTTGTTCCTGCGGTAGAAGCTTACTTACACGTGCTGGGCTAAAGCTTTTCCTATTTTTGTAACCCCCTACCCTCGGAAAGCCCTTCCGTTGACGGAGTCCCCATGCCTGATTTTGATCTCCTAGAAGCAGTTCAGCCATCTGAAGGGTGGTTCTCTGTGCTTGGTATCAAAGAAGGTGTGGGGGTACGCCAACATATGGTTGCCACCCGCGCAGCGGCGGACTCCGCCATACAAGATTTTAGTAAGAACCAGTTCAATGTCTATTTTGGTGTAGCCAAGTTTGCCACCAAGACGAATCGCACTAAGGACAATGTACGGAGCCTAAAAGCCTTCTGGCTCGATATCGATTGCGGTGAAGCCAAGGCGCGTGTTAACGCTAAGACGGGTAGACCCGATGGGTATCTAACGCAGGCGGCGGGGACTAGTGCCCTCAAAGAGTTCTGCGGGCTCGTCGGGCTACCCAAACCTATCCTCGTTAACTCAGGGCGCGGGGTACACGTATACTGGGCGCTGGCGGAAGATGTTACCCGCGCACAGTGGGAACCGGTAGCAGCTAGGCTGCACCAGCTTTGCATAACACATGACTTCTATATAGACCCCGCCTGCTTTGAAGTGGCCCGGGTGCTACGGGTGCCGGGTACTCTGAACTATAAGGATGACCCACCTACAGAGGTAACGGTGCTTTCAACCGCACCCCCTATCGAGTTTGAGGCGTTTGCTAGTATCCTTGGGGCTGACACTACGCCCAAAATAATCCCCACGAAGTGGGAGAAGGAACCCTTAACACCGCTGGCGCAGTCCCTGCAGGACAATAATATGTCCAGCTTCGACAAGATTATGCGGCGTAGCGCCAACGGTAAAGGCTGCCCCCAGATACTCGATTGCTACGTGCACAGGGCAGAGATATCCGAGCCAAGGTGGTTCGACGTTCTATCCGTAGCGAAGTTCTGCGATGACCGAGATACGGCTATCCATAAGATATCTGAGGGGTACGCTGGCTACGACCCAGACGTTACTACCGACAAGATCAGGCATATTGTTGGGCCGCACACCTGTGACGTTTTTGAGCGTAATAACCCTGGTGGCTGTGATGGCTGTGCGTTCAAGGGCAAGATCAAGAGCCCTATCGTGCTGGGCCGAGAGATACGGGAAGCTGAGGAAGAAGCCGTCGTTACGATAGGTGCAGACCCAGAAGATGGAAATTCAATTACAGAGACTTACGTCATTCCGAAATACCCAGACCCATACTTCCGTGGGGAAAAAGGCGGTATCTACCGCAGGGGTGAAGGCGACGAGAGTGTACCAACCCTAGTCTACGACCGCGATATCTATGTCGTTAAGCGTATGTACGACCCCGTCGAGTTTGACGTACTAGTTTTTCGGTTGCACACGACCACGGACGGGGTACGGGAGTTTATTATCCCCAACACCAAGACAGCAGATACCGGAGAGTTTCGCAAAGCACTTGCTGCGCGGGGGGTTATCTGCGGCGCTAAGCAGTTTGCCCTGCTTACAGACTACTTAATTATAGCGATAAACAAACTTCAACATACAAAGAAAGCTGAGCATATGAGATTGCAGTTTGGTTGGGCGGATAACGACAGCAAGTTTATTGTTGGGGATAAAGAGATAAGTGCAATGGGTACTTTCCACAGCCCACCCTCATCTACTACCGCTCCTATTGCAGCGCACATTGGAACCACTGGTTCCCTAGATAAGTGGAAAGAAGTAGCGTCATTATACGGACGCCCCGGGTTGGAAGCTCATGCGTTTGCCATGCTTACAGCGTTTGGGTCTCCGCTCTTTAAGTTTACTGGGCAGAGGGGGGCTATAATAAACGTAGTGCACCCGAAGTCGGGTACCGGTAAAACTACCATCTTGCATATGTGTAATAGCGTATGGGGGCACCCGAACCTTTTGTGCTCTACGCAATCAGATAAGCCACTGGCTAAAATACACCGCATGGGGGTCATGGGTAACCTACCCTATACGTGCGACGAGATGACGAACACGACCCCCCAAGAGTTCTCTGACCAAGCTTATGGTATGTCCCAAGGGCGGGGGCGGGACCGCATGCAAAGCTCCACCAACCAGTTGCGCCATAACGCCACTACATGGCAATTAATCGCCTTATGCTCGTCTAACGCATCCTTCTACGAAAAACTTTACGCCCTTAAGGCGTCTCCAGAGGGAGAGCTTATGCGGCTTATGGAGTTCAAGATTGATCACTCCGATGCTATCGAACCTTCGTTCGCCAAGGATATGTTTGACCACCAGCTTATGCAGAACTACGGACACGCTGGGCCTATATACGCGGAGTGGCTAGTTAATAACCGAGAAGAGGCGATCAAAACACTACTGTTTACCCAAGCCAAAATAGATAAAGAGTTAAAACTCACACCCCGCGAGCGTTTCTGGTCCGCTATTGATGCGTCTAATTTGGCTGGTGGGATGATTGCTAAAAGGCTTGGGCTTCTTGATTGGGATATGCATTCGATCTACCAGTTTGCCAAAGAAAAAACCCTTGCTCTTAGGGAGGAAGTTTCTCCCCCCACTACAGACTCGGTATCTGTCCTTGGTGATTACATCTACCGGCATATGCAAAATATCTTGGTAGTCAACGATGCGGTAGACCAACGCAGTAAGATGGAGCTGCGACCCTTGCGGGAGCCGAAAGGCGAATTACTCATACGGTATGAGCCCGATACCAAAAAGCTGTATATTATTGCAGCTAGCTTCAAGAACGATTGTATTAAATATCAAATTAACTACCGGGATACCCTGCAAGCTCTTGCTTCTAAGGGGGTATTCATTAAGGGCGATACTGTACGCCTATCTAAAGGTATGAAAATGGTTGGCTTCCACGGCTATTGTTTAGAGTTTGACTGCTCAAACGAAGAGTTCTCTGATGTTAACGCCTTCATAGGAAGTGATGAGCCGTCAGATGATAGTGGAGAAGGTTAACTACCAAATCCGTTGGCGAGACTTTAAACGCGGGTACTCGCTATTCATACCCTGTGTAAACTGCATACAGGCGAAGCAAGAGATTTACACTGTACTTAAGCGGTTTCGTATTGAAGCCGTATCAAAAATAACTATTGAAAGCGGTATACGGGGTTTACGTCTCTGGTGCTTGTGATACTGTCGGGTAGGAAGTTTGCTCCTTCCTTGTTGGTTGTTGATCCCCCCTGCCCTCCAACGGCAGGGGGTTTTTTATTCTGGTGGGGGGAGTATCCCCAAAGTACGCAAGGCGTAGATAATATTGTCCTTATCCAACAAGGTACCGCGCACAACCATACTGCTCTTCTGTATGAAAGACTGGAACGAAGCGTCCAAATCTTGAGACTCAATCTGGATGTAGGGGACCGGGTACCCCGTGTTCCACTTTTGAATTGCCTGAATAGTTTTACGAATCGTCTCCGGGTTACGTTCCGGGTCGGTAACAGCTTTGTTAAAGTCCTGCATAAGATCAGCACGTTTAGTTTTAATCTGGTTTAGTTCGTTGTTAATTGTATTACGGCGCTGCTGTATGTCCGCGATCTGGGTGGGTTGGAACCCAAATAACTGCCCCACAAGGTCAAGATTGTTAATTTCATCACGGGTAACAAGCTTGTCACCGCGCCTAACTTCCGCACCTTGTGTAGCTAGTCGGTAGGTAGTCGGCAGGCCACGGAAGAAGGCAGGGGCAATATTTTCTAAACCCCGGGTGACTTCCCCATTGTTGAAGTTATCGTATGCGCGGCCTGCGTTCTGCAGCATAGAGATGAAGGGGATGTTCGCAGCTGCAACTTCCGTGATCATGTTGGGTGTATCGGTCGTGGGCATAGGCTCGCGGAACCACAACCCGTTAAAGGAAGTACGGGACCCGATATTCAAGTCTGTCAGCTCTGACATAGGTCCGTAGCGCAGGACGTTAGCCAGCGAGTGCAGCCGCCCATCTACACCTTGGATTGTTGGTGCGCCAAAGTGAGACGGTAGGTACTCGTACATAAAACGAGCACTTGAGCTTTCTGCAGTAAGCGGGTTCCTGCGGCGGCGTTCTTCTTCATCGTCCTTGTCGCCCTTAAGGGCTAGGTCGATAGCTGCACATATAAGGCCAAACATGGGCATCCCGGTTAGCCCGTGGAACAAAGACCCCATGAGCAGTACACCGGCAGTTTCGTGGAACGCATCGCCGCGTTCTTTTTGCAGTTCCGCAAGCCGTTTTTCCGCAAGCTCCAGCGCTGCTGGAGTACCCGACTGTTTAGCAGCGGCGACAGCAGCCTTAGCCGTTTTCATCTGCGGGGCGTACATAGAGTCGAGGTTGTTAACGAAGAACTTTGTTGTCAACACGGAGTACATTTTGAACAGGAACAGAGAACGTCCTACGTCGCCACGCATAATGCCGGGGCGTTCAAACTCGCTGTAGTTACCCAGTGTCCCGTTCGTATCGGCAACTGCGTCGTCTACTGCCTTGAGGTGTGCGGCTTCTTCACTCATCCCAGCTTTGGTATTGCTAGCAAAAGAAAGTTCGTACGCCATCATGGCGGTCATCTGCCGGGAGTAGTTTTCCGCAGTAGTAAAGAGCGCGGTAGCTACCCGCATACCAGTCTGGGTAATTTGACCGACTGCGCGTTGCGTTGTGGATGTAGGAGTACGCTGGTGCCGCAAGACTGCGGTATTAAACCCTTCGAAAACAGCCCGTCGCAGTAGTTCATCAAAAGCACGGGCAAGTCGGGGGTCGCCTTTTAACGCCTTGGATGAGGCTAGAGTGGGGCCGACAAACTTATCTACACCCCCAGCCGACTCATAGAACCCGGTCGTCTCCAACAAATTGCCATACTTAAAGAGCATGGCGGTCGCCCTGGCATACCCGTACTTGCGAACTAGACGGGGCATAACACGGATCGGAATACCGGTAAGCTGGGTAATAGCTGTGGCCGCACCCGTGAGGTAGTATATGAACCCAAGCTTGTTGGCAAAATTAACAAGCGCATTAGTTCTTACCGGGTTAAGGTTCTCCTTCGCTCGCTCTGCCAATTCCGATATAACAGTGGATATACGCCCTTGGTCTGAAAAATTTTCCTTTAGCTTGTTGGCTTCGCCCACCGTCGTCTCGATATCATCCGCAAACTTTATGTTCGTGATTTCGTTAGCGTTACGGGTAGCATCGTTACGGAGACCTTGAAGCAGGTTCATGCTGAAACCAGCAGTATATTTTGCAGTAATAAACTGCCTACGCAAGCTGCGCTCTGGGGTGCTAAGCAACCAGACTTGGTAGAGTTGGCTACGCAACGTGTCTTTAAACTCTTTAATTTCCGCTGGAGTCATATTTCTCTTAGCAAAAGACGCCGTATTGATAGCGTCCTCGATAACTTCAAGGAACCGCTTAAACATAGCCGACTCTGAACTCATAGAAGTTATCAATTCATCACGGGTGTCAGCCCACTTGAATACATCAGTGTTGGTTGGTCTTACTCCCATTTCAGCCGCGCGTTGTGCTTTCCACGCATCTCGTTCTTTAGCAGTCTCAAACATATGAAACTCGCCGCCCTCAAACCCGCTGTTCTTAACGCGGACCCAGAAATCACCGAAGCGGTTAAAGGAGATGTAGGCAGTCGGTACAGTTTTTATATCCACGCCCGGGTAGCGGTCGTTCTTACCAAGAATTGCACCGCCCTCTTCTTCTTGGCGTACCTTTGCCAAGGTTTTCTCAACGAGTTCCGGGTTCAAATCTTTCTTACGCATTCTCTCGTCGAGTACGGCCCGACGTTCAATCAAAGCGTCTTCATAGAATTTACGTATACGGCGGTATAAGTCTTGGCCACCCGGTTGTTTGCCTAATTTTTCATAGGCTTTAAACACTTCTGTCAGGTCTTCGGTACGATTTTTACCGGCGATATCTGCCTCAGTTATAGCTGTTTTATCGTTAGCATTAATCGCAGCGCGCAGGTTGGACAGCGCTTCGCGCATAACTGGGTCGGCTTTTAGGATGTCATCCAGAGTAGCTCCGGGTTTCCAGACACTTGTATCTGCCGCATCAACCCCAACCAAACGGCCAAGATAAGCCAGAGAGGCAAGTTCTTGCTGCCCGTGCTTCGCTTCGAACGCAGCTACAGCCTCTACCAAAACACTATACTCGCGCATCTTTGCGGCTTTCTCGCCGGTCAGCATCTGCGTAAGCTTCTCTAACCTCTTCAATGGCGGGGCCATAGACGGCAGTCTCTTCTCCACCCACCCAACTAGACCAGACGAGGGCATCACATTAACTATATTTTTAAGCCAGTCCGCAGGGATAGATGTGAGTTTGTTCTCAAACAAACCAGACATAGAATCCGCATCGTGGGAAAGAATAGAACCACCAATACCTTCGTTAAGCAGCCGCATAACAACCTGCTGTACATCGTTATGGTTGCCATATTGAGCATCAATTGCGTTCTGCACTTTAGCTACGGCGGCGTGGTTTTCTTCTAGGTCAATTGCAAGTCTATTTAACTGTGTCTTAAGTGCAGTAGTACTTGCTTTTGGTACGCGCTTAGGCGCAGGTGTGGGTTCCTCAGGTGTGGGTTCTTTGGATTCGGGTTCCTCGGGTGTGGGTTCTTTGGATTCGGGTTCCTCACCCTCACTTTTTTTCTTTTTCTTACCTGCTCCCGGTAGGCCAAGTGCTGCTATACCCAGACCAGAAGCGCTCTTACCCGGCACTTCTTTCTTTTGGGTGTTCGGCACTTCTTTCTTTTGGGCAGGGAACATTTCTTCAGTTTTGGAAATATCGTCCGGTGCAATAAAGACAAGACCGCCGTCAAAATCTTTGGCATCCTTAATCATAGTTTTTATATTATCGACTGCTGTGTTGATGCAGCCGAAGCTGATCCTATTATCTGCAGTAGTCGGGGTGTTCAAACGTTCCAAACGCTTCTCTGATGGGGTACCAGTGTAAACAGCATGGATGGCTATGCCGCCCCAGTACTCGCCAGTTTTAGGGTCCATAAGAAAAAATACTTTACCCGCTGCGTAGTGGGTATCGGTTCTCATCATAAGCGCGAACGTCCCAGCGGGGGTAGTTCGTTCGTCAACCTTCATGGCGTCTATACCCGTGTCGGTCAGCACTTCTTTGCTGGCCGTATCACCGATAGTCTTCCCCAACAGTACAGGTTGGTCGAGGACAAGGTCTCCCGATTTGTTAAAGGCATACATCCGGGCATTAGCTTTATCTACAACGATAGCGCCCTTACCCTGTGCAAACGCAGTGGGGAGCATACGCGTAGCCACTAGCTGAGCTTGGGGAGACATAGTTGTATTAAGATTACCAGGGAGGGTAAAAATAATATCTTGCGCAACTGCCGTATCTATTGCTTGGAGCGTGTTAATATTGATGTTGTTCAAGGCGATAGGGGAGAATACGATAGCAACAGCGAGGACTGCTGCTTTTATATTTTTTGCAATTGCTTGAACCGCAGCAGAAGCTGTGCTTTTTACGCCGTTGATAACGTCAATAAGGACTTCTTTAAACTTAGCCCTTACTGCGTCGTTGTATACTTTTTTACCTGTCTTAGGGTCTGTTTCTTCGCCAAGCTCTTCAGCGAGAATAGCCTGCTGATCAGGCGTAATGTGGCTATCAATAACAATTGCAGTTACGTCTTCAGCCGTCTTGGCTTTTGCCAATTCAGCTTTTAGTTCCTCTATGTTTTCGCCTTTAGTTTTAGCCCATTTACGACCAAGGTTCAGCAACCGCTGGTTAGCCGGGATTTTATCCACAGGAGCTTTCTGCCCCCTGTTTTCATAGATAGCACCCTCAATAAAGAGTTGTGTACCACGGGCATCAAGGTTGAGGTCTTCGGCAGCTTTTTTTGCCGCAATCACAAAGGAAGGTTTATTAGTACGAGGGGTTTCTACAACACCACCAATTAAAGATTCACCCCTAGGTCCAAAACGAACAATGTTTTCACGCTCGCCAATTTTAGTAGTAGCTGTAGCGCGGCGAGCCATAACAAGTTTAGGGAGCCGCCTTACAAACTCCTCTAAAGTAGCCGAACCATCTGCGACAAAGTCAGGAGATACTTTGGTATCGCGGTACTCATACCCAGCTTTTTGCCTAGTCCCAGTGTTGCGAACCTCTATGGTTCCCTCGTTACTGGAAAGTTTCCACTTAGCTACCCCTCCTGCAGGGATTCTAGGCAAATTGTTGGGGAGGAATACATTCGTCAGCGGGGCGCGGGGTAACAGCTTATCTTTAGCTTCCCTTCTCTTCCGAGCTTCATTAATATCGTGGTCTTCCGCCGCGTTCTTTACCCTATCAATCTGGGCATGGATTCGGGCGATATCCCGTAAGAAGCGTTTTTCTTCGGAGTTAAGAGGGTATGGGTCCTCTTCATAGCTGACACCATAGGGGTCATCTTGCTTGTTTTTGTAAGCTTTTTCGAGGGCAGCAAGAGGTGTAAGTGGTGGTGTTTTTTTAGCTACATCATCTATGTCGTCTCTGAGGTAATTAACCGCTAGCTCGACTGTACTTTCGTCAATACCGGCAATTATATCTATGGGTAGGGCTCTTTTGGCCACTTCAACCCGTTTGCGTAAAGCAACGCGCTGTTTTTCACGCTTAGCAGTGGCCGCTTCGCGGACAGCTACAAACTTTGTTGCAAGTCCTGCTTTTGTTTCTAGTTTTTTTGTTAGTGTTGTTAGGCGCAAAGCAACGTTTCGGGAGGTAGCTTTTATAAGTTTGTATATGCCCGAACCCGGTTTAAAGACAGCAAAATACCCGCTATTAGGTTGAAGTCTTGCTTTTGTTTCTTCGCCTAGCGCCCATTTTTCAGCAGCTTTAGCATAATCTGCAGCACGAGTTTCTTCTTTGGTTTTCTTTATATCCTCTATCGTTGCCTTTGCCGCAGCAGCCTGCGCTACCCGCGCTTCTACTTCGGCTGGCCCTTGCACGTTTTGAACTTTAGGTACAGGAGCTTCTGTATTCCCTTGGGGAATATCTGGCACAGACCGGTTAACTGGCTGGTTGCCCTCCGTCTCTTCTCTAAGGCTACGTTGACCAAACAGTGGCGCAACCGTAGCCCCTACACTTCGCCTATCTACCTCATCCTTAGCAAACTTAATGCCGCTATCAAACGCAGCGGCGGCGGCAGGAGATGCAGGTCGAGATTGTTTACCCCCTAAATACTGCTTAACCCCATTTAGGAAAGCAGGTTTTAATGGGCCTTTTGGCGCTGCATCTTGAGCAGCTTTTACTATGGTCGCGTTTGCTGCCCCCGGGGCACGGGTGGGGGTAGGAGCAGGAACTTTGGCGGGGGTGGGGGTAGGAACTTTGGCGGGGGTGGGGGTAGGAGCAGGAACTTTGGCGGGGAGAGGGGCTTTTTCCGCTACCTTCTCTTCGGTAAGTGTCTGGTCAATGGTAGGAACAGCTTGCGTACCACGAATTTTGTTTAGAGTGTTGTCAACGTTGGCACGAAATTTTTCAAGCGTGTCAACTTGATCATTGGCGCTTGGAGTAAGATTTTGGTTGATGAAATCAATATGTGCCCCTTTATCACTAACACTGGGCTCAGTGTTACTATTGCGGATATCCCCAACAGTAGCGTTTAATTCCTCCGCAACACCACGAAGCTCAGGGCTACCGTAGTAGTTATTTATCTCGTCTTCGGAACCTTTATTGATCCACCCGTCTTCACCAACCCCAAAGAACGGGTACCATTTACCGGACGGTACGCCCTTTTTCCCCGCCATCCCTGTGCTTAGATAGAACGGCACCCTAACACCGTTAACATCCCTCATTACAATCTTACGGTGCAGTAAGTCGATTACATCGGACTCGCCGGAGGTAGGCACCAAAGTTTTGTTTGTTTTATCGTACGTAAGCGCATCGTAAGGGATAGCAACCGCGCGAGCTTCTAGTGGTACCCCACCAGGGACTTGCTCTTCTTCCGCCACTGGGGGTTTTTCCACCACCGGAGCAGGGGTGGGCTTAGTGGCAGCAGCCTCGGGAGTGGGAGTGGGGTTGCCCGCTGCCTCTGAAATAGCCTGATCGGCAGGTATTTGTTTCTCTTCGACCAGTTTTGCAGCGGTTTCGCGCAGGGAGGCAGGGACTTCTATTTTATAATTATATTCTATATCAGAGGCAACTAAATCGACTTGTTCCCTAGCCGCTGAAATTGGGGCGCTGGGAGTGGTAGGTGTAGCAGCCACAATGGGCTCAACAGCCGAAGTAGGTTTAGTGGCGCTCAATACGCTGATAATGGCATCGTTGTGGGATATGCCTTGGTCTACAACCAGCGTAGCAGCAGCTTTTACTTGTGCTGGTGTAAGCGCCTTAACGTCGGACCAGAGGGGTTGAGCTTCTTTTTTATCCGCCGTAAACGCTTTGCGGATATCTTGCATTGTAGCGGTAACTTTTTTCTTTTTGGGTTCTTCTAGTGGAACCCCTGCATTTCCTTCTCCCACATCAGCTGAGTTAGAAGCAGGGTTAGTTGGCCCCACCCCGCCCAGTCCAACTCCTGAAGTGTCTCCGGTAGGTCCCGCATTGGGATTTTCCCCGACAACAGGAGGAACGACAGGCTTATTTCCTCCGGGGTTAAATTCTCCGGTATTGGCATTTGCTGCACCTACGTTTTTTTCGTGTGTTTTAAGTGCGGTTGCAGTAGCGCTTTTAGCGGCTTCATTAGAAAGCCCCGCTTCTTCAAACATAGCAACGATTTTATCTACAGATTCATTCGTTGGGTTTTGGTAAGCTTCTTTAACCGCAGTCGTAATAGCTAACGTTCGCCGAGCGTTTTCGGCTGTTATTTTTAGGTCTCCGTGCTCTTCGTTAACGTGTCCAGTTGCATGAAGTGCCCCACCGAGGATACCCCCAACAACACCTTCCAGAGTTGCGTTAGCAAGAACCCCTTGGAAAGTAGGGACATCGACACCTTGCCGCTGCAGCGCCCGGTTCTGCGCAACTTGTTCCTGCCCCGCTTGGACTGCTTCCGGGATTGCTTCTTCCAGCATAGCGTGAGCTATGCCTGTTTTAGCAACTTTCTTACCCGCTGCTTCCGCAACTTCAGTAGCTGCAGTGCGGGCACCCATTTTGGTAAGTGCTTTTTTAGCAATGTTTTCAGCAAGTTCGCGCTCGATACCACTACCGCTAGCAATCCCTCCAATAATACCACCAAGGGCAATTTGGCCGAGATTATCACTCCCATAAGATTGGGCTTGCATAGCAGCTTGCTCGACTTTATCCGGGGCCATACCCCGGCTAGTCATCTCTTGTTTAACTGCGTCGTAAATGTCGCCTTTAATTGTACCTACACCGCTGGCTACACCGAGCGCACCCTGCGTAACACGGGAAGCAAGTTTTTTAGTCGCTGCGCTTCTAACGGCTGCGGCTGCCGCAGCACCTAGTGCTTCTTCACCAAGAGTCGCTGCACCTACAGCACCGGCAGCACCGGCAGCACCGGCACCGGCAGCACCAGCAGCACCAGCAGCACCAGCAGCACCAGCAGCACCGGCAGCACCAGCAACTTCACCAACGCCGGATGCGGCCAAAGCCCCAAGGGCTGCTATAGGTATAATAGAACCAACGCCTTGAGCCAAAAAGCTTACCGGGTGCACTGTAATTGCGTGGATACCCGCTAGGACTTGGTCGGCAATTCCCTTATCTTTTGCATCCTGCATAATTTGGGATGCACGTTGGGCACGTTCCCTAGACCCTAGAGAAGTAAGCGCTTGAATATCGTTACTGCGGTCCCGCAAAAACTGGGATGCGGGGTTATTTGCACCAAATATATCCGTAACAGAGCGAGTAGTATTGACAGCCCCCTGCGCAACATCAAGCCCAATATCCGTAATACCGGACAGAGGCCCGATAACTTTTTCTATGGGGCTACGATCCCCAAGGGGAGACTGGGTAGTGGGTGCCGCTGCCGCTGGCGCTTTTGCGTATACAAGCGCAAGGAATTGGTCTTTCGTAGTGCCCTCGGGCGCGTCGAGACTATAGTATTTTCCGTCTGCAGCTTGTGCGCTGTAATATGGCATTTAAAGCGCCTTATAAGGGTATGGGGTTAGTGGAGGTACCTTTACTCCCAGCGGATGGGCGGGGATTTCCAGAAGGATTGACCCCCTTAATTGCATCAGCTATTGCATCAGCGCCCTCTTTTTTTGCTGCTGCAGTTTGACCAGCGGCTGAATCGTCCATCATTTGTTTATAGGCTTTCATATGCAATTGAGCATCACTCGAATGAGGTGTTCCCGGGCTCAACTTGGACTCAGTCTCTTTAAATGCCTCGAAATATGCATTTGCCATTAGTTCTGGGGCGGTGGGGCGTTCTTTGGCGGCTGCTTGTATTTTCGCCACTGCTAGAGCATTAGCCATTTCTAACTGCTTTAGTTCTCCTTGCTGGCTCCGGGTCGCGTTTTGAGACCGGAGTTCATCGGCGTGTTGCGCTTGTTGGATACCACGGGTTATCTCAGCCGTCTGTTTCGCCGACATCGTCCCAAAGAATTGCAGCCCTGCTGCATTCTGCGCCAAAGTTTCTCCAGCGCGTTGGCCTTCGATACCAGCAAGATCGCGTAAGTTCTGGCGTTCTTCTAATTTACGAGCAGCAGCAGCTTTCTGTATTTCAGGGAGCGTGGCTTGCGCCGCCTCCCCTACAGCCCCTAAGAAGTTTGGGTTTTTAGACGCGGCCATGTTGGCACCTAGCTGGGCCAACGCCATATACATATCTTTCTTTTTTTCTGATGCGGCGTCGGCGGACCCCTTATTCAGTGCAGCTTCAAGCGCTTTGCGTGCAGGGTCATCAGGGGTGGGGAATAGGGCTTTGTACTTATTTATCT
>Ga0114964_10000204_pt1 | contig 45588 bp, 13 predicted proteins | sample C_131016_MF_Meta_FD_92638 | JGI IMG/M metagenome (GOLD analysis project Ga0114964, IMG submission 92638) | Freshwater microbial communities from Lake Croche, Canada to study carbon cycling - C_131016_MF_MetaG | ecosystem: Environmental > Aquatic > Freshwater > Lake | place: Lake Croche, Canada... | reverse complement strand
TTATTGTCTATATACTGATACTTGTTGTCCTACTGTAGCTACTGTTGCTACATTTTTTAATCTTAATCCAACACCACTTGTACTTGCTGTTATTGCATCAAATAAATCTTGAGGTGTTAATGTTGCTGTTCCTACTGTGTTATCTACTCCTACTCCTACTCTAACATTACCTACTGCTGGTATAGCAAGAGTTCCTGTAAGAGCATTAGACACTCCATAAGTAATTCCATTTCTGACATTTGTTGTTGCAGGAAATCCTGTAAGCTGATCATTAGTACTTAGTGTTCTACTTGTTGCAGTAGATGTTGTCATAGTCCAATAAGTAGATGCAGATGTTAGAAACACTTTATTTGCTAGTATTGGCTGTATTCCTGATGATGATATAAATGGTCCTGAAAGTAAATGTGTAGCTGTTAATGATGTGCTATTTAATGCTGCTACAGAACCTGCTGTAATAGTTCCTGTAATTGATACTGTTCCATTTGTTGCTAATGATATTGCATTTACAGATGTAGCTGTTACGTTTCCTGTAATAGTTAAATTGTTAGCAGCAGAAGACATATTTATTGCATTTGAAGTAGAATTATTAATAGCTCCTGTAACTATAATATTTCCTGCTGTACAGTTAATTCCATAAGCAGTAGTATTTGTTCCTCCAGTAATATTTCCAGTTATTGTTGTAGATACTGCTGAACTAATCATATTGATTCCATAAGCTGTTGCTACTGTACCACCATTTACATTTCCAACTACTATACAATTTCCATTTTGAATTGAAATAGCACTTCCAGCAAATCCAGAACCTAAAACATTACCTGAAAATGTTAAAGTGCCTGTAGAACTATTTATAATACCTATTGCTCCTGATGAGCTAGTAGTAATAGAAGGTGCTGTAATAGATAAATTACCTGTTGAATTATTACTTATCATATATGAACTTGATCCAGCATTAGATGTAATTGCATTTGTAACATTTAAAGTAATTGTACCTGTTGTATTTAAAGCTGATATTAAATTTGACCCTCCTCCAATTAATGTCAAAGTTCCTACATTTATTGTTCTAGCTGCTGAAATTGTAAAAGTACCTCCTGCACCTCCACCACCTGCTGCTGTATTTCTAAGACTTAATACAGTTATATTTTGATTTATCTCTACTATAAAATTATTACAATATACATCATCACTACTTGTTGGTAGTGCTCCTGTATTCCATACTGTTGTGTCTGACCAGTTACCTGATTTTGTTGCATATACTGTTGCCATTATCTATACATTATATGTTACTAATTGTGCACCAACTGTATCAACTGTTGCTATATTTTTAAATCTTAAACCTATACCACTTACTGAAGCATCTATAGCTGCTAAGAAATCTGCAGCAGTTAATTGCCCTGTACCAACTGTATTATCTGTAGCAACTCCTGTTCTAACATTACTTGGCGTTGGAACTATCATTGTTCCTGTTAAAGCTCCTGATGCTCCATAAACTGTGCCACTTCTAACATTAGAAGTAGATGGAAATCCTGTTAACTGGTCATCTGTATAAAGTGTTCTATCTGTTGGTGTATTAGTAGTCATAGTCCAATAAGTTGAGCTAGATGATAAAAAACATTTAACACAGTTTATTGCCATAAATCCATTTGTATTTATAAATGATCCTGATAATATTATTGTTGAAGTATTTGTTGTTCCTGTAATACCTGGAGCACCATTACCTGCTGTTATAGTTCCATTTACAGTGACAGCACTAGCTCCAGGAACATATATTCCTGAATATGCACTACCTCCTGTTATATTTCCTGTTACAGTTACTGTACCTGGTGTAGCTCTTATTCCTGCTGAAACACCTCCACCACCTGTAACATTGCCTGTAACATTTAATGTTCCTGCAGTCATAACAACTCCATCAGCTTGTAAAGCTGTACCTGCTGATATATTTCCAGTTATATTTACAATACCATTTTGTATATTAAGGACATTAGTAGATTGATTATTATTATTTGCAATATTACCTATAATATTTAATGTTCCAGTTCCTGTTTTAATTATTGTATTAATTGTTCCTAATGATGTAACTGATATATTTGGCACTGTTATTGTAGAATTACCTGCTCCTGAAACTGCTACAGCTGGGTTTAAACCTGCTGTTAAATTATTAGTACAGTTAATATTTAAAGAACCTGTTGTATTTGTTATTGTAATTATATTTGCTACTGATGGAGTTATATTTGTAGTATTAAATGTTACACCTGCTGTATTAAAGTTAAATGTACCACCAACACCACCACCTACTGTTGAACCTGTAGATTCAGTCATTTCAAATTCTGAAACAACTACTACTTGATTAAGTGTTTGTAAAGCTGTTATATTTAACCTATAATAGGTATAAGATGTTGTGTTAGATAAAATTGCACTAGTGTAACTACCATTATTTGTCATAGTGTAACTAGCGACAGTTTCCAACACTGTGTAAATTACACCATCATTAGAACCTTCAAAAGTCCAAGTTTTTGGTGAGTTAACTGAAGATGCTCCACCTTTAAAACCATATCTTTTTATAACTTTTCCTGTTGGATATTGATAACCTAACACACCAGAATTATAAATAAAAGCTGCTGTTTGCCAAGCACTTCCAAATCCATCTTGATTAAATGCTTGATAAGCTAGTGTTCCTTGAGAACTTGCAAATGCAACACCACTTGGTGTTGTACTAGTTGTCATAACAGGTGTTGCAATATTTGGAAAAAATGGAGCATATGTATTTACAAGTGTATTTACAGTAGAGTTTGTATCAACATTTACTGTAAATCCATTAGGATATACAACATCTCCTGATAAAGGTAATGCACCATTATCCCAAGTTGAAACTGAGCTCCAGTTAGCACTAGCTATTGCAAATCTATTTGCCATAATTATAAACCTTTATCTATAATAAACTGTTGTATTCCTGTCATTATAGTTGTTACTGCTTTACCTAAATCAATATCTCCTTGAGCTACTGTTTCAAATACATCTAAGTAAACAACTTGTTTTGGTTGATCATCTAATATTTCAAATCCTCCCCCTTCTTCTGTAGTTTTTACTCTATAAGGTGTTAATTTCATAGCAATACTTCCTCCTATAGCATCTGATTTAACTAATGGAGATATTGCTAAGTTTACTGTTAAGTATGGAAATTCTATTCCATCTACTATTGTTGGTGTTGTTGATTGTATTGGCATAATTTTATATATATGTTGCTGATTCTCTACTTGTCCATGTTATGTTTGTTGCTGTTGCTGTAACTACTGTTCCATCTGAAGCAACTGTAAGTCTATATACTGTCCATGTAGCTGAACTATCTGCTACTCCTGAACCTTGTGCTACACCACAATAGTTAATAGCACTGTTTGTTGAATTGTTTGCATTTCTTCTGCTTGTGGCTCCCTGACCACCTATAGCTGTTAAATATGAAGAAGCTCCTAGAGCTGATACTGTATTATCAGCATTTATTCTAATAAATGTTATTGCAGAAGGATTAGTAAGGGTAAATAAATTATCTCCTACTGTAGTAGATCCTAAATTTGTTCTTGCTCCTGCCGCAGTTCCTGAACCTGTTCCTCCTCTATTTATAGCTACATTTGCTCCATTCCAAGTAGCAGAAGTTATTGAACCTGCATAATCAAAAGTATTAGTACTCCAACTTACATTTGATGGTGCTTGAAAGTGTGCATCCCAGCTTCCAGCAGCAATAGAATTATCAATTAATGTCAATACTAAATAACCTCCTGAAGGAACTGATTTAACTAATGTGTTTGAATTGTTATTTACTAGAATTGCTCCAGAGCTTTGGTTATTATTAAAATAAAAATCTGATCCATTTGGTAAAGTTGTAGCATCTGGAAGTTTAATGGTTTGTCCTCCACTACCTGTAACTAAATAAGATGGTGTAGAATTTACAGTTAAAGTTATAAGTGTTCCTGATGCAACTACTGAAGTAAATCCATCAAAAAAATTATTTGCACTTACATTGTTTGTACCATAACTACTATAAGGAACATATCCTGACAAACTTAATGTTTGCCATTTTAATCCTATTGTTTGAGTACTATCTGCTACTAAATACTGACCATCTGTTCCAACAGGTAATCTTGTATCTGCTGTACTTCTAACAAATATATCTCCTTTAGTTGTTAATGGAGATGTATATGTTGCTGAATTGCTTAATATACCTGCAGTTAAAGTAAGTCCTGTGCCTATGGATATTTCTTCCATAACTCCAGTACCTGCTGTTGTTCTACCAATAAGTTTATTAGTAGACATTGAAGTAGATATAGTAGGTGTATTACCACCTGATGAAGTTATAGGTCCTGTAGCTCCTACAGATGTAACTGCAGAAGTTAAGTATGTATTTGTGTCAAGAGCAAAAATTCCTGCTGCTGTCATTTTAACAAAAGGTGTGCCACTAACCCATGTAGGATAATTAGCTACAGCAAATGTACCTAATCCTAAAGATGTTCTACCTGTTGCAGCAACCAATCCTGTTGCTCCTCCATCCCATTTATATCTATCTGTGTACGCTGTATTCCAATTTGCACTATTATCAGTAATTGATGTATCCCAAGATGTTCCTGTAGAAACAGCAATACCTGCTCCTGGATATATCATTGAATTAATGGTCCAACTTCTATCAGCACTTAAATCATATGTAGTTCCATTAATTGTTAATTGTCTTGATGTAGGCACTCCACCTAGTCCCACTAAAGTATAAGTAGGTATGTTTAAAATATTACTTATTAATGTAGCTGAACCTGATGATCCTGTAGTGGTAAGACTTGTTATTCTGTTATTATAAGCTGTATTCCAATTAGAAGCTGATGCTATTCTACTATCTGCAAGAGTTCCTGTCCATCCTAAAGTTAAAGATACAGCTTGTAATAAAGACGTAGCTGGTGTTCCTCCTAAAGTAAGAGTTATATTTGTATCATTAACCCTGGTTAATGCAGATGGAGTTACAGAAGGTATATTAGATGTTAAAGCTAAAGTACCAGATGTAGCAGGTAAACTTATATTTAAATCAATTAAAGGATTTTTAGTTAAATTGGTGTATATATTTGTAGCACCAAGAGTAGGATGAATAAAAAGCAATCTTGGATAAGAAGAATCTATTTGTACTACAGATGCACCTGTTGAAACTGAAAGATATGTAGAATCAAAATGTGAATAACCACCTGAACCTTGAAATTCTAAAGCATCATATCCAACATAACCATAATTAGTACTACTAGCATTAGAATAAAAGTTAGCTCCACCACCAATAGTTGTAACATTACCATTAATATCAGTATAAGTACTACCATTAGTAACAACATCTTGTAATGTTAAAATAGGATTAATTGTAGATATTTCATACTGTAACTTTTCAAGTGCTGTAAGTACAGTATCTGAAGATGTTACACTACCTGGAGTAGCAGTAAAACCATCAAGAGGTCTGTCTAATACTAAATCAGTTTCAGTAATACCATTGTATAATTTTACCCAATCAGCTCTTAGATATAGCTTTTTAAAATTAGCTTCTATAGGTCCATTAGGAATAGCTGCTAAATTTGCTAAATGTAGTGGTACAATTATTCTAGACATGATAGTGAGTATATTACACTATAATATACAAAATTATTGATTACGTTTTAGTATATCTATTCTATTATCAGGTTGTAATAAATCTCTAATGTTTCTTATACCAGTAAGATCAACCATATCTTTTATAATTTTTGCATCACCTTTTTCATAACTTCCTGCATTTCTATTATAATAAGCATTTTTCCAAGTTTCTTGATACCATTGAGAATCTGAATCAGGATCAGGTTCAGCACCATTATTTGCAGCTAATGCTGCACCTAAACTATAACCATGATTTAAAGTTTTAATACCTGCTGTAAATTCTCTAACAAAAGGTATACCTGTTGTAAAATTTCTAATATATTCAGTAGAACCTTCTCCTACAGGAAACATAGAGTTTGTTTCACCTTTAACTTGCCAAAATAATCTTATTGCATTTCCTTGTATAATACCTAAACCTTTGTCTTCATCATCATCTTCATCATGACGTTTAACATATGCAAGTAACATCATAGATATAAATGTAAGAGTAAGCATTGCAAGAGCATCTCTTCTAGCATGATTAACTTTACCTGTTAAAAATTTACCCATGGTATTAGCATTTAATCTATTTAAAGTTTTACCACCTATTAACATGTGTTTAGCAACTTGCAATCCTCCATACTGTCTCCAAGCTATACCTAATGCTCTCCAGTATCCTACTGCAATTTCACCTGCTTCCCAATTAGTTCTCATGTAACCAAATCTATTTTGAAACATAGGTATCATATATTTTCTAAAAAATAACATCATTTTACCCATAACACCTGCTTCAGCTTTAACTTGATCAGCTTTAGCATAATTACCTTGTGCTCTACGCATTTCTGAATAAACAATATTTCTTAAAAAATTCTCATCATCTTTTGTATAATCAACATCAGATCTTATAACTAATTGATTACTAGAATTTTTAATATAACATTCATGTGCTGGTATTAATATATCATTACCATCTTTATCTTTTTGATAAATAGCATTACCTTCTTGATCATATTCACTTATAACTCTATATTTATTATTATTTAATACAGACCATAATACAGTCATACCTATAAGAGAATCACCTTTATCTTGTAAAAAGAAACCTAATTCATTTACATTAAGCATTTTTGATAAAACTTTTCTAGATTTTTTACCTGATAAATCTTTTACATATTTACCAAATTCTTTTTGTACAGGATTAAACAATCTATATATCATAGTTGTTTCACTTACATCACTAATACTACCTAAATCTTTAAAATATGATGGTAATACTTTTCCAAATACATGAGCTTTTGCCCATAAAAAATCTTTAGAATTATATTGTCCAGAATCAAAATCACATGCTGCCATAAGTTCTTGAATAGTACCTGCAACATAGTTTTTAGTTTGATTGGTAACATCAAATGCAATTCTTATAAAACTTGTATATCTAAAAAATGCATTTATTTTTTTTGTAACAGCTCTAGATGCAGCATAAGGATCTTCATACTGACCACTTATAAATTTATTTCTTTCATATTCTAAATGTTCTCTTACTGCTTGTATTTCATTTTTTCTTTTATTAAAATCTATAGAGTTAATAATTTTACCATCAATATCTCTAGTTATACCTTTATCTCCTTTTTCAATTTTTTCTTGAAGTTCTGTTTCTTTAGATTTTAATTCATCTATAAAAGAATTAATTACAGGAGATGCTTCTTGCATTGCAATATTATAATGTGCTTCAGCACACCATTCCATAATAGCACTTACTGAGTCATGAGATTGTAATAAATCTGATAATTGATTATTACCTTTAAGTCTAATAGCATTACCTAAATCACCAAATGTATTATCATTAATGTCTTGAGCACTACCATATGCTTTTATATGTTTATCAATAAATTTATCTTTTGATTTTTCAATAGCTTTTCCTAAACCTTGAGAAAATAAAGTTTCAGTAAATCCTGCAACAGAACCTGGAATAGTGTATCCTAAAACTTTACCATCTGTTCTTTTTTGTAAATCAAAAAACATAGTAGATATAGCTTTATAAAAATCAAACATTTTATCATCTTTGTATAAATCTAGATATTTAGTATTTATATTTTTTAATGACATGTTTGGATTAGGTACATAAACATTATTATCTAATTTAATAATATTTTTAGGCATAGGTATACCATCAGGTGATTTTAAGAAATTAGGATTTTCTACACCTTTTGTTATTACAAGTCTACCATTAGCAAGTAATTCATCTTTAGTTTTTAAATCATATGTTAAATCTTCAACTTCTTCAGGATTTAATACAACTCCATCAATTTCATACTTGTCTTTTTTTATTGTTCTTTTATTATATTTAGGATGTGGTATAGTTTCCATATATTGTTCTTCTACACCTTTAGCTGGTACCACAACAAAATTAAATTCTTTAGCATTAACTTCATTAAAAGATTCTAATTTATAACCTGTTGTTATACTTTTATAATTTTCAATATGATTTCTATTATACCATATTTTATATTCATTTTCAGTTTTATAAAATGCTTCTGTAAGTTTCTCTAATTGTTTAGTTTCTTTTTCAATAACTTCTTTATCAGAATTTCTATTTTTTAATAATATCAAATGTGTTTCTGTATCTGTTACAAGTTTTCTTTTAGCTCTAAGATGTTTTGTTCTTGTATCAAATTCTTTTTTATATTCATCACTAATTCTTTTTTCTTTTATAGAATTTATTTTAGATAAAATTTCATTTGCAGTTTCTCTTGAAAAATCATCAAGTTGTGTTTTTGGAGAACTATCTATGTGTTCATTAATTGCACGTTGTATTTCATCATATCTATCAAGTTCATCTTGAGATAAATATTGAGGTTTTAAAACACCTGCAACTCTGTGTGGTCTTAATAGTTTTGATCTTTGTTCAAGTAAATCTTTAAGCTGAAGATCTTCACCATATATAAATGATAATTCTTCATATAATTCTCCAAGTACAGTATACCATCCTTTTACTAATTCACCATTTACAATTTTATCACCTGTTGGTCTTGTAACTTGATTGTCTTTATACCATTCAGCTAAACCTTCAGCATTACCTTCATATTTAGATATAGCTTGTGCTTCTTGTCTTTTAAAATGTAAGTAATCAATATCAAAATCAAAATACTCATTCATTTTACTTATATAATCAGCATACTCAGGACTTATATCTTTTGCTTTTTGACGTAACACTCTTATTTCATCTTCAATTTCTCCAATTCTTTCAAAATCAAAATCTGTCATTACATCAATTAGTTCTCCTTCTTTATTTAAATTTTGAGAAGCAAATTTTGAATCTTGAAAATATCTATAAGTTTCAACTTCTAAATATTTATCAATTAACTGTTCTGCAATTTCAGTAGGTAATTCTCTTTGTAATTCATAAAAAGAATCAATATATGGTAAACTACAATTTTCTACCATCCATTTATTATAATCTTTAACAGATTGATTTCTATCAGATATTTTATTTTTTAATTTATCAAGTATCTCAGTAGGATCTTGTTTATCTTTATATATTTGATTTTTTTCTCTTTTAAGTTGATTAATTTCATAATCAAATTGTCTTAATGTTATTTTATATGAGTTCCATTGATCTTCATATTCTTGTGTATAAGGTTTTACAAGTGATGTAATTTGTTTTTCAACAACCTCATTAGTTATTGAATCTCTATATCTAATTATTCTTTTTTCTGTTATATCATTATTTATCTTTTCCCAAGATCTACCAGATCTATATAATTCTTCACGTAATCTATCAAAGTCTGAAGATGCTAAATGATTTTGTGCATTATCTACAGCAATAGCTGCAGCTCTTTTTAAAAATTGAGTTCCTGAAGATATAGCTAAATCTTTATTAGATGTACCAGCAATCCAGTCATTAAGTTTAGATGATGATATAAGTTGTGTGTATGGAAAAACTCTATCTGATCCTATATAAAAAGTACTATCAGGATCTGTAATATTTTCTATGTATGCTAAAACACCTTCTTCAGTATAATCAAAAGCTCCATTAAGAATCTTTCTTATAATAGATATTTGTTTTTGTTTTTCTTCTATTAGAGTTAACTTAGGAGCTTTAGCTTTTTCTTCCTCAGTTAAATTTTTTCCTAATTTAGTATCAAGTTTTTCATTGTATGTTTTACTCATTGCTTGTAAAACTTTACTTGTAACTGTTTGAATAAAACTTAAACCTTTACCAGATTCTAAATCTTTAATTTCTTGATCTAATATTTCTAATTCTTTTTCAAATAGTTCTTTAGTTTGTTCATTGATTCTTGCAAAAGCTTTTGCTCCAGGAGTCATTAATACTTTTGAAATATTCTTTTTGTTTATTTTAGAACTAGATATTTTAATAGATTCTTTATGAGCTAACAATGTACTCATACGTATAACCATAGGGTTATTTTCATTAATATTATTATCTTCATTATCACGTGCTTCATTTATAACACGTTGAACTACATTAATAATATCATATAAACTTTGAGAACTTTTAAGAATAACATGCATCTTTTGTTGATCTCTATTATTAAATTTATCTGGAGTAGTATTTAATTTTTTTACTAAATCAAGAGCATTGTTATTTAACAAAGACATTTCTTCATGTAGATAATCTAAAACTTTTGCAAAATTTGCAGACTTATTAAAACTATCATTATCCATTTTAGATAAAGTGTCTTTATATTCTCTTAATTTTTCAATTCTATTTGTTAATATATTTTTAACACCTACTGGTGTTTTTTCTTTTGATCTTTCAGAGTAAGCATAAACAATTTCATTATCAATAAATGTTTTTATGTTTTCACGCATCTTTGAATATTCTTCTTCTGTAGGTTCTATATCATCAAATACTGTAGTTTCTTTTATTTTTACATCTTCAATTTTAGTTTTTGTTGGTATATGCTCATCAACTAATTCTTTTATATTTTTAATTCTATCACCTAGATTCATTTTTTCTACAATAGATACCCCATCTTTATCTAAACTTGAATCTGCATATGCATATAAATAATAATTTTCTAATTCAAATTCATGAATTAAACTTCCAACAAAGTTTTTATTTTTATCTGTTTCATATAATAAAGACAATATGTTATGACCATTAACATTAATATTATTTTGAAAAAGTATATTTTTATAAATGTTAATTTGCATTGCCCAAGTATCATATGTACTTCTTCTTCTAAACTGACCATCTACAAAAGCACCTTGAGTACCATAAGGTTGATCAGAAGTTTTAGCCATACCATAAGATTTAAGAGCTAAATATTGTAAAGCAGATTCTGCATTATCTTCATCCCAATTACCAATAGTATCTAATAAACTAAGTTTTTTTGTTTTAAAATCATATATTTTAACAGCTCCTGTAGGATCTATTAATAACATATCAACTCTACCTATAATTTTAGAACCATGTGAGTCTGTTCCAAATATAGATATTTCAGGAATAATAAGATAATTTTTTCTTTTTAATATAGATAAATGTTCAATTATATCACTTGTCATTTTAAAAAGCTTATCATCATCTAAACCTTTAATTTCAAAAGGTGTTTTATCTTGATACTCTTTTAAAGATTTATTAAAATATGTTCTATCAAATATATTACTAACAGATGTATTATTTTGAGCTAAAGCATCCATTTGTAAATCTTCTAAAATTTTATGAACATATAATCCAAATAGTTTAAAAGATTCATATTCTAAAGGATCTCCTTTAAAATCTGATACACCTATAAATTTAGAAACACTAATTGCTTTTTCAACTTGTAGACCTTTTGCTAAATTTTCATTATCTTCTTCAAGAACTTTTACATATTCATTAGTCATTTTAATTAAATTTTCTAATGTTTCTTTTTGTTTATTACTTGCAAAAGCTTCTTGTATATCAAAAAGTAAATCAGATTGTTTTTTAAACTGAGTTATTTTTCCAGTAAGATTCATTCTTGATATTTGTTCATCTTTTTCAAGACCTAGTTCCTGTATTTTCATTGCATTGTCTACTGTAGGTATTATACCTTCAGTACCATTTTCTGCATTATATACATCATATGCAGCTAAAGCATCTGCAAGTGTTAAATTTGAATTTACTGCTTTTAGACCTGCAACAAAATCATCCCATTCTTTTCCTACTGGACAACTCATATTATAAACATTTAATTTTTTCTAAAATTTCTTCATTTGTAAAACTTGTACGCAAGTTACTAATAAGTTTGCTAAGTTCAACATTATATGTATTAAGATCTAATCCCATACTTTTAAGTCTACTATCTTGGTATAAGTAATTTACAACTTCTGGAGTTAAATTCAAACTCTGCAGGTCTATTTCTAATGTGTTAGGTATAGTCTTGTTAGTAATAATTTTATTATTATTTTCATTAGATACTGTATTATTAAGTATTTGATTCTTTAATTGCTTGTCATAATATCTGTCTACTAAAGTAGAGTCAATATTAATATTACGTGTAATACCATTATCTGATTTTGCAAATGACACAACATGACTTTTAAATTCCATGTTAGTTTTCATAGCTAATGTCTGTGCATCAGATAGTTTCATATTAAAACCTTGTTGAGTTTTATTTTCAACAAGGTCTGATAATAATTTTTTTATTTGTATTTTACAAGGCATGTGTATAAATATTAAAATGGAACATCATCACAAGGTCCTGTTTCAGGTATCTCAGGATCTTTCTTTATTAAATCTAAAACATTAAATGAACCAAAATCTTTTTGATTTATAAACATATCATCTTCATTTTCAAATTCATTTGTACTTGTAGTATTTGATGATGCAGATTTAGATTCTTCAAAATTACTAAATAAATCAAGTTGAGACTGATTAACTTTTTTATCAGAAACTTTTTGTTTTTCAACTTTAGGTTCTTTTTTTTCAATTACCTTTTTAACTTTTTTCTCAGATTTTAAATCATTTAATTCAAATTGTTTTTGTTTTAAAGTCTTTTTCAATTCTTCTATTTCTGAAGAATTATCAATTTGTGATTTATAATTTTTAATACTTCCAGATGATAATATATCAATAATAATATTTCTTACTGTTTGAGTATCTGTAGGTGTATCAAAGAAATAATCTTCCCATATATCATGTGCAGCATCTTTAACAGTTAAACCATTTTTACTTAACAAACTTGTACTAATATCATGTGTGTTACCTGTATTAGCTCCTGTTTCATCTTTAGCAGATTCTGGTAATATTTTAGGTAAGTTATTAGCAACAATCATTTCAACAGTTGATTCTTGTAAATGATTATTAACCTCTTCTAATTCAGCAACTTTTCTAGATAGATCTTGAATTTCATATTCTAATTTCTGTTCAGGTGTTACTTCAAAAGCTGAACCTTCTTTAAGTTTTTTAACTAAATTAGATAACTCTTGTCTCCATCCAGGATTAGCTAAATTAATTACTGGTATACCTTTACGTGATGCCATTTCAATTGCCTGACCTGTACCACCAGATTTTATACTTCTATCTTTATAATTAGTTAATCCATCAGGTGTCCATGCTAATACAAAATCAACAGGTATATCAAGATCTTTACCAAATATTTGATTTGTGTTTCTTGCCATCAAGTTCCACATATATTCAGCTTTTTCTTTTGCATCAATTGCATCAGGATTAGGATGTATTTCTCTTGCTATTATTTGCTCTTTTTGACCAGCAGTTTTATTTCCTGGAAATATTTCTTTATCAGAACCTGCACCTTTTTCAAATGCTATATCAGCACCTTGTGCTTTACCACTTCTTAATACAAAACCTTCAGCTCTAAGAATTTTAGCAATCTCAGTAATATCTTTTGCTATATCTTCTGGCGTTTCTCTACTACCTACACCTGCATAAACCATGTTAGGTACTAATGATCTTGAAGGAAGAGTGTTAAACTGAGGAGTTGGTCTTTGTGGTGTTGTTTTAACTTCACCTTTAAAAAATGTAGATATATAATTTAACAAAGGTGCACCTAATAAATATTTACTCATAGAATCACTAAATGTAATATTAGAAGGTATTTCTAAACTACTAAACATTTGAGCCATTTGTTTATTAGTATAACCATTATTATTTATATTACTTGCAGAACCAGCATATGCTATTAAAAATTCTTTATCAGGATTATCTTTAGCAGTTTGATAAAGCTGACTAATGTTACTAATTATTTCAGCAGGTGTTAATGTTAATTTACCACCAGGAGTTGTTACAGTAGTTAAACCATAAGCTTTACCTGATTTAGAAAATGTATTATCCATTTTTTCACCTTGTGAAACCCATTCATTTTGTAAAGCAACTAAAGCTGCACCTCCTGTACCTTTTGTAGGATTACCATTTACACCTATAGGATTACTACCAAATACAAATATTTGATTTGGTTTTAATTCTGTAATTTTACCTTTATATGTATTTACTGCAGTTATGTTTTCTTGAGGTAATCTTAAATCTCCATTAATCATATCATTTAAAACATTAGCATGACTTTTGTATCCTGGTTTAAAGTATCCTAATCTTATAGGTGCTTTTTCTTTAAGTTCTTTTATTTGTGAAAGTATCCAATCTCTACGATTTGATATACTTGATAAATCATGTGTTTTACCATATATATCAACAAATGTATCTTTACCATTTAACCATTCTTGATAAGCATTTACTGCTGCTTGAATGTTTTCTTTTTCTTCATCAGTATCAGCATATGTTTTTTCATGAGGTCCCATTTGAATAAGATTTACAACACCTGTACCTGTAAAAGGATTACCAAAATGTCTTGACTCACCTAATGTATTATTTGCAAAAACATTATTTTTTTCATCAAGTTCAGAAACTCTCATTGTAAAAATAAGTTTACCTGCATTATGAAGTTTAATTAATGTATCTCTATTTGCATATTCAATATTTGTATTTAATGCAGAAAGATTATCAGATACACGTTGTTCTATATACTCAGGTAAAATTTCTGTTTCTTTTACATCTTCAACTTTATCATTTAATGTTATCTTTTCATTAATAAGATTCTCATATCTTTGTAATTGTTTAAGATTCATTGCAGTATGTGATAGTGTCATATTTTTTGATTTTGCAGGTAGTCTTTTATAAGAAGCTATGTGTCCTACATTATAATCTAAAAATTCTTCATTACCATCTATATTTTTTGATTCAATTAAATTTTGACCTACATTATTCATTATATTTTTATCAACACCTTGAAGTAAAAAATAATTATCAGGTTCTTTAGGATCTTGAGATTTTATTAAAATTACACTTGGAAATTTAAATGTTTTTGATTTTTCATCAAAAGATATATTAAATTTTTGTGCAATATCAATCATATTATATTCACTAATATTACCATATGATTTATCTGGTATATTCATATTAATTACAATATTATCAATAGGATCACCAAATACATTTGAACCAGTAATTTTAAGTTTTTTATTAAAATCATTTATCTGATATGAATCAGGTATAGGAAATATATGTGAAAATAATTCTTTAACAACATCATGCTCAGGATCTTCTAATTGAGAAAAATCAATTTTTTTAACAACAGAAAATTCATTATCAAGTGAAACATTAACTTCTTCACTTGGTCTTATTTTATAATTATCATTTTCTTCAGATGCAGCATATACTAAATTTACAAGCATCTCTTTCATAAAATCATATGCATCTGTAATGTCATCTGTTTTTAAAAACTCCATTAAATGTTTAGTTTTATTTTGATCATCACTAAACATTTTTTGTAATGTACTTGTAAAGTCATCCATGTATTTAGATAATGGAAGTTTAAAATCTGGATTAAGATATTCAATAAATGAATCTTGTCTTGTTTTTAAACCTGTTCTAACAAGTTCATGTATAAATAGTTTTCTAAAAAATAATGGTTCTTTTACATATAAATCATTTGCATCATTTTCAACATCTTTTTGTAGTGAACCTGTGATACTACTTGCAGAAACTAATCTTAAAAATTTTTCTGTAAATTCTTCACCTTCATTATTTATAGCAACATTTTTAGTTTTAAATACTTGTAACCTTTTTAATAATTCATTATCTGGATATTTACGTTGCATCTCTGATAGCTCTTCATCTAAGTTATTTGTAAACCAATAATCAGCTGTAAACATATCATCAATCATTGCTTTTTCAATTACTTTATTCAACTTAGTTGATTCAGATAAATTATTAAATTTAGGATCAGTTAATACATTTTTTAAATAAAAGTTTTTATATGCATATAATGCAACATAAGATGATACTGTGTTTCCAAATAAATTTTTATCTTTAAATAAGTATTCAAATGAATCTTTAATAGGTTTAAATATATCAGATCTTTCTAAAAATATTTTTGAATTTTTATCTATATCTTGTATAATTCTATTAATAACAGACCATACTTGATTTTCATCAAAAATTCTTTTTACAACATCATCAGTAATAATTGACTTTCCTGTTTTAAGTTCATCAATATTTTTTTTAAGTTTATCAAATGAAGTAAAGTTAGGATTAAGTTTTTTAAATGTATTAACAATAGCTCCTGCTGCTGTAATTTTACTTGTTTGTTCTGATTGATTTTTATATAAAGTTAATAATACTATTTTTTGAGCTTCCTCAGAAAGTTCTACTTCTTCTTTAACATTTTCCATTTCATTAGTTATTAGATTTAATGCTTTAATATTTTTTAAAGAAGTAACAGTAATACCTAAATCTTTTAAAGACAACTCTTCATTTTTTAATCTTTCAGAATCAAATTTTGAAGGTGCATAATTAATAACAAGATTGTCATTAATAATCTTCATATCATATACTGATGATTTTTCATGAACTAATCCTGCATCTTTAAGTTCTTGTAAAGCTGAATTTTTACCATTTAGATTATTAAGATCCTTCATAGCTTCTTTCAACTCCTTAACAAAATATGTTCTTTCATTTGTTATACCATCTTTTATACCAGCTTGAGTTCTTTCAACATTTGAAATAGCTCTAATAATTTCTGGCATAAAATTTAATGCTAATGCAAATTTTGAATTTATACCTAATGATAACATAGATAATGTTATAGGTGTATTAATTAAGTTAAGATTTAATACAGCAGGAATTGGATCTTTTGCTCCATCAGCAAACATACCTAAGATGTTACCTATAATAGCAATAGTTCTAATATTATCTTCTGTAAATCCAGCTAGTTTATTATATACTTTAACATCTTCATTAGCAGATGATCTATATTTCCAAACTGATTCTTTAAGATTACCATTTAAATTTTCATCAAAATATTGACTTAAAAATGCTAAAGTTTTATTCATGTTTGCTGTTATACCAATACCTAATTTAGCAAGTGTATTTTTAACACGTGAATTTACAACACCTGTTATTGTAAAAGGATTTGTACTATTATTTTCAGCTTTTAAATCAATACCAAAAACAGAAAGAATATCATAAAACATCTGAACAGAAGATCTTTCACCTATATATAAATTTTTAAATACATTTTCATTACTTAATATATTTAATTTAGCATCTAAATGTATATTTTGAAATTTATCTTTTACAAATAATTCATTAGTTTTATCACTATTAAAACTATATAATGAAGTAGGTAATTTAAAATCTGCTAAAGTTTCTAATGTAGCATAAAGTTTAATATAATTAGTAATGTATTTTAATTCATTTAATTTTTTAAAGTAATCTTTTTTAATAGCTAATAACTCATCATATCTATATTTTGTTATTACTCTATCATCAGCTATATCATTATTAATACTTTCTTCTTGTTGTTCTATTTCTTGTTTATAATTAATTAAATCTCCAATAGTATATCCTTGATTTGTAGATGAAGATCTATAAACTAAACTGTCTTCATTATCATTAAAATTTTGAAACTCTTCAGAATTTTCAATTTCATCTAATTCAGATAACACATCATCTATATCTATTTTATCAATAAGATTATTTTTATATGTATCAAAAGCAGATTGAAAATTAAAATTTTTATGAGGAACAATTCCAGAATAAGATAATACCTTTTTAACAGCATCATTTTCTAGTATAACTTTTCCATTTTTTATTGAGTTAATTTTACTTTTTATTATTATAGATAAATCTTTATCTTTACCCATGTATGTAACATACTCAACAAATTTACCTATTTCTTCAGAAGCATAACTTGAGTAATCTCCATATAATACTTTATTACCTTTTGCATTTCTATAAAAACTATACTGTTGAGTATATAGTGTATCAATATCTAAGTCGGATCCAGCAAGAATGTGCACTAATTGTGGTACAATAATACCAGTCATATTTGCTGCATCCATGTAATCAACCACTTTAAGAGCAACCATGGAACGTTTATCTTCAGTAGGAATACGTGTAGCAAACATCTTAAGTACTTTATCTTTATACTTAGCAATCATTGCTTCATCATGCTGTATTGATTTAGGTAAAATACATTCAACCCAGTATATTTTTTTACCATCTTTTTCTTCAATACTAATACCTAAAGGTCTATGTCTTACATTACCTTTTTCATCTTTATATTTATCTGGATCATTTTTATAATCATCTGTAAATACTGTATTACCATCTGCATCAACTATTACATTATATCCATAAGAAGACATATGTATATATTTTGAACCTGTACCTTTTTCATCAGTAAATTTACTGTATTGAGAAAAGAAATAAAAAACTAACATTTTTTTAATTTCAGGTAAATTTGCATTATGTATTGGTTCACCTGTAACAGGATTAGTTTCAAATAATTTTAATTTATTATCACTAACACCTTCTTGTTCTTTAAGACTTTTTCTAATTAAATCAAACATTAAACCTACATTTAATTCTTGACCTTTTGCATTAGTAAAAGTTTTTTTCATTAAAGCTTCATGGGACTCTGCAACATCTTTTAATGTAGTATGATAATTAGCTAATAAATCACTCATCTCATCCATTACATTATTTATTTCTTCTTCAGATAATTCTTCTTGAGCTTTAAAAGACATAATATGTGGAACATCTAACAAGTTTGCAGGAATTAAAGCTTTACTTTGTACAGAATATTTTATAGAAGTTTTAATACCAGATGTTTCTACCTGCCAAAATTTAAATCTATTAGGTACAAAAACTGAAGATCTATGTAATTGCATGTAACCTTTAGTACTTTTATGATCAACACTAGTAGGTAATACAGTAGCAGTTTTACTTGATTCTGTATCCATCAATTGATCAATATTATGATACTCCATAGAGTTTAACATAGTATGTAATTTTTCTCTATGTGGAAGTGCTTCATAATAAGGATGTATTTGTTTTTCAAATATATTTCTTATTTTTTCTTCTGTTTCAGTTGTTTTTGAAAAATCATTATTTTGAAGAAACTTATGATTTTCTAATCTTAAATTATATACTTGTGAATATAATCCATGTAATATTTTTTGAATATCTTTTAAAGTTTTACCTTCAGGTACAACAATTCTACTTATATCTAATCTATCAATATAAACTTCAGATAATTTATGATACATTGTTCTTGAACCAGTAACTGTTTTTTTAGAATTTAATACTACTTTATTTTTTTTTAAATATTTTAATTCTGAACCAGTTAATTGCATGTATTGTTTTTTAATAAGAAGCTCTTCAACTTTAGGATTAAGTCTTCCTATTTTATCATACATATCAATATGATGATTAAGTGTTGATACTGATTGACCATCAAAGATTTTATGCATTGAATCAACTTCAACATTATTAATGATTATTTTTTTACCATAATCTTTTTTAAGTATATCTTTTATTTCAGGTTGATTTTTAAGTCTAATATCTTTATCAATTTCTTTAATATCATGATATGGACCATACTCTAAATATAAAGGATGTTGATATACCATTATAGTATCTAATATTGCTACTTTATGATAACCTTTTTTAAGTGTTGATCCTGTTGCTGCATTCTTTTTTTGACGTTTAAAGTAATCAGCTGTATTTTTTATACCTAATGCAATATCACCATCAAATGCTTCATTAAAAAATAAACCATTAATAAAAAAGTTTAAATAAGCATCTGCAATAAGATTTTTATAATCAGTAATTACATTAGAATATATATCAGTAATTTGTGTATTTTCACCTCTATCATTTGATATAAATTTAGGCAATAACTTAGATTCATATGCTCCAGGACTAATAGATTTTTCATTAATAATATTAAGTTTAACTAACCTTTTTTCATAATCTTCAATACCTTTTTTTAAATACTCATTAAGACTTTGTTTAAGTTCTTGTATTTTTTCTTGTGGTATACTGTTAAAGTCTGTACCTGCTATAGCATAACTAACAAAGTCTTGTTCTAAGTCTGAATTATTTATAAAGAAATCTTTAAGATAATTAAACTTAAAAGCTCTCAAACCTTTAATTGATTCATCAACTTTTTTATTATTATTTGAATCTAATACAGCATTATAGTTATTAAGTAATCTTTTACCACGTTCTGTTTTTTTGTTACTATTAAATTCTTTAATAAGTTTGTCTCTTGTTAATGCTTCACTTGTCATTCTAGAATACTCCTGTAAAACTTTTTCCATAAGTTTATTAGTAGCTTTATAAGTACCATCTTCATTTAGTAATATACCTTCTTTATTTGCATATTGTTCATATATTCCTGGAATCAAATAATTAGTATTTGTAGATTCAATAGTACTAAACATTCTAGTAAAAACTTCAATTTCAGTTTTTTGATTATTAATTTTAGCAGAATGTACTTTTCTAGACATAAAAGAAAATAGATTTAGAATAAGTTGTGATTGTTCATCTAAGTCTTTAAATACTTTACCATCTTTTATGTTATCATTTATTTTTTGATTAACTCCTCCATATAATGTAGCTGTAAAATTTTTAAAAAATAACTTCATTTTTCTTGCCATCTCAGTATCATTACCTAAAAACAAATCTTTTAAATAAGGATTGTTTTCATAATAATCTTTTGAGTTTTCAAAAAACACATCATCTTTTAAACTTTCAACTATACCATATTTTTTAATTTCATCTGCTATTGTTAATATAGGTGTTGTTGAAATATATCTATAACAAGGTTTACCTTCAGCATTTCTAAATACACTTGGTAATGAAGTTGGATCATATTTTACAAGATATGTTGCAGACTTTCTTAAAATAATATTAATTCTATTTGCAGGTCCTTCAGTATCATTCATTATATCAGCAAAATCAGAACCTGTCATTAAACCTCCAGTATCTTCAAGTGTTGTAGTAAACTTACGTTGATTATATAATCCTGTAAGTAAGTCAATCATATCAGTAAAAAAATCTTTTTCTAAATAATTACCAGATAAAATAATATCTTGATTATCAATATAATCTTGATTACCAATACTGTCTTCTTGAATTTTAGGTGTGTTATTATACTCTAATCTTTGTATAGCTAATAATGATATTCTTATCAAAGATGTAGGTAAATTTAATCCTATAGTTTGAAAATTCTTTGATAATTCTTTAGACATTTTTTCTAAATCTAATGTACAATCTATAACATTACTTAAAAAGTTTTTTTCAGTACTTATAGTTTTACAAATTTTATTTAGTTCTCTTAAAGCTTTTTTATAATCTTGAGTATTACCACGTTCATTATATGTAGATACAAAGTTTGATACTATATTATTCTTTTTACGATTTATATCTTCAGCTAAAATTTTATCACGTAATGTATATTTTACTAATTCACTTGAATAACTAACATTACCTTCATCATCTTCTGTTTCAGTAACTTTTGTTTGTGCATCAATTACAATATAATCAACTGCAGATTTAACTATAGTATCAACAAATATGTTATAAAATTGAGAGTTCTTAGTATTAATTTCTCCATTTTCAGAATCTATAATACCACATTTTTCTTTTATGTACTCATAAATTTTAATCAAATCTTCACCATCATCTTTATAAATATTATCATCAATTAATTTTTCACCAACTCTTTTAATATTTTCAAGTACTCTATCATGATCTAAATTAGAAGATATTTGTAACAATACTCCATACTTTTCAAAACCATCTACAAATCTAACTAATTCAACACCTAATTCTTCATTGAATTTTTTATAACTTATAATTGATAATATTTGACGTACTTCTTTTGGAAGTGATTGCATATCATGACCATATTCAGCAATAGATTTACTATCATAACTTTCAGTTTCTGTCTCATCTTGCTCATCAAAATTTTCATTTAAAGGATTATCAATTTTTGTATCATAATTATTTTTTTGAGCAGATCTTAATTCTTTTTTTTCTTCTTCATCAAAATCATCATTATCATTTAACAAACTATTAAATGCATCATATTTTTGTTTTACAAGTTCTTTTAATAAACTATAAGATACTTCACCTTTACTATTATCTTTAGGTTCTTCAGTTTTTCCAGATTTATATACATGCTTATAAAACTTATTATCATATTGTGTACTACCTGTACCATTAAGTTCAGTAACATTTACTCCACGCATACGACCACCAAGCATAAACTGATAATTTTTATATTTATCACCATATAACTCAATAATTTTTTTGCGTTTATTTTCAATATCTATTTTACTTTGTTCTAAATCTTTATAAGGACTAACAACACTATTTAAAAGTTTTTCTAAGTTCCAAGTATTATTTAATAAATCAGCAGTTGCAGCCTCAAACATATCATCAAATGATTTAGAAGCTGTTGTACTATCAAGTGCTAAATTATCATGAATCATTTTTACTACAGAATCAACTAATTGATTTTGCTCTTTACTAGAAAGTACTGTATATTTTTGTACAATTTTTTCTGTCTGTGTGTCAATTTCTGATTTTATTAAACCTGGAATACTTAAAAATGCAACTTCATTATTATATATTTCTGAATTAACAACTTCAGATTTCATGTTACCTTTTCTAATTGCATCATATGCATAATCAATATGATCAGAATTTTTAATAAAAAAGTCTAATATGTTTTTTAAAAATTCAAAAAACTTATCTAAGATGGTTTTAGGTGCCATCTTTTTATTCATATAGTTTTGAAAACCTTCTGCTAGAATTTCTTCTGCAATAAGATCTTTTAATTTAGAATTATCTAATATTAGATTTCTATCTTCAGAAAATTTTTGAATTGCTGCTTCTGTAAATCTTGATTTATATTTTTTATTTTCTAAAATATTATCTAATAAGTTTCTACGTTTAGTATCATCCATTAAATATCTAAATACACCATGAAAAGCTTCATGATATAAAACACCTTTTTGATTATTTCTTAAAACTTTATTTAAGTATATAACTCTATCTTTAACAGCACCTAGTACACTACCTTCAAGTTTTGTAAGTTTAATAAAATCACTTAGGTTGCTAAGATCTTCTATACTAAATTGGTCACTATAAGTAGATGCAAACCATGCATCTTCAACATTTAAATCATGAAGTGTTGCAAAATCTCTATCATCATTAGCTACAGCAAAAGGAACATCTTCATCATTTAAATGTTCTGGAGTAGTAAAATCCATTTCAGGAAAAGCTATAGTAGTTTGTGAATCTTCTGTGGAAGATTTAGTAAAATCTTTTACTTCTTTTACATCATTTTTTATTTCAGAAGTTGCTGTTTTTTCTTTAATAACAGGAGCATTATTTACAGGTTTGTTTATTTCTGATTTTGCTATAACTTTAGGAACACCTGAATTATCTCTTGTATTTATAATAATATTGTTTTTACTATTATTAACTAAAAAGTAATTATTAAAATTAGCATCAAGTGTGTCTTCTACACTCTCTCTTGATTTAACACCAAAATTTATAAATGGTATTTTCATACCATTTTCATATGTGTTAAATAATATATTTTCTATACTACCAAAGTCTTCATTAATAAATGTTAAAAATTGTTCATATCCTTCTTCTTCTTTTATAAACTTAATTACTTTATCTTCTATTACTTTATTAAAATCTTCTAAAGATTCAGAAGTATTAGCAATAATTTTATTTATTATATCATCTTTACCAACAATGTTATTTGTATAAAGTGCATTAATAAATATAGGCATATTAGAATAATTAACTTGACCTTTATTATCATACAAATTAATATCTTTTAAAAATGGGTACCTTGCTTGTAAAGTATTATAATCCATTAATGATGGGACAATCTTATCTAAAAGATTTGTCATAGTATCTTTTCCTAAAGGAAATTTAAAAAAGCTTTTTCTTCCTTGAATTAAAGATTCATATCTAGCTTTATTTCTTGAATAAGGTGTAAACTGTATTTGCAAATCTTTTTCATAACCTAAATCAAGATCAACATTAAGTACTGGACCAAACTTTTTAGAATCTTTAATTCTAAAAGAATATTTATCTTGATTAAATCTATTATTAAATATTGCTTGTGCATTTGGATCTGCAAGTACTTGTACTATATCAGATAAAAATTTAGTATATAAAACTTTATTATATATTGCTTCAGCATATTTACCTGTTCTATAACCATATTCTCCATTTTGATTCATTGTTAAGAATACAGCATTATAATTGTTACCTTTTAAAACATCATCAATTACAAAATCTTCTGTAATACCAATAGCATCAAAATAATCTTTAATATTATATTCTTTACCTTCATGTACAATAAATTCATTTTTATTTAAATAATTTACAGGAAGATATGATATATCATTATTTTTTCTTTTTACAAAAGTAAAAGGTATATTCTTTTTTTCAATCTCACCTCTATTACCATCTGCATCATAACTAACTGTTGTTACTTCAAAAAAAACATTTGGACTTGATATTTTAGCTTCTTCTAATGTTTCAACAGTTTTTAATACAAAGTTTTTTTCAATTTTATAATGTTTATGAAAAGCATCAGTAACATCTATTGCATAAGCTGGAGTTGCTTCTACTTCCTCTGCAATAGAATCTTTGAAATTTTTAAATTTAATTGCAAGTTGTTTTAGTTTTTGTATTTTAAAATTATCTAAATCTAAAGATTTTTTATTTTCTTTTACTACTGAATAATCTTGTAATATTTTTAAATGATCATCATTTGTAAGATCTAATTTAAGTACAGTATTATCAGCATTTAATAATCCAAAATTAGTTGGTCCATAAATATAAAATTTATTTACAGAATTATCTGAGTTAGTAATCTCAGCCATCAATGTAAATTGATCACTATTTTTTGTTTCACGCAAGTATGTTATAACTTTTGCATTAGGATCACTTTTTAAATATTCAGCTTGAGTTTCAGACTCTATTGTTTCATAGTTTTTATTTTCTAAACCTTTTATTTTTTTTTGTTCTTTGATTCTTTCATCAGTATATTCATTAAGTTTAACAGCATATATTCTGATTTCAGAATCAGGATTTAAAACACTTTCAAATGCTTTAACAATATCTTTATTAGTATCATAAATAGAATATGGTTTATATCTTAAACCAGATGCAAAATCATTAGGATAAAAAACAAATGATACTTTATCATCACTTCCTTCTGCTTCTCTATTATATAAAGCTTTTTTTATATCAGTATCTGAGTATCTATTTTTTGGTATAATTAATCTAGAATGAATATCATAATATGAACCATCAGTATTTTTGACAGCTTCTACAGTTTCATGTGTATCTAATGTAATAAGATATGTGTCAAGTTTTTCATCACCCTCTTCTTCAAAACCTTTTACCTTTTCAATAAGATTTATATATGGAGTAACAACATTCATTTCTTCAAAAAAGTTATCAAACAACTGAGTTAAAGTAAATGGAGTTTTAGATTTTTTAACAATACTATCTAGTTTTTCTTTTACTTGATCTAAATATGATTGTTTAGCTTCAGCAGTAACAAACTTATTGTTATTAAAATAATTAGCAATAGGTTTTAATAAATATTGTTTATAATCTGTTTCTGTATAATTTTCAAAACCTGAAGCATCAAGTGTATCAATCTGATCAATTAATTGTTCAAAGTTTGTTACATCATTATTTTTATAACCAACTTTTGTTTTTACATAACTTAAGTATTTATTAAATCCATTTTCATAACTAATCATTGCTTGACTTTTTGCAATTTGTAAAGCATTATTATTATTACCAGGATTAATAGATGGGTTGATAGTACTTAAACCAACAAAAATTTGTGCCATAACATTAATAGATACTATCTTATTCTCTTGTGAAAGAGGAGCATCTAGAATGAACTTAACTACATTATCAAAATTTTTGTATTTTTCTTTGTCAATTGACCATAAATCTTTGAGGATTTCTTTATTTTTTTCTACTGAAGGAGAACAATTCATAGTTTTTTATTTTAACATTCAAACTTATTGTCTTTAAATTTTTCTATAACAGAATCAATCTTTGCTTGTATATCTGTCTCATTTACAAAGTTAACATTTTTTTCTGAATTTTCAACATTATTTTCTAAACTAGCTAGTTCTGCATCATATTCTTCAAAAGTTTTACCAGTAAGTTCTTTATATGCTCTATTAACTAAATCATATAATACTCCACCAAATTTATCTTTAAAATAAAGTAAATGTTCAGGTTGAATTTTTTCCCCATACATATCATAATTAATTTGCTCTAAAAATTCTTTACCTGTTTGTGTTGTATTTATAAACTGTTTATTTCCAGCATAATATTGACCTATTCTTTTTATTTTAATTACAAAATCATTTTTTTCTATATCAGATATAGGTTGTTGTGCAGTTTCTTTAAACATATCTTCACCTTCAAAGAAACTATTCATTTCAGATATAACATCAATACTTACAACATCATTTTCTAAAGTTGCTATAGGAAAATTTCTTTTTTCAATAATTTCTGGTTCAATTATAACAGGAGCTTCTTCTATTACTTTACCAGTAGTTGCTTCTGTAATAATATTTTTTATAATATCATTTATTAACTTTTGTGATTTAGAACTTTTAAAGTATTCTTCAAAAGTCATTTTATTTTTATCAGCATATTGTTGAATTTGTGATTGAATAGAAGTTATAACTTGAGTTAATTGCTCTAAATTTTTATAATTAAGTTGTTTAAGTTTATCTTCAATTAATGCAAAAGATATAAAACTATCATATTCACCTTTTGATATTTGTCCAGTTTTATATAAATTTTCAAGTGTCTTTAAATCAAGAGCTGTAGATACATCATTTTCATCTTCTGTTTCAGCTTCAACTGTATTATTAATATTATCTTTTTTAGAATCTTCATCTAAACCTGTATTATTATTTGATAATAAATCTAATACTGATACATTAAAATCATTTGTATTAGTTGGAATATTATATTCTTCTTCATCTTCTTCATCTTCATCATTTACATTTTCAACAACTTTAGGTTTTTCAATAACTTGATTTACAGAATTTTTAGGTTTTGCTTCTTCTTTTAATTCTGCTATTCTAGCATCAATTTCTAATTTAAACTTTTCTATTTCATATATTTCAAGTTCTTTATCTTTAAGAGCTTTTGTGTCACCTTTTGATTTAAATAATTTATCTGCAATAGAATTACGTCTTACAAGATCTAAAGTTTGTTCTTTAATAATATCAGCTAATTCAGAATCTGTAATATCTCCAGTAACTTTATCTTTAGTTAGATTAACAGTAATTTCTTCAAATTGTTTTTTAATTAATTTTATAACATCATCTTTTAATGTATTTGCTTCAGCTTGATCTTTAAGTCCAAAGTCATCATTTGATATTAATGATACTAATTTCATATAAGAAGGATTGTTAATTAAAACTTCTTCTATTTTGTTCATTATATCATCATATGTTTTTAATGTAATATTTGAAGCAAGATTTTTATTAATAAGATCTGCCATTAATATATTAGCATGTATTTTATAACTTTGTAAAGCAGTATCTACATATGTAATTAAATTGAATTTAAAAATTCCATCTTTCATATGATTTACTATTGCTCTAAAATGTTCTTTATTAGTAAGTATTTCAACATGATGTATATAATCTTTTGTATCATTATCAAGTTTCATGTAATCTTGAAGTTTATCAAAAGCTTCATTAAGTTCACTATCTCTTATATCAGTTGTTATACCTGCTTCTTTATTTTTAGATACTAATAATCTTTTAAAAGTAAAAAATACTTCTGAATGTTTTGGATCATATGTATGATTATATACTGCATCTTCTTGACCAAACTTTTTAATTTTAGTTTTTTTATTATTAGTTTTACCTACAAAAACATAAGTTTCATCTTTTGATTCTTTACCTTCTCTTTCAGCTAATTCTTTTCTTGTTGCAAAAAAGCTACTCCATTTATCTAATAAAAATAATTGTTTTTCTTTTTCTTTAATTTCATCACCAATATCTTTTTTACTTTTAGAATCTAAACCTTCAGCTTTTAAAGTATCATTTAATAAAGCAACAGAAGATAATAATTGTCCTTTTTCAGCAAGTAACATATTAGGATTAGTTAAAACTCTAATTGCTAAATCAGTTGAATTTCCTAATACTGTTAATTGATTTAAATCTGATATTAATTTTTTACCTCTTTCAGTAGACATTGTTGCTTTAACAGAATTTAAAGCTGCCATGTGAATTAATTCATTTTCAGCATATGCTATGTAAGCTGATGTTGCATGTTCTGGAGTACCTGGTTGATATTTTTTAGGATCCTCAAATTTAGTTTTATATTGTCTAGTAAAATCATCTATAGCTTTTGCATATTTTTTAACATCTGTTGCAACCTTTTCTCCAAATTCTAATGGTGATGAATATTTAGTATCTTCTAAATCAATACCAAATTGTTTTTTAAATTCATCAGCATCCATTTGTGCAACTGTATTTTTAATTGCATCTGCAAATCCATCAATAGTTCCTAATTTATTTGCAATAGATGCTGCAGATAATAAAGCATTATCAGAACTATTTTCAAATTCATATCTTAAACCTTTACCTGCTGCTTCTGTATGTTGCGTAGCTGCATCTACTTGTGCAGTAAAATTAAATACTCTTTCTCCAAAATTTCCAACTTTAGCATTTTTAAGATATGTATTTAACATTTGTATATCATTATCAAATCTATTCTTAGCAACAGTAATTGGATCTTCAACTCCTATATTTTTATATGGAGCTTGTTGAACTTTTTCTGCAAATGATTGCATAGATTGATTAATTATTCTAGTTGGTATTTTTATAAGTGATCCTGTAAATGCACCCATTAACCAAGTCTTCCATCCTTGTTTTGTAAATTGAGAATCAAGACCATCCATCATAGAATCATTAAGAGTATGTTTTACTCCATTAGCTTTTGCTGAATAATAATCTCTCCAACCAGAAGCTGTTATCTCTTGAATATTTTCTTGAAAACCTTCTACAGCTTCAAATCTTAAACTATTTTTTAAAGCAGATTTACCTAATTGTATCCATGCTTCTTTTCTACCAAACTCATCACTTATTTTATTAAATGATCCTAGGGTACCAAACCATTCATGTTTTTTAACAACACCTTCTAATCCATTTTTAGAAGTAATTTTTATAAGATTTTCTTCTGTACTTTCTACAGCTTCTTGTACAAATCTATTAGCAGGTATATATTTATTAAATAAATTTCCAAATTCCAAATGATTAGATATAAGTAATACACCCAAGTTAGTATTATAATTAGAAGAACTAGCATCTAATGCAAGTTTTTTCCAACCTTCATATGTTTTTGCATCTGGTATTTCACCATTATTATCATCAAGATATTGTTTATTAATTTTATCAAGTGTGTCACCATATGTACTAACACCTTCAAAATAAGCTTCAGATGCTGCCATATTAAATTCTTGCATAAGTCTTCTACCACCCTGTAAACTCATACCTAATAAGTGAGATACTTCAGCACCATTTTTAGATGCTACAGCCATCTTTTCTACATATCTTAAACCTGTTCCTAATAAAGGTGTACCTTTTGCAAAGTTTGCAATTAGTTCTCCATAATTTTTAGAATTTTTAATATCAAATATATTTGAAAATAATGTATTAGCATAATCTCTAAATAAAGGTTTTACTACTGAGTTCATTTTACTTATCTTACTAACAGCATCTGCTTGTTCTATTTGTTTTACAACATTGTAAGATTCACCTATTTGTTCTAAATCTTTAGGAGCTGTATTCCAACCATGCATAAATTTGCTAAAAAACCCAGGTTGTTTTGCTGCAATTTCAGTTGCCTCTCTTGATCCTAACCTTGCTGCTGCTTCTGCAGCTGTTACTCCAAATGAACCAATACCTCCACCTCCAGTAGCTGCAGTAATAAAAGCATCAGCAGCAAATTCTAAACCTAATGCACCAACAGTACCCATGGCAAAACCTGCATTACCTATAAACTCAGATACAAATTTTTTACTAAATATATCATCTTCATGTCCAGGTTGAGCAAATACCATGTTGTCCATCATGTTTTGCTGTTGCTTATAATAATTGTGTAATAAGTTTTCTTCTTTACTTGTTGTATTTTGTAGTCCAGATAAATCTGTTCCTAATAATGAATCAACCATTTTAGGATATTCAGCAAACCATCCTGTAAAAGTATTACCAAAGTTAAAAGCAAAAGTATTAAAAGCTTTACCTAATGATGAACCCCATGTTTCATTATCTGCAGCTTTTTGTAAATTATGCTGATACTCTGAAGGATTAAAAGTTGAAGTATTAAACCAACTTTGACCACGAAATTGATCTAGGGATTCAGGAGTAGCATAAGATACTTTAGCATTTTTAGCTTTTGTTATTTGATCTTCAAATGATAATTGTTCAGGAGCATAAGATTCTGTAGCTGCTTTATCAGCTATATTTTGTATATTAAAACTACTGCCTTTACCTGGATCTATATTTTGTTGTTGAGGTTGATCCATATTAAAATCAGGTGATTGTAATTGATCACCTGATGTATTAGTAATATCTTGATTACTAGTATTTAAAAAATCATCTAACATGATTATTATTATTTTATTGATTTAACAAAAGCATCATAGTCTTGCAAATACTCACTTGATTTAAATGAATTATCATGTTGCATTAGATATGATCCATATTCAGATTGTAATTTATTTAAAAAGTTTTCTGTATTATGAATTAAGTTTTCATCTGAAGCATCACCTGGTTCAAAATGTTCAAAGTAATCTTGTTTATCTGTTTTAGGATTATGTGCTGTACCTGTAACATACATACCATATTCACCTTTATGATTTTTACCACCATATACATTATAATTTAAACCCATTGCTTTTACTTCAGGTTGTGATGAAACAACAGTATTAGGATTCTTTTTAAAAGCACTTAAAAATGTACCAGGATATGCAGTAATTGTATTATCATTAATATATTTTGCAAATGATGGAAATAAATCAGGATTACTTTTTATTACAGAATATGGTATTTTTAAATCATATGTATTTTGTTTTATTTTTATATTATGTGTTTTTGCAACTGAAGTGTCAGCTTTTAATTTTACAATAACTTCTTCAGTTCCTGCATCATATGTAACATCAACTGATTTACCAAAAATATTTTTAATATTTTCAACACCTATATCTTGTAATGTTTTTTTATCATCTTCACTTAAATTACTATTATATTTAAATAATTGAGAATATTCAGAAACTGATAAGTTATCATTTTGCATAGTACTTCCTAAAGGATGTGTTCTACTTTGAAAATGTACATCATCTACTTTAGTGCTTAATTCTTTTATAACATCAGGATTAACATTTGAAAAATCAAATAAAGGTTTACCTTTTTTAGTATATCCAATAACTTTTATTCCTTTATATTTATCTAATACTTTACCATCATTACCTATAATATATCCAGAAAGTTTATCATAATTACTTTCAATTGCATTATTCATATCTGAAAAGTTTTTAAATGAATCACGCAATTTTTTATAAGTTTCTACTTTATTTAAAATTTCTTTATGCTGTCCTGATTTTTTATAAGCTTCAAGAATTGGTAAACTTTTATTATATACATCAAATGCAATACTTCTTAAAGCATATGCAGCACTTGCAGGATCATTAGGATTATGTATTGTTATACCAGTTCTTTTACCAAAATCTGTTAAAGATTTTAATTCAGATTCAGATAATTTTAATTTTTGACCTTCTGCAATATTTCTTATTTTGTTAATAATAGGGTTTATTACTCCTTGATCATTTTTATCATTTTGATATAATACATTTATTAAACCACCTGAAGGTGCTAATGCCATATCAAAAATTGTTTCTTGATTTTTTTGTAAAGTGTTTTGTAAAATTTTTGTTGCAGGAACTTCTACAATAGATGATGGAGCATTACCTGTTTTAGTTTGTTTTGGTAAATTACCATCACCATACATTAAACGTAATTTATCAATTTGATTTTTTACTGCATCATTTTCTATTGTATGTCTAAGTTTTTGTTCATCAAGTGCTAATTGTTTATTAAATCTTGTATTCTCATTTGCTTCTTTAAATTTTATTCCCCATGTAGCATCATTAGTAATTTCTTGTTTAGATGTAAGATCTGCTTGATTAATTGCCCAATTTAAAGCTGTTTGTTTTTTAGCTTGATTAGTAAAAATATTATATAAATTTGAAGTTACATATTGTTCGCCATTTTCTCTTAAATTAATTTCTTCAGCTTTAGCTTGTGCTAAATCTGCAGTATGATTATTTTTTTCTTTATATAATTTAATAAGTTCTTTTGCAGCACTGCTATTAGGATCTATACCTGTTGAACCATATTTATCTTTAAATTTTTGAATTTTTAAATCAACTTCTTTTAATTTTGAATCAGAATATGAACCATCTTGAATAGCTTGAGAATATAAAAGATTTGTTATTTTAGGTGTAAATGTTTTAATAGCATCTTCTCTTGAAAGTTCATCAGATTGCATTTTACCTCTAATCATAGATTCAGCTTCTACATATCCTTGTTGTTGAAACTGTCTATCATATTTATTACCAATAGCTTGCATTGCCCAATTAGTAAAAGGTTTATATGCAAGTTTACCATTTTCTTGTTTAATGATATATCCATGATTATCAGCTGACTCAACATGTATATTAAGTTTTTGATCTGCTGCAGCTTTATTTAAATCAGCTACTATATCTTGAAATGGTACAAATTCTTGTGGTGCAATTTTAAGTATAGAACCATCACCACGTTTTGAATTTCTCATATCTTGTGTAGCAAATTCAATAGCTCTTCTACTAAAATCATTATACTGAGAACTAATCTTAGGATCTAAACTTGTACGTGTAGCTTCTAGTTTTTGAGCTTCACTCTGCTGTCTTTGAGTAAATGCCATGTCATATGCAAACTCTCTATCATTTGAAATAGGTTCAATAAGTTTAGTTGCATATTGTATATTAGCTGGATTAGAAAAATCTAATGTAGTTGAATCTTTTAAAGATTCAGAAAGTTTTTTAAATACAGCTTGTCTATGTTTTTGATTATCTTGAGAAGTTAACTGACTATTTAATTGTGAATTAAATATTGATTTTACATAATTAAATCCTCTATCAAAATCAGCTTGTGCACTTCCATATACCTGAGTTAAAAATTGATAATCAGGTTTGTATAATTGCATTGGTCCAAATGGATCATTTGTAACATCGCTTGTATATGTTGCCATTTCTTATTTAATTTTAATATTGTGAATAATCATCATACCCATATGCACTTGCTGCAGTAGCACCATATCCTCCAGGATATTGACTATTACCATAACCACCAGAATATGTATTATAAGGTTGACCAGATCTACCCATTCTCATAGAATGTGCTCTAAGTTGTAATGCTGCTAAATCATGTGCTTCTTGATGATTATAATTTTGTTTTCTATAGTCTTTATATAATTCAACAGGATCAATAGTATTACCTACACCTGCCATATAACTTTGATGTGGTTGATAAATAAAATGCCCATTATCATCTAATTGTACAGTATCATAACCATGTTTACTAACATGACCTGTAATAGGATCAATAAATGTATTAGGATCAATTTGATCTTCATATTGATTTTTTCTTTGCATATTAGTAATACCATTATTAAGAGCACCAATAGTTCTCCATTTTTTAAAGCTATTTGCTTTATCAAGATTTTCTAAAGTTCTTGATACATTACCCATATAAACTTGTTTATCATTTTCTTTTTGGTCAACCTCTCTATTCATAATTTCTGCATTTCTAGCAGAAGCATTATTTACAATACCTACATTAGAATTACCTACATTGCCAGCAACTTCTGCAGCTTTATCAATACCTTGACCATTAATACCTGATGCAGTTGCCATAGCTACATTACCAGACATAGAATTAAATCCTTGATTAATTAATGCATTAGTACCTTGTTGTACAGCACGTATCTGAGTAGTAGGATCATTTAATACATAACCAGGAGTCATATAATTATGATTAGCCATTGCAGGAAAATATGCATTAACTCTATCAGTTAAAGCTCCAGCAAGATTTAATCTGTCTTGTAACCACCAACCAGTATCTTTAAAATTAGGAGTTGTATAAGGTTTATTTACAGTTGCAATATTAATTTCTTTTTCTTTAGCTTTTTCTTTTTTAGGAAGTCTATAAGCATCAAGATGTTCTAAAGCAAGTCTGCGATCATTAAGCATTTCAGGTCTATAAATATCTGCAGGTAATAATTTTGTAAATGCAGGATAAAAAGTATTATTTATAAAATTAGGATTATATAATTTTTTAGCATCTGCTATTTCTGTCTCATCTGCTTTAATACCTAATATCTTAAATGCTTCACGTCTTTTAGCAACTTCTGACATTCTATCAGTAGCATCATCACCAAAGTTTTCTCTTACAAGTTTATCTTCAAAATCTTGTGGACTTGTTCCTCCATAAAATCCTTCATAATAGTCTTTAGGATTAATATGTGCACTAGATGACTGTAAAATTTTTTGATTTGGATCTTTAGATGCTACATCACCAAACCCTGTTTGCGTAATATAATTAGCAAGTCTTTGTTTTTCTTTAAATGGTAAATTTTGTGGAAGTTCTAATCTCATTGCACCTTTACCACCAGCTTTAGTTGGAGCATTAGGATCCCATTTTAAATACTTAGTAATATCATTTTGTCCAATACTATTATCTGTGTATTGTGCAAAAATTTTACCCTTATTTTCAGGTAATTTACCAACAATATATTTTAGAATTTTTTTAGGAGGTGCTTCATTATTTTGTGATTCAGTTATTGTACTTCCATTTTGATATTTATGAATATCTCCACCATATTTGTAACCTTCAACAGTACGTTCTGAAGGAATTTCTGGTTGTGTATTAGTAGGAGGAGTTTTAATTCTTACTTTATATGTAGGTTTTTCAACTGGTTGTGCAGCTGCTTTTTGTGTATTAACTTCATCTGCAGTTTGTTGAGCTTTCTCTGCAACATTTCTAACTGCTGCACCTTTTTGTGATGCATCAATTACAGCAGGTGCTTTTTCATTTATTGTACTATTTAACTCAGCACTATTTTGTGCAGGTAACCATTTTACTGTTTCAGTATCTTCTGGTTTAGGTAATTTAGGATTATAATATTTAACTGTTTTATTAATATCATTAGTTGTTGTATCAACATTAGTCAATATTGCAGGAGGTGTTAAGTTAGTTGGAATTGTTAAATTTTTAGTAGTATCAATACTTTTAGTTTTTTCTAATTCATCTAACTTTTGTAAATATGCTTTATGACTTAAATCTTCAATAGGTACAGGTTTTTGATTAGAATCTGCGTGTGTAGCTGCTGTAGATATTTTTGATAATAATAAAACTTTTTTTTCTATTGGAATTTTATCCCACATTTCTTTAGTATACTGTATAGCAGGTTCTACTTTTTCAACAACTTTTTCTACAATAGGTGCTATTTGTTTACCAACATATTTTGCCCCAGCAACAGCTTGATTACCCAGATATTTACTTCCTTTAACTATAGCTTTACCAGCTTTACCTGTATACTTTAAAGGTAGTTTACTTAAACCAAAACCTTCTAAGAAAAAAGGATCAGTTGCTACATCTCCAATCCAACGTACTGCAGGAGAATAATCACCATATCTTTGTGCAGTAGTCATAGGTGTTTCATAAAGACCTGTAAGAACATGGTTCATTTCTTTTTGAGGCATTGAAAATAAATTACCTAAATAATCTAATGAACCACCTATAAATCCTTCACCATTATATTCTTCACTAAAAGGATTTAATTTGTGCATTGCTTCATACATTCTAGGATCATTTGGTCTTGCCCATGTATCTTTACCAGGTGTACCTATTCCAAGAACTCTAAGACCTTCATGTCCTACTCTATCCCAATATCCTGTATATCCATCTTTAGACTTTGAAACTTTTTGTAATTTTTTAGCTTTCTCATTTTTTAATTTTTGTTCTTGTATAGCTTTTTGAGTTTCTTGTTTTGTTGGAAAATATGTTGTTGTAGTGTTAGGATTTAAATCATTATTTTTACCAAATTGTGCTTTAGTTAATTGACCACCAAATCTTTGTTGTGGTTGTTCACCTTCTGTCATTTCTCTTTGAGGTCCTTCAGCTGATTGTTCTTCAGGACTTTCTTGTGCTTCTTCTGCACTTTGACCTTGCATCTGTCCTATAACAGATTCTGCAATTGCAGGTACACCATCAGGAAATCCTTTCATAGATTCTTGTATAAGAGCAAGCATGCCTAATTTTTTGACATTACTTTCAAGCATTATTTCTGCTGTTTCCTTAGAGTATTTATCTTTTGCAGGATCTTTAAGAATAGCAATATAATCATTGATGTTATATTTTTTAGCAATTTCAGCAGGAGTATATCCATCTTTACTTGGTTTCATTCCAAATATAGCAAGTACTTCTGGATCTTTAATTTTCATTTTCTTAGTATCAGAAAATATAAAAGAACCTTCAGGTACATTTAAAGGTACACCACCTTGAGTATGACGCTTGCCTACTATTGTTTGATGTTCTAAGTATCCATCATTGTTTATATCACCTACAACAGTTTCACCACCTTCAGCTTCTATGTTAGCTTTATCACGTGAAACTGCACCCATAGTATTTTTAACATCACTATCAACAGGTGTGTTAGGTTTTAAAAATAAAGTATTTCTATCAACTAAACTATAGTCTAATTGAGAACCTGTCTTAGCTTTGTTTGGAACAGATTTTAATCTAATATTATACATAAACTTCTAAAGTTTAAAGATTTGACATTAAACATCTTACATTTAGAATATACAAATATAAGTTGTTTTTTCCTATTATGAGTTATAAAAATTCAACTTCTGCACCATTACGCATTAAATGTAGTAATTCATCATGAGTAACATGATACTCACCACCTTTTTGATATTGTGTAGAACCACCATATTTAGCATATTGTGATGTACCAAAATCTTGTATAGGTGTGTACATGTTAGGTTTAAGTTTACCAGAGTTAACTGTATAAGTACCATTAGCATTAGGACTGTTATATACAGGACCATTCATAGAATTACCTAGTTGTTGGTTTCTTGTATATGCATTACTTCTTTTTTGTTTTTGATCAAAATATGCTAAACCATTATCAATCATACCTAAACCATTAAGTGCATTTGTAGCAATTCTTTGACCAGACATACTTAAAGTTTTCTTATTAGTATTAACAGAATTTTTATTTACTTTAGGAGCATACTTAGGATAAGCATATCCATTGTTCTCATTATTTACATCTTCATCTGTAAGTTGTACAGTTTGACCAGGTGTACTTGAACCATACACATTACTATTATTTATACCAGGGTTTGCATAACCATATCCTAATGTATCTGAGTAATTAGCAGTTTGTCCAAATCTAGAATCTTGCATACCATAAGGATCTTTAAAATTTAATCCTTCTTGTGCATGTGGTAAACCACCATACTGTTGCATAGGTATACTAGGTGCACCATAAAGCTTGTTAGTAGATGCACCACTTATAGGATTATTAGGATCATACTGAGTTTCTGAAATATTAGGGTTTACTGCATTAGATTTAAACTTATCATATTTAAGTGGAAATGGATTTTTTTTAGGATTATATTTATCCCACAAACTATTTCTATCAGTACCATATTTATCCCACATTTTTTCAGGACTAGTAGATTTAGATAAATTCATACTAGGAGGAATGTTTGATACCTTTTCACTTGCATTATGAAAAAACTGACCATAATCTTTTTTATTATTATGAAATAAACCTGCATATCCTGCATATGATCCTGCACCAGCAGCTAATGCACCAGCACCAATTCCTAATGCTGCAGAAATAGGATTATCAAATGTTGTCATATAAGGAATAGAACTGACTGATGGATCAGCTAAACTATTAGCTCCTAAAACATTACTGTTAAATTTACTATAATCTAAAACACCAGGTGCTATATAATTATTATAACCACCATAATCAAAATGTGCCATACCACCATATGCCATAGTAGGAGCTTGTGGTTCTTCTTGACCTTGCTCTTGTGGATTTTGTTGTTCTTGACCTTGTTGCATTTGTTGTGCAACTGCTTGTATTACTTGTGTAACTTGTTCTTGTGGCATTCCTAATTGTACAAATATCTGTACAATCATTTGAGGATCAATTTGTTGTTGTAATAACTCAGCAATTACTTGTTCAGGTTTAGCACCTTGCTGTAATTCTTGTTGTATAGCTTGTATAAGTTGTTGAGGATCTTGTTGCCCACCTTGAGGTTGTTCTTGCATAGGTTGTTGAGCTTGACCTTGTGGTGCCATTTCTTCAGGAGCTGGTCCACCTTCTTGCATTTGTCCTTGCATTTTTTGCATGACAGCTTGTATAGTCTGTGTTGCTTGATCTTGAGGCATACCCATTTTTACAAGCTCTTGTAAAATTTGTTGTGGTTTTGCACCTTTTTGTAAAGCTTGTGCTATTTGTTGTACTATCTGATCTTGACTACCTGCAGTACCACCTTCTTGATGATGCCACTTAGCAGCATTTCTAGCAAAGTTAGCCATCTGTCTTACATGTGGATCTTTACTATGCAAAGCTTCTTCAGTTGTTTTACCTGTACGTTTTTTATAAGCAGTGAATCTTCCTTCATGTGAAGGTTTAATATGTATACCACCACCAGTAGCATATTCATATATATCATGGATGTTTGCAGGTACATATCCATTCATAAATTCTAATTGTGATTTTGTAAGTCTATCCATGATTGTAAGTTTTTGATATTGCTATCATTATAATTTAGTGATTTTTATTGATATAATTATTATTATTGTAACCAAGCAGGTACATAGTTTTCTTTTTGTATACTACCTCCTGTTTTCTTTTGTTTTATAGCATAGTGTGGTAATAAAACTTTGTCTCCTTTAACATAAGGTCTTTGTATATCTTTAGGAATAATTCCTCTACTTATCTGTGTATCAATTTCTGTATTTAAATATTTTGCAATATCTTTAGAAGAATAATTATAATCAGATAAAAATCCCATACTATTCATTGGTTTATATCCTAAAAATTGAGGCAAACCTTCATCATATTTAAATATTTGTTTTAACTGAGGAAGATAAGAACTATGAGAAGTATTTAAACTTCCTGTAAATATATCACCTGAATTAATTCCAGAAACAGATTGACCAGTTACTTTATTAGAAACATTTTTTAGTGATCCAGAACCACTTAATGATAGTGAAGGAACATTTTCTAATACAGGACCATTATAATAAGGATAATTTTGAGAATTAACTGCTATTTTATTTTTAAATGATTGTACAGTATTATATATATCTTTTTGAATATTATTATTTTTTGTATTAAAACGTTCTCCTAAAGTCATTTCTGATCTTTGTCCTGGAATTAATATTCTTCCTCTTGTTGGAATTAACCTTCTTCCTCTTGTTGTAGAACCAGTATTTAATATAAACTCTTCTGGAATAGGAGGGAGTTGATTATTAGAAACTCTTTCTAATAATTGCTCCATATCAATATCACTATCTGAACCATAATCAGATAATGTATGTCTAATAATATCACTTCTATTTTGTTGTGGCATAGAGTTATTTATTACATCAATTATTTGATCTGAAGAAGTGGTTCTTGGAGATCTTTCTAAATTAAGTCTATCTCTTATTGGATTTGCTAATCTAAATGCTTCTTCTTCTTGTGCAGCAGGAATTATATTTTCTATCTCTGATTTTGATTTATTAAATATTTGTTGTAAATGTTCTTCAGGAATACCTTGTTCTAATGCATATTTATATTGTTGAGAAATAGGTTTACCTGTTGCTCTCATTCTTCCAATATCTTGAACTTGTCTATATATTTTTAATTCTTCAGAAGATAATCTAGGTAATGCTTTTTCTGGTGGTATACCTACTAATGATCCTTTTAGTTCATTTAAAGTTTTTGTTTTACTTAAATTATTTAGTAAACCTTCTTCAGTTCCTAATACTTTTCCAATATTATTAGCAACTCTACCTAATGTTTTATACTCAGATATTAATGGTAATACATTTAATGTATTCATTCCTGCATTTTTAATATCTCTATATGCTGCTGGTAAATTACCTTGAGCCACATTATTTATTGCATTACTTGTATTACTAACAGCTTTTGCTCCTTGGTTTAAATAAAAAGCTGGATTAACAATATCTACTGCACTATCAAGAGCATTTCTTTGTCCTCTACTAAAGTTCTCAGGAAGACTTTCATTTCTTGCTGCATAACCAAATGCAGTTAATGGATTTAATGCTACTTCAGATACTCTAGATACAGTTGATTGTGGAGTATAAGATTTTATAGTACCTTGTTTATCTATTAATTCTTGAACTCTTTTTTGTTCAATTTGTTTAGCTGTTAAAGGTATTCCTATTTTTGGTTGAAAATTTGGTATTACATCTTTTTTAGCAAAAGTTAAATCTCTTTCATCTTTTATTTTTACACCACCATATTGTTTTTTATACTTTGTCATAAGTGCAACTTTCTTATAATTTTTAGCAAAGTAATCTGCTTCATCAGGATTTTCAAACCTCATAGCTTCTCTATCAGAAGAAGCTGCATTTGGTATAAATTTTAATATACCTTCACCATTATCTTGTAAATTAGGAAATACATAATTACCTTTATTTGATATATAATGACTACCATAAGCTCCTGCACCTTCAGCAGGTGTTTCTTTAACTTGACTACCTGGATAGTAGTACTCTTGTCCAGGATGCATTTTTTGCATATTACCATATTCATCTACACCAATAAGAGGAGTACTTACTCCTTTCATAGTTATAGGTGTACCTTGTGGTGTACCTTGTATAATATTAAAAGGATTATTTCTATATGGTGAATCATCTTTATATCCTTGTTTAGATATATCATTTTGTATTCTTTGGTTTTGCTCACCAATAAACTTTTTTAATATTTCTATATTCTTATTCATTATCTTGAACTATTAAGCATTTTACTATTTACAAGTTTTAGTAACATTTTTTTATCACCAGATTTTGTTTTTCTTAATACTATTTTGTTACCAAAGTGTCTGAACTTTTTATGTTGTAATGGATCTTTTAATACATCTATATATGCAGGATTAATTGTTTTATGATAACCATCTGCAGCAGTAATAAACATAGGTATATTTATACCAGATCCAGGTGTCATAAAACCAGGAACTGTAGATACAAATGTTGAAAACTCTTGTCTATCTTTTGTTATATCATAGAAGTTATTAAATCTATATTTATTTTCTTCTTTAGATGCAAGTATCTGTGTATTAATAGGTCCAGCAATAGGAAACAACAGAGCTTGTAAAGGATTGTTTTTATCTTTTATTTTAAGATTTAACAATGGTGATACTTGTTCAGAGTTGTATATTAATGCTCTGTCAAAGTTCTCATCAAGTATATGGAACATATCTTTACCATCATTATAATATTTATATGCTTCCATATAGTACTCTATACTTCTTAATGTAGTTACTTGATTAGGTGTAACAATATTATATTCTACTTCCCAACCATAATCTTTTGAAGGATTATAGTCAAGACTACTATTATAGTAATTTGTAAAACTATCAAATCTTTCATTGTGTTTCCAAAAACTATTATTTTTAATAGTATAAAAATGTGAGTGTGCAGGAATTAATAATGTAGGATGCCAATCATGAAAACTAATCCACATTTTTTCTTTAGGATCATAACTAATTGTCCATTCTATTTTTTCAAAATACTTAGGATCATCTAAACTAATTGATGATACTGTAGGTATAATTTGAGGTTCTTGCGTTGTTAAACAACTGCATTTATTATTTACTACTGGACATGTACCACACTGAGTAGGTACTGAAGGTAAAGTACATGTACATAATGCATTACTTCCTGATGGTGTAATTGTACATGTTGGATCACAAGTACCTGCAGGTTTTACCTCTATACCTTTACAGATTGTACCTACTAACATTTCACCTACAGGACAAGAATATGTTGTAGTAGTTCCACATACAGCAGGTGCTCCAGTTTTTTCTTGTAATGCAAATATGTCATCTTGAAGTTGAGCACCTAGTGTAGCAGCATTACCTGAATTAATTTGATAAAATGGTTGTATACCATTACCTCCAGCACTTCTTAAATCTGTAAAAAAGTATCCTTCTCTATTACCAAAAGCAGCAGGATCTCCTTCTGTACCACTCCATACACTGAATATTTCTAAACTTGGATGTGCTGCAAGTAAACATTTAGCTTGATTAACAGCAACCCTCATTTGTGTATAAAAATTAAATCCTGAAGGATAGTTACCAGGGTTGCTAGTATTATTACCCATACAAGGAGAAAAAGGATATAAAAAAGGATTAGGATATGTAGATGCTGAGTGCTCACTCATAAATATAATAATCTTTCTAACACCTGATCTTGCTGGTAATAAAGTACCTCCTTGTGTAATTGTAACTTGTGTACCTGTACTAAATAATGTTCTTGCAGCTCTTGTTAAACCTTGTGTTACATCATTAAATTGATTAAATCCTGATGTTGTAAAGAAATTTTTTATAGTAGTTGATGATGGATCAGCACCTCCTCCTGGAGAAACATAAGGTCCAGAATATAAATAAGGCATGTCATTATTACTACTTATTGTTGATGGATTACAGGTTGTAACACCAACTCTTAAATCATATGATGTACTATCTAAACTTGTAGCAATACTATTTATAAAAGCATTAATAAATAAACTTTCTTGTGCAATAACTCCAGTACTATTACCATTCATACCACGTACAATAACAATATCAGCTTTACAAGAAGTAACTGATGTAGCTGTTGCAGGATTACTTGTAACTTTTGTACATCTTTTATTTATAGCATCATATGTGTAATCATTAGGACACAATAGTGTACCTACACCTCCAGGTGGTACACATTTACCAACACCATCTGCAGTAGGTACAAATACATACCCAGGTGCACATGGTTCAGTAAGTACTGCTTTTTCACACTTACCTGTATTAGGATTATAAGCAAATCCATTAGCAGTATCACATGTTATAATCCCACAAACTGTTGGTTCTAAACTAAGTACAGTTCTACATACTAATACACCTCCACCTATATTTACAATTTTAGAACCATCAGGACATGTTAAACTTTGTGATACTAAACAATCACAATATGTAACACCATCTACAACTACTTGAGTACAAGACTCATCTGGACAAGTACAAGCCATTTTTTATATTTTTAATATTAACATGAAGCAGGAGTTCTTACAATCTTTTCACAGTTACCTGTTTGAGGATTAAATACAAAACCTTCTTGACATATTGGTTTATCAACTATTCTTTCACATTTACCTGTTTCTTTATTTATTGAAAAACCTGGAGGACAAGCAGTAGGACAATTACATTTATCATAGAATCCTAACTCAGGAGTATAACCTATACAATTAGTTTTAGGTTTATAATCTTTTTTAGTAAAATATAATAATTCATATTGTGCATCATATACTGATTGTACTGCAACACCTTTTATAGGATTATCATATTCTGTAAAATTAGGAAAAGCTTTTAATAACTGTGATGGTAAATTTTGAAGGAACCAGTTTTTCATACCTAGTTTAGATATTTCTTGTAATCCTTCAGAACCATACTGTATTATCTTACCTGCTTTTTGAGATACATAAAATAAACCATAAGGAGTATTTAATGTAGCTCTATTAGATATACTTGCACCATAGTCTAATACATCTTCTGCATTAGCTAATGACTGTATATTATTTGCAAACAATCCACCATCACCAATTGTTACTTTGGTACCAGCTTCTGTTTTCAAAGTATCAACACCTACAAACTGTGTAGGACTAAAATCTTCATAAACAATTAATGCTCCACTAGAGTTTATTGATTTTATATTTGTTACTATACCTTCAAATGTATAATAGTTTAAAGGTAAAAAGTTTCTCCAGTTATCTCTTTTAAGTCCATCTTGTTGCTGTAAAGAATATATACCTCTATAAGGAAAATATTGATAACAAGTATCATATAATACTGGATCATAATCTGGAGGAAGTATTGATCCCCAAGATGCAAAATTATTATACAACTTAGAAGTACTTAATGATAAATCATATTTATAATAAATAGGTCTAGTAATAATATCAGATCTAAACATTACATTAAGATCAGAAAAAGAATTACCATATACATCATAAAACTTCTCCCATTCATTTTCACCATAATCTCTAAATGCCATGTTTAATTCAGACTCTGTAAAAAAGTCTCTTACTCCATTATTAAACAAGTACATTGCTTGATTATTAACTGAAAAATTTAAAAGTCCTTGGTTACCAATTATTTCTAAGTTTCTTAAAGATGTAGGTGAACCAATGCTTATAGGATTATTAAAATTATAATTTAGTTGAATACCAAAATCATTTGATTTAAAATGTCTAAAATCTGCTTTATATTTTGGTATAGCTCCATTATAATATAAATAATAATTAAAAGGAGTATCATCTGGTAAATCATATGCCCACGTATTAAAAAAAGCATACATGTTTTTTTCAGTATATCTATTTATATATACATCACCACCAAAAATAGGAAGAGTAAAATGACTAGTAGAAGAATACACACAAGAGTCAGTTGGTATTTGTACAATAGATGTAAGTTGACCATATTGATTTTGATACTCAACTTTTAATGCTCCATAATAAGCTACTGTATTACCTTGTATTTCAACATTAATACCATAACCATTAGCTGTTTTTTTAGTGTTATCAATTAAACTAGCAGGATTAGGTAATGTACTAGGAATATTTAATGTTATAAATTTATTTCTATATAAATTATTAATTCTATTATTAGCATTAAAATCTTGTACACCTGAACTTGTATATTTAGAAGAAGATATATTTCTTGAAATAGAAGGATTTAATACTGTATTTGGTACTGAACTATTTGTAATTTTTGCAAAACTATTATAAAAAGCATTACTGTTAAATTGAAATACATAATCTTTACTAGGTATAATTTTGTACATTATGTCTAACATAAGTTCAAAACTTTCATAAAAATATATTAAAAAATTAGAAGTTATTGATACTAAATCAACAATTTCTTTAACAAGTTGGAAATCACTCTGAGCAGATGCTGTTGCTGTAGCTGCTGATGATGAAGCAACTTTTATACCTAAAGCTGTTATTGCTGTAGCAGAACCACCTTCTGTTACTAAAGAAGTAGATGTATCAAAGTTTACTTGTGGAGCTCCTGCAGCTATATCAGCAGTACCTAAACTATAAGTTGTAACAGATGTTCCTCCAGTATCTGCAGGAGGTAAAATAGCAGATGTAGTACCTGTAATACCTCCAGCATGTTTAATCAAACTTGTATGTGAACTACTTGATACTGTAGTTGATGTTTTACCCATTGATGAAATTAATCCTAA
>Ga0114964_10000203_pt1 | contig 45917 bp, 39 predicted proteins | sample C_131016_MF_Meta_FD_92638 | JGI IMG/M metagenome (GOLD analysis project Ga0114964, IMG submission 92638) | Freshwater microbial communities from Lake Croche, Canada to study carbon cycling - C_131016_MF_MetaG | ecosystem: Environmental > Aquatic > Freshwater > Lake | place: Lake Croche, Canada... | reverse complement strand
TGCTCGTTATTGGATTCAAAAGGGCTATAACGTTATGCACCCAATCGGTTGGGATGCTTTTGGTCTTCCAGCTGAAAACGCTGCTATCAAAAGAAACCTAGACCCTCGGGCTTGGACGTACGACAACATCGAGATTCACAAGTCTTCAATGAGACGATATGCCTGTTCTTTTGACTGGGACAGAATCATCAGAACCTGTGATCCTATTTACTACCGCTGGAATCAGTGGTTGTTCTTAGAGTTCTATAAAAAAGGTTTGGCATATCGTAAGAACTCGATGGTCAACTGGTGTCCATCATGTCAAACAGTTCTGGCTAACGAGCAGGTTGTTGGTGGAGCTTGTGAGCGTTGTGATTCTTTAGTTACTAAGAAAGCACTAACTCAGTGGTTCTTCAAGGTAACTGAGTATGCAGATAGATTGCTTGATGATCTTGAACTACTTGAGGGCAACTGGCCTGCCAAGGTTATTTCAATGCAGAGAAACTGGATTGGTAGATCTTATGGAGCTGAAGTTGATTTTGTTATAGAAGGAAGAGCAGAACCGGTAACTGTTTATACCACCAGACCAGATACTTTATTTGGTGCAACCTTCATGGTTGTTGCAGCTGATAGTGATCTTGCGGCTGAGTTAGTTGCTGGTTCGACCCCAGATGTTCGTATGAAGTTCCAGGCTTACCTTGATGAAACTAAGAAATCTAATGACATCGAGAGAATGGCTACCGATAGAGCTAAGACCGGTGTTGATACTGGAAGATTCGCCATCAATCCTGCTAACGGTGAAAGTATTCCTATCTGGGTATCTGATTATGTTCTTGCTGATTATGGAACTGGTGCCATCATGGCTGTTCCTGCTCACGATCAGCGAGATTTAGATTTTGCTAGAACACTTGGTTTATCTGTTCGAGTTGTTGTTGATACCGGAGAGGCAGATCCGGTTGAAACAGGTATTGCAACTACGGGTGAAGGAGTTCTTGTGAACTCTGAGATTCTGAATGGACTTTCTAAGGCAGAAGCTATTTCGAAGATGGTTGGCATCTTAGAAAAAGAGGGCAGAGGAAAAGCTGCTAAGAACTTTAGATTGCGTGACTGGTTGATATCTCGTCAGCGTTACTGGGGAACTCCGATTCCTATCATTCACTGTGATGTGTGTGGTGAAGTTCCTGTTTCACAAGATCAGTTACCTATCGAACTTCCTTCAGCAGATGGCCTAGATCTTGCTCCTAAAGGAACTTCGCCTCTAGGTGGCGCAGAAGATTGGGTGAATGTCCCTTGTCCTAGATGCGGAAAGCCGGCTAAGCGCGATACCGACACTATGGACACCTTCGTTGACTCTTCTTGGTATTTCCTAAGGTATTTATCTCCCAACAGTGAGACTGAAGCTTTTAGTAAAGAAGAAGCTAAGAAGTGGCTACCGGTTGATCAGTATGTTGGTGGCGTTACGCACGCTATTTTGCACCTGCTTTATGCGCGCTTTTTCACCAAGGTCCTGCAAGACCTTGGTCATCTAGATTTCGGTGAACCATTCACCAGATTATTGAATCAAGGAATGGTTCTCATGAACGGTTCGGCTATGAGCAAATCTCGTGGCAACCTAGTCAAACTAGGGGACCAACTTGATGAGCACGGTGCTGATGCGGTTCGCTTGACGATGGCTTTTGCTGGTCCTCCAGAAGATGACATTGACTGGGCAGATGTTTCACCTAGCGGTTCGGGGAAGTTCCTAGCTCGTTGCTGGAGAGCAGCTAGTGATGTTGATTCTTCGGTTGGCGTTGATTTCTCTAAAGGTGATCTTGAACTTAGAAAAGTAACGCATTCATTCTTGAGGGATTTCTCTTTAAACATTGAAAGTTTCAAATTCAACGTTGGGGTTGCCAAGCTTATGGAATTAGTCAACGCTCTTCGTAAAGCAATTGATGGATCAGTTGGTCCAGCTGATCCAGCAGTTAGAGAAGGGGCAGAGATTGTAGCTATTGGTCTATCCTTGTTTGCACCTTTTATGGCTGAAGAGATGTGGTCAATCTTAGGTCACCAGCCAGGTGTCGCTCTCGCTGGTTTACCAGAAGCCGATCCTGCCTTGTTGGTTCAAGACACCATCACTGCCGTTGCTCAAGTTGATGGCAAGTTGCGTGACACCTTCGAAGTTTCAGTTGATGCATCAGAGGCAGATCTTCAAGCTGCAGCCGATACTTCTAGTGCTGTTCAAAGAGCGATTGAGGGTCGTGAGATTGCCAAGGTAATAATCCGTGCTCCGAAACTTATCAACATAGTTACTAAGCAGTAAGTTCTGCACAAAACTTTTAGAGTTTGAACTAATTAGTTCAGGCTCTTTTAGTTTAACTTCATGTTGCAATGGTTGAAAGAAATCTATTCGGAGTTCACCCCTAGAGCTCTAAAGACTTTGATTACTGGTATTGGGATCACTGGCTTTGTAGTTTATGTTGCGACATCTTCTTTGATGCCGGCTCAGAAAGTATTTGTTCAAAGTTCAAATTCAAAAAAGAGCGTAAATGTTAGTTCGGCAAGAATATATGTTGATGTCGCAGGTGAAGTTAGAAAGCCAGGCATCTATCAATTAGATTCAGGAGCTAGAGTCTTCGATGTTGTTTTACTAGCTGGCGGATTTACTGCTAAAGCCAATCAAGGTAGTGTGAATCTAGCTCGGACCCTCACAGATGGCGAGCAGCTTATAGTTGCCAATAAATCCCAACAGAATTACTATTCAGGTTCGAGTAATTCTGCGAATCCGCTTATTTCACTAAACCAGGCTTCTGAGTCAGAGCTAGAACAGTTGCCGGGTGTTGGGCCTGCTTTGGCTGGTCGGATGATTGATTGGCGAAGCGCCAATGGCGGATTCAAGACCAAAGAGGATCTGTTAAATATTGCAGGTATCGGCGATAAGTTGTTCGCTCAAATCAAAGACAAGGTGACTCTGTGAGGCTGAGAATTCTGGCCTTTGTCGCATGGCTTCTAGCCATCGGATACACACTTTTAGTTGCTCCGCAACTACAGAGCTCAGAGTTCAACCGGTTGGTAGCAAGTCATGGCACTACGACTGTGACCATGACTATCAATTCGGAACCGTTAGCGGTCAAAGGATTCAATAACTCTGAGCGTTACCAAGTTGAGACAAGGATTCAATTCCCAAGCAGTATTAGCGGCAAGCTGGGACTGCTGAGTTTTGTTGAGATTCCGAAAGGTTTAGGAGCCGGCTCAGTTATTAGAGCGGTGGTGACATTTTCTAAGAGCCATCGATTTGGTGTTGATTTCAAAGCTAGCCTCAAGCATCTAATCAGGATTGAGGGAACTAAAGGCAGAGATGCGTTCGAAGTTCTTCGGGCTAGTTTTATGAGTAATTTGAGAGGAGTCTCAAGCGACGCTGCTGGATTAGTGGCAGGACTTGCTATTGGCGATGACTCAAAAGTTTCTAAGGAGACCAGCGACGAGTTTAAGGCTGTCTCTCTTACTCATCTCACTGCCGTTAGTGGGGCGAATTGTGCAATTGTTTTGAGTGCTCTGGCGTTGCTGTTTGGCTTGCTGCCCTTGTCTCGAAAGATCAGACTAGCTTTTAGCTTTCTCGCTATCGCAGGGTACCTAGCTCTTGTTGGCCCTCAACCAAGTGTCTTGCGAGCAAGCTGGATGGTTGGCTTTGTTTTGTTGGCTCAATTGTTTGGTAGAAGACTTTTAGCACTGGATGCTATCTCGTTGAGCGTGATTGTCTTGCTTTGCTATGAACCCTGGCTAGCACTGGATTATGGATTCTCATTATCTGCATTAGCAACCTTAGGACTTTTAGTTCTAACTCCACCTATAGCTGAGAGATTAGAGAAGAGAGTCCCTAAGTGGTTGGCCTTGATGATCGCAGTTACTTTGGCTGCTCAGGTGATGTGTTTGCCGGTGTTGCTTATGCTGCAGCCTAAGCTTCCTGTTTATTCTGTTTTGGCAAATCTACTGGCTGAACCAATGGTGGTTCCAATCACGGTGATTGGCTTGCTAGCTTGTTTGATTTCACCGATGTTTCCTTGGTTGGCCGGATCTCTGTGTTTACTTGCTTCTGTTCCCTCTTCTTTTGTAATCTTTGTTGCGCACCAATTAGCCAGCGCTCCGTTAGCAGGTTTGAGTTGGTTCTCAGGTTTAACCGGAATTGTTCTTGGAGTTTGTGTTTCAGTTTGCTTTGTGGCTTTGATGATTAGTAAGGCCAAGCGAGTGAAGGGGTTCGCTTCCATCTCGTTGTTATTGATTGGCGGGGTATTTTTTGCACAGAACTCTGCGGTTGCAATTTCATCTTCAAGTTTCTACTCAGGTAATTACACGATAGTAAATTGCGATGTTGGGCAAGGGGATGCCTTGGTCATTCGATCTGAAGGCAAGGTCGCAGTTGTTGATGTTGGTCGAGAAGACCCAGCGATAGATTCCTGTTTGACTAACTTAGGTATAAGTCACATAGACCTATTGGTCCTTACTCATTTCGACATGGACCACATCGGAGGGGTGACCGGAGCTATCACCGGCCGCGAGGTTGATCTTGCTTTGCTCACTTCTTATAAAGACGACCGGCCTGGTGCTGATTTTGCTCAACTATTGCTTAGCGGTCGAGGGATACCAATGGTCAAAGCTGAAAAGGGTATGACCGGTAAGTTAGGTGCTTTTGATTGGCAAGTCCTATCTCCTCATGCTGGAGCACCTGAGGCCGAGGACAGCAATGACGGTTCGGTCACAATGTTATGGGAAGACCATTCGATAGCTCTTTTTACTTTGGCTGACCTAGGTGAGAAAGGGCAATTGCGTATAGGGCAAGAGCAGGGAGCAATGTTGACTTCGGGCTTTGGGGGAAGGGTTGTGGTGGTTAAGGTAGCCCATCATGGGTCTGCTGATCAGTCACCTGAATTTTACGAAGCCATAAAACCAGCTATTGCTCTTATCTCGGTTGGGCTGCATAACTCATATGGACATCCAACTGACCGCACTTTGAACTTTCTAAAATACCTTGGTTCCCAGATTCTTAGAACAGATCTGCAGGGAGCCATTGGGGTTACCGAGACCAAGACCGGGTTAGAGGCCTCTGTGGCTGGCAGAAGTTAGGCTTTACTGGTGAGTCCAGCGAAAGTCGTTCCATGGCGTGCCATCAGTGTGGCACCGGTGCTACTGGTATCTGGGCCTCAAGAGTTCTTTGCCGATAGGGCAGTCAAGAATGTTAGAGATGTTCTACGTAAGAAAGATAACCTCGAAATCGTTGAGATTGAAGGTTCGGAGTATTTGGAAGGCTCAATTTTTGATTTGGCCAGTGCTGGCCTGTTTGGCGATAGCAAGTTGGTAATTATCAATGGTGTTGAACGTTGTTCAGATGCTCTAATTCCTGATGGTATCGAATACTTGGCTAACCCAGCAGAAGACGCTGTGGTGATTTTCAAGCACTCTGGAAAAAGCGTCAGAGGTAAGAAGCTACTTGAAGCTCTGCGTGCCAATGACAACGTAATTGAGGCGACTTGTCTTGATATTTCGAAGGATGCCGAGAAGATCGCCTTTGTTGAATCTGAGTTCAATTCGAAAGGTCGCAAGATCCAAAGGGCAGCAGCAGTTGCTTTGGTGGAAATCTTCGGATCTGATTTTGAGGAACTATCTGCAGCATCTTCACAACTACAACTAGATGACGCCGGTGAAATTACTCCGCAGATAGTAGAGAAGTATTTTGGTGGCCGCTTAGAGACAAATGCTTTCAAGGTGGCAGATTCAGCATTTCTAGGTCGAACATCTGAGTCAATTTTGTTGCTTAGACATGCTTTGGATCAGGGAGCCGAACCAGTATTTATTATTACTGCGTTCACAATGAAGCTTAGACAAATGGGCATGATTCTAGGAAACCCAAATGCAACTCCTGGCACCATGAGAATAGAACCTTGGAAATTCGATAAGGCTAGAGCTGCCTGTGCTGGCTGGAATGAGGAATCGCTGGCCAACGGTTTTCACTTGTTAGCTGACACGGATTTTGCAGTTAAAGGCGGAGCAAAGGATCCTCACTATGCTTTGGAGAAGTTGGTTACATTCTTCGCAACTAAGGGGCGTGGACAGTGAAGAATTCTAAAGTTCCGTTCTTTGCTTTATTGGCCTTGATGTTTATTTCATTGGTGTTGCGACCTCCGGTTGCTGCCATTGGACCTTTGGTGCCTAACCTAATTGCGACTGAAGGCTTATCACTTTTGCAGATTGGCATGCTAACCTCGGCTTCAGTTGTGTGTTTTGGTCTAGGTGCATTCGCTGGTCCCAGTTTGGTCAAGCGCTTCGGGTTACATAAGTCAATGTTGTTTGTGTTGTTATTACTAACTGGCGCAATGGCTGCTCGACTAATTGGTGGATACATTCTTCTTGTTGTTTGTACTGTTCTGATTGGTTTATCTATCGCTATTGCGAACGTGTTGATTCCAACAGTTGTGAGAGAACAGTTTCCTAAGAAGATAGAACTGATCACTGGTGTCTATGTGACACTGCTTGCCATCTCAGCTAGTTTGGCTGCGACAATCGCTGTTCCAGTGGCGGGGTTCTTTGGTTCATGGCGGGGAGCTTTAGGTATTTGGCTTATACCTGCAGTGTTGGGAATCTTGTTCTGGTTACCGATTGTTAGAACTAAAGAGATTGAAGTTCTGGTTACTGCAGAGACTCACGCTCAAGAGCGACGGGCGGTATTACGTTCTCCGCTTACTTGGGCGATTGTTGCTTTCTTCGGTTTACAGTCTTTGGGTTTCTATTCGATTTTGAACTGGTTACCTAAGTTGCTTGTTGATCGAGGTATGAGTGAATCCGATGCCGGAGGACTCTTGGGTCTTGCAACTTTCGTTGGTGTTCCAACTGGCTTTTTGATTTCAATATTTATCCGAAGGTTTAAGACTTTGTCATATATTTCAGTCTTTGTTAGCTTATTGAGCTTGACTGGATTTACGTTATTGCTAGTGAATCATGACTTAGTTCTAGTTGCCTGTTTGATAGCTGGGTTTGGTTTTGCAGCTACCTTCCCTTTGTCTTTGACTTTGATTAGTTCTAGAGCCAGCACTGCAACACAAACCACGCAGTTATCTGCTTTGGCTCAAGGTTGGGGTTATTTAATTGCGGCCACTGGAACTTTCCTTTTTGGATTCTTGAAAGATTACACAGGTAGGTGGGAGAGCAGTTTGTATATGTTGATTGGCTTGACTGCTCTGCAACTAGTTGCCGGGTATCTGGCTGGTAAAGATCGGCACATCCCCGCCGAATAAAAAAGAACCCGCCACAATGACGGGTTCTATTTATTTGAAATCTTCTTTATAGAGAAGAAACCTTCTTAGCGATAGCTGACTTACGGTTAGCGGCCTGGTTCTTGTGTAAAACACCTTTAGAAACAGCCTTGTCTAACTTCTTGGTTGCTACCTTCAAAGCTTCTGCAGCTTTGGTCTTGTCTCCTGAAGCGGCAGCGGTGCGAACAGCCTTTACAGCGGTCTTTACTTCACTGCGAACAGCCTTGTTGCGCTCAGCTGCTTTCGCGTTGGTGCCAATGCGCTTGATCTGCGACTTGATATTTGCCATGTTTCACTTTCTTTGGTTGTTCAGCACATGCCGAACTTTTAGAAATATTTGTTTTGGATTGATCAATTGGAGACACTCAACTGAACTTTCCAAGAATACCAGCGTTTATGGCGTATCGGCAAGCCATAAGTCCTCAAAACTGCCTAGATTATGCGAGAATATGGGGGAGGCGTTCGCCTCAAACTACTTTTCCTAGTCTTCTAAGAGGTCATCTTTGTCGCCACGCGCTACCAACAGGCTTGAGCCGGCTAAGACCAACCCGGATTTCATCCGTAATTTCTGCATTATTGCCCACATTGACCATGGTAAATCGACCCTAGCTGACCGTATGTTGCAGCTAACCGGTGTGGTTGATGCTCGTTCTATGCGTGCTCAGTATCTGGACCGTATGGACATTGAGCGAGAGCGTGGAATTACTATCAAGTCCCAGGCTGTTCGAATGCCTTGGGAATTAGATGGTCAAACCTATGCGCTAAACATGATTGACACTCCTGGCCACGTTGACTTCACCTATGAGGTGTCTAGATCTTTAGCAGCCTGTGAAGGTGCTGTGTTGTTAGTGGATGCAGCTCAAGGCATTGAGGCGCAGACCTTGGCTAACTTGTATTTGGCTTTAGAGAATGACTTGACCATCATTCCGGTTCTAAACAAGATTGATCTTCCGGCTGCTCAACCTGAGAAGTATGCGGAAGAGCTTGCCAACCTGATTGGTGGAGATCCAACAACCTTCCTTCGAGTTTCTGGTAAGACCGGTATAGGTGTTGATGCGCTGCTCGATCAGATTGTTGCAACGGTTCCGCATCCAGTTGGTGACCCTAACGCTCCGGCAAGAGCCATGATCTTTGACTCGGTCTATGACGTCTACCGCGGTGTGGTTACCTATGTTCGCATGATTGATGGTTCGTTGAGTGCTCGGGAAAAGATTACGATGCTTTCAACCAAGGCTGTTCACGAATTATTGGAGATTGGTGTTTCTTCCCCCGAACCAGAACAGACCAAGGGTCTTGGTGTTGGTGAAGTTGGCTATTTGATTACCGGTGTGAAGGATGTTCGTCAGTCTAAAGTTGGCGATACGGTTACCACCAGCTTGCGACCTGCAACTGTTGCTCTCAAAGGTTATTCAGAACCTAAGCCGATGGTTTTTTCCGGGTTGTATCCATTGGATGGCAGTGATTATCCAAACCTTCGTGAAGCGCTAGACAAACTGAAACTTTCTGATGCATCTTTGGTTTATGAACCTGAAACATCGGTTGCTCTCGGTTTTGGTTTTAGATGTGGTTTCTTAGGTTTGTTGCACTTGGAAATTATCACAGAGCGCTTAGAGCGAGAGTTCAATCTTGAACTTATTGCAACAGCGCCTTCAGTAATCTATGAAGTTACTTTAGAAGACAAAAAAGAAATTACTGTTACTAACCCGAGTGAATTCCCAACCGGCAAGATTTCTAAAGTGTTGGAACCGATTGTTAGAGCAACCATTCTTTCTCCTAAGGATTATGTTGGTGCCATCATGGAACTTTGCCAGTCGAGACGCGGAACATTGCTAGACATGCAGTATTTCGGAACCGATAGGGTTCAGTTGAGATATGACATGCCATTGGCCGAGATTGTTTTTGATTTCTTTGATCACCTAAAGTCAAAGACTCAGGGTTATGCCTCGTTGGATTATGAGGAAATCGGTTTTGAACAGGGAGACCTGGTCAAAGTTGACATTCTGTTGCAGGGTGATCAAGTTGATGCTTTTAGTGCAATTGTTCATAAAGATAAGGCCTATGCCTACGGTGTGATGATGACTGGTAAGTTGCGTGAGCTCATTCCAAGGCAGCAATTTGAGGTGCCAATTCAGGCAGCTGTTGGTGCCAGGGTTATTGCTCGTGAAACCATTAGAGCGATGCGTAAAGATGTTTTGGCTAAATGTTACGGTGGTGACATTTCTCGTAAACGCAAGCTTCTGGAAAAGCAAAAAGAAGGTAAGAAGCGGATGAAGATGGTGGGCCGGGTTGAGGTTCCTCAAGAAGCCTTCATTGCTGCTTTGACTACCGATGCTGAGAAAAAAGGCAAGAAGAAGGGCGACTAATGGCCCAGCTACCTAAAGGTGAGAAAGCTCCTCCTGATGGGCTTTTACCTTTGGTCTTTGATAGTGCCAATAACACCTTTCACGCTTATGTTCATGTTCCTTACTGTTTGACCCGTTGTGGTTACTGCGACTTCAATACCTATACGGCGACTGAACTTGGGGACACTTCACAGGCTGATTTTTTTCAGTTGGTAATCAAAGAGATTGATTTTGCCAAGACGGCTTTAGATAAATCACGTATTCGACCTAGGAAACTCACTTCAATTTTCTTTGGAGGTGGAACCCCAACGCTATTACCGGTCAAAGATTTGATTGCGATCTATTCACATCTGGTTGATACCTTTGGACTAGAACTGGGCAGTGATGTGAGTACCGAGGCAAACCCAGATTCGGTTGATGAAGAGTATTTGCGAGAACTAAAAGAGGCGGGCTTTACCAGAGTCTCTTTTGGGATGCAGTCCGCTGTTCCTGAGGTGCTAAAGGTATTAGAGAGAACGCATAATCCAGATAACGTTGCCATCAATGTTCAAAGAGCTAAAGCTGTTGGCTTAGGAACCAGTGTTGATTTGATTTACGGCACTCCAGGTGAATCCTTATCTGATTGGCGCAGAAGTTTAGAAGTTGCTATTGCTTTAGATACCGATCACATCAGTGCTTACAGTCTGATTGTTGAACCGGGGACCAAACTTTATAGACAAATCAATTCAGGTGAGCTCTCGCCACCAGATGAGAACTTACACGCGGACATGTATGAGTTGGCCGAAGAATTATTTGTTGCAGCTGGTTTTAGTAATTATGAAGTGAGTAACTGGGCTAAGAGCAGCGCATTTGAATCTATCCATAATTCTGCATACTGGAAATCTATGGACTGGTGGGGGTTCGGTCCAGGAGCACATTCACATGTTGGGGGAGTCAGATGGTGGAATGTTAAACATCCTGCAGCTTATGCCGAAAGAGTCTCAGGTAATCTTTCACCAGCTCTAGAGCGGGAACTCATCGATGTTGATAACCGTAATACCGAGAAGGTAATGCTTGAAGTTAGATTGGCTTCAGGTCTTGATGTCAGTTGGCTAAAAGAGAATGGCTTTGGTGAAGCGAAGGTGCTTTCACAGTTGATCGCTGATGGTTTGGTGGATGGGAAAGCATTGATTACCGGCAAGCTGGTTTTGACTCTAAAGGGTCGGTTACTTGCTGACCTAGTGGTCAGAACATTATTAGGGTTCTAGTATTTAGTTGAGGGAAAGGGTCATCATGGCTTATTGTGCATCTTGTAACAAGGAAGTAAAGAACGCAAAGTTTTGTCACACCTGTGGAAAGCAACTGGTTGATCAGCCGGCAGCAGGTTTTGACAGCATTACTGAAACTACGAGCACCACTACTGGAACTGGAAGTCAATTGGCCATGTGGTCTCATCTAGCACCGCTACTGGGAGCCGTTGCAGGTTTTTTGATTGCAGTTACCGTGTTTTTGCTTTGGCTGCCCGGTCTGATTATCAGAAACTCGGCTAAGGCAACTGAGTTTGATAAGAAGCATGCAACAGAATCACTGAATTTCCAGTTGAGTCTTTTGCTTTTCGTGGCAGTCCTGGTCCCAGTTTCTTTCTTGACTCTTGGCCTCGGTGCGCTTTTATATGTTCCTTTGGGGATCATGGCAATAGTTTTCAACATCATGGCAATTGTTGCTGCCAATCAAGGCAATGCGTATCGCTACCCAATATCAATTCGCTTTGTGAAGTAATATTGGCACTCTAAGAGTTAGAGTGCTAACTCTTGCTGGAATAGTAGGAGTCGCAAATGATCTCAGAACGCAATATGGCAGTTCTGCGCGCCATCATTGAGGAGTTCATTGCTACCAACGAGCCGGTTGCTTCAAAGTCTTTAGTTGAAAAGCATAACTTTGGAGTTTCTAGTGCAACTATTCGTAACGATATGGCCTTTCTTGAAGAAGAAGGATACATCGCAGCGCCACACACTTCCAGCGGTCGGGTACCAACCGACAAGGGTTATCGTGCTTTTGTTGATCAGTTAACCCAGGTAGAGCAAGTTGCTACCGAAGTTCGTAAGAATCTAATTGATTTGAAGAGATTGTTTTCTAAGACACTTGACCAGCTAACCGACCTTGATGAAAAATTACACACTTCAGCCCAACTGCTAGCTAAAGCAACAGGTGAAGCAGCCGTGGTTCAGTATCCAAATATGCAGGTGGTCTTAATTAGTTCCATAGAACTTATCAAGGTTGCCGATAATCGAATCTTAGTTTTGTTGATAACTGATGCTCAAAGAATTCAACAGCATGTGGTTGCCCTAAAGGAAAACATCAGTGATGATGATTTAAACCTATTCAGGTTGAAATTGAATGAAGAATGTGCCGGTAAAACTATGGAAGTGCTAACCGAGAAGCTTCCTAAGTTATCTGGTCAATTTTCACCAAAGCTAAAATCAACTGTTGAACCTTTGCTTTCGAGCATCAGAATGTTGGTTGATGTTAATAAACAAGACAAGGTTGCTTTCGCTGGAAGCTCTAACTTGATTCGTAATGAGAGTCAGTTCGCCGGTGGCCTTGAATCGTTGTTGAAGACCTTTGATGAGCAGAGTGACATCTGGCAAGTGCTCAACCTTTTACCATTAGAGAGTTCACGTCCTAGAGCGATTATTGGAAGTGAGAACACGGTTTTAGAACTTTCAACTAGTTCGCTGTTGCTTTCGAGTTATTCCAACCAGGGCACCGAAGTTGCTAAGGTGGCTGTTGTTGGCCCAACCAGAATGAACTATTCGAAGAATTTGGCTGCGGTATTGGCTTTATCTAATTCACTTTCAAATGAAACAGAGGCATAGTTTGCAAGATCATTATGAAGTGCTCGGTGTTTCAAGAGATGCCAGCCAAGATCAGATCAAGAAGGCTTATCGTAAGCTAGCTCGTCAGTTGCACCCGGACATGAACCCTTCGGAAACTGAACAAGAACGCTTCAAGCAAGTAACGCATGCCTATGAAGTGCTTAGCGATGAAACGGCTAGAGCTAACTATGACAACGGCGGAGCCAACCCATTTGAGGGCTTTGGTTTTGGCGATATCTTCAGCAACTTCTTTGGCAGTGGCCAACGTGGTCCTAGGAACTTCTCGGAACGAGGTCAAGATGCATTGCTACGAGTTGAACTTAGCTTGGCTGAGGTAGTTTTTGGAGTTGAAAAGAAGATTGATATAGACACCGCGGTTCTCTGTGAGACATGTCTAGGAACTACCTGTCGCCCAGGAACTTCAGCAAAGATTTGTGATATTTGTCAGGGTAGTGGAAGTATCTCAAGACAGGTTAGATCTTTGCTCGGCAATGTAATGACCTCTAGTCCTTGCAATGCCTGTCGTGGTTATGGTCAGGTAATTCCTGATCCTTGTGTTGATTGTCGTGGGCAGGGTAGAACTCGAGCTGCGAGAACAATTGATCTAAAGATTCCCGGTGGGGTTGAACACGGTTTGCGTCTGCAACTATCTGGTCAAGGTGAAGTTGGTTTTGCTGGTGGACCGGCGGGAGATATTTACGTTGAAGTTAATGTGGTTGCTGATGAGCACTTTGAACGCAACGGCGATGATCTTGAAGCAAGTCTAGATATTCCACTCTATGATGCTGTGCTAGGAACGGTTGTGAAGATCACTACTTTTGATGGTGAAGAGGATGTGGAAGTTAAACCTGGGGCCCAAACCGGCGATGTTGTCACACTAAAAGGTAAAGGCATCAAACATCTGCGTCATAACGGTAGGGGAGACATGCAAATCAACCTGCGAGTTCTTACACCAACCAAGGTTGATTCCAAAGAAAGAGAATTGTTTAAGAAGCTAAGCGAACTTCGTAAAGGTGACAAACCACAGTTAGCTAAACGAGTTTCTTCAAGTTTCGGTCGTGGACGTAGACGATAAATGGTTGAACCGTTATTTATTCAAGCGAACTTGGTGACCACAACCATTGGATCTTCAGTTTTACTTACCGGTGATGAGGCTAAGCACGCTATTGCGGTTCGAAGAATGCGAATTGGTGAGGCGATTCAGTTAAGTAATGGCTATGGCCTAAGAGTTCGTGGAACAGTTAGTGAGCTTAATAAAACAACCCTCACAGTTTTAGTTGACTCGGTTGAAAAGGAGAGTGTTCCTAAACTTTCTTTTGTTTTGGTTCAGGCCTTAGCTAAAGGTGATCGTGATGAGTTAGCAATTCAAACTGCAACTGAGCTTGGGATTGCAGCAGTTATTCCTTGGCAGTCGGAAAGATCGATTAGTCGTTGGGATGGACCGAAACAGGAGAAGGGTAGATCTCGCTGGCAACAGATTGTGCTTGAAGCAACTAAGCAAAGTCTTCGAGCTTTTGTTCCTGAGATTAGGCAAGTTTTGGATTCAACTGAGTTGGCTCAAGTTGCTGGTTCTTTTGATCTTTTCCTGGTTTTAGATGCCTCTGGTGCAGAGTTATCTAGTTTGGTGTTGCCAACATCCGGCACCGTTGCCATAGTGGTTGGCCCTGAGGGTGGGATCAGTGAAGCTGAACTTGAGCGCTTTAGTAAGGCTGGGGCTAAGGTTCTAAGCCTTGGAGCAGGGATTCTCAGGACTTCAACGGCAGGACCTGCCCTGTTAGCAGCCCTAACACTTAGGTGATTATCACCCTAGACTTGATCTAGATAAGGAGCTTTACTTGGATTGCACTTTCTGCAAGATCACCTCGGGTCAAATCCCAACCGATTATGTTGCTGTTTCTGAGCACGCGGTGGCTTTCAATGACATTTCCCCTAGACAACCGGTTCACGTTCTGGTGGTGCCTAAAGCACACTTCAATGATGTTGCTGAACTCAGCGTTGCGGCACCGGAGGTTTTAGCTGATGTTATGGCTTTGGCTGTTAAGGTGGCCAATCAGACTAGCTCTGGTTCTTTTAGATTGACTTTCAATACCGGTGAAGAAGCTGGTCAGACTATGTTTCATGTTCATGCTCACGTGACCAGTACTACACCGCGATAAGAATGGCTAAAGAGAATTTGAAAGATACCAAGATCGACTTTGCCATCGAAGGCGTTGATTTAGTCAAGGTTTTAGGTATGGAGGATGAACTCCTCAAGAGTATTGAAAAAATCCATCCGAATGTTTCTGTTTTAGTTAGAGGAAACAATGTTTCTTTATCTGGGACTGAAGCTGAGTGTTTCGTGGTGAAAAAAGTTATTGATGAAGCAATCACTATGGTCAAGGCGGGTCAATCGATGAACCCTAATGATATTGCTGTTTCAGCAAGAATGATTAGCCACGAACAGTCACCAACTCAGATGCTTAGTCAAAGTATTTTGTCTAGTCGCGGTAAAAACATCAGACCAAAGACCGCTAACCAGAAAAATTACGTTGATGCGATAGATCAAAACACCATTGTCTTCGGTATCGGTCCGGCTGGTACTGGTAAAACCTATTTAGCGATGGCTAAAGCGGTTCAATCTTTGCAACGCAAAGAGGTTTCCAGAATTATTTTGACTAGACCAGCTGTGGAAGCCGGGGAACGGTTAGGTTTTCTACCAGGAACCTTGACCGACAAAATAGACCCTTATCTTCGGCCGCTATTTGATGCCCTGCACGAAATGTTAGATCCTGATTCGATACCAAGGTTGATGGCAGCTGGAACTATTGAGGTTGCTCCGCTTGCATATATGCGCGGTCGAACATTGAATGACGCGTTTATTATTTTGGATGAAGCACAGAACACCACTCCAGAACAGATGAAGATGTTCTTGACCAGGCTGGGCTTTAACTCAAAGATGGTGGTTACCGGGGATGTGACCCAGATCGATTTACCTAACGGTAAGTCCGGTTTGAATGTTGCCAACACGATTCTAGGTAATGTTGATGACCTGCAGCTTTGCTATCTGGATTCTTCTGATGTGGTGAGACATGCACTGGTTGCTCGAATTGTTGATGCATATGCCAAGTTTGAGCAAAAGGTTTTAGCCAAGGGTCGAAACCGATGAGCGTTGAAATAGAAAACGAATCAGGTTTGGATGTTCCGTTAGAACAAATACTTGGGCTAGCTGATTTTGCATTGGTCAAGATGCATATTGATTCAGCAGCCGATATCGAGATTCTTTTGGTTGATGAACTGGTCATGGAGTCTTATCACCTTGATTGGATGCAGGAATCAGGGTCAACTGATGTCTTGAGTCAACCGATTGATGGGCTAAGACCAGGTAAACCTAATGCTCTAACACCAGCGGGTCACCTGGGCATGATTGTGTTGTGCCCTCAGGTGGCTATCAAGCAGGCAGCAACTGCAGGCCATGCGCCAGAGCGAGAAATGCTGATTCTGGTGGCTCACTCGATACTTCACCTACTTGGCTATGACCATGTTGAGAAGGAAGATGAAGCCGAGATGTTTGCTCTGCAAGAAGAGATAGTTGCCGAGTATTTAGGGTCGTTTGAGGCTTAGATGATCTATTTAGCAGTTTTCTTTGTCGTATTACTTGGACTAATAAGTGTGTTGCTAGCTATAACTGAAGCAGTGATTAACCTGACCGAAGAGGATGACCGCTCAACTGAGGGCATTGCCTTTGCCAAGTTGGTAGTTGTTTCGCTGTTCGCAGTTATCTTGAGTTTGATATTTGTTGGGTTTGGTCTTCATATTTGGCTAGTAATTGGGTTGAGTTTGGTTCTAGTGCTCAGCTTGGTATTTGCCATGCAGATTGTGGCCAGAAGCGTTGGTAAGAGTGTGTTCGCTTCAAAGGTAGTTAGAAAGCTCTCACCGGTAATCAAATCCATCAACATCCTGTTTACACCTTTATCTTTACCAACCGAATTAACCGAAGAGTATGAGCAGGAGCTGATCGAATCAGTTGAAGAGCTCTCTGAAACTATTGCTCGTGAAATCATGGTGCCAAGAATCGATATGGTTACTGTTCCGGCTGAAGAGAGCTTGGCTCAGAGCATGACCGTCTTTTTTAGATATGGTTTCTCAAGGTTGCCGGTTATTGGTAAAAACCTTGATGATGTTAAAGGTATTTTGTATATCAAAGATGTGGCTCGTTTGATCCATGAGAATCCAGAGCGAGCAAAAGGGGTTAGAGCAATAGACATTGCTCGTCCAACGGTTTTTATCCCGGAGAGTAAACCGGTTGATGATTTATTGCAGCAGATGCAAAAATCAAGAACACATATTGCACTAATTGTTGACGAGTATGGCGGTGTTGCTGGTCTTGTGACCATGGAAGATGTGATTGAAGAGATTGTTGGAAACATCACTGATGAATACGATAAAGATCTTCCTGAGATTGAAGAATTAGAAGATGGTTCAATGCGAGTTAGCACCAGGCTGTCTTTGTTTGATCTTGGTGAGCACTTTGATCTTGAATTAGAAGACGAGGATGTTGATAGCGTTGGTGGTCTATTGTCTAAGTCATTGGGACGATTACCGGCTAAGAATGACCAGGTTGAGTTTTCGGGTTTGCTTATCAAGGTTGACCGAATTGAAGGTCGCCGAAAAAGAGTTGTAACAGCTATAGTCAAAATGACTGAGGAACTTATTTCAGCCAGAGCAGCCTTGGAGGTTGAAGAAGAATGAGTTCTTTTAGAGCAGGTTTTATAACCTTTGTTGGTAGACCTAACGTTGGTAAATCAACACTTACCAATGCTTTGGTTGGCGAAAAGATTGCGATAACCAGTTCCAAGCCGCAAACCACGCGTAAAGCCATTCGCGGCATCGTGAATATGCCTGAGGCTCAGTTGATAATCGTTGATACCCCAGGACTTCACAGACCAAGAACTCTTTTGGGTCAGAGACTAAACGATGTTGTTGAGCGGACTTTATCTGAAGTTGATGTGATTGGATTTTGTGTTCCAGCTGATGAGAAGATTGGCCCAGGGGACAGTTACATCAATACCCAGCTCGATAAATACAAACGAGCAAAGCTAGTGGCCTTGGTTACCAAGTCGGAGAAGGTTTCCAGAAAAGCTTTAGCTGAGCAATTGGTGGCAATCAGTCAGATGCGTGATTGGGATGAAATTATTCCGGTTAGTGCTCTTACCGGGGATCAGTTGGAGGAACTTAAAGGTGTGTTAGCCAGCTTGATTCCTGAATCCAAAGAGCTCTATCCTCAAGATTTGGTTACCGAGGAAACTCTCGAGGCGCGAATCTGTGAACTTATCCGTGAGGCTGCCTTAGAGGAATCCCGTGAAGAATTGCCACACTCATTGGCTGTAACCATTGAAGAGCATGGCCCTAGGCCAGATAGCAACATCTATGACATTCATGCCAACTTATGGGTGGAAAGAGACTCACAGAAGCCAATCGTGATTGGTAAGGGTGGCTCAAGGCTCAAGCAGATTGGTTCAGATGCTCGGGTTGAGATTGAAAAGCTAGTTGGTTCAAAAGTTATGTTGATGATTCGGGTAAAGGTTGCTCCTTCATGGCAGAGTGACCCGAAACAATTGGGCCGTTTAGGTTTATAGAATTAGTTATGCGCAACAATCAAAAACCTTCGGCGATGCCGATACACAAGTATTTGCCTTTTCACGAGCAGATCAAGATAGAGCTGACCGACAGAGCTTGGCCGGCTAAGCGCATAACTGAGGCACCGATATGGTGTGCTGTTGACCTAAGAGATGGCAATCAGGCTCTGATTGATCCAATGAGCCCTGAACGCAAGATGAAGATGTTCCAACTTTTGGTGAAGATGGGATACAAAGAGATTGAAGTTGGTTTTCCTTCAGCTTCGCAAACAGATTTTGATTTCGTTAGGCAACTGATTGAAGGCGGCCATGTTCCTGAGGACGTGACCATTCAAGTTCTAACTCAAGCCAGGGATCACTTAATTGAAAGAACCTATGAGTCAATCAAAGGTGTTCATAGAGCGATTGTTCATTTGTATAACTCAACTTCAGTCTTGCAGCGCAGAGTTGTCTTTGGTGTTGAAAAGCAGGGCGTAATAGAGATTGCTTTAGCTGGAGCTAGGAAATGTCTTGAGATGGAAAAGACTGTTCCAGGGACGATAATTCACTACGAGTATTCACCAGAGTCCTATACCGGAACCGAACTAGAGTTCGCTCTTGAAGTTTGTAATGCTGTTATCCAGGAATTTGCACCAACACCGGATCACAAGATGATTATCAACTTACCGGCAACCGTTGAGATGGCAACACCTAATGTTTATGCTGATTCGATTGAGTGGATGAGTAAGAACCTGGCTAATCGTGAATCCGTTGTATTATCACTGCATCCGCACAATGATCGTGGAACAGCCGTTGCTGCAGCCGAACTTGGATACATGGCTGGAGCAGACCGGATTGAGGGTTGTTTGTTTGGTAACGGTGAGCGCACCGGAAATGTTGATTTGGTTACCTTAGGGCTGAATCTTTTCAGTCAAGGAATTGATCCGCACATCGACTTTTCTGATTTAGATGAAATAAAGCGAACAGTTGAATACTGCAATCAGCTAAGAGTTCCTGAGCGAACTCCTTACGGTGGTGATCTGGTTTACACAGCGTTCTCTGGGTCTCACCAGGATGCAATCAAAAAAGGTTTTGAGCAGATGCAAAAGGATGCTAAAGAAGCTGGTGTTGATCAGGAGTCTTTGGTTTGGGCAGTTCCGTATCTTCCGATTGACCCTAAAGATGTTGGTAGATCTTATGAAGCTGTTATTCGAGTTAACTCCCAGTCCGGTAAGGGTGGGGTCGCCTACTTACTAAAGAGCGATCACAACCTGGAACTACCGAGAAGACTGCAGATCGAATTTTCTAGAGTGGTGCAAAACAAAACTGATGCTGACGGCGGTGAAGTTACTTCAGCTCAACTTTGGGATATTTTCCAGGATGAGTACCTGCCTTCCACTATTGAAAGCAACAAATGGGGCAGGTTAGAGCTCAAGCGCATGAGTACTGTTTCTGAAATGGATGGCGTAGTTGAGTTGGATGCTGTGCTTAGAGACGGTTCAACAGAGGTGCAAGTTTCGGGAACCGGTAACGGTCCAATATCGGCTTTCCTTGAGATTTTAGGGAAGCAGGGTATAACTGTTTCGCTGCTTGATTACTCCGAACACACCCTGGGTGCTTCAAGCGATGCCCAAGCTGCTGCTTATGTTGAACTTTCGGTGGATGGTAAGAACCTTTGGGGTGTTGGGATTGATGGAGACATATCTAATGCCTCTTTGAAGGCTGTCATTTCAGCGGTTAACCGCGCTCAGCGGTAATACTTAATAGGTGCCTACCTACAGAGATGAAGCAGTGGTTTTGCGCACCCACAAACTGGGTGAAGCGGATCGTATTGTCACCATGCTCACTCGTTATCACGGTCAGGTAAGAGCTGTTGCTAAAGGGGTTAGAAGAACAGCTTCTAAACTAGGGGCCAGATTAGAACCTTTTATGGCCATCGATGTTCAATGCTTTGAAGGTAAGAATCTAGATACGGTAACCCAGGTTGAAATCATTGGTGCCTATGGGGGAGTAATCACCGAGGTGTATGAGACTTTCACGGTTGCCAACGTGATGGTTGAAACAGCCATGCGACTAACCGATGATGAACCCGCTACCCAGCAATATTTGTTATTAGTTGGAGCTCTTAGATCTTTGGCTAAACAAGAGCATGAGCCTGCGCAAATACTCAACAGCTATCTACTTAGAGCCCTGGCTATTGCCGGTTACAGTCCAAATTTTGATACCTGTACTGGTTGCCAAGTTCCTGGACCGCATTCCGCAATCTATATTCAAACCGGTGGTGTCGTTTGCGATACCTGTTTAGCACCGGGAGCGGTAATCGTTGGTAAAGACGTGACCAGGTTACTTGGTTCATTACTCTCTGGTGACTGGGAACTAGTTGATGCTGCGGTTATTGAAATAAGGCAGTCAGCTAGTGATGTGGTGAATGCCTATAGTCAGTGGCATATTGATAAAGGATTGAAGTCCATGAGTCATCTGGAGCGTGCATGAGAAAGCCAAAGTTCACTGGAACTATTCCTGAGCACATTGCCATAGTCATGGATGGCAATGGCCGATGGGCTAATGCTAAAGGTTTAACCAGAGTTGAAGGACATCGGGCCGGTGAAGCTGCTTTGATGGACGTGATTGAAGGCGCTATCGCTGCTGGAGTTAAGTATCTAACCGTCTTTGCTTTCTCCACTGAGAACTGGAAAAGATCACCTGAAGAGGTCAAGTTCTTGATGAACTATAACCGTGAGGTGCTAAGACGCAGAAGAGATCAGTTAAATGACTGGGGAGTTAGAGTTCGTTGGGCTGGAAGAAGGCCAAGATTGTGGCCATCGGTGGTTGATGAGTTATTGACAGCTGAAAAGCTAACCAAGAAGAACAAGGGTTTAGTCTTCACAATGTGTGTGAATTATGGGTCCAGAACTGAATTGGTTGATGCCATCAACCAGATGGTTACCGATAAAGAGTCAGGCAAGATCAAAGGTGCTATAACCGATAAAACTGTTCAGAAGTATTTGTTGACCCGAGATCTACCGGATGTTGATTTGTTCATTAGAACCAGTGGTGAACAGCGAATTTCGAATTTCTTGCTCTGGCAGAGTGCATACTCAGAGTTTGTCTTCTCTGAGGTGCTTTGGCCGGATTTCGGTCATAAAGACCTTTGGCTAGCTATTGAGCAGTTCGCTAAACGAAACAGAAGATTCGGTAAAGCCGTGGATAAGCCTAAGAAAACTAAGGCTCGCCTGAACTAAACTGATTATTCAAACACCGCAGCCAACGGTGTTAATGAAAGGGAGCACCAAATGTCAGCCCCATCTTCTTTAGATGCAGTTATCTCTCTAGCTAAACGCAGAGGATTTGTTTTTCCAGCCGGTGAAATCTACGGTGGAACTCGTTCCGCCTGGGATTACGGGCCACTAGGAGTTGAACTAAAAGAGAACATCAAACGCCAGTGGTGGCGTGCAATTGTCTCCTCCCGTGAAGACATTGTTGGCCTTGATTCATCGGTGATCCTTCCTCGTAAGGTTTGGGAGTCCTCAGGTCACGTCAAAGAGTTTGTTGACCCGCTGATTGAATGCACATCCTGTCACAAAAGGTTCAGAGCTGACCACCTTGAAGAAGCCTTTGAAGAGAAGAAGGGCAGAGCTCCTTCATCCATGGCAGAAATTGCCTGTCCTAACTGTGGTGGAAAAGACATCTGGACCGAACCTAAGTTATTCAATGGTCTGCTAAAGACCTACCTAGGTCCGGTTGAAGACGAATCCGGGTTGCATTACCTGCGTCCAGAAACGGCGCAAGGCATCTTTGTGAACTTTGCTAACGTGCTTGGAGCCTCACGTATGAAGCCTCCTTTTGGTATTGGGCAGATAGGTAAGTCCTTTAGAAACGAAATTACCCCGGGTAACTTCATATTTAGAACTCGCGAGTTTGAACAGATGGAAATGGAATTCTTTGTTGAACCAGGTACCGATGAATCTTGGCATGACTACTGGATTGAACAGCGATTGAACTGGTATCTAGATCTGGGAATCAAGCGCGAAAATCTTCGACTATTTGAACATCCGAAGGAAAAACTTTCTCACTATTCAAAGCGAACAGTAGACATTGAATATAAATTCGGTTTCCAAGGTTCTGAGTTTGGTGAACTAGAAGGCATTGCCAACCGTACCGATTTTGATCTGACCACTCACTCACGTGAATCAGGGGTTGACCTTTCATACTTCGATCAGGCTAAGGGTGAGCGGTGGACTCCTTACGTTATCGAGCCGGCTGCTGGACTAACTCGTTCTTTGATGGCGTTCTTGGTTGATGCTTACGCCGAAGATGAAGCACCAAACACCAAAGGTGGTGTTGATGTTAGAACAGTTCTGAGGTTGGACTACCGTCTTGCTCCAGTGAAAGTTGCGGTGCTTCCGCTATCTCGCAATGAAGATCTATCGCCGGTGGCAAAGAATCTAGCTCAAGATCTTCGTAAGAACTGGAACATTGACTTTGATGATTCTGGCGCTATCGGTAGAAGATATCGTCGTCAAGATGAAATTGGAACGCCATTCTGTGTGACGGTTGATTTTGATTCCCTAGAGGATCAGGCCGTAACAGTTCGTGAAAGAGACACTATGGCTCAAGAGCGGGTTTCCCTGGATAACCTCAAGGGTTATCTAGCGGCCAAACTTGTTTCTTAGTAGGTAGTAGATATTGAGAGAACTTCATTACGGCGAGATAAAGATTAAGACACCGGTGGTTTTGGCCCCGATGGCTGGAATCACCAATACCGCCTTTAGAAGACTATGTCGCGAATACGGTGGGGGGCTGTATGTTTCAGAGATGGTTACCTCTCGAGCTCTAGTTGAAAGAACCGAAGAGTCAATGCGACTTATCGGTCATCACGAAAGTGAAGAAATCAGATCAGTTCAGTTATACGGAGTTGATCCAAAGACCATCGGGGAAGCCGTAACTATGTTGGTTGCTGAAAATAGAGCAGATCACATTGATCTAAACTTCGGTTGCCCGGTTCCTAAAGTTACTCGTAAAGGCGGTGGAGCAGCACTGCCTTATAAGCAAGATCTATTTGCAGCCATTGTTGCTTCAGCTGTTAAATCTGCGGGTGATATTCCTGTGACAGTGAAGATGCGTAAAGGAATTGATTCAGATCACCTAACTTTTCTGGATGCTGGCAAATCAGCGCGTGATGCCGGTGTTGCCGCTGTTGCGTTGCATGGTCGAACTGCTGCTGAGTATTACTCAGGCGAAGCTGACTGGAATGCTATTTATGAACTGAAGAACTCGTTGGGGGACATGCAGGTTTTAGGTAATGGCGATATCTGGTCGGCTAACGATGCAATTCGAATGATGCGGCAAACCGGGGTTGACGGTGTTGTGGTTGGTAGAGGCTGTTTGGGTCGACCTTGGTTATTTGCGGATCTGCAGCAAGCGTTCGAGGAATATGCCTTGAACCCTAATTCTGATGCCTTCATTAATCCGGTTCAGCCGAGCTTGGGTGAGGTTGCCGAGGCTTTCAAGAAGCATGCGATCTTGTTAGTTGAGTTTTTCGAGTCTGAGGAGCGGGCCTGTCGCGATATTCGTAAGCATGTCGCTTGGTATTTCAAGGGTTATCCGGTTGGCGGAGAGTTCAGGGCCTCTTTGGCTCAAGTTGAGAGCTTGACTCAGATGGATGAAATTCTTGGCACCTTAGACTGGTCTTTGCCTTACCCTGGTGAAATAGCTGAAGGACCTCGTGGTCGTTTAGGTGGCGCTAAGGTTTGTGCCCTGCCAGATAAGTGGTTGAACTCGAGGGAGTTGGTCGGTGCTGAACGAAGTATGCTCATGGAAGCTGAGATCGGGGTATCTGGCGGATGAGTAAATATTCTGGTTTTGATGAGGAACGCTTTCTCACCGAAGGCGGTCCTGGGCGTTCTGCACGAACTGAATTTGCTCGAGATAGAGCTCGAGTGACTCACTCTTCTGCACTTAGAAGACTTGGTGCTAAGACTCAGGTGCTAACTCCAGGTCAAGGTGATTTTGCTAGAACGCGGTTAACCCATTCATTGGAAGTTGCTCAAGTAGGTAGAGAGATGGCCGTTGAGTTCGGAATTGATCCGGATATTGTTGATACCGCCTGTTTAGCTCATGATTTAGGTCACCCACCTTTTGGTCACAACGGTGAAAAGGCATTGAACGAGTGGGCTAAAGACTTTGGTGGCTTTGAGGGTAACGCTCAGACTCTGAGAATTCTTACGAGAATCGAACAAAAGGTTTTTGATGATAACGGAAATGCTTTTGGTTTGAATCTCACCAGAGCAACCCTAGATGCCTGCTGCAAATATCCTTGGACCAGAGCCAACGCTGTTAAAGATTCAGGTGCTGATAGGTCTTTGAAGTTCGGAGTTTATGAGGATGATGTTCCAGTCTTTGAATGGATCAGAACAGAGTCGCCGAATCTGGTCAAATGTTTTGAAGCTCAGATCATGGATTTCAGCGACGATGTTGCTTATTCAATTCACGATTTTGAAGATGCTATTGTTGAAGGCTTTCTAAAACTAGATCAACTAGGTAACCATGAGGCTGAGATAGTAGCCGAAATAGAACGTTGGAATGGTCACGCTATAGCAACTAACGATCTAGCTAGTGCTTTAGATCGACTGCAGGCCAATCCATACTGGTTACACAACTGGTCAGACTCACCAAATGAATTGGGTCAGCTAAAGAATCTAACCTCTTCAGTTATCGGGTCTTTTGTTTCTAGAACTACTGGCGCAACATTTGAAGATAACCAGGGCTCAGCTTTTGCTAGATATGCAGCTGATGTTGTTGTGCCTCAAGAAGTTGCTGCTGAGATAGCAATCTTTAAGGGTTTAGTTTCATATTTCTTGATGTCAACCGATGAACGTAAGCCTTACTACGAAATGCAAAGAACGCTACTGACCGAGTTAGCTGATGTGTTGCTAAAGAGCAATGGAAAGTATCTTGATTCTTTTAGCGCAATTGCCTGGGCAAAAGCTAGTTCAATGGAAGAACAGTATCGAGTGGTCGTTGATCAGATTGCTTGTTACACCGATGAAGCAGCCGATCGCATGCATCAAGCCTTGATTGGTTCAACAAGGAGTTTCTTCTAATGGCCGGTCGAATTCCACCAAAAGATATTGAAGCTATAAAACAGCGAGTCAATATTGCCGATGTGGTGGGGGACTACGTTCAACTAAAAACCGCTGGTGCTGGTTCACTCAAGGGCCTTTGTCCTTTTCACGATGAGAAGTCGCCATCCTTTAACGTCAGAAGTGACCAGGGTTTTTATCACTGTTTCGGTTGTTCTGAAGGTGGCGATGTTTACAAATTCCTGCAGAAAATCGAAAACATCACCTTCTATGAAGCGGTTGAGAAGATAGCCAACAAAATTGGTTTTCAGATTACATATGAAGCCGGCTCTAGAGATGAAGGCGTTAATCGGGCAAGACTCTTTGCGGCTAATGAAGCGGCAGCCAAATTCTTTCAAGAGCAGTTAGCAACTGCTGAAGCAACAACCGCTATAGAGTTTTTGACTAAACGAAACTTTGATAAGCAAGCAGCTAGCCAGTTCGGTCTAGGTTATGCACCTAAGGGTTGGAACTCTTTGGGCAATGCCCTAAAAGCCCAAGGATTCACTGAAGAGGAACTGGTAAAGGTCGACCTGCTAGTGGCTAAAGATGGCAGAACTTACGACAAGTTCCGTGGCCGCTTAGTCTGGCCTATTCGAGACACTTCAAACTCTGTGGTTGGCTTTGGCGCTAGGAAGATTTACGAGGATGACCCATTAGCTAAATATGTCAACAGTTCTGAGACTCCGGTTTATCACAAGTCGCAGGTGCTCTATGGGTTAGATCTCGCTAAGCGGGATATAGCTTCTAAACGCCAAGTCGTTGTGGTTGAAGGCTATACCGATGTGATGGCTTGTCATCTTGCCGGTATCACAACAGCTGTTGCTACCTGTGGAACGGCTTTTGGTGATGAGCACATCAGAAAGATAAACCAACTGCTTGGTTCATCTGATTTACCCTCGGAAGTTATCTTTACTTTTGATCCGGATGCTGCTGGCCAAAAAGCTGCCATGCGAGCATTTGAGTCCTCCGGCAAATTCATTGCAACTACCTTTGTTGCCATTGGTCCAGAAGGCTTAGACCCTTGCGATCTTAGAATTCAAAAGGGTGACGCCGCCGTTCAAGCAATGGTTTCATCCAGAAAACCAATTTACGAGTTTGCTTTAGATCAGAAACTTATCGGCCACGATCTCACTTCCTACCCTGGCCGATTGTCGGCAGCAACAGCAGCAGTGTCGGTTCTGATCCGGATCACCGACCTAGGTGCTAGAGAAGAATATGTTCGCATGCTCTCTGGCAAGGTTCAGCTTGGCGCAGATGAAATTAATCGGTTGCTTTCAGCTGAATTGACTAAACAGAGAGCACAATCTGTTTCTAACCTGAGAAGGTCCGAGATTGAACCCTCTGAACCTAAATTCGAGGATGACCTTCCGGAATTCCCAGTTCCTAATCTCAATGAACCAAACACCAGATTTGAACAAGAGGTGCTCGCTGTTTTGATTCAGATGCCTAGCGCCTGGAACATTGAAGCGGTGAAACTGGTTTGCTCTGAGTTATTTGCAACGGCCGCCTATGTGGTTATCGCTCAGGCTGCTTTGCAGTCTCTTGATGCTTTAGCAGAGGTCTTTTGGTTCAACCGGTTAGCAACTAAAACCCCAGAAGTTCTGCATCCATTACTCAGGGCTTTGGGTAGCAAAGCGTTGCCGGTTAGTTCTTCCGATGAGGCGCAGGTTTACGCTTCGGGTGTTATTCAGATGGCGATGAAAAAGATTCTAGTTAGAAATAGAGATGCAATGCGTAGCGCTCTAGCTCTGTTGAGCCATGAAACTCAATCAGCTGAGCATCTTAAAGTTCAACAGGATTTGGTTGCCTTGGAAGCCAAGATTCGAGAACTCTCGTGAGCATAGATAAATCACTGGTAGCCATCGCTCCTAAATCTTTTCCTGATTATGAACAAGCTGTAGTGTCTGCCGGTTGTTCGGTCAGTGCGATGAATAGTTCCGTTGGTGCTTTGATTTGGACCGACTATTCAGATCCCAAAGGTTTAGCCAAGCTGGTCGGTGAGAATCCGCAGTTAGAGTTTGTGCAGCTACCTTTTGCCGGGGTTGATGCTTTCGTGGATGTTCTAGGATTACCGGTTCGTTTTGCCTGTGCTAAAGGTTCCTATCGTGAACCAGTTGCAGAGCATGCTCTAACTCTTGCCTTAGCACTTGGTCGAGTAATCCCTGAAAGAGTTAGAGCTACCAGCTGGGGCCGTAAGCACGCTGATTCGTTATATGATGCAGAGATTTTAATTGTTGGTGGTGGCGGTATAACTGAGGAACTTATCAAACTGCTCACGCCATTTAGATGCAAGATCACAGTGGTTAGAAATAGAGAACTGCCACTTGATGGTGCTTCTAGAGTTGTTCTGTTTGATCAGTTGGAGTCTGTCTTGCCAAGTGCTGACTGGGTGATTCTTGCTTGTTCGCTAACTGAAAAAACCAAGGGGTTATTCAATTTGGCTCGCTTCAAACTTATGAAGCCAACTTGCTACCTGGTCAACATCGCTAGGGGAGCAGTTATTGTTACTGAAGATCTGGTAACAGCACTGAATGATCGAATTATTGCCGGGGCTGGCGTTGATGTTACCGACCCTGAACCTTTACCCGAGGGCAACCCGCTCTGGAGTGCTCAGAACGTGATTATCACCCCACACACAGCAGATACCAACGTGCAGGTCATCAAGGCCTTCTCCATCCGAATCAGAGAGAATCTAGCCGCCTACCAAGGCCAGGGGGACTGGGTTGGCTTGGTCGACCCAGAACTTGGTTACTAGTTCGCCTTAGTGGCTAGTTTTTGATAAAGTAATCAGGTTGCCTTTTAGGCAGTATTCCTCGGTAGCTCAATTGGCAGAGCAATCGGCTGTTAACCGATAGGTTCTTGGTTCGAGTCCAAGCCGGGGAGCGATGCATTTGAAAGCCCTTCTAAGGAGACCAAATGTTCCTTTGGATTCGTGATCAGAAGTGGCTGCCAGCCCTCTATCTTTCTCTCACAACGCTGCTGATTCTTGGCGGGCTTGATTACTTTTTCCAAGGTGCTTTAGCAGCAGTTTCAGCCTCGCTTATTGCTTTATCAATCATTTTCTCTAGAGCAGTACCCTGGCTTTCCATTGGGTTTGTTTTCGTGGGTCTGTTGGCGCCAACTTTTCTAGGGTTAGAGCCGCAAATTTCTATTATTGGCGCATCGGTAAATTTGTTAGTCTTGGCTGCATTTGCAAATAAGATTCAAAGACGAGTGGGCTTTACAGGCAACATTGTTTTGAGCTCAACCGGATTTCTATTCTTTATAGCCAATCTAGTTCCCAGCAAAACCATTTATGGTCTTCTTGTTCCAACCGACAATTCAAAAATTGCTTTATCTGTCATTGGAATATTGGCTTTAGCTTCCCTAAATGTGAATGCCTGGTTCATCGGCCGCTATGTATTCACAAGTATCACGCACGTTGGTAGTGAAATAGATCTAGCCAACCTTGAATCTCAGATATCTGCTGCTCAAATCCAATTAGCCGAAGATGGTCGTCGGTTTGGAATTGCTCGAGATGTGACGGATTTATTACTTGAGAAAGTAAGCGCAACTATGGTGACTGTTGAATCTAGTAGTTATGCGATAAAAGCGGACCCAACTGTGACACCGAGACTATTGGAGAGCGTATCAATTGCTATTAGAGATGCATTTGAAGAGATTAGAAGGCTCTCAGATTTGCTATCGCTCCAAGAAGCAAAATCGATTGCGTTGCCTGGAATTAGAGATCTAAATAGCCTCTTCGTGACTTATCGCGAATTAGGTTTCAATGTTAATTTCCGTGAAAACGGCAAGCGAATTGATTTAGTCCATAACGCTTCGTTAGTGGTTTATCGCATCGTGAGCGAAACTCTTTATAACGTCAGGCAGCACGCTCCGGTAAACACCGGTATTGATGTTGATTTTATTTGGACTGAAACAGCACTCCAGATTCTAATTAAAGACAATGGTGAAGAAACCATGAAGGCTAACTCTGGCGATGCAACCAGTTATAGTGTTGCCGATGACCAACAAGCCCTAACTCAAAGGCCAACTGGCGCAGGCTTAGCCGCGTTAGCCGATTTAGCAAAGCTATATGACGCAACGATCGAATTTGCTCGAGTGCCAGGTGTTGGGTTTAAAGTGTCTGCTGCGTTTCCTGACGTTCTCAAATACTCTAAAGGTAAATAGTTTTGGCTAGTCAAACACGTGTTGCTCTAATTGGTGGCTCGGATACTGTTCGTAAGGCTCGAAGACAGAGTTTAGAACAGCAAAAGGACTTTACTGTCGTCTATGACAACGATGGCTTTGAACTGACTCAAACAGATTTCCTTGAGATAACTTTCGATGTTGCAGTTATAGACCAAAGGCTAACCAACAGTTCTGCTTATGAGTTTGTGGCAGGAGCTCAAGCTGTTGCTAGAGTAACAGATTTAGTTCTTGGTCGAATTCTCATTTCCTCTGCATATAGTGATAAGCAGCTACGACTGAGCGCTATTGAGTCGGGTGCTTTAGACGCTGTTTTTGTTAGTGATGGTTTGGTGAAATTCATCGACTTGCTTCGAGCGGCAGCTGACCCAGAAGCTGATTTCGCGATACGTGAGTTATTAGATTTAGTTGAGTTCAGTTCTGTTGAGGCTGGAAAGTATGCTTTTGCTGAGAAAGTGTTGGATCTGCTCGATGAGAAGGAGGCAGCCATCATGCGTAATTTCTGTGAACTAAAGACAGACAGCCAGATTTCGCAGATAGTTAAGGTGCCAAAACTTAAAGTGAGAACCACTTTGACTAAAGCTCAAAATCTTTTGATGCTAAATACTAGATCTCAGCTAATTCTTTTACTACGACGTTTAGGTGCGCTTTAGCCTTCAAGTCTTTCAGCCCCTGGCAGCCAAGACAGACCTTGGGTTCCCCAACCACGCTCTTGAATAATGTTCTTCGCATCGGTTTTGTATGGTTCAACTAACCGGTCAACATACAAAGTTCCATTCAGATGATCAAACTCATGTTGAAAAATTCTCGCAAACCAGCCTTCGGCATCAATTTTTACTGGATTCTGATCTAAATCAACTCCGGTCAATCGCACTGATTCTGCTCTTTTAAGCGGGAACCTTTCACCAGGCACGGAAAGGCAGCCTTCTGATTCTGTCTCCCAATCTGGCTCACCAGATGGGATATCAGAAACTTCCAGCACTGGGTTGATTACTACACCGCGTTGCTCTGTGCCATCTTCTTTATCCCAGTCATAGACAAATATTCTTAGATTGACTCCGATTTGTGGGGCGGCTAAACCAACCCCTGGAGCTTCATCCATGGTTTCAAACATGTCGGCAACTAAGGCTTTGAGCTCATCATCGAAAACAGTTACTTCCAAGGCTTTACTGTGTAATACAGGGTCACCGGTGATACAAATAGGTCTAATAGGCATAAATCCAATTTACCTTAGACAGGTATCGGTTTAGGGTCGATAGGCTAGTTGGGATGTAGTTAGGTGGGAACTAGTTGAAGATACTCGCAATCTGTTTGGCGCTGCTCTCAGCAGTTGCGCTTGCGGTTGGAACTCAGCTCCAGAACGGAGCGGTTGATATCCAACGTAAAGCCGCCCTATCCGGAAGATCTCATTTAACTTTCAAACAGTTATTAGAAGTTGCCAAGCATCCGCGCTGGGTTTCTGGTTTAGCAGTATCAGCTTTTGCTTTGGCCTTGCAGTTCACAGCGTTGAGCTTGGCTCCGTTGATTTTGGTGCAACCAATAGGTGCCACCGCTCTTGTAGTTATATCCATCATGCACGCCAGGATTACCAAGACCAAGCTAAACAAGGCTTCTATCTATGCGATAGCGATGTGCACTGTTGGTCTTGGTGCCTTTGTGGTCATGGCCCATCAGGTTTCGGTTGAACCAAACATTGATGATGGCGCTTTGGTGTATATCTTGCTAATGGTGGCCACTCTAATTCTTATCTTTGCTTTTATATTCTTCAAAGGTTCCAGTAAATTCAACCCGCTCACTTTCATTATCGGAGCAGGTGTCCTATATGGATTCGTTGCGACTTTGACCAAAGTTGTGCTGAAGCGAGCTTTTAGCCAAGGTGGTTTCCATCGCCTGATTAGTTTTCAATTCGAGGTTCTTACCGACGGGTTAACCTTGGCTGCAGTTCTAGGTTTATTTACCGCAGCATTTTTAGGTGGTTGGTTTGTTCAAAACGCCTATACCTCGGGACCTCCAGATTTGATTATTGCCGGCCTAACAGTGATTGATCCGCTAGTTGCTGTCAGCATCGGTGTGGTTTTACTAAATGAGGCTATGGATGCCTCGTCACCTATTATTTGGGGCTTTATTGGTAGCGGTGCTGTTGCCGTCACCGGTGTTTATCTGCTATCGAAGTATCACCCGGAGCTCTTAGGCAAAGCCTAGGATAAACTGAAATCCAAGATCTCCAACCCAGATAGGTATTACCCTTGGCTCAATCCACTAGGCATCCAGGCCACCCGCTCAGGGTCCTGATCGCCTCAGATACCTTCCCACCCGACATCAATGGAGCCGCTAGGTTCACTGAACGTTTAGCCGGCGGTTTGGTTAGAAACGGCAATGATGTTCATGTTATTGCGCCTGCTTTTAGTAAGCAATGGGGAACCTTCACTGAGATCCACGATGGTGTACCGATGACTGTGCACCGAATTAGGTCACACAGAGTCCTTATTCACAAAACCCTAAGATTTGTTTGGGCTTCAACTTTGAAAAAGAAAGTTGACCTTATTCTCGATGGTTTTGAACCAGATGCTATCCATTCACAGTCACATGTTGTGCTTGGCAGAGTTTTGGTAAGGAGCGGTAAAGAACGTGGAATCAGGCTGATAGCAACAAATCACTTGATGCCTGAAAATCTTCTGCGTTATATTCACCTCCCAGGATTCTTAGATAAACGAATCAAAGCACTGCTTTGGAAAGATTCGGGTAGAGTTCTAGCCAAATTCGATCACGTTACAACTCCAACCAGAAGAGCGGCCGAGCTACTTGAAAGCGCAGCCGGTATCGAGAATGTCTTATCTATTTCTTGCGGGATAGATGCCACCAAGTTTGCTAATGATACAAAGACCAGCAATAAGCCGTTCCGTGTTTTGTTTCTTGGTCGGTTGGATTGGGAAAAGCACATCCACAACCTGCTCAAAGCGATGGCTAAATTGCCTGCCGAGATTGATTATTCGATTGAAATCGCTGGTGATGGTAGTCAACGCAAGTACCTTGAAGATTTAGCCAGCCAACTGAAAATTAGAGGAAGGGTTAATTTTTCAGGTCACATCACTGAAGAACAACTTCCTTTGGCTTACGAGCGAGCAACCGTGTTTGCGATGCCATCCATAGCTGAACTGCAGTCGATAGCAACCATGGAGGCGATGGCTTCTGGTCGCCCAGTTATCGCTGCCAACGCTATGGCTTTGCCGCACCTTGTTCACGATGGGGATAATGGCTATTTGTTTGAACCTGATGATGTTGATGATTTCGCTGCTTGTTTATTGAAGATCGCAACGGCTGATCAAAAGGAACTAGATCGTTTATCTGAAAACTCTATTCACCTTATTCAATCTCATGACATCAAACGGACCTTGGCTATCTTCGAAGGGTTATACCGAGGGGACCAGGATGCAAGACAGCAATCTGATGACAACCTGGAAGAGTATTTCCGTCCGATTGGTCGTTTAAGTGTTGCTGTTCGTAAGACTGAAGCCAGAATGAGAAAACAGGCTCTGGTTGCTCTTGGCAAGATCTCTGATCTAGGGGACGAGATCAAGGATGGTCTAGATGAACTCAGGGCGGATGTGCTCAGACAAGCCAAAAAGGTCGATAAACAGGTCAGAAAAGGTGTCAAAAAGACCGTTGGCAAGGCTAAGAGCGCTATTAAGCGTTTAGACGAGTAAATTAGTAGTGGCTGGGGGCGTTAGCTCAGCCGGTTAGAGCAGCGGACTCATAATCCGTCGGTCGCGGGTTCAAGTCCCGCACGCCCCACCAGATTACGCTTCGGTAACAACTACCTGAGAAGCACTGTTTTGCCCTAAAAATGCATAAGTAAGCGTTTACAGTCATAATGAACCCCTCAATGAAAGAGATGTTATTGTGCGCAACTTTATGACCCGTAAACGCCTGCTAGCCCTTGTTTTAGCTACTTTGACTGTCATCACCGGCTTGGTTTCAATTGACTCGAAACCGTCTCTGGCTGCGGCTAATCACCACGTGACCATTCACTACCAACGTTATGACGATACCTATAGCCCTTGGAATGTTTGGATGTGGTGCGATGGAGCAAACGGGTCCGTTTTTGAATTCACTAAAGTTGGTGGCAATTACGCGACCGATGATTTCGGTACTTATGGATCGTGGGACATTAACTGCACAAATCCGACTGACAAAGTCGGTTTCATCATCAGAACAAACGCGTGGGCGAAAGATCCTGATATGGATCGCTACATTGAGTCGGCATCATTTACTCCAATTGAAGGTGTTAACACTGCATCGATTTGGGTAAAGACTGGGTCACCATTTATTTGGACCAAAGAACCGTCTAACCTTCCTAGCCTGCTTGGTGCGCAAATCACCGGCATAAAGACAATCAAATTGACTTTCGATAACTCATTTACATTGGATGATGCCGAGAAGGCAAGATTCAACGTTAAAGACAACGCTGGGAACGACGTTGAGATTGCAAGCTGGGGTACTTTGAAGGGGAGCCCAGCTAGCGGCTACTTCGCAACGCTGACTCTTGCCAACGACGTGAAGATTGGTACTTCTTATACGGTAAGTCATCCGACATACGGAACTATGGAATCAGATCTCGGTTCGCTTTGGACTTTACCTTCCTTTAACGACCAGTATTACTACAATGGCTCGGACCTGGGTAACACCTACGGTGCCAACTCAACAGCATTCCGAGTTTGGGCACCAACCGCAGATTCACTTGACCTTGTCACCTATGCATCGGCAACAACTCCAGCCGAAGAAGCAGTGGTTCACGAAATGGTCAAAGATGTTAAAGGTACTTGGGTTTACACTTTGTCTGGCGACCAAGACGGAACAATTTACATGTACCGAGCGCACTTCGGTCTGAAAGTCAACGAAGCGATTGATCCTTACGTGCGCGCAGTTACCATCAGTGGTGACAGAGGCGTGGTCGTTAATTTGGCTAGCACCAATCCTGTAGATTGGTCCAAATCGACCAGACCTAATAATTTGCAATCAGGAAATCCTACAGACGCGATACTTTATGAGCTGCACATCCGCGATTTGTCGATGGATGCTACCAGTGGGATTCCAGCCAATCACAAAGGTAAATATTTGGAATTCACCGACCTCAACACCAAATACACCAAGGGTGGTAAGACAACTTTGACTGGCCTGTCCTCAATAAAGGACCTAGGTGTCACGAACATAGAACTGCAGCCTGTTTACGACTTTGGTTCGGTTGATGAGACTGTGCCAGGAGGAAGTTTTAACTGGGGTTATGACCCAAAAAACTACAACGTTCCAGAAGGCTCATATTCAACTAACGCTGCTGATCCAAAGACTCGAATCACTGAGCTCAAACGAGCTGTGATGGCAATTCACGATGCAGGTCTGCGAGTAAACATGGACGTGGTTTATAACCACGTTATGGATAGCTCAGGATTCTCCTTTGAGAAGTTAGTTCCTGGCTACTGGTACAGAAGAAATTCGACTGGACAGAAGACTTCATTTTCTGGTTGTGGAAATGATACGGCTACTGAAAACCCAATGGTTAGCAAATTCATTCAGGATTCCGTGAACTACTGGGCAACGGAATACAAGATGGACGGATTCCGATTTGACCTTATGGGACTTATGGATGTTACAACCATGACAGCTATTCGAACTCAACTAAACAACATTGACCCAACAATCATCATGATTGGTGAAGGTTGGGACTCGCAGGGTCTCCCTGCGGATCAAAAAGCATCCACGATGAACAGCGCGAAAATTACTGGCATCGGAACATTCAACGCCACCATGCGCGATGGAATGAAGGGAAGCGTCTTCAATGAAGGAGACATCGGCTGGGTTAGCGGAGGTTTCGCTACCTACAACGGTGTTAAGACTGGTATTTCCGGTAACGTAATTGACTTTACTGGAACGCCAATTCCTGGCATTCAGCCTAGCCAGACGGTGAACTACATTGAGTCACACGATAATTCAACCTTCCTTGACCGTTTGAGACTCAGCATGGGAACAGATGTTCCGATGGCAACTATTGCTCAAACTGACAAGATTGGTAACGCAATGTTGTTCCTATCGGAAGGTGTTCCATTTATTCAGGCGGGACAAGAGTTCCTGAGAAGTAAAAACTTCAAGAGCAACAGTTACAACCTGTCGGACACTATCAACTCTTTGAAGTGGGGTAACCGGATAACCTATGCGGCGAACGTAACTTACTTAAAGAACTTGATTGCAATACGAAAAGCTCACAAAGCTTTCAGAATGGCAACCGCATCGGCAGTTACTGCCAACCTAAAGTTCTTAACCGCTAAGCCATATCAGCAGATCGGTTACAGCATCAACGGTAAGGCAGTTGGCGATAAGTGGGGAACCATTGTGGTGTTGGCAAATTCAGACCCATACAGCACCGCAACATTCACTGTGCCAAAGGGAACTTACACATTGGTCGCTGACGGCAAGAGCGTTGGGGCAACCACAGCAAAAGGAACGACAGCGCTAAAGAAGATTACCTCAACAGGGAAGATTGTTGTTCCAGCACTATCTATCTTGGTGATGTGGAAATAATCTGACGCCAGATTTATAAACAGCTAAGACCTGGAGAGTGGAAAAGCTCTCCAGGTCTTGATTGTTTAAGTCAGCGCTAATGATTTGAGCATCAAAATCAGAACCAACAGTTAGTTCCCCGGTACCTGAATTCAACATTTTCGCAACTGATGAGGTGTAGGCGGTTAATGCCTCCTGCATGCTCAGCGCTTGTTCTGGATTGTGTTTAGCTTGTTCTGCATCTCGTTGCCTAAAAACTGCGACACCGATTCCGTCAAGTGGCTTGTAACTTGATACCGGCCAATCGCTCGAAAAAACTACGGGTATTCCCAACTGCAGCATCGATTTGAAAGCGTATAGGTCATTCAGTCGCTCTTCTCCCAAGTGATCTATGCAGGTGAGCAGCAAGTCATTTCTTTGTGCCCAGTATGGCTGAACACAACAAGTAACTTTGTGTCTCTTAGCTCTTAGCAACAACTCATGGGAGACTAGCTCCGCATGGGCAATAACGGCGTTTTCAACGCCAACGGACTCGATTGCGTCCAACGCAAATTCAACTGCCGCATCTCCAATTGCGTGCAGATGTGGTTGAAGGTTCTCTGCCTTTGCGAATATCAACGCTCTGCATAGGGTATCGAACGACCAGTTGAGATCACCAGTCTTTAGAGTGGTTAGGTAGGGCTGAGATACAGCAGCAGTTGCTGAACCAAAAACACCATCAACAAAAATCTTTACGGAATGAGCGATGATTCTGGCATTGCCCGCCAACTGCTCTTTAGCTTGAATGGCAAAGGCTAAATCAGAGGTCAGTGTCTCCGGAGTCAGTCCAATTGCCAATTTATAGTCAAGTCTCAACCTGGGTGCAGCATTCAAGTAGGTTTGCAGGATATCAGCGTCTACCCAGGCATCTTGGGCTTCAGTGATACCAGATTCCAGAAGTAGTTGATCTGCAAGCAGCATTGCCTCCACATCAGCACTTGTTGTTCGCCTCGGGGCTTTACTAAGAATCAGTTCTTTAGCTTGTGATTCCCGCAGTATTCCGATCGGATTACCATCAGGATCAACATCGATACCGCCGATTGAAAACTCAGGAATGTTCGTGTTTGAAATTTCAGCTAACTCTAAGGCCCTGCTGTTCACCCAAATTGTGTGATGGTCGTCCGCGTGAAGTATCACTGGTATTGATGAAACAAATTCATCCAGAGTCCAGCAGGTTTGTTCTCCTGCTATGCCTCGATTGTATGTTCCAGCATCGAGCCAGGTTAGTCCAGGGTTTTGTTCAATGTGGTCTCTGAGGAGAAAGCCTAACTCAGTAACAGTTTTGGCTTTCGTAACATTTAAACCTTGGGCTTCTCTTCCTGAAAGTAGCGGGTGGAGGTGACCGTCTCGGAAGGAGGGAATTAATACTTTTCCTTTGAGGTCTATGAGTTCTTTGTTTGGCGAATCAAAAAACTGTTGCTCTGAGCAAACTTTACCTTCATCATTTATGAATAATTCTGGAACTTGATTGTACGGGGTTGAATATATCGTCCCGTTATGGAAATGCTGAGCCATTAGCCACGTTCATTTAGATAGCAAACTCCGCAGAGAGATTCATAGGTTACTTCAACGCCATCGATTGCAACTTGTTCACCCTCGAAGATGAACTCGCCATCAAACTTACGTGCATTGAACATAGCTTTTCTGCCACAGCGACAAATCGTCTTTAGTTCTTCTAAAGTGTGAGCTAGTTCCATAAGTCGAAGTGAACCTGGGAAACCGTTAGTTAGGAAGTCGGTTCTAATTCCGTAACAAAGAACAGGAATACCATCAAGAACAGCTAACTCGAGAGCTTGATCTACTTGGTCTCGGGTTAAAAATTGAGCTTCGTCGATTAGCAAGCAAGCAAGATTTTTTATACCTGGAATAATTAGATCTTCGTTGGCATGCTCTAGAACTAATTCCCTGAGGTTATCGCCCGGAGTGATTAGAAAATCAGCCCTTCGATTGACTCCGAGACGCGAAATTATGGCAGCATCACCTTTAGTATCAATTACTGGCTTTGCTATGAGTACCTGTTGGCTGCGCTCCTCGTAGTTGTATGCAACCTGCAGAACAGCGGTACTTTTACCGCTGTTCATGGCTCCATACCGGAAATATAACTTTGCCATTTTCTCTCCTGCCCTTTGTTCCTATGGTAGCCATGGGACACTTGGAAATTGCTTATTTGGGCCCACAGTCGTAATCTATAAGTCTTCGGTTGAAGCTTTTAGGACGTTGGGGAAGACGCACCTAATCAAGCCCCGGAGGTCTTAACATGCTAAAAACTAAGGTCGATACGACTTTGGTGATTCACGCCTGCCCTGAGGGTCTAAGAGCCCAAGTGGCAAGTCTTATCGGTATAGCGATGAACTGGGTCAAACAAGATCTAGTCAATGACTCTTATCAGTCTCAGATTAATCTGAAACTAAGTTGGCTCGAGGCAGAAGAGCTGATGTCTTTGCTTCATCAAGTTCCAGGTTTATATTTAGATCTCATCCAGCAGGGGCAAGAGCGTGGTGTGCTATTCATGCTCTGTCCAGGCCTAGGTATCTTTAGAGCAGATGTCAATCAAGCTGGGGAAGTACTACTGACTGAAGATCGGATTTGGTCAGTTCTCCAGCTTTCCCAAGGCAATCATCGTGAACTGCAACGGCTCATGAGATTGGCTTTAGGTCAAAACTGGGATGACCTTTTGGAACCGATGCGGGCAGCAAGAATAAACAACAACGTTGTTTTATTGCACAAGGCTGTTTAGTTATAGCTGCGGAAAGCAATAACAGCGTTGTGACCGCCAAAACCAAATGAATTTGAAATGGCCAGAATGTTATCACCAAGAGTTCTAGGTTCAGTGACTACATCAAGTTCAATCACTGGATCGCGATCGAAAACATTGATGGTCGGTGGAGCAACCTTTTCATGCAAAGCCAATATGGTGAAGATTGCTTCGATCGCGCCGGCTCCACCGAGTAGATGTCCGGTAGAGGACTTAGTTGCTGAAAGAGGAATTGTCTTTAGGTGGTCACCAAAAACTTTGAGCAAGGCTGTGTATTCTGCGATGTCACCAACCATTGTGCTAGTTGCATGGGCATTAATGTGACCAACATCTTTAGGTTCAGCGTTAGCCATCTTTATAGCACCGATAACTGCTCTGGCAGCAGCGGTTCCTTCAGGATCCGGAGCAGTGATGTGATGCGCGTCGCTGGTGACGTAGCCACCGGCTAGTTCAGCATAAATCTTTGCACCACGAGCTAAAGCGTGCTCTTCTGTTTCTAAGACAACAGCTCCAGCTCCTTCGCCCATGACGAAACCGTCTCGGTTAATGTCATATGGCCTTGAAGCAGTTTCAGGGTCATCATTGCGACGTGATAGAGCATGCATGGAAGCGAAGGCCGCCATTGGCAGTGGATGAAGAGCTGCTTCACAGCCTCCGGCCACCACGATGTCAATATCCCCTGAGCGCAGGCGAGTTATTGCATTTGAAATGGCTTCAGTTCCTGAGGCACAAGCCGATACTGAAGTTCTAACTCCACCGCGAGCTGAAATGTCCATACCGATAGCTGCGGCTGGTCCATTAGGCATAAGCATCGGAACGGTCATGGGTAGAACTCGACGCGGACCTTTTGCATTTAGAGTGTCATAGGCATCAAGCAGTGTCCAAATACCACCGATACCGGTAGCAAATTCAACTGATAATCGCTCTGGGTTAAACTCTTGGATATTGGCATCCGCCCAAGCTTCACGTGCTGCGATCAAGGCAAACTGGCTTGAAGGATCTAGCCGCTTAGTCTCCTGCAAAGTGAGAACTTCACTGGCAGGAACTTTTGCAGTTCCGGCAAAGGTAACCGGTAGTTCATGTCTGGCTACCCACTCATAGTCCAAGGTTCTGATCCCCGATTTACCTTGGAGGAGAGCTTGCCAAGTTGATTGCACATCGCCACCGAGAGGCGACGTAGCGCCTAACCCAGTGACAACGATTTTTTGAGACAAGAGTTATTTAGCCCTGCGCTGCGGTGATGAAGTTAACTGCATCAGCCACGGTCAAAAGGTTAGCAACTTCCTCGTCTGGAATCTTAACGCTGAATTTCTCTTCAGCATTAACAACGATGGTCATCATTGAAATTGAGTCGATGTCTAGGTCGTTAGTGAAAGACTTATCCATCTTCACTGAGTCAGTGTCGATTCCGGTTTCTTCGTTAACGATTTCTGCAAGTCCTGCTAGGACCTGGTCTTGGGATAGTGCCATTGATTTCTCCTTGGGGTTTTCTTCTTTGTTAAGTTTAGGGCAGAACTACTACTTGGGCTGCGAAGGCAAGGCCTGCGCCAAAGCCAATCTCAAGTGCTAAACCACCTGATTTGACAGTGCCATCCTTCAATAACTGGTGCATGGCTAGCGGAACGCTGGCAGCAGAGGTATTACCGGTATTGACGATGTCTCTAGCCACCGCAACGCTCTCAGGCAGAGCTAGTTGCTTGACTAGCTCATCAATGATTCTGATGTTGGCTTGGTGGGTAACTAAAGCGGCTAATTCTTCAGGCTTAACACCAGCAACTTCTAGAGCTTGCTTGGCAACTTTAACCATCTCCCAAACAGCCCACTTAAAAACAGTCAGACCGTCTTGGCGAACTGTTGGCCAGCTCGATTTGCCGTCTCTGAAGTCAAGTAGTGATGAGGTCATGCTAACCGAAGACCAATGTGCGCCATCTGAGCCCCAAACCGTAGGCGAGATGCCAGGTGTTTCTGAAGGACCAACGATTGCTGCTCCAGCTGCATCGCCGAGCAGGAAGGAAATCGATCTATCGGTTGGATCAATAAAATCAGAAAGTTTTTCGCCGCCAACTACCAAAACATACTTAGCAAATCCAGCGCGAACGAGAGCATCGGCTTGAGCTATGCCGTAGCAATAACCGGCGCATGCTGCTGAGATGTCAAAAGCTGGTGCAGGGCTAGCCCCAATTAGTTCAGCCAATAAAGTCGCGGCAGATGGAGTTTGGTATGGATGAGAAATGGTTCCAAAAATTACAGCGCCAATTTCCTTAGGATTGATGCCAGCTGATTTGATGGCTTCGTTTGAAGCCTCAACGGCCATATCCATAAGCGACTGATCAGCGGATGCGCGAGCTCGAGTTATTATTCCGGTGCGCTGTCTAATCCATTCATCACTGGAATCAATTGGACCGGCAATCTCATCATTGGTAACTAGAAGGTTTCCACGGCTAGCACCTAAGGAATAGATTCTTGAATACTTGACAGTTTCAAATTGTTTCAAAATTGGCTGACTCATTTACCCTCACTCGCAATTAATTCTCTAGCTGCTTCAAGATCTTCGGGTTGCTTTAGTGCAACAATGTTTAATCCAGGCATACCTCGTTTAGCTAAGCCGGCAAGAGCACCAGCGGGGGACAGCTCAATTACTCCGGTAACTCCTGCCTCAAGCATTGCTTGCATGCAAAGATCCCAGCGCACTGAATTAGCAACTTGGCCAACAACTAGAGACAAGAATTCGCTACCGTCGGTGACTAGTTGGCCATTCTGGTTCGACCAAAGTTTCATAGTTGGGTTTTTAGGGTCCAGGGTCTGAACAAAACCTTTTAGGGTTTGACTTGCTGCTTCCATGAACGATGTGTGAAAAGCACCAGCGACGCTAAGCGGAATAATTTTACTTCCCAAAGGAGCGTTAGAAATCAGTTCCTGAATTTTCTCAGACGAACCAGCGGCAACAATCTGGCCGGCTCCGTTGTAGTTAGCAGCTGCTAGGCCAAGTTCGTTGAGTTTAGCTAGAACAAGCTCTTGCTCTCCGCCGAGCACCGCTGCCATGCCGGTTCCCTGGATAGCCTTAGCTGCTTCAGCCATTGCTTGAGCGCGAATGTCTACCAACCTGATTGCTTCAGATTCAGTGAGAATGCCCGAGATATAACTTGCTGCAACTTCACCTACTGAGTGCCCGGCTACTCCAGAAACAGCTTTTAGATTTAAAAGGTTTGCAGTTGCCATGCTGGCAGCAACAATCAGTGGTTGAGCTATGGCTGTGTCCCTGATGGTTGCTTCGTCAGAGATGGTTCCGTGTTTGACTAAATCAAGTGAAATTGTTTCAGAAAAAGATTCTAGGTTGGCTTTGAAGGAGTCGATTTCTAGCCAGTTAGAAAGAAAGCCTGGTTTCTGAGAGCCTTGACCTGGGCAAAGTAAAACGATCATTACTAGGCGTCTCCGCCGGCGGTGCCAGAAGTGCCTGCAGTCACATCAAGCAGACGATATTTCTCGATAGCAAGCTGAGGTGCATCAGGTGAAACATCTCCACGGGAAGCCAGTTGCTCCAAAATTCGAACAGCAATTGAAGGCCCATCAATTTTGAAGTGTCTTCTAGCTGCTGCTCGAGTGTCTGAGAAACCAAAACCGTCAGCACCTAAAGTTGCATACTCGCCTGGAATCCATTTACGAATCTGGTCCGGGACCTGATGCATGTAGTCGGTAACTCCAAGGAATGGACCTGGTTCACCAGCTAACTTGTTAGTCACATATGGTAGCCGTGCTACTTCAGTCGGGAATAGGAACTTCTGTTCATCACAAATCAGGGCATCTCTTCTAAGTTCTGTCCAAGATGTTACTGACCAGATATCTGCCGAGATGTTCCAGTCTTCTTGCAAAAGTTTCTGTGCTTCAAAAGCCCAAGGTAATGCAACACCGGAAGCTAGTATTTGAGCCTTCTTACCTTCATGTAAGTTGGCGCTGACTCGGTAAATACCTTTTAGCAAACCATCAACATCTAAGTTCTCCGGCTCTGCAGGGTGGATGATTGGCTCGTTGTAAACAGTTAGGTAGTAAACCACGTTTGGATCTGGATGATTACCGCCATACATTCTTTCCAAACCGGCTTTGATGATGTGACCTATCTCGTATCCATAAGCAGGATCGTAGGTGATTACACCTGCGTTGGTTGCAGCAATGATTGGTGAGTGACCATCAGCATGCTGTAGTCCTTCACCAGTTAGAGTGGTCCGACCAGCTGTAGCGCCAATCATGAAGCCTCGAGACAGTTGGTCTGTTGCTGCCCAAATCGAGTCAGCGGTTCTCTGGAAACCAAACATTGAATAGAAGACATAGAACGGAATCATTGGTTGACCCTGAGTCGCATATGAAGATGCAACCGCTGTGAAGGCAGCAACCGAGCCAGCCTCATTAATTCCGGTGTGCAGAATTTGACCAGATGGGCTTTCTTTGTAGGAAAGCAAAAGATCACGGTCAACTGATGTGTAGTGCTGACCGAATGGGTTGTAAATCTTTGCAGTAGGGAAGAATGCATCCATACCGAATGTTCTTGCCTCATCAGGAATGATTGGAACTATCCTCGGGCCTAGATCTTTAGTCTTCAAAAGATCCTTTAGCAATCGAACAAATGCCATTGTGGTGGCGATTTCTTGCGTGCCAGAACCACCCTTGGCTACCGCGTAAGTTTTATCCTCAGGCAATTCAAACGACACATACTTTGTTCTTCGTTCTGGAAGATAGCCACCAAGTGCTTTTCTGCGTTCATGCATGTATTCAAGCTCAGGAGTATTAGCTGCCGGCCTGAAATATGGTGGTTGATACGGATCAGCTTCGAGAGCTGCGTCACTGATTGGAATATTCAGGTCGTCTCTGAAAGATTTTAGATTCTCTAGAGTTAGCTTCTTCATTTGGTGGGTAGCGTTGCGACCCTCAAATGCTTTACCTAACCCGTAACCTTTGATGGTTTTAGCCAGGATAACTGTTGGTTGACCTTTGTGGGCCAATGCTGCTGCGTAGGCTGCGTAAACCTTCTTGTAGTCGTGCCCACCGCGCTTTAGTCCCCAGATTTGTTCATCAGTCATGTGCTCAACAAGCTTTGCGGTCCTTGGATCTCTTCCAAAGAAGTTTTCACGGATGTAGCCACCATCCATCGTCTTATATGTTTGGAAGTCACCATCAGGTGTGTTGTTCATCAGATTCACAAGAGCACCGTCGGTGTCGTTTGCTAGTAGTGAATCCCATTCACGACCCCAGACAACTTTGATTACATTCCAACCAGCACCGCGGAAAAATGCTTCAAGTTCTTGAATAATCTTGCCGTTACCGCGAACCGGTCCATCAAGACGTTGCAGGTTGCAGTTGACAACAAAAGTTAGGTTATCTAAACCATCGTTGGCAGCTAACTGTAATGCTCCACGAGATTCAACTTCATCTAATTCACCATCGCCCAAAAAAGCCCAGACATGTTGTTCTGAAGTGTCTTTGAATCCTCGACCAGAAAGATAACGATTGAACTGTGCTTGGTAAATAGAGTTGATCGGACCAATACCCATAGACACGGTTGGGAACTGCCAGAACTCTGGCATCAAGCGTGGATGTGGGTATGAAGATAGAGAACCAGCTAGGTGGGATTTCTCTTGACGGAAACCGTTCAACTGTTCTTCGCTTAGACGTCCTTCAAGAAAAGCTCTGGCGTATGGGCCTGGACTTGCGTGACCTTGAATGAAAATTTGGTCACCACCGGAAATGTGATCTTGACCTTTGAAGAAGTGGTTGAAACCAACTTCATATAGTGAAGCGGATGAAGCATAAGTAGAGATGTGACCACCAACAGCGATACCTGGTCTTTGGGCTCGATGCACCAAGATAGCTGCGTTCCAACGCATCCAAGCGCGGTAAGTTCTTTCAATTGCTTCGTCGCCAGGGAACTCGGGTTCATCGCTGGTAGCAATTGTGTTGATGTAATCGGTTACTGGATTCTGTGGCAAACCCAGATGCAATTCATTTGAACGTTTTAGAAGGTTCAACATGATTTCTCTGGCACGAGCCTTACCATGAACTCTGGCTAAAGCGTCGAGTGATTCAAGCCACTCTCTGGTTTCTTCTGGATCTTGGTCAAAAGAGTTGCTTGGGTAAGCGTCCTGGTTATTCACGGACAACGAATCCTCGTTTCGGTTATTTGGCTTGACGGTTCATAGGTCTAGAACCACAGTCTCAATAATCTGTTTGTTGGCCCTGTTTAGGCACCTAATAAGTTTAGGGTTTTCTGTCCTTGTGGTTAGGCTTTTACCAAAGACCAATTAAAGGAGTATTCATGAGCATTTTGATAGGGGATTTAGCCCCAGATTTCACCCTGACCAATCAGTTCGGCGAGGCCATAGCTCTTTCAAGTTTTAGGGGTGTCAAACCAGTTGTAATCGTGTTCTATCCACTGTCTTTCTCAGGTATTTGCACCGGGGAGCTTTGTGAACTTAGAGACAATTTCTCAAACTTTGAGAACAAGAACGTTGAGCTATTGGCTATTTCTGTGGACAGCAAATTTGTTCAGAAGCAGTTTGCCGAGCAGGAAGGCTATAAATTCTCTGTTCTATCCGATTTCTGGCCTCATGGCCTGGTTGCTAGTGATTACGGGGTGTTCCTTGAAGAGGCAGGTATAGCCAACCGGGCAACCTTCGTAATCGATAAAGATGGCGTTTTGGTGAGCAAGTTTGTCACGGCCGTTGGTCAGCCTAGATCCTTGGATGAATACAATCGCGCTTTGGCTTCACTAGCACTCTAGGCTTTGGTATAGTTTTCTAGTTGCTGTTATGGCAATGAAGTGACGAAGAGGGCCTTTAGCTCAGTTGGTAGAGCGCCACGCTTACACCGTGGATGTCATCGGTTCGAGCCCGGTAGGGCCCACTTTTTCACTATCTCCGCTTAGAGGCTGGTTATAAGCCTCAGCGGTAAGATTTGGCTATGGAATCTAGCCGTTATCAACCACCTACTAGGCAATCGCTTTCTGATGCTGAACTGTCCCAAAGGGTGAACCAAGCCACCGAATCACACACCGGCCTAGAAGCCGTTATGGAGTTGCTTGTCACCCAGGAAGCCCTCAGGGCTCAGGAAGAGCAAGAGTTAGCGGCCTGGATCATGGACATGGAATCCGAGGGTTCTGCAGAGTCGGTCGCTGCTTTAGCTAGGCATCGAGGCCAACCGGTTCCAGAAGTAGTAATT
>Ga0114964_10000201_pt1 | contig 46188 bp, 40 predicted proteins | sample C_131016_MF_Meta_FD_92638 | JGI IMG/M metagenome (GOLD analysis project Ga0114964, IMG submission 92638) | Freshwater microbial communities from Lake Croche, Canada to study carbon cycling - C_131016_MF_MetaG | ecosystem: Environmental > Aquatic > Freshwater > Lake | place: Lake Croche, Canada... | reverse complement strand
ATGCGCGCAGCCCCCAGCTTGCTGGCGCGGCGGTTGACCACCGACTCCACCACCCTGTGCTCGTTGATGAAATCCTTGGCCTGCAAAAAATCCAAAGCGCTCGCCAGTTCGCCAGGCACTTCTTCGAAGGGCCGCAGTTTGCGCTCCAACTCCAGGCGTGAATGTTCGCGTTGTGACAAGAGCCGCAACGCGCGGCCTTTGAGCGAAAGCTGGAAACCCAAACCCTTGCGGGGTTGGGGTTGGAGGTCATCGTCGCTCATGGGCCTTTAGGCAACAAGTTCTTTCGGTTCCTTGGCCACCTTCGGTGCCTTGGCTGAAGGGGCCTGCTCCATTTGCGCCAGCAAAGGGATGCCCAAGGAGTCGCGGACTTTGTTTTCGATTTCAAACGAGAGGCTGGGGTTCTCGCGCAAAAATTCGCGTGCGTTGTCACGGCCTTGGCCGATTTTCTCGCCTTGGTAAGCGTACCAAGCGCCCGACTTTTCGATCACTTTGGCGGTCACGCCCATGTCGATGATCTCACCCTGGCGGCTGATGCCCTCGCCGAACAAAATGTCGAACTCCGCGGTCTTGAAGGGGGGTGCGACTTTGTTTTTGACCACTTTGACCTTGGTCTCGTTGCCGATGGCCTCGTCGCCCTTCTTGATGGTGCCGGTGCGGCGGATGTCCAGGCGCACCGAGGCGTAGAACTTGAGCGCATTGCCGCCGGTGGTGGTTTCGGGGCTGCCGAACATGACGCCGATCTTCATGCGGATTTGGTTGATGAAGATCACGGTGCAGTTGGTCTTTTTGATGGTGGCGGTCAGCTTGCGCAGGGCTTGGCTCATCAAGCGCGCTTGCAGGCCGGGCAGGCTGTCGCCCATGTCGCCTTCGAGTTCGGCCTTGGGCGTCAAAGCGGCCACCGAGTCGATCACCACCAGGTCCACCGCACCGGAGCGCACCAAGCTGTCCACAATCTCAAGGGCTTGTTCGCCGGTGTCGGGTTGGCTGATCAACAAGTCTTGCAGGTTCACGCCCAGGTTTTGCGCGTACTGGATGTCCAGGGCGTGTTCGGCGTCGACAAAGGCGCATTGACCGCCGATTTTTTGCATCTCGGCAATCACTTGCAGGGTCAATGTGGTTTTGCCGGACGACTCAGGGCCGTAGATTTCAACGACGCGACCGCGGGGCAAACCACCCACGCCCAGCGCAATGTCAAGGCCCAAGGAGCCGGTAGAAACCACCTGAATATCCTCAATCACCTCGCCTTCGCCCAGGCGCATGATGGTGCCTTTGCCGAATTGTTTTTCGATTTGGGCCAGTGCGGCTTGCAGGGCTTTGCCTTTTTCGCTGTTGGGATCGCTCATGTAAATCTCCTGAAGTATCAATGGGTTAGGAAAAAAGCATCTGCTCGCTGTCGCAAATCACTGGATGCTTGAACAGTAGTTTAACCCGCTATTGAAATTTGTAAATAGTTTATTTGGTCAGTTTGCTTTACTATATGAGCATGGCCCACAACAAGAGATCCAACCCCGCACCACCGGCAGCAGCGCCCCGCAGGGATGACCGCTGGCGCGACACGCATTTGGGGCGTTTGCTGGGGCATGCCATGCGAAAATTTGACGAAAGGGTGCTGCAATTGATGGCGCATGATGAGGCCGTCCCCCTGGCGTTGGCCAACCTCGCGGTGCGAAACCAAATCAGTGCGGCGCATATTCACATCACACGCCATTTGGCGCTGGAGGGCTCGCGTTTGACGCAGCTGTCTCAGGCCGCAGGCATGAGCAAGCAGGCCATGGGCGATCTGGTCGATCAGTGTGAAGCCTGGGGCTTGGTCAAACGCGAGTCCGATACCTTGGATGGCCGGGCTAAAAAGCTGGTGTTCACGCCCGATGGCCTGGCATGGCTAGAGGCATTCAAAGTCGCTGTAGCGCAAGCAGAAATCGAGTTCAAAGCCTCCGTCGGGCAGGATGTGGCGACCGTGGTGGCTTTGGGCCTGGAGGCCTACACGCAAGCCTGAAGTGCAGAACGCCTAGAATTTGGCCATGGGGGCCGTTGAATAACGCCAAATAACAGGAGACCACCATGCGCATTTTGATAGCGGAAGATGACCAGGTGTTGGCCGATGGCTTGTTGCGCAGTTTGCGCAGTTCGGGGGCCGCTGTCGATCATGTGGCCAGCGGCAGCGAGGCCGATGCGGCGCTGATGACGAACACTGAATTTGACTTGTTGATTCTCGATTTGGGCTTGCCCAAAATGCATGGGCTGGAGGTGTTGAAAAAACTGCGTGCACGTGGCGCCACGCTGCCCGTGCTCATTTTGACGGCAGCAGACAGTGTGGAAGAACGCGTCCAAGGCCTGGACCATGGCGCAGACGACTACATGGCCAAACCCTTCAGTTTGCAAGAGCTCGAAGCCCGTGTGCGCGCCTTGAGCCGGCGCGGTATGGGCGGGGCCACCTCACAAATCAAACATGGCCCCTTGCTTTACGATCAGACGGGTCGTGTGGCCACCATCGATGGCAAGATGGTGGAGCTGTCGGCCCGTGAATTGGGTTTGCTCGAAGTCTTGCTGCAACGCGCGGGCAGGCTGGTCAGCAAAGACCAATTGGTTGAACGACTGTGCGAATGGGGCGAAGAGGTCAGCAACAATGCGATCGAGGTGTACATCCATCGATTGCGCAAAAAAATTGAAAAGGGGCCAATCCGCATTGCCACTGTGCGTGGCCTGGGTTATTGCCTGGAGAAAATCCCCCATTGAAACACCAGCCATGGTCCCTCTTCAAACGTGCGCAACGTTCGCTGTTTGGTGAAATCCTGGACTGGATGCTCACACCGCTCTTGTTGCTGTGGCCGGTCAGCCTGGCTTTGACATGGCTTGTCGCTCAAGGCTTGGCAAACAAACCTTTTGACCGTGCACTGATTTACAACGCTCAGGCATTGGCCCAATTGGTCAAAATCGGGCCGGATCACACAGTTCAATTCAATTTACCGCAACCGGCCAGCGAGTTGTTGCGAGCGGACGAGACCGACGCGGTCTACTTTCAGGTGTTGGACCCCCAAGGTCAATTGCTGGGGGGGGACCGCGATGTACCGCAACCAGAAGAAGAAGAAAAAACAAGCCTGGTGGAGGTGAAACTTCGCGACGATGAAATGCGCGGTGTCAAGGTCCGCGTGGCCTCCACTTGGGTGAGGCTGGAAGCGGCTTCGTCGGTGACGCCCGGAAAGGCAAAAGCAGCGGAACAGACCGACAGCCATTGGGTCTTTGTGCAGGTGGCAGAAACCCGAGAAAAAAGATCGGTGTTGGCGGCAGAAATTATCAAAGGGGTGATGCTGCCGCAGTTTGTCATTTTGCCGTTGGCCGTGCTCTTGGTTTGGCTGGCTTTGGTGCGCGGCATCAAGCCTTTGTCCCAACTGGAAGACCGAATCCGTGCGCGAAAACCAGATGACTTGAGTCCCTTGGACGAGAAAGCGGTTCCGTTGGAGGTGGCGCCATTGGTGTCATCGGTCAATGATTTGCTGAACCGCCTGAAAGATTCGATAGCCACCCAAAAAAGATTTTTGGCCGATGCGGCGCACCAACTCAAAACACCTTTGGCGGGCTTGCTGATGCAAGCCGATTTAGCCCAGCGCAAGGACGCAAGCGAGGAAGAGCTGAAACACTCGCTCCAGCAGATTGGACGCGCCAGCATACAGGCCACACACACGGTGAATCAATTGTTGTCTTTGGCGCGCGCCGAGGGCGGTGGCAGCAGCCTCAGTCGACAGCCGTGTGACATGGTCGGGTTGTTGAGCGAAGTCTTGCAAGAATCCTTGCCGCGAGCCATGGAGAAGGGTCTGGACCTGGGTTATGAAGGGGCCGATGCCCTATCGCCTGACGTGCATTTGCTGGGCAACCCGGTCCTGCTCAAAGAGATGGTGCGCAATTTGATAGACAACGCCATTCATTACACCCCGTCAACCGCAGAGCGCACAGGGGTGATCACGGCGCGTATTCTGGTAGACCCCTACAGCCATGCCTTGGTGGTACAGATCGAGGACAACGGGCCGGGCATCGCACCGGCCGAAAGAGAGCGGGTTTTTGAGCCGTTTTACCGTGCGTTGGGCACCAACGTAGATGGATCGGGACTGGGTTTGTCGATCGTGATGGAAATCGCACACCAGCATGGCGCCAGCGTCAGCATCGAAGCCGCACATCCAGGACAAACGCCGCCTGGCGCCTGCTTTGCGGTTCGATTTGCCCGTGTCAACGCTACCTGAATCAAGCCCCATGAAGCCTGATTCAGAACGCACAGCCCGCTCAGACGGGTTTGAACAGGTTCAATTGCAGGCGTTCGCGCTCGATCACCCGTGCAAATGGCGGATGCGCAGCCACTTGCTTCACAAACGCCCACAGCGCCGGATAGCCTTCGGGGTCAATGCCCGCCATGCTGCCCCAACGGGTCAAGGTCAAGGTGTAAGCGTCCAAAGGACCGAAGTGCGCGCCCGACAACCCCACTTGCCCAGCGGCTTGCGAAGCGAGCACCAAGTCCTGCAGTTCAGACAACAAGCCGGTGTACAGGCTGGTGTTGTAGCTTTTCAAGGCCAGCTGGACCTCTGCTTGATCCGAAAATTTATGGGGCAAAAAGACATGGGTGAAGGTGGTGTGGACTGTGTTGTTCATCCAAGCGAGGGTTTCAAGGGCTTTGGCACGCGGCAAGGCGTCGGTCGGCAGAAAGCCACTGGCCGGAAACTTCTGGTCCAGATACAAAACTATCGCCATGAGTTGGGTGATGACCTGGCCCTCGTCGACCAGCACGGGCACTTGGCCACGGGGATTGACAGCTTTGTAAGCGGCTTCGTATTGCTCACCTTTGTGCAACTTGACCATGGACGGCTCAAAGCGGGCGCCCGAAATTTCGAGCAGAACGTGCGGCACAAACGAACAGGCACCGGGGGCAAAGTAAAGTTGCATGGGCATGGTTAATTTCCTTGGGATGCGGGTTGGACTGAGGGGCCAGGTGGATTCGCTATGGGGCTCACACGCATGGCATCGGGCTTGATTTGATCCATGACCCGCGCCGGCTCGCTCACCACGTCGGGGCCCAAGCCCAAAGCGCGCAAGCCGTCATGGCCCCACAACCAAAAAAGACCATTGGCGGCCACCAAGGCCAAAATAATCCATCGCGACATCACGAATGCTCCTTTGCTACAGCAGGCCGCAGACTGACTTGCGAGCTGACAATCCGCACCTTGCCGGTGGCGGTTTGAATTTCAAAAGCACCCGCGGGGTCAACGCCCACAGCCACACCTTCGAGCCCCTCGCTGGTTTGCACGGCCAGTCCACGCAGCCCGTCGCGTGCGTGGAAACGCTGTTGCAAAGGCGCAAAACCCTCTTGCGCAAAGCGCAGCACCGCGTGAACCAAAGGCGCCGCCACAAGGCGCAAAGTTTCGGCAGCATCGATGTCAGGCAAGCACTCAATCAGGGCTGCCGGGGCGGTGCGCAAACCTTCATTGGCTTGCGGTTGGATATTCAAACCCACGCCGATCACCACATAACTGTGCGCCCCGGTGCTGGCCGCTTCAATCAAAATACCGCCCAGCTTGCGGCCATCGATCCCCAAATCGTTGGGCCACTTCAGACCCACTTGCGGATGCAGACTTTCGGCCAAGCTCAAACCCACAGCCAGCGACAGTCCCGACCAGTCTTTGACATGCAGGGGCAGGCCGAGTGAAAACGTCAAAGAGTCACCACGCTTGCTGACCCATTGGCGTCCCAACCGGCCGCGCCCAGCGCTTTGGGTTTCGGCCACCAGCAGCACCGGCTCGGTCTGCCCGGCGCGTGCGCGGCGCATCAGCTCGGTGTTGCTGGAGTCCAGTTCTGCGCGAACTTCGACGCAGAAATGGGCCAGGTGAGGATGCACCGCCTCCCAAATGGACTCGCTGGGCCAAGGTATCGGGTCAAGCAGCACAGAGGCCATGGGCCGTGTCAGCGCTTGGCCTTGGGGGCTGCGTGGCGGGGTTTGCCAGTCGACTTTTGGGCTTGGCTGGGGATCTTGGGTGTGGCGGGGCGTCTTTTGGGCGCCAGCAGTGTTTTACGGCACCCAGCGCTGCCACACCAGCAAGGGTATTCGGCCTTGAGCTTGGGGGTGTAAGGCTCGTCAATGATCAAGCCGTAATCGTAGTTGAGCTCTTCGCCGGCGTGGATGTTGCGCAAGGCCTTGATGAAAATGCGGTCATTGTTTTCATCGGCTTCACAGTTGGGCTCGCAGCTGTGGTTGATCCAGCGCGAGGAGTTGCCGCCGTGCAGCGCATCGATCACGCGGTCTTCGTTCACATGAAAGTAAAACGTGTGGTTCGGGTCAGACGGATCGTGCGGGTGGCGGTCCTGCGCTTCATCCCAGCTGATGATCTCACCCACGTACTCGATCAAGGTTTCGCCTTCGGCGATGTCCAACAGGGCAAAAACCCCTTTGCCGTGCACGCCGGAGCGACGAACTTGAATGCGCCGATGTGACGCTGGAGCAGGTTTTTTGGCCACGGTTGAAAAATTTGTTATGGTGAAAGCATGTGGGCGCGCGCATGTGTGCGTGCCCGTGGGCGAGCGCGCACCTGCGCACACGCGAGACTTTGGATTGTACTGAGATGAAAACATTGGTGATTGCGGAGAAGCCGTCGGTGGCTCAAGACATCGTGCGGGCCCTCACGCCCTTGGCGGGCAAGTTTGAAAAACACGACGACCATTTCGAGAGTGACACCTATGTCGTGACCAGCGCTGTAGGCCACTTGGTAGAGATCCAGGCGCCGGAGCAATTCGATGTCAAACGTGGCAAATGGAGCTTTGCCAACTTGCCGGTGATCCCGCCGTTTTTTGACTTGAAGCCGGTCGACAAAACCAAGACCCGATTGAACGCGGTGATCAAGCAAGCCAAGCGCAAAGACGTGAACGCCTTGGTCAACGCCTGTGACGCGGGCCGGGAAGGGGAGTTGATTTTCAGATTGATCGAGCAATACGCCGGTGGCGCCAAACCCTTGGGCAAACCGGTGCAACGCCTGTGGCTGCAGTCCATGACGCCGCAGGCCATTCGCGATGGCTTTGACCATCTGCGCAGCAACAGCCAGATGCAGGGCTTGGCCGATGCGGCCCGCAGCCGATCTGAAGCCGACTGGTTGGTCGGCATCAACGGTACCCGTGCCATGACCGCCTTCAACTCCCGTGATGGCGGCTTCTTTTTGACCACCGTGGGTCGGGTGCAAACACCCACCCTGGCCGTGGTGGTCGAGCGCGAAGAGCAAATCCGCAAATTCATCAGCCGCGACTACTGGGAAATCCATGCCAGCTTTGAAGCGGCAGCCGGCAGTTACCCCGGCAAGTGGTTTGATCCGAAGTGGAAAAAAGACGACGAAGACAGCGAAAAAAAGGCCGACCGTCTGTGGAACGAGCGCGACGCGCAAGCCATTGCCGACAGCGTGCGCGGCCAAAAGGCGACGGTCACTGAAGAGTCGTCGCCCACCACACAAGCCAGCCCGGGTTTGTTTGACTTGACCTCCTTGCAGCGTGAAGCCAACGGCAAGTTCGGCTACTCCGCCAAAACCACTTTGGCACTGGCCCAAAGCCTGTATGAACGCCACAAGGCGCTGACCTACCCGCGAACCGATTCGCGCCACTTGCCCGAGGATTACGTGGCAGTGGCCAAAGACACCTTCGGCATGTTGGCCGACAGTGGCATGAAACATTTGGCACCGCACGCCCTGACCGCATTGAACAACAATTACGTGCGCAAAATTCCACGCGTGTTTGACAACAAAAAAGTGTCAGATCACTTTGCGATCATCCCAACGCTGCAAGCCCCCAGCGGCTTGTCAGAGGCCGAGCAAAAGTTGTATGACCTGGTGGTGCGCCGCTTCATGGCGGTGTTCTTTCCCAGCGCCGAATACCAAGTGACCACCCGCATCAGCACGGTGGCCGCGCACAATTTCAAAACCGTTGGCAAAGTATTGGTCAAGCCCGGCTGGCTCGCCATCTATGGCAAAGAAGCCGCCCAAGAAGTGGAAGACGCCAAAGACGGTGACAAGGGTCAAAACCTGGTGCCCGTTCAGGCCGGTGAAAAAGTGGGGGTGGAGTCGGTCGACGCCAAAGGCCTCAAAACCCGCCCCCCTGCGCGCTATTCAGAAGCGACTTTGCTGGGCGCCATGGAAGGCGCAGGCAAGTTGGTTGACGACGACGAGTTGCGTGAAGCCATGCAGGAAAAAGGCTTGGGCACACCCGCCACCCGCGCGGCCACCATTGAAGGCTTGATCAACGAAAAATACATGCTGCGCGAAGGCCGTGAACTGATACCTACCGCCAAGGCTTTCCAGTTGATGACGCTGTTGCGCGGCTTGGGCGTTGAAGAACTGTCCCGTCCCGAATTGACCGGCGAGTGGGAGTACAAACTGGCGCAAATGGAGCAAGGCAAACTCAGCCGCGCCGAGTTCATGCAAGGCATTGCGGCGATGACCGAGCACATCGTCAAGAAGGCCAAAGAATACGACCGCGATACGGTGCCGGGTGACTACGCAACCTTGCAAGCGCCCTGCCCCAATTGCGCAGGCGTGGTCCGCGAAAACTACCGCAGGTACACCTGCACAGGCGCCGATGGCGCGAGCGAGGGCTGCGGCTTTTCGTTTGGCAAATCGCCTGCCGGTCGCACCTTCGAGCCGGCAGAAGTTGAGCAGTTTTTGAACGATAAAAAGATCGGCCCTTTGGATGGTTTTCGCTCCAAAGCCGGCTGGCCATTTGTCGCCGAGATGGCGCTGAAATTCAGCGAAGAAGACCAAAACTGGAAACTCGAGTTCGATTTTGGCGATGACAAAAAGAACGAAGAGACTGGCGAAATTGTGGACTTTTCGGCCAGCGAAAGCTTAGGCGCGTGCCCCAAATGCGGCAGCCCTGTGCACGAGCGCGGCAGCAACTTTGTCTGCTCTAAAACTGTGCCCACCGAGGCCCAGCCCACACCGAGTTGTGACTTCAAGAGCGGCAAAATCATTTTGCAGCAGCCGGTCGAGCGCGAGCAAATGACCAAATTACTGGCCACAGGCAAAACCGACCTGCTGGACAAATTTGTCAGCATGCGCACGCGCCGGTCTTTCAAGGCTTTCTTGGCCTGGAACCCGGAAGAAAACAAAGTCAGCTTTGAATTCGAGCCCCGGGTCAGCAAATACCCGCCACGCAAAACCAAAACCCCGTTTGGCAAGGCAGCACCGGCCAAGACCGCCGGAAAAACAGCAGCCAAGTCGGCCGCCAAATCCGCCAAGGCACCGGCCAAGAAAGCCGCCAAATCCGCCGCGGTGAAAGTGCCGCGCAAAGCGGCGGTGGGCAATTTGACGCCGAGCGCCGCACTGGCGGCGGTGATCGGTGACAGCAAAGTGGCTCGCACCGAGGTGATCAAAAAATTGTGGGACTACATCAAGGCCAACAACCTGCAAGACGCGACCAACAAACGGGCTATCAATGCGGATGCCAAACTCCAGGCCGTGTTCGGCAAAGACCAGGTGACCATGTTCGAGCTGGCCGGTATTGTCGGCAAGCATCTGAGCGCATGAGTCAGAGGCAGTGAAGGTTGCAGGGCGGTCTCAGCCGCCCACCACCCGTGCCATCTCCAGGCACTTGTTCGCGTAACCCCATTCGTTGTCGTACCAGGCCACCACCTTGATGAAGGTGCTGTCCAGCGCCATGCCCGCATCGGCGTCAAAAACGCTGGTGCAAACCTCGCCACGGAAATCGGTCGAGACCACTTTGTCGGTGGTGTAACCCAGCACGCCCTTGAGCGCACCTTCGCTTTGGGCTTTCATCTCGGCGCAAATATCGGCATAGGTGGCGGGGCTGTTGAGCTCTGCGGTCAGGTCGACCACCGACACATCTGAGGTGGGCACGCGAAACGCCATGCCGGTCAGCTTGCCCTTGATCTCGGGAATCACGACCCCGACGGCCTTGGCCGCGCCAGTGCTGCTGGGGATGATGTTTTCCAAAATGCCGCGGCCGCCGCGCCAGTCCTTGTTGCTTGGGCTGTCCACGGTTTTTTGGGTGGCGGTGGCAGCGTGCACAGTGGTCATCAGGCCACGTTTGATGCCCCACCTGTCATGCAACACCTTGGTGATGGGTGCCAAGCAGTTGGTGGTGCAGCTGGCATTGCTGATGATGGCTTGCCCGGCGTAGGACGCATGGTTGACGCCGAACACAAACATCGGCGTGTCGTCTTTGGACGGCGCCGACATCACCACTTTCTGGGCCCCCGCAGTCAGGTGTTTGCCTGCGCTGTCTTTGTCCAAGAACAAGCCGGTGGATTCGATCACCACGACGGCGCCGATTTCGTTCCACTTCAGGTTGACCGGGTCGCGCTCTTGCGTCAGGCGAATGCGCCGACCGTTCACCACCAGGTGGTGGCCCTCGACGGCAACGCTGCCCTTGAAGCGGCCATGCACGCTGTCGTATTGCAGCAGGTAGGCCAGGTACTCGGGTTCCAGCAAATCGTTGATGCCAACAACCTCAATGTCTTGAAAGTGTTGTACCGCAGCGCGCAGGACCATGCGGCCAATGCGGCCAAATCCATTGATTCCGATTTTCAAGCTCATGTGCGTTTCGTCCCTTGGTTAGATGTAACCATCCTAAGCCCAAATGTGAAACTTTATTACATGCGCCTGCCCTTCCAAGAGGTTTGTTCGGCTTTCGTAACTGCGCACTTGCGCGCCAAAGCCTGAACCACAGCGTCAGTCCTTGCTGATCGTCACACCCTTCCAAAAGGCCACATGACCGGCGATCTGGCGGGCTTGTGCTTTGGGGTCTGGGTAAAACCAAGCGGCGGCCTCGTTCACTGCACCGTCCACCTTCACATCGTAGTAATGGGCCACCCCTTTCCAAGGACAAGTGGTTTGTTGGGTGGAGGCCTGAAAAAAAGCCATGTTCAAAGCGCTGCTGGGGAAGTAATGATTGCCCTCCACCACGACCGTATGGTCTGAGGTGGCCAAAATTTGCTGATGCCAAGTGGCCTTCATGTCTTTGCTCCTGAGGTGATTTCAAAATCGGGAATGTCAAACCACAGCAAACCGAACCAGCGGTTCGCGTCGGTCCACACGGGGCCGGGCTTGAGGCCTTGCCGGGCGGCTAATGTTTGGATCTTGTCGATCGCGTATTTGTATGAGTTTTCAGTGTGCAGGGTTTCGCCTTCTTCCAAAACGAACACATGCTCTTTCAATTTCACCTCTTGCCGCTTCAAACTCACCAAATGCATTTCAATGCGCTGGAGGGGGGCGTTGTAGAAAGCCCAATGGTTAAATTGCGCAACATCAAAGTTGGTCTGGAGTTCTTTGTTGGCCCGGGTCAACAGATTCAAGTTGAATGCCGCCGTAACGCCTTGCGAATCGTTGTAGGCTTGGTGAATGATCTGCGGTGGCTTGAGCAAATCAACCCCCAAGAGCAGGGCGCCTGAAGGCAAATACTGGACGCAGTGGGCAAAAAAATGATCCACCTCTTCGGGTACAAAATTGCCAATGGTTGAGCCTGGAAAGAACGCGACTCGGCGCAGCGTATCGGGCAATTTGTCGGGCAGGCACCAGTCTTGGGTGTAGTCGGCCACGATCGGTGTCACCGGCAAATGGGGGAATTCCTGTTGCAAATCGCGAGCCGCTGCCTGCAAGTGCGCACCCGAAATATCCATCGGCAAGAAGGCGCTCGGCGACTCAAGCTGTCGTAACAAGACGCGAATTTTGGTCAACGAGCCTGCACCGAGTTCAATCAATTCGGCCTGAGGGCCGATCTGTTGCGCAATCGAAGTGGCGTTGTCTCGCAGAATCGACATCTCCGTTCGGGTGGGGTAATACTCAGGCAAGTCACAAATCTGGTCGAACAGCGATGAGCCTTGGGCATCGTAAAAATATTTAGGCGAGATGTGCTTGATGTTGCTCGACAAGGCCGCGAGCAGGTCTTTTTCAAAATGGTTCACAGGGGTATGCATGACGCTTAATTTCTGGCCAATCTCAGCCCGCTGATTTGCCAACGGGCCGGCGGTGGGAAAAAGTTTCGATAGGTTTTGCGGGCATGTCCTGTTGGCGTTGCCCAACTGGAGCCTCGCAGGACCTGCTGGCCCACCATGAATTTGCCGTTGTATTCCCTGATCGCACCCGAGTTGGCTTGAAAGCCAGGATAGGGCTCATACGCCGATCGCGTCCATTGCCAAACGCTGCCTTGCATTTGGCCAATCTCTGGATGGCCAAATGCGTGCTCCCACTCAAACTCAGTGGGCAATCGCGCGCCTGCCCATTGCGAAAAAGCATCGGCCTCAAAAAAGTTCAAATGCGAAACCGGCGCATGGGGGTTCAATGGCTGTAAGCCATCGACCCCGAACACTTGCCACGCCGACAAAGAATCAGGCGGGTTGTGGGCTGCCATCCAATAGGCCGGAGCTGCTGCCCCCGTTTGATTCAACCAGGACCAACCTTCGGAAAGCCATAAAGTGGCATTTTGATACCCCCCATCCTCAATGAAGGCCAAGAACTCGCCTTGGGTGACGAGTTGGCTGGCCATTTCAAAAGCATCCAACCAGCGTGGATGGCCAGGCCGCTCGTTGTCGAAGGTGAACGCGCCTTGCTCGTCAAGTCCTTGGCCAAACGCATGCAGACCGGATTCAAACCGAAGCCAACGGGGCGCGGCGTTGGGCGTTGCCGCAGCCGGGTGATGGGCACAATTGAGCAGACTGGCCGTTAAAAAGGGATTGCAAGAAAACAAATGCAATGCGTCCGTCACCATCAGTTCTTGGTGCTGCTGTTCATGGTGAATGCCCAACACGATCAAGTCGACAACGGCCTGGTGGGCATTTGACTTCGCCATCCAGGACAGCATCGCCTGCGTCACATGGGCTCGGTAAGTCATCACCTGCGAAAGCGATGGCCGGGTGATCAGGCCCCGTTGAGGGCGCGGCTGGCGCGGGCCTAAGCTTTCGTAATAGGAATTGAACAAATAAGCAAAGGCTTCACTGAAGGGTTGGTAGCCATCACAGTGGGGCAGCAAAACCACCGTCTCAAAAAACCAGCTTGTGTGCCCCAAGTGCCATTTGATGGGGCTCGTATCGGGCATGGATTGAACACATTGATCTTCTTCAGACAAACGAGACACCAGGTGCTCGGTCTGAGCGCGCAAGGCGGCAAAGGTGTCAATCAGCTGTTCGTTGTGGACCATTTTCAAAAGAGCGCTTTCAACAGAGACACCCCAAAGGCGGTTTCGGGGTGATCCTTTCCTGTGTGGCTCCACTGTGAAATTTTAGCGCAACAGCCCGCTGTAAACTCTGGGCATGATGCCCCTTGTGTTGAATGCCGACTTGTCCCAGCGCTGTGTTGTTGACGGCAACAGCTTGGCTTGGCAGCCATCACCTTCAGCGCGGGTTCACCGCAGGTTTTTGGAGCGAGATGGCGGTGAAGTGGCGCGAGCCACCTCCATCGTTCGATATGACGCAGGTGCAAAGTTCAGCGCGCATGCGCACGATCTTGGGGAAGAAATTCTGGTACTCGATGGCATTTTGAGCGACGAGCTGGGCGACTACGGAGCCGGCACTTACCTGAAAAACCCCTCGGGCTCCAGCCACGCACCCTTTTCTGAAGCGGGGTGCACCTTGTTTGTGAAACTCCGCCACCTTGCACCGCAGGACCAGGAAAGGGTTGTGGTCAACACCCGGCAATCGTCTTGGTACCGTGGCATGGTGGAAGGACTGACGGTGATGCCGCTTGCTGAGTTTGGAGCCCAGCACACGGCGTTGGTTCGATGGGCGCCAGGCACTTATTTCAATCCGCACCGACATTTCGGTGGTGAAGAAATTTATGTGGTCGAAGGCATCTTCAGCGACGAGCATGGCCGATACACACAAGGCAGCTGGATTCGCAGTCCCCATTTAAGTCAACACCAGCCGTTCAGTCGCGAAGGGTGTTTAATCTGGGTCAAAACTGGCCACCTGATCGACTGAGCCCGCCACATGACTGAAAAACGCAATCTGCAAGTCACGATCATTGGCGGCGGCATTGGCGGCTTGTCCGCGGCCTTGGCATTGCAGCGAAGGGGTTTTCAGGTCGCCGTTTACGAGCGGGCCAAAGAAATACGTGAGGTGGGTGCGGGCGTCATCATCACCGCCAACGCCCGACGCGCTTTGCGCGACCTGGGTGTCGATGACAAGTTGGAGGCCATGTCCAGCACCATCGCTATTTTTCACACCTGCCACTTCGCGACCGGGGCCGTTTTGCGGGCCGTCTCGAATGAAGACATCAGCCGCAAAGTGGGTGCGGCTTCTTTGGGCGTGTACCGTGCCGACCTGCACAGCGTCTTGATGGCTTCTGTGCTGGCCAATGATCCGCACTGTTTGCATGCCAGCAGTGAATTTGTCCGACTCGTGCAGGACGCGGCGGGTGTGACCGTCACATTCGCCAACGGTGGCGCCGTGCGCTCGGATGTGGTGGTTGGGGCGGATGGCAATGCTTCGGCAGTTCGGTCGTTTTTGTTTCCCGAAGAGGCGCCAAAGTTCGCCGGGCAGGTGGCATTTCGTTCCCTGATTCCGTGGGGGTTGCTGCCGGCCAGTGTGCGCGAGCGAGGCTCGATCATGAGTGCAGGGCCTGGGCGTTATTTGCTTTGCTACCCACTGCGCGGGGGACAGATCATGAATTTGATTGGTCTGGTTCAGTCCGGCGAGTGGGCTGCTGAAGGATGGACGACACCGGCGACCAACGCAGAATTTGCGCAGGCCTTTGCAGGCTTTGAGCCAGACCTGGTTGAGCTGATTCACCGTATTCCGCAAGGCGAACTTTTCAAATGGGGCTTGCGTGACCGTGAGCCGCTTCAGAACTGGACGGTGGGCCGGGTGACCACACTCGGTGACGCAGCCCATCCGATGACGCCTTTTCTCGGGCAAGGCGCATGCCTGGCGATCGAGGACGGGCTCATTTTGGCGCGCGCCTTTGCGGCGTCATCGACGGTGCAGCAGGCCCTGGCGCGCTACGAAGCGGTGTGTAAGCCTCGCGGCACGATGGTTCAGCTGGCGTCCCGCGAAGAAGGCCAAACCCTGCAGGACCCCAGCAAACGACGCCGCACCGCGCAAGACCGTGGTTTGATGGATTACGACCCTGTCGCAGTGCCGGTGTAAGGACCGCCCGCTTTACGGTGCTGCAGGCGTGTGCAGGTCACGCAGCTCGCGTTTAAGCACTTTGCCAATCGCGCTGCGGGGCAATTCGGCCATGAAATGCAGGGCAGAAAGCCGCTGGGTTTTGCCAACGCGTTGTTGGTACCACTGCAGCACATCTTCGGCGTGTGCGGACTGTCCTTCGCGCAGCACAACGTAGGCCACGGGAGTTTCACCCCATTCGCGCGAGGGCACACCGACCACGGCCACTTCCTTGATTTGGGGATGCGTGCTCAGCACCGCCTCCAAGTCGCTGGGGTACAGGTTGAAGCCACCGCTGATGATCATGTCTTTGCGCCTGTCGACCAGGGTCAGAAAGCCCTGCGCGTCGAACCGGCCTATGTCGCCCGTGCGGATGAAGCGCCGCCCCTGCCGGTCGTACCATTCCGCTTCGCGGGTTTTTTCGGGTTGACCGTGGTAGCCGTTCATCATGGCGGGGGAGTGGCCCACCACTTCGCCGGTGGCGCCGGGCGGCAGTTCGATGCCGTCTTCGTCGATCAATCGAATGTCATGGCCCTCAGACGGTTGGCCCACGGTGTGGAGTTTGTCCTGGTGGGCGCGGGCATCCAAAATACAGGTGCCGCCGCCTTCTGTCATGCCGTAAAACTCGATCAGGGCACCCGGCCAACGCCGAAGCACGTCGGCTTTGAGGCCTGCAGCAAACGGCGCACTGGTGCAGAACTTGACTTGAAACGAAGACAGGTCGCGTGGGTCGAAATCAGCGCAATCCATGATGCGTTGGTATTGCACAGGCACCAGCATGGTGTGTGTGATGCGGTGTTGTTCAGCCAGGAACAGGTACTGTGATGCGTTGAACTTGGGCATGAGCACCACGCAGCCGCCCAAGGCCAAGGTGGGAAAGAACACCACCAAGGTGGTGTTGGAGTAAAGCGGGGTGGACAACAAAGAGCGTGTCGCAGGGCTGTAACCGTAAGTCACTCCACGGCGCATATGGGCCCAGCGCATGCCATGCGACTGCACAATGCCTTTGGGAATACCGGTGGTGCCCGAGGAGTAAATGATGTTGAAAGCTGACGCGGGCGGCACGCTCACCTCTGTGGGTGTGCTGTGAGAGGGCGCCAGCCAGGCTTCAAGCGCCTGTCCAGCGGCGCTGCCATCCAGGGCAATGCGGGGCAAGCCGTCTGATTCGGGTTCGACCAAGGCGAGAGCGGCTTCGTCCAAAAACAGCAAACAGGCTTGCGCATCGCGCAGCATGCCGGTCAGGATTTGCGGTGTGACCGAGGGTGCCAAGGGCGCCACCACCACGCCCGCACGCAGCGCACCTAAAAACACGCAAGCATAGTCCACGCTGGACAGTGCGCAAATGGCAATCGATTGACCCGGCCGGATGCCGTCGCGTTGCAAGGCGGCGGCCACCCGGTCAATCCGCTGGTTGAGTGCGCCATAGCTGAGTTCGGTGTTGGGGTCGCGCAAAGCCGGTGCATCGGGTTGCGTGCGGGCGTGGCCCCGCAGCAACGCAGACAGGGTCTGGTAATCGGATGCGGGGGTGATGAGTGGGGCAGTCAGGGCAGTCATGCGCACCAGCGTAATAGAAATCAAATGGCTTTTCTGAGCCAATTGCGACTTAAGGGTTAACACCATGCGCGTTCGGCCATGCCAGCCTTGCATCGTAAGCCTGATGCAATCGCCATTGACTACAAACAAGTGCTGCGAGAATAAATCCTGCATCTTGCTGTAATTGCCTGCATCGGTTTCCAGATCGAATACAGTATTCGCTTTACGTCCTGACGACCCTTAACAGATTGAGTTCAATGATGGCAGCTGACAAACCCCAAATTATTTACACATTGACCGATGAAGCCCCTTTGCTCGCAACGGCTTCTTTCTTGCCGATCGTTCAAACTTTTGCAGCCTCTGCGGGCATTGACGTGGTGTCCAGCGACATCTCTGTGGCCGCACGCATCTTGGGCGAGTTTGCCGATCTGTTGCCCCAAGCGCAGCGTGTCCCCAACAACCTGGCCGAACTGGGCAAGCTGACTTTGAAGCCCCAAGCCAACATCATCAAATTGCCCAACATCAGCGCCTCGGTGGGCCAATTGAATCTGGCCATCAAGGAGCTGCAATCCAAAGGCTATGCCCTGCCCGACTATCCGGATGCACCCAAAACCGACGCAGAAAAAGACATTCGCGCCCGCTACGGCCGTTGCATCGGCTCGGCCGTCAACCCCGTGTTGCGCGAAGGAAACTCCGACCGCCGTGCCCCCCGCGCGGTCAAAGAGTTCGCCCGCAAGAACCCCCACAGCATGGCCGACTGGAGCCAGGCTTCGCGCTCCCACGTCTCGCACATGCATGCGGGCGATTTTTACCACGGCGAAAAGTCCATGACCCTGGACCGTCCCCGTGAGGTGAAGTTGGAGCTGATCACCAAGAGCGGCAAAACCATCGTCCTGAAACCCAAGGTGGTTTTGCTCGACCGTGAAGTCGTGGACAGCATGTTCATGAGCAAAAAAGCTTTGCTCGAGTTTTATGAAAAAGAAATCGAAGATGCACACCAAACCGGCGTGATGTTCTCGCTGCACGTCAAGGCCACCATGATGAAGGTGTCCCACCCCATCGTCTTTGGTCACTGCGTGAAGATTTTCTACAAAGACGCATTTGCCAAGCATGCCAAGCTGTTTGACGAGCTGGGTGTGAACGTGAACAACGGCATGGCCGATCTGTACAACAAGATCGCCACCCTGCCCCAGTCCAAACAAGACGAAATCAAGCGCGATCTGCACGCCTGCCACGAAGGCCGCCCTGAGCTGGCCATGGTGGACTCGGCCAAAGGCATCACCAACTTCCATTCACCCAACGATGTGATCGTGGACGCCTCCATGCCCGCCATGATCCGCAACGGCGGCAAGATGTGGGGTGCCGACGGCCGCCTCAAAGACGTCAAGGCCGTGATGCCCGAGTCGACCTTTGCGCGCATTTACCAGGAGATGATTAACTTCTGTAAGTGGCATGGTGCGTTCGATCCCAAAACCATGGGCACCGTGCCCAACGTCGGCCTGATGGCGCAGCAAGCCGAAGAATACGGCTCGCATGACAAGACGTTTGAAATTTCTGAAGACGGCGTGGCCAACATCACCGACCTGAACACGGGCGAAGTGCTGCTGTCTGAAAACGTGGAAGCCGGCGACATCTGGCGCATGTGCCAGGTCAAGGACGCCGCGATCCGCGATTGGGTCAAGTTGGCCGTCACGCGCGCGCGCAACTCCGGCATGCCGGTCGTGTTCTGGCTTGACCAGTACCGACCCCACGAAGCGCAGTTGATCACCAAGGTCAAGATGTACCTGCACGAGCACAACACGGCGGGTCTGGAAATTCAGATCATGAGCCAAGTGCGCGCCATGCGTTACACCCTGGAGCGCGTCGTGCGCGGCCTGGACACCATCAGCGCTACCGGCAACATCCTGCGCGACTACCTGACCGATTTGTTCCCGATCATGGAGCTGGGCACCTCGGCCAAGATGCTGTCGGTCGTGCCTTTGATGGCCGGTGGCGGCATGTACGAAACCGGTGCGGGCGGCTCGGCCCCCAAGCATGTGCAGCAACTGGTGGAAGAAAACCATTTGCGTTGGGATTCCTTGGGCGAGTTCCTGGCTTTGGCTGTCAGCTTTGAAGACCTGGGCATCAAGTACAGCAACGAGAAAGCCAAAATCCTGGCCAAGACCCTGGATGCGGCGACCGGCCAATTGTTGGACCACAACAAAAACCCCTCGCCCAAGACAGGACAGTTGGACAACCGTGGCAGCCAGTTCTACCTGGCCCTGTATTGGGCGCAGGCGCTGGCCGCCCAAACCGAAGACAAAGACTTGGCCGCCAAGTTTGCGCCTTTGGCCAAAGCCTTGACCGAAAACGAAAAGAAAATCGTCGACGAGCTCAACAGCGTGCAAGGCAAGCCGGTCGACATCGGGGGTTATTACCTGCCCGACATGAAAAAGGTCAGCGCCATCATGCGCCCCAGTGCCACGTTCAACGCGGCGATGGACGCTGCCAAGGCCTGAGCTTCAAAATCGGCCCGCCATGCCCGAAATCACATTCGATTACATCGTGGTCGGCGGGGGGTCCGCAGGCTGTGTTTTGGCGTCACGACTGAGCGAGGACGCCCACATCAGCGTGGCCTTGTTGGAGGCGGGGCCCGCTGACACGAGCATGTTGATCCATTGCCCGGCGGGCATTGCCCTGATGTCGCGCATGCCGCATATTTCGCATGGCCTGGAAACCGTGCCACAGCCTGGCATGAACGGCCGCACCGGTTACCAACCGCGTGGCCGCACCTTGGGCGGCTCGAGTTCCACCAATGCGATGGTGTACATCCGTGGACAACAAGCCGATTACGACCGATGGGCTGCGATGGGCAATCCCGGTTGGTCCTGGCAAGACGTGTTGCCTTATTTTAAAAAAGCCGAGCACAACGAGCGCTTGTATGACGAATGGCATGGCCAGGGTGGCCCGCTCAACGTGGCCGACTTGCAACGCCCCAACCTCTTCACCCAACGTTTTGTGCAGGCCGGTGTGCAAGCCGGCTTGAAGCGCAACGACGATTTCAATGGGGCTTCGCAAGAGGGCGTGGGTATTTACCAAGTGACCCATCGCAATGGCGAACGTTTCAGTGCCGCCAAGGCCTACATCACGCCCAACCTGGGCCGCGCCAATCTGCAGGTGCTGACCGGTGTGACAGCCGAGCGCATTGTTTCAGAGGGTGGTGTTGCACAGCAGCTGCAAGTGATTCAAGGTGGGGTCAAGCGGACCCTGCATGCCCGGCGTGAAATCATTGTCAGTGGCGGCGCATTCCAGTCACCGGCCTTGCTGATGCGCTCTGGCATCGGTCCCGGGGCGCACCTGCAAGCCATGGGCATCGAAACCCAATGCGACCTGCCGGGCGTGGGTGCCAATTTGCATGACCATCCCGATGCGGTTTTGGTGGCCGATGCCCCGGGCCACAGTGAATTGATCGGCATCACCCCATCGGGTGCTTGGGACATCCTCAAAGGCCTGTGGCAATGGCGGCAACATCGGCAAGGTGTGTTGACCACCAATTACGCTGAAGGTGGCGGGTTCTTCAAAACCGACAGCGCTTTGGCTGATCCTGATATTCAATTGCATTTTGTGGTTTCCAAGCTGGTCGACCATGGACGCAAAACACAGTTCGGGTACGGCTACTCCTTGCATGTGTGTCTATTGCAACCCCAAAGCAGAGGCACTGTGCGGTTGGCCAGCCCAGACGCCATGGCCTCACCTGTGATAGATCCGCAGTTTTTGATGCATCCTGCAGACATGGCGCAGATGCTCAAAGGTGTGCGCCGAGCCCAAGGCATCCTGTCGCAACCCGCTTTGAGCGTGTACGGTCAAGAGTGGGCCGCTTCTGCCCAGGCGACCACCGATGCGCAACTGGAAGACTGGATCCGCCAAAACGCCGACACCATCTACCATCCCGTGGGAACCTGCCGAATGGGCCAAGACGACATGGCCGTGGTCGATCCGCAATTGCGTGTGCGCGGTATGCGGGGGCTGCGGGTGGTGGATGCCTCCATCATGCCCACCGTGACCAGCGGCAATACCAATGCGCCGACCATCATGCTGGCCGAAAAGGCGGCGGATCTGATTCGCGCCTGCGCAAGTCCTTGACGCTCGGATTCAAATCCTTGTTTATCCCATCCACCGGTTGCTCACCCGGTTGCTTCAGGTTGAACTTTCAGGGCAATGAATGGATCAGGTGTTGGGCGGTGCAACCCCAGTCAAACCATTCTCGATTTTGTGCATTTCTGCCTGTTGCAATTCAAAATTGAGGGAGGTCGTCCAGGTGTTGACAATGATCACCTCGTCACGGCCTTCGTAAATCGTCACCATGTAAGTCCAGGACGACTGATTGCCGCGTTTCGAATTCCCTGTGACGGTGTACCGCCAGGCCGGTAATTGACCGACGGTGATGCTTTCGATAGGGCCTAATTTGGCCTCATTGAGGTTACCCGCCAAGCCCACTTGCCGGGTTTTGGCAAACACGGCCACCTCGCCCAATTCGGACCTTTTGATGGTCCCTAAAGTCAAGGCGGTGTTGGTCGTTTTGTTGACCGCATAAAGCACGATGACCTTGGGATCTTGACCTGCTTGCAAGGGACGTTGTTGCCAATCGTCAGACAACTCCAGCTGGGCATTGGAGCTGGCCTTGATGGCCGGCGCTTTGGCATCACCCCCTTTGGCCATCGGAGCGGGCAAGCCCTCGGCGGGAATCAGCAGGGCGCGAATCGGCTTGTTGAGATTGGTCGCACAGCGGCTGGATTCCCCAGAGACCGACTTGACGATACCAGGCCCTGAGCCCGTTTGAATGCGGTCGCCCACCTGCGCCGTGCGAGAAACACAATGGTAGCCCTCCTCACCCGTGATCGCGTCCGAGATGGCACTTGTCAGCGAACCCGGTATGAAGAAGAACCAGGCCATCGATGAACTTGAAAAAAGCAGCGCCAGGGTCACCACAACAGATTGGATAACGCTTGGATAAACTTTTGGCATTTTCATAATCATCTCTCTGGTTATTTCAGGATGCAAACATGTTACACAAGTCAGTTATCTTCAGTATGTCAAATCGTTGTGCAGCGACCCTGAAAATCAATGAAATAATAAGCATGCATAAATAAAAAATAAATATGCTTTGATAAAAAACCAAACCGATTTATTCAAGCTGTGCATACTTGTCGCATATTTTTTTGAGGGTGCTGCAATGGAAAATTATCCAATGATCCCGTCGTGACAAGCGCAAAAACAGATGTGTCCATGCCACATCAACGGTTTATAAAAAATGGTGTGAAAAAATCTTTGGTGACCGGCAGGCCATTGTCGGGTTCAGCAGAGCACGTTAATGCAACTCAGCGGTTGAAAGAAACCCATGCGCTGCTTCATTTTTCGCAGACACCACGCGGACCATTTCCAGGCATTTTGAGGCGTAGCCCCATTCGTTGTCATACCAAGCCACGATTTTGACGAAGGTCTTGTCCAGGCCCAGGCCCGCCGTGGCGTCGAACACGCTGATGCAGGATTCACCTCGAAAGTCGGTGGAAACGACTTTTTCGTCGGTGTAACCCAAGATGCCTTTGAGTTTGCCTTCGCTTTGGGCTTTCATTTCCGCGCAGATCTCGGCGTAGCTGGCATCGCTGTTGAGCTCGAGAGTCAAGTCAATGACCGACACGTCCGAGGTGGGCACGCGAAAAGCCATGCCGGTGATCTTGCCTTTGATTTCAGGAATCACCACACCCACAGCCTTGGCCGCTCCGGTGCTGCTGGGAATGATGTTTTCCAGGATGCCGCGCCCGCCCCGCCAGTCCTTGCGGGACGACCCATCCACGGTCATTTGACTCGAAGTGGCCGCATGAACCGTGGTCATCAGACCGCGTTTGATACCCCATTTGTCGTTCATGACCTTGGCCACGGGGGCCAGGCAATTGGTGGTGCAACTGGCGTTGGAGACGATGGCCTCGCCGGCGTATGTGTGGTGGTTCACGCCAAAGACAAACATGGGGATGCTGTCTTTGGACGGGGCTGAGATCACCACCTTGCGGGCGCCAGCGACCAGGTGCATTTTGCTGGTCGTTTCTGTCAGGTAGTGCCCAGTGCATTCGAGCACCGTCTCAACGCCCATCTGGCCCCAATGCAAGTGATGCGCATCGCGTTCGTGGCTCAAAGCGATGCGTTGGCCATTCACAATCAAAGCGTTGTCATCGTGGCCAACAGTGCCTTCAAATCGGCCATGCACGCTGTCGAACTTGAGCATATAGGCCAGATAGTCCGCCGGTTTGGGATCGTTGATGCCGACGATCTCTATGTCTTTGAAGTCCCCCTTCAAAGCGGCCCGAAGGGCCAGACGGCCTATGCGGCCAAAACCGTTGATGCCAAGCTTGATGGTCATGGTGAGTGCTTATGTCAAAAAGTTACGAATCAGTGACGTAACCGGAGTTGAAACCAGGTTCCTTGCATGGGCCTGATACCTTGAACGCCCCTTCAAGGCCTGCGGGCGCTGAAGGGCCTGCCGGTCCGTTGGCCTTTTCAGGCCTTGAGCAGGGCGGCGTGGACGGTGTCGGCCACGTTGTCGGCGGTAAAGCCAAAGTGTTTGAACAGCACAGGCGCTGGGGCCGACTCGCCATAGGTGTCGATGCCAACCACGGCGGCGCAGCCGTATTTCCACCAACCGTCGGTGCAGCCCATTTCCACCGCCACGCGGGGGATGCCCGCAGGCAGCACGCTTTGCTTGTAGTCGGTGTCTTGGCGGTCAAACACATTGGTGCTGGGCATGGAGACCACGCGCACACCGATTTGGCGTTCGGCCAGCAGCTTTTGCGCGGCCAGGGCCAGTTGCACTTCAGAGCCGGTGGCGATGATCACGCCGTGCGTCTTCTTGATGCCCACGTGTTCGGGCTCGGACAGCACATAAGCGCCGCGGCTGATGTCGCCCAGATCGCTCTTGGGTGAGTAAGCCAGATTCTGGCGGCTCAGCAGCAGGGCCGATGGGCGGTGGGCGTTTTGCAGCGCCACGGCCCAGGCCACGGTGGTCTCGGCCGTGTCGGCAGGGCGCCACACGTCCAGACCGGGGATCAGGCGCAGGCTGGCGGCGTGCTCGATCGACTGATGCGTCGGGCCGTCTTCGCCCAGACCGATGGAGTCGTGGGTGAAGACGTGGATCACGCGCTGTTTCATGAGCGCGGCCATGCGGATGGCGTTGCGTGAATAGTCGGAAAAAGTGAGGAAGGTGCCGCCGTAGGGAATGTAGCCACCGTGCAAGGCCACGCCGTTCATGATGGCGGCCATGCCGAATTCGCGCACGCCGTAGTTGATGTGGCGGCCAATACGGGAGGCCCCTGCGGTCGCCGAGCCGTCTTCGGTCTTGACCACATCGCCAGCCAGGTCCACCCGAAAAGCGGGGGTGCTCTTGGTGTTGGTCAGGTTGGAGCCTGTGAGGTCGGCCGAGCCGCCGAGCATTTCCGGCAGTGCGGCGGTAAAGGCTTCCAGCGCCAGTTGGCTGGCCTTGCGGCTGGCCACGGTCTCGCCTTGGGTGTGGGCCGCCACCACGGCGTCAAACGCCACTTGGTTGAAGTTTTTGGGCAAGTCGCCCTTCATGCGGCGCACGAACTCTTTGGCTTGTGCAGGAAAAGCGGCTTTGTAAGCCGCAAAAGCGGTGTTCCAGGTGGCTTCGCGGGCTTTGCCAGCGGCCTTGGCGTCCCAGTCGGCGTAGACGGCTTTGGGGATCTTGAAGGGCTCGGCTGTCCAGCCCAGGGCCTCGCGGGTGAGTTTGATTTCTTCGACGCCCAAAGGCTCGCCGTGGGCCTTGGAGGTGCCCGCACGGTGGGGCGAGCCTTTGCCGATGGCGGTTTTGCAGACGATCAAGGTCGGTTTGTCAGCACTGCGGCGGGCAGCGGCAATGGCGGCCGAAACGGCTAAAGCATCATGGCCGTCCACGGCGTCGATCACGTTCCAGCCATAAGCGGCAAAGCGTTGGGGCGTGTTGTCGATGAACCAAGGGGCCACTTGGCCGTCGATCGAGATGCCGTTGTCGTCGTACAGGGCAACCAGTTTGTTCAGTTTCCACGCACCCGCCAGGGCGCAGGCTTCGTGGCTGATGCCTTCCATCAGGCAGCCGTCACCCATGAAGACATAGGTGTGGTGATCCACGATGTGGTGGCCGCCCAAGTTGAACTCGGCCGCCAGCAGCTTCTCAGCCAGGGCCATGCCCACGGCGTTGCTCAGACCTTGACCCAGCGGGCCCGTGGTGGTTTCCACGCCAGGGGTGACGGCGACTTCGGGATGGCCCGCGGTTTTGCTGTGCAGGGTGCGGAAGTTCTTGATTTCTGCCATTGGCAGCTTGTAGCCGGTCAGGTGCAGCACCGAATAAATCAGCATCGAGCCATGGCCGTTGGACAAGACAAAGCGGTCTCTGTTGGCCCAATGGGGGTTGCCCGGATTGTGTTGCAAGTGCTCGCCCCACAGCGCCACCGCCATGTCGGCCATGCCCATGGGGGCGCCGGGGTGACCCGAGTTGGCTTGTTGAACAGCGTCCATTGCAAGGGCGCGGATGGCGTTTGCCATTTGGTGTTGGTTGGCCATGAAGGGGCAGCTCCGGGTTGTATTCTGGTAAACCCCAGATTTTACTGGTTTGCAAAAGCGATCTGCGCAGCCTGCTCGACAGGCATGGCAACATAGAGGCATGCAGTTTCCAGACGAAGTGCGCCATACAAAGTCCGAGCCGAAGGCCAGCGCCATGATTTTGGCGGCCGGCCGCGGTGAGCGCATGCGCCCACTCACCGACCACAGCCCCAAACCCATGCTGGCCGTGCGCGGCAAGCCGCTGATGCAGTGGCCCATGGAAGGCTTGGTGCGCGGCGGCAGTGATCATATTTTGATCAATACCGCCTGGTTGGGCCAGCGGATTCACGGTCACTACGGTGCCTCGCTGCCTCTGGCCGGGGCTGGCACGGCGCACTTGCGCTACTCGAACGAAGAACAGGACTTTGGCTATGCACTCGAAACCGCCGGCGGTATTTCGCGCGGGTTGCCGCAATTGGCCGAAGTATTTTGGGTGGTGGCGGGCGATGTGTTTGTGCCGGAGTTTCCATTTGACATGAAAGCCGTCCAACAGTTCACCGCCAGCGGACTGCTGGCGCACATCTGGTTGGTGCCCAACCCGCCGCACAACCCGTTGGGCGACTTTGGACTTTCGCCAGAGGGCCTGGCCTTGAACGTGCCCAAAAACAAAACCGCGCCTGCGCTGTACACCTTCAGCACCATCGCCCTGTACCGCCGTGCCTTTTTTGAAATGCCCTGTTGCGACATCGTGCCCGGCAACCCGCAGGGCACGGCTGCACCTTTGGCCCCCTTGCTGCGCGCCGCCATGGACCGCGGCCAAGTCGGCGCGAGCTTGTACACCGGTCTTTGGACCGATGTGGGCACGCCCGATCGCTTGGCGCAACTCAACGCGGTTTGACCGACGCATGGACCTTTCTTGATCATTTGCCACTCACCTACCATTCACACCATGACCCCATCCACTTTGTACGCCCAACGCCGCGCCCTGGTCGCATCCCAACTGGGTGCTGGCGGTATCGCCATCATCCCCACCGCGCTGGAGCGCCAGCGCAATCGGGACAGCGACTTTTTGTTTCGACACGACAGTTATTTTTATTACCTCACCGGGTTCACCGAGCCCCATGCCTGCTTGGTGCTCACCGCCGAAGGGCATGCGACCTTGTTTTGCCAGCCCAAAGACGCTGAGCGCGAAGTCTGGGACGGCCTGCGTTTGGGCCCGGCGGCCGCGCCCGCCACTTTGGGCGTGCAAGCGGCCTATGCCTCGACCGCGCTGGCCAGCCAGATGCCCAAAATGCTGGAAAACCGCAGCACCGTGTGGTATCCGTTTGCCACGCACAAAGGTTTGGAGTCGCAGGTAGATGGCTGGCTGGGCAGCGTGCGCGCCCGGGTGCGCTTTGGCGCACTGTGCCCGCAGCAGCAGCGTGATGTGTGCAGCATTCTGGATGAAATGCGCTTGGTCAAAGACGCCCACGAGTTGGCTATCATGCGCCGCGCCTCGCAGATCAGCGCAGGCGCCCATGTGCGGGCCATGCAACGCAGCGCGGCCATGCTGCGCGCGGGACAGGAAGTGCGCGAGTACCACTTGGACGCCGAGTTGCTGCACGAGTTTCGGCAACACGGCTCGCAGTATCCGGCTTACGGCTCCATCGTCGCTGCAGGCGCCAATGCCTGCGTGCTGCATTACCGCGCAGAAGCGGGGCTGATCCGCAATGGCGATTTGGTGTTGATTGACGCCGGTTGCGAGCTGGACGGCTATGCCTCAGACATCACCCGCACCTTCCCTGCGAACGGTAAATTCACCGGTCCGCAGCGTGTGTTGTACGACCTGGTGCTGGCCTCCCAAGACGCCGCCATCGCCGCGACCCGCGCCGGGGCCCGTTTTGTTGAGCCGCACGAAGCCGCAGTCCAAGTGCTGGCACAGGGCCTGCTGGAGGTGGGCTTGCTGGATAAAAACAAGGTGGGCACCGTGCAAGACGTGATCGCCAACCGCAGCTATTTCCCCTTTTACATGCACCGCACGGGTCATTGGCTGGGCATGGATGTGCACGACTGCGGCGGCTATGTCGAGCCCTCAGAGGTGGGCTCGGTCAACGAACGCAAAGACCCCTTGAGTGGCGAGACCATCCAAGACCGACCCAGCCGCGTGCTGCAGCCCGGCATGGTGCTGACCATCGAGCCGGGTCTGTATGTGCGGCCCGCAGCGGACGTGCCTGAGCAGTTTCACAACATCGGTATCCGCATTGAAGACGACGCGCTGATCACGGCCACCGGTTGTGAATTGATGAGCCGCGGCGTGCCGGTGAAAGCCGATGACATCGAAGCCTTGATGCGCGGCTAAACGGATGACAGCGCTCCAATTGGTACACATCAATTTGGGTCAGGTGCGGCCCTTGCGCGTGGGCGAGCGCAAGCTCATGTCGGCGATCGGCAAAACCCCGGTCTGCGGACCGGTGCGGGTGGGTCTTGTGGGTTTGGCGGGCGATGAGCAAGCCGATTTGTCGGTGCACGGCGGGCTGGACAAAGCGGTGTACGCTTTTCCGTTAGCGCATTTGGCCTACTGGCAACAACAACGCTTGGCGCACAGCGTCAGTTTGTTTGAAGAGACCGATGACACTTTGCCGCCGGGCTTTGTCGGCGAGAACCTGAGCCTGACGGGCCTGCGCGAGGACGCCGTGTTCATTGGCGACCGATTGCACTTTGCCGACTGCGTGCTGCGCGTGACCCAGCCGCGTGAGCCTTGCGGCAAATTCAATGCGGTGATGGGTTATCCCCAAGCCGCGCGCGACATGGTGCAAAGCGGGCGCTGCGGTTTTTACCTGGCGGTGGAGCAGGTGGGCACGCTGCAATCGGGCGAATCATTCGAGCTGGTGCCCGGCGCGCGCCAGATGTCGGTTGCGCAAGCCTTGGCGCTCAAGCGCCACAAACACTTGCGCTGAAAAGCGATCACGCATCATTCTGTGCATCAAAGTTAAAACTGCTCTGCGAGCGGGTTCTGTGCGCCGATGCAGGGTCCCGAATCCCCGCGTCTACAATCAAAACCATGCACCCGCAGCCAGCCTGACCCGGGCATGGTGCCGCACAACAGGAGATCCTGCATGACCACCAACCCGGTCCAAGCTGAAGAAAAACGCGCCGAGTTGCGCCGCGCCGCGCTCGAATACCACGAATTCCCCACCCCCGGCAAAATCGCCATTGCGCCCACCAAGCAGCTGCTTAACCAGCACGACTTGGCGCTGGCCTACTCCCCCGGCGTGGCCTCGCCGTGTGAAGAAATTGTCAAAGACCCCGCCAATGCTTTCAAGTACACCAGCCGTGGCAATCTGGTCGGCGTGGTGACCAATGGCACCGCCGTGTTGGGCTTGGGCGACATAGGCCCCCTGGCCAGCAAGCCTGTCATGGAGGGCAAAGGGGTTTTGTTCAAGAAGTTTTCAGGCATTGATGTGTTTGACATCGAGATCAACGAGAAAGATCCCGACAAACTGGTGGAGATCATCGCCTCCTTGGAGCCCACATTTGGTGGCATCAACCTCGAAGACATCAAAGCGCCTGACTGCTTTTACATTGAGCGCAAACTGCGCGAACGCATGAAGATCCCGGTCTTTCACGATGACCAGCACGGCACGGCCATTGTGGTGGGCGCCGCCCTCTTGAACGGCCTGAAAGTTGTGGGCAAAGACCCCCGAAAAATCAAACTCGTGACCTCCGGCGCAGGGGCTGCGGCCTTGGCGTGTTTGGGTTTATTGGTCAAGCTCGGTATTCCGCGGGAAAATATTTGGGTCACCGACCTGGCGGGCGTGGTTTATGCGGGACGCACCGAGTTGATGGACGAAGACAAAATTCAGTTTACTCAGAAGACCGACTTGCGCACCCTCCAAGAAGTCATTGCCGGCGCGGATGTGTTTTTGGGGCTGTCGGCAGGCGGTGTACTCAAGCAAGACATGGTCAAGTCGATGGCCGCCAATCCGCTGATTTTTGCCTTGGCCAACCCCAACCCCGAAATCGATCCGGCCGACGTCAAGGCGGTACGGGATGACGCAATCATGGCCACAGGCCGCACGGATTACCCCAACCAGGTGAACAACGTGCTGTGCTTTCCGTACATCTTTCGGGGGGCCTTGGATTGCGGGGCCACCACCATCACGGAAGAGATGGAAATTGCGTCGGTCCACGCGATTGCCGAGTTGGCGCAGGCCGAGCAAAGCGAAGTTGTCGCCGCCGCCTATGCGGGCGAGCCCTTGGTATTTGGGCCCGACTATTTGATTCCCAAACCGTTTGATCCGCGATTGATGATGAAAATCGCCCCTGCCGTGGCCCAAGCGGCAGCCGACAGCGGTGTGGCCGTGCGGCCGATAGCCGACATGGACGCTTACCGCGAGCGCTTGCAAAGCTTTGTGTATGCCTCAGGCACCACCATGAAGCCGATTTTTACCGCAGCCAAGCGGGCCTTGAAAAAGCGCGTGGCCTTTTGCGAGGGCGAAGAAGAGCGCATTTTGCGCGCCGCTCAAATTGTGGTTGACGAGGGCGTGGCCCGACCCACGCTCATCGGCCGCCCGGCGGTGATTGCCGAGCGCATCGAAAAATTTGGCTTGCGCTTGAAAGAGGAGCTGGACTATGACGTGGTCAATGTGGAGATGGACCATCGCTACCGCGACTTTTGGCAAACTTACCATCGCATGACCGAGCGCAAGGGCGTGACCATGCAGATTGCAAAGATCGAAATGCGCCGCCGCTTGTCGCTGATTGGTGCCATGTTGCTGCACAAAGGCGACGTGGACGGCATGATTTGTGGCACTTGGGGCACCAACCCCATGCACCTGAACTATGTTGACCAAGTGATTGGCAAACGCGCGGGTGTGGATACCTATGCCTGCATGAATGGCTTGATGTTGCCCGGGCGTCAAATTTTCATTGTCGACACCCACGTGAACTATGACCCTACGGCCGAGCAGTTGGCCGAAATCACGGTGATGGCCGCCCAAGAAATGCGCCGTTTTGGTTTGCGACCCAAGGCGGCTTTGTTGTCGCACTCCAATTACGGCTCGTCCAACGAACCCAGCGCAGTCAAAATGCGCCAGGTTTTGGCCTTGCTTGCGCAAAATGCCCCATGGCTCGAAGTCGATGGTGAAATGCACGGCGATGTGGCGCTGGACGGCGCAGCGCGCCTGTTGGTCATGCCCGGCAGCACCCTGGTCGGCGACGCCAACTTGTTGGTGATGCCCAACATTGATGCCGCCAACATCGCCTACAACCTGCTCAAAACGGCCGCTGGTGGCAACATTGCCATTGGCCCGGTCCTGCTGGGCGCGGCCAAACCGGTGCATATCTTGACCCCCAGCGCCACGGTGCGCCGCATTGTGAACATGACGGCACTCACCGTGGCCGACGCCAACGTCACGCGCTGAGACCTCAGCGGGCCTGCAACTGGCCTTTTTTCGCCGAAAGACCCGCAAGGGCTTGCTTGTATAGCGGGCAGGCCCTTGCTTTTTTCTGCGGCTTGCTGCACACTCACGCCTTCGGATTTTCGGGTTTACCCGCAGGTCTACGAAAGGTTGTTGACATGGTGTTAGGGAAAGTCAGGCGTCTCGCTCAGTTTTCAGCGAGTTTGTTCTTGTTGTGGTTCATCTGGGTTGGCCCGGCGAAAGCCAAAACGGTTCCAGAGGTTGCCTTTGTTCCCATCGGTCTGGCGCAATTGCCCCGCGAGGGGCAAGAGACGTACAAACTGATTCACCAAGGTGGACCCTTTCCCTTTGAAAAGGACGGCGTGGTGTTTGGTAATCGGGAGCGGATTTTGCCCTCGAAACCACGTGGTTTTTACCATGAATACACCGTGAAAACGCCAGGAGAAAAATCCAGGGGTGCGCGGCGCATTGTCTGTGGTGGTTTGGAGGTGCGTGAACCTCAAAACTGCTACTACAGCGACGATCACTACACGAGCTTTCGCGAGATCGCTGACAAAAAATGAGTGCTTTTGAGCCATCCCACCGGGTGGCGCAAAGGCAAATTGAGAAAGAGTCCCCAGGCTAGTACAGCTGGAGGACGAATTGAATAACAGCCACCAGCTGAAGTTTTTTTGACTATAGAAAGAACCACGGAGATGGATACGCCACTTCGTCAAGACCCAGAAACACCTCTCAAAGGTGTACGGACGAACATCGTCCAGTCGATTCGCGCATTCCGCGTGAACGACTTGCAAGAAGCCGCCCAAGGTCTGGGGCACCACTTCTTGTTCGCTAATTTGTCCACCGCGCAAAGCAAACAAGATGTACTCGATCTGATCGCGGGCCAGTTCACACTGCCCTCGCATTTCGGTAAAAATTTCGATGCCTTGTACGATTGCATGACCGACCCCTTGCACAAGTCGGGCCCGCAACCGGGCTTCATTGTGGTGCTTGAGCAGATTCCTGCGAACGCCAAATTTGACAAAGAGGCCCGCGAACAGTTGCTCGACATTTTCCGAGACACGGCCGATTACTGGGGAGACAGGAAGGTACCCTTTCGATGCTTCTATTCTTTTCTGTAGCCCGTTCTGCACAAGCTAGCCAAGCAGAACGGGCGAACGAGGCTCACAGTGATGTGAATCTCTCGGCACAAGAGTTGGATTCCGGCGAAAAGATGCCGACCGATAAACTGGTCGATGTGTCGCCTCTGGCGCTGCGCATGAGCAGTCCATTCAATGCAGGTTACTGGTTGGCGGCCGCTTAAATCAGTGCTTTGCACAGACGCAAAAACCCGCTGTCAAGCGGGTTTTTTGTGGGTGCTCAGGCCGTTTGCGCCAAGGCGACAAACTCTTCAACAGGGACTTCTTCGGCGCGGCGCTGCAGATTGAACTCGCCGGCGAAGTTGCGCTGTGTGAGCCAAGCGCCCAAAGTGTGGCGCAGCAGTTTGCGGCGCTGGCTGAAAGCCACTTGCACCAGCTCTTGCAGCAGTTGGGGGTTGATGGGGGTCGGCGTGGCGCGCGGCACCATGCGCACCACGGCACTGTCAACACGGGGCGGCGGATCAAAGCTTTCAGGGGGCACGAACAGCACATTGTGCATCGCATATCGCCACTGCAGCAGCACGGAGAGGCGGCCATAAGCCGCTGTGGAAGGCTTGGCCACCATGCGGTCAATCACTTCTTTTTGCAGCATGAAGTGCTGGTCTTCGATCATCTGCACATGTTCGAACAAATGAAACAATATCGGGGTGGAGATGTTGTAGGGTAGATTGCCCACCACGCGCAGCTTGGGCGTTTTTTCGGTGCTGGCACGGGTAGACGGCAGCGAGGCGACGCGGGCCGCCAAGTCGGTAAAGTCAACCCGCAACACATCCGATTCGACCACCGTCAATTGAGGGTGAGCGCGCAAACGGCTCGCCAAGTCCCGGTCCAATTCAACCACCGTGAGGTGGCCCAGGCGTTCGACCAGAGGCTGCGTCAAGGCGGCCAGGCCCGGTCCGATTTCCACCATCGGGTCGCCAGCTTGCGGGTTGATTTCGTCGACAATGGCGTCGATGATCCCGCGATCCGAAAGAAAGTGTTGTCCGAAGCGTTTGCGGGGAATGTGTTTCATTGGGGCGGGTCGCGCATCTCTACGTAGGCACGTGCGCGCAGATCCTCTTGCCAGCTGGTGAGCGCTTCATCGAGTTTTTTCTCGCGCAACAGGTTGCGCGCCATCTCACGTTGTTCGCTGGCACTGACGGGCACTTCACGGCGTTCGGTGACCTCGATCAAGTGCACGCCGAACCGGGATACCAAAGGGTCCGAGATTTGATTGGGGCGCAAGCGGTTCATCACTTGTTCAAACTCCGGTACAAACTGACCCGGACTGGTCCAGCCCAAATCGCCGCCGCTGCTGGCGCTGCCGTCTTGCGAATGCTCTCGCGCCAAGGCCGCAAATGTGGACTGCCCTGACGTGATGCTTTGTTTGAATGTCTGCAACTGCGTTTGGGCTTGCAAGGGTGTGAGTTGGGCGCTGGTGCGCAGCAAAATATGGCGCGCACGCGTCTGGGTGACCATCACGGTGGCGGCTTCGCCCTGGCGCTTTTCAAGTACCTTCAAGACGTGAAACCCCGCGCCAGAGCGCAAAGGTCCGGCAATCTCGCCGACTTTCAAATTGAGCGTGTTCTCGACAAACAAACTGGGGTAGCGTTCCGATGGGCGCAGACCCATGGCGCCGCCATTGGGGACTGTGTCGTTCATGAATTCATGGACCAAGCCGGCGAAGTCTTCGCCGGCCCGGGCCCTTCGGGCTGCTGACTCTGCGCGGACTTGAAGTGCCGAGATTTGGGCCGCCGAGCTGTCTTCAGGGACGTTCACAAGCAGCATGGCCAAGTTCAAATCGACGCCCACCGGGGCCGGCGCCCCCCGTTGATCACGCAAGAACTGGTTGACCTCGCTTTCACTGATGCGCACGCGGGCTTCCACTTCGCGCTCGCGCAGACGGCTCAAGGTCAGTTGGTTGCGAATTTGCGTGCGAAAAGCGGCCAAGCTCAAGCCTTCTTGGCTCAGTTTAGCGCGCAGCTGGTCTTTGTCCATTTGATTTTGGCGCGCCACATTGGCCTCAGCCTGGTCCACCGCATCCTCCTCAATGCGAAGACCGGATTCCCGGGCCTGTTGCAGTTGTACCTTCTCCAGGATCAACTGCTCCAAGGCTTGCGAGGTCAATTCTTGCGCGGGTGGCAAGGGCGCGCCAGCGGGCCATTGGCTGACCATGCGGGCACGTTGTTGTTGCACATCGTTGTGGGTGATCGGTTCGGAGTTGACCAGGGCGACGATGTAATCGGCCGAGCGCGACACCACCGGCTTGGCCGTTGCGTTTTGGGCCTGCGCGCCATCGAGCCCACCGCATAACAAACTCAAAGAGAGCAACGCGGTGCAAAGCGGGGAGAAGCCGCGTTGGCGTGTGAAGCAAATGGCAAATTTATTCATAGTGAAGGAACCGACTGGGGGGCGCCGTGTCTTCGCGCAAAAATTGATAACGAGGGATATTGTCGCGCAAGGTTTTGAGCGGGCTGGAGCCGATGCGGGCCAAGCCCACAAACTCCAGTTGAAAAAGCAATCGGCTGGTCGACGAGGAGACGGTACTTTGCAAGCGTTCGAATACCACGCGGCCAAGCCAACAGCCGGCATCAAACTCAAAACCATAAATTGAGTCCACCATCCGGTTGTCTTTCAAGCTGAAGTTCATCCGGCCAACGCTGTACCAGCGCCCTGGCCCCAAACCTTGACCGGGTTCGGGCGGCACCGAATCGGGAGCGGCAGACCAGCTGAAGTCACCCAAGGGCCATTGCCAACCCACGTCGACCTGTTCACTCTGGTCCTTGGTCATTCGGTAAGCCATGTTCAAGACGCGGTAGGGTGTGGGGCTGTAACGGGCGCCAACCGTGGTGCGCACAGAGCGGTGTGTTTGGTTATTGAATTGAACCAGCGAGTCGAGAGACCAACGGTCGTCCCAACGCACCCCTGCACCTACAAGCATGTCACTGAAGCCTTTGGCCACCAGGCTTTCACTTGGCAGGGTGACGCGTTGGTCGTCAAAGCGCAGGCGCTGCGCAAAGCCGAACTTGGCCAACTCGGCCCCGGTCACCGCGTCCAGATAACGGCTGGTCATACCCAAAGTCAACAGGTTGTTATCAGCCAGCCGGTCTTGTCCCACATAGGGGTTGGCGCTGTAAATGGTGGACAGGTTGAAGTCGGTCGCCCCGGTGTCGTACAGCGGTAGCTTCGACTGGTCGGCATAGGGCGTGCGCACATAAAAAGCGCGGGGCTCCAGTGTTTGCCGGATGGACCGGCCAAACAGATTGGCATCGCGCTCAAGGACCACCCCGGCGTCCAAACTGAAAGTGGGCAGCACCCGGTTGACGCTGGTGCGGCCATCGCTGAGCGGGTTATCGAGTTGGTAGCGCGTGGCATGCAGTTGGACTTTGGGGGTGACAAAGCCCCAAGCGCTGACAAAGGGCATGCTGACTTGACTGTTGACATGGCTGCGCTGACCATTTTGCAAAACCGCGGCGGTGCCGCCCGGAATGCGTGAATAGTTGGCCTCAAAGCGGGTGGTGTCGGCTGTGGTGGCGTAGTCCAAGCCATTCACGTCCCAACGGGTGTGGCGCAGCACGATTTGCGGCGCCCTGTCGTAAGGCGGGGTGATGGGCGAAGCCACATCCTGTAAAGCCTGCCAGCGCAGCACCTGGGCCGTCATCGAGACATCATCTTGGGCCCATGACAGGGTGCCCGATGAAGGCAGTAAACGTTGAGTGAATGACAAACCGGAGCGCGGAAAATCGCGCCAATAATTGTCGTCACTCACCCGATTGAGGTTGATGCCCAAGCCCAAACGTCCCAAAGCCGTCAATCCGGAATCAAAACTGCCATTGTGCTGGGAGGATATGCCCCAGCGCGCTTGGTTTCGCAAAGCGTCACTGGGCATCAAATTGATCAGGCTTTTGCCTTGGTAGGTGTCTTCCAGGTAACGCAACTCGGTGTCCACCGCCACACCCCGTTTGGTCATGACGGTGGTGGTGAAGGTGGCATCTCGGTTTGGCGCAATATTGAGGTAGTAGGGTGAAGCCACTTCAAGGCCGCTGACAGAGTCAATGCCGATGGTGGGTGACAAAAAGCCCGATTTTCGATCGGCTGTGAGGGCAAAACTCAAAGAGGGCACGGCCAGGATGGGGACATCCATGAACCGCAGCTGCATGCCTTGCGTTTGCGCCACAGACTCTTCGTCGTCCAAACTCAGGCTGGCCGCTTTGAGCACCCAGTCTGGCAACCAACTCGGGCCAGGCACTCGCGTGCAGGTGGTGTAACTGGCATTGCGGATGATGGCCCGTTTGCTGTCGACAAACTCAATCAACGCCGCTTGACCCTGACCCCCGCCTTTGTTCAGTACAAAAGTGGGCGAGACGAATTGGCCTTGAAAGGTGTCGGCCTGCAACGCCAGTTGCGGGCCTTCAAAGCGATTGCCGTCACGCGAAATGTGCACTTGGCCTTGGGCTTTGATCGTATCTTGGGATTGATCGTAGGCAATCCGGTCGGCTTTAACGGACAAGCCAGAGCGTCGCAAACGCGCGTCGCCTTCAATCACCAGATCCAGGTCGGGGCGGCCCGTGATGCTTTGACCCTCAAGGAACACCGGGGATTGGTTGCGCTCCTTGTCAGAAAGGGTCTCTTGCAACATCGGGCTGATGCGCAAGACAGGGGCAAGCGCGGTTGCCGGGCCGGTGGGCGGGCTGTTTTGCGCGCTGGCCTGAAGGGACGAAAGGCCCCAAACAGCCCAGCACATTGACTGCCTGGCATACCCTCCTAAAGATCGAAAGCCCATGACCCAACCTGACACATGCGAGGTCATGACAGCAGGAGGGGCCGCAAGGAGCAGAGGCAATCGGGGCAAAACGTCAAGCAAGGGCGAGAAAAGAAAGGGATTGCACCAAGGTGCATGCAGGGGTGTTTGTAGAATGGATTATCCATGAGTGCAAGCACTCTCACCCTTTGAACCCCTGGCCCGTGACAACTCTTAACACCCCGCCCATGAATGCCCCTCTCGACCACGCAGAAGTGACATGGGCACAGCCCTCAAGGCAGGCTGCTTTCGAGGCCTGGTTAGGCCGGATGGCGGCATTGCAGGGTCTCTTGCCCTTCACCGTCCGTATCGCATCAGCCGACGCCAGTTTTCGGCGTTATTTGCGCGTCGATACGCAGGCGGGCATGAGCCGCATCATCATGGATGCACCGCCCGACAAAGAAAACTGCCAGCCATTTGTGCAGGTGGCTCAATTGCTGCATGCCGCAGGCCTGAAGGCACCGCAGGTGCTGGATTGGGATGAGGCGCATGGTTTCATGCTGCTCACCGATTTGGGGGGCACGACCATGATGGAGGCGATCGACACCGACCATCCGCAGGCCAATTTGGCTTTGTACCTGCAAGCGGTGGACGCTTTGATTGACTGGCAACTGGCCTCCAAACCCGGCGTGTTGCCTGCCTACGACGCGGCCTTGCTCAACCGCGAGTTGAACTTGTTTCCAGACTGGTATGTGGCGCAACACCGCGGACTGAAGCTTCAAGGCCAGCAGCGCGAGACGCTCGAGACGGCCTTTGCGCAGATCGTGCAGCACAACCTCGCGGCGCCCAGTGTGTATGTGCACCGCGACTTCATGCCGCGCAATTTGATGATGCCCACCCATGCAGAGGATTTGCGCATGGGCGTGCTTGATTTTCAAGACGCGGTGTATGGCCCAGTGACCTACGACGTGGCCAGCCTGATGCGCGATGCTTTTTTGAGCTGGGAAGAAGATTTTGTCCTCGACGTCACCATCCGGTACTGGGAAAAAGCCCGCAAAGTCGGACTGCTGAACCACGCAGACTGGAGCGAAGACTTTGGTGCGTTTTACCGTGCGGTCGAATGGATGGGTTTGCAGCGCCACCTCAAAGTGGCGGGTATTTTTGCCCGCCTGACCTTGCGCGACGGCAAGCCCAGGTACCTGGCCGACGCCCCGCGCTTCATGCAATACATCCGCACCACGGCCAATCGCTACCGCGAGCTCAAGCCCCTGCTGCGTTTGGTGGACGAGGTCGAGAACATTCAGAATGTGTCGGGTTTTGCCTACGGGCGGATGTAAGCCATGGCCCGTTTTTTCTGTTCCCTGCCCCTTTACACCGGCGAGACGGTCAGCCTGCCGCCCTCGGCCGCACGGCATGTGCAGGTGCTGCGCTTGCAACCCGGTGACGGCATCACCCTTTTCAATGGCGAGGGAGGCGAGTTTGCCGCGACAGTGACGCGCATGGGCCGCTCGGATGTGGCGGTTGCGATCGGGCTGCACACCCCCTTGGAGCGAGAGGCGGCATGTGCGGTGCATCTGTGGGCCGGCATCACCGCCAATGAACGCATGGATTGGCTGGTTGAAAAAGCCACCGAATTGGGCGCTGTCAGTTTGACGCCCATCACCGCCGAGCGCAGTGTGCTCAAACTCAAAGGCGAGCGGGCCGAGAAAAAAGCGGCGCACTGGCAGGGCGTGGCTGTGGCTGCCAGCGAGCAATGCGGCCGCAACCGGGTGACGCGCATTGACCCCGCATGCAGTTTGGCGGAGGGGTTGGCCCGCCATCCGGCCACGCTGCCAACGGGCTTGCGTTTGATGTTGTCTTTGTCTGCGGACGCTGTGGCCCTTAAAACGGCGCTGAAAAAGGCCTTGCAAATGGCCCAGCACGGGCACACCCCGGTCACGCTGCTCAGCGGTCCCGAAGGGGGTCTCACGCCTGCAGAAGAAGCGCTGGCCTTGGCCGCGGGCTTTGTGCCGGTGAGTTTGGGCGCGCGCGTGTTGCGGGCAGAAACCGCGCCTTTGGCGGTGTTGGCCGCGCTGACGCTGTGATTCACAACACCCGGTAAAAGCTCAGGTAGACCCCATCAGGCGCGCGCCGTCCGGTGCCGATGAATTGACTTTCGTTGAGCCAAGCCCATTGCGGCGCTGTGGCCTCCATGCGCGGTTGGCAGCGGAAATACACCTCGTCGGGGTTGACCTTTTCGCCGCGCATGATGCGCTGTGAATTTTCCAGCGAAGCCACCCGCAAGGCGGTGTTTTGCACAAACACCCGGGTGCCATCGGTCAGCTCGATCACGTAACGCGCATCCAGATGGGCTTGGGTGCCGTTGTTCAGGATCAATTGAAAGTCAGCCCCGCCCGGCACCACAAGGCCGTTGAGTCGGGGGCCACTGACGGTGCCGCCGGTGATGGGAATCATGCGGCGAAAACCGGATGGCGTGTGACCGACTTCGATGGCTTGCGAAATCGTGACAGCCAAATCGCAAACGTGTTCGAGTTGTGGGGCAGGCAAGGTGGCGTTCATGCGTGTCTCCTGAGTTCAAAGGACCGTTGGAAAAGCCATCTGCGGTTGACCCGCGTGCCAAGGCTTGTATTTCTCCATCACGCCATCGTAAGCGGCGCTGGCTTCAAAGCCCGACAGCCAGGCTTGCAATGCAGGCCAGGCTTGCGATGCAAACCACGCCCCATCGGCATGGGCGAATTGGCGCACAAAGGGCGCAATGGCCGCGTCAGCCCAGCGCCATTGGTGATCGATCAAAAAAGCCTGTTGTTGCAAACGCGTGTTCAAGTGCGCCAAAAAAACAGCGCCTTGCGTACGGTGGCTGATTCCACCGTGCGGGCCTGGCGGCAAGTCAAAGCGGTTCGGGTATTTGTAGCGGTCCAAATGGAATTTGAAATCCCCATCGCATTGCGCCACCAACGCCAGTGCGTCGGTTTGCAAGCTCGGATCGATGGGCAGCCAGTTGTGCGGGTCATGGCCTTGCAGCGCCCACAACATGATGTCCAAGCTGTGCTCGATCACCCGGTCTTGCAATACCAAAACAGGAACGGTGCCCTTGGGCGAGGCTTGCAAAAGGGCTTCGGGCTTTTGTTTCAAAGCCACTTCGCGCAACTCGCATTGCACGCCTGCCGCTTGCAGGGCCAAGCGGGCTCGCATGGCGTAGGGACAGCGCCGAAACGAGTACAAAACCGGCGTGCCAGGCGGCAACAAGACAGGCTTGCGCGGGGTTTGATGCCGTGCGTCAATGCGCTGTGCACCCATGTGCGCTTGATTGCTGGCCTTGGCGATGTCCCATTGGCGCTGGCGCTCGCGTGCGCTGTTTTTTTGTGCGTCGGTGGTGGTGGCGTGGCAGCGCGGGCAGCTCACACCCGCTTCATACAAAGGCGAGCCAATGGCCCCGGCAGGCAGCGGATCGCGGCAGCACCGGCACAAGGCGTGCGGGCCAGGCACCAGGCCGTGGCCAACCGAGACACGTTCGTCAAATACAAAGCATTCGCCTTGCCACAGGCTGTGCTCGGGGGATACGGTTTCCAGGTATTTGAGAATGCCGCCTTCCAGGTGGTAGACCTGGTCAAAGCCTTGTGCCCGCAGGAAGGCGGTGGACTTTTCGCAGCGAATGCCGCCGGTGCAAAACATCGCCACTTTGGGTTTGCGGCCGTTTCTCTCTTGCAGGGCCTGGGCTTGGGCCACCCAATCGGGCAATTGCGAAAAGCTTTCAATCTGCGGATCGATGGCCCCGGCAAAGCTGCCGATCTCCACCTCGTAATCATTGCGGGTGTCGACCACCACCACCTCCGGGTCCGAGATCAGGGCATTCCAGTCCTGCGGTTTGACATAGGTGCCGGCCATCTGCGTGGGACTGATGCCGGGCACGCCCAGGGTCACGATTTCTTTTTTCAGGCGCACTTTCATGCGGTAAAAGGGTGCTTTGCTGGCATAAGACGCTTTGTGCTGCAGGTCGGCCAACAGCGGGTCATGGCGCAAATACGCCAGCACCGCATGCACATCATCAGGGGCACCGGCGATCGTGCTGTTGATGCCCTCGCGCGCCAGCAAAATCAAGCCTTTGACATGGTGCGCCTCACACAATGCGAGCAAAGGTGCTTTGCGCTCGGTGTAGTCGGGCAAGTCGACGAACTTGTAAAAGGCAGCCGTTAAAAAAGTCTCGGCAGAGGAAGGCGATGTGATCAAGGACGACATCCGCTTATTGTGCCTAAATTGCAGGCCGTTACACTGGGGCCATGAACGCCAACCTGATCCTGCTTGCTTTGTGCCAAGGCTTGTTTCTGACCAACAACGTCACTTTCATTGCCATCAACGGACTGGTGGGGCTGAGTTTGGCCCCCCTGGGGTGGATGGCGACACTGCCGGTCATGGGCTACGTGGTGGGCGGGGCTTTTTCGACCGGCTTGGTGGCCCGCACGCAAACCCGTTACGGTCGGCGAGGCTCTTTTCAGATTGGGTTGGCGGTGGGTCTCCTGTCGGCCCTGCTGTGTGCTTACGCCGCCTTTGACAAAAACTTCTGGTTGTTGGTGGCGTCCACCTTTGTGGCGGGTTACTACAGCGCCAACGGGCAGCTGTACCGATTTGCTGCCGCCGAATTGTCGGCGCCTGCTTTCCGAGAAAAAGCCGTTTCCCTGGTGCTGGCCGGTGGCTTGATTGGCGCCATCGTGGGGCCCAACATGGCCTCGCGCACCAGGGGCCTGTTCGATACACCTTACCTGGGCGCTTATCTCTCCCTCGTCGCGGTGGCCATGGTCGGCATGGTCCTGATGTCCTTCATCCGTTTTCCGGTGGTTTCGCCCAAAGTGGTGGGCAGCAGCGAAGGCCGGCCCTTGAAAGAAATCATGAAGCAGCCGGTGTTCATGGTCTCGGCAGCGGCGGCGGCCTTGGGCTATGGCGTGATGAACCTGCTCATGGCGGCCACGCCTTTGGCCATGCAGGTGTGCGGCTATGCCTTCAGCGATGCGGCCTTGGTGCTGGAGTGGCATGTGATCGGCATGTTTGCACCCGGCTTTTTCACCGGGCATTTGATCAAAAAATTCGGCACCTTGCCGATCATGGCGGTCGGTGTAGCGCTCAATTTCATCTGCATCGGTGTGGCCTTGTCAGGCGTGCAGCTGGAGCAATTTGTGGTGGCTTTGTTTTTCTTGGGCGTGGGGTGGAACTTCCTGTTCACCGGCAGCACCACCTTGTCGATGCAAGCCTGGCGACCTGAAGAAAAAGACCGTGCACAAGCTGCCATCAACTTCTGTGTGTTCGCCACCATGGCCGTCACTTCGTTCGCCTCGGGTGCCTTGGTGACCACGCAGGGCTGGGCTTGGCTGAATATCGGGTCCTTGTTGCCCGTTGGTCTGACCGCTGCGGCTTTGCTGTGGCTGTTTGTCAGGCAGAAAAGTGTTCGTCCAGCCAGTCTTTGAGGCAATCGAAGACCAGCTGTTTGTCGGGATCGTTGAAGATCTCGTGGTACATCATTTCAAAGACCTTTGAGCGAACGCAGACCGGTGCGTTGGCTGCAAACAGGGCACTGCCGCGAGGCGCCACCAGCTTGTCTTGCCCTGCGTACATCAGCAAGGTGGGCGTGGTCCATGCAGCGGCCTTGGCCAGCACGTGCGGCCCTTGCGCGACAAGCCATTCGGCCAGCCCGGCTGAAATTTGGCGATGGACCAGCGGGTCGTTGAGGTAGTCTTGCACCACTTGGGGATCGCGCGAGACAAACTGGGGTTTCAAGCCATTGTCAACACCCAAATGGGGCGCCATGCGCGGCAGCAGTCGCAAGAGGATTTTCTGAAATCCGTTCATGTCGGTGGCCAAAGCCGGGGATGACATGACCAATCCATCTACTTTGCGCAGCGCATCGGCCACGGCCTTGCCCGCGAGCAAGCCGCCCATGCTGTGTCCCAACACGATCAGGGGCTTGCCTCGGGCCAAAGTCAGTTGGCGCGTCACATCGATGACACAGCCCAGGTCGGCCATCGCGCTGCGCTCATTTTTCATGTCGCCGCGGGGCCCGACCGACTGACCGTGTCCGTATTGGTCGTAACCGCGTACCGCAAACCCCCACCCACGCAGTTGGGCGGCCAAAGCTTCATAGCGGCCCATGTGCTCACCCAAGCCGTGCACCAACAGCACCCGGCCGCGCGGGGGCGAGTCAGGCGCGGGCCAATCGTAAACCGTTAACGAACCCGAGATGCCAATTTGTTGGCTGAGAAAACAAGACTCCATCGGTCAAGATCAAGGCATCTGCGCAATGACCTGGGCCACCGCGGCAGTGAGTTTTTTGGCGTAAGGCACATGCAAAAACTCGTTCGGGCCGTGGGCGTTGCTCTTGGGGCCCAAGACGCCGCAGACCATCATTTGCGCCGTGGGAAAGCCCGCACTGAGCATGTTCATGAGCGGAATGGTTCCGCCCTGTCCAATGTAGCCGACAGGGGCGTTGAAATGTGCTTGGCTGGCAGCATTCAAGGCGGCTTCAAACCACGGTGTGGTGCCCGGCGCATTCCAGCCGGTGGCGCCGCCGCCGGTCTCGAAAGTCACGCGGGCTTGGTACGGAGCGTTGTCTTCGAGCAAGGCTTTCATGTCTTGCACCGCCCGGGCTGCATCCACCAAAGGCGGCAGGCGCAGGCTGAGTTTGAAGGCGGTGTAGGGGCGCAGCACATTGCCTGCGTCTTTGAGCGCCGGAAAGCCTTCTGCGCCGGTCACGCTCAACGTGGGTGTCCAGGTGCGGTTGAGCAAGGCTTGCAAGGGGTCGGTGGTGGTCGGCAAGCTGAAGGTGCTGGCGCCTTCGCAATCGTAATGCGCCCAGGGAAAGCGCTTGTACACCTCTTCGCCCAAAATGGCGGCCGTGGCTTTGGCCTGCGCCAAGCGGTCGGCGGGCACTTCGCAATGAAAGCTGGCCGGCAGCATGCGGCCGGTGGCACTGTCTTCCAGCCGGTCCAGGACCTGGCGCATGATGCGAAAGCTCGACGGCACCAGGCCAGAAGCGTCACCGGAGTGAATCCCCTCGGTCAGCACTTCCACCTTGAGGGTGCCGCTGGCCATGCCTCGCAGGCTGGTGGTGAGCCACAGCTGGTCGTAGTTGCCTGCACCGCTGTCCAGGCATATGACCAAGCCCACATCGCCCAATCGGGTGCGCAAGGCATCGACATAGGGCAGCAAATCATACGAGCCTGATTCTTCGCAGGTCTCGATCAAACCCACAATCCGCGGGTGCGGTGTGTTCTGGTTTTTAAGCGCCTGCACGGCGGCCACGCTGGCGTACACCGCATAGCCATCGTCCGCACCGCCACGGCCATACAGCTTGCCGTCTTCGTATTTGGGGGTCCAGGGCCCCAGGTCGTTGCGCCAGCCATTGAACTCGGGTTGTTTGTCCATGTGGCCGTACATCAGCACGGTTTGTGTGGTGCTGGATTGGGTGGCGGGTATGTCAAAAAACATCACCGGTGTGCGACCAGGCAAGCGCATGATTTCGAGCTGCAGGCCTTCGATTTTCTGTGCCTCCACCCATTGCGCGGCGTTGCGCAGCACGGTTTCAAGGTGGCCATGCTCGGCCCATTGGGCGTCAAACGAGGGCGACTTGGCCGGAATTTCGATGTACTGCGTCAGCTGGCGCAGGATGTCGCCGTCCCAAGCCTGGCTGACGTCGCTCAGGGCTTGGGCGGTGTTGAGTTCGCCGGGCGGCAGTTCGCGGTGGATGGGGGCGTTCATGAGGAAACTCCGGAAAGTCAAGCCAAAAGTGGCGATCAGATTCAACAGACTGTAGCTGGTTTTGTGGGGGTCTCAACAGTGCGCGTGGTCGCCTGCGCGCACTGCAAGGCATTAAGATCAACGGGACATGTGCGCCATTTGGCGTGGCGTTCGTGGCCGCACCGGCCACATCACTGTGTTGTGGAGGCTGAACATGGGTGGCATTTCCAAAGAAGGCGGTGGCTTGAACAGTCCAGTGGCGGTCGGCGCAGTGTTGTTGGCCGCAGGCTCGGGCTCGCGCATGGGCCATCGCCCCAAAAGCCTGTTGGCGTTGGACGGTGTGCCTTTGATCCGACGTCAGCTCATGGCTTTATCGGATGCAGGCGTCCACGAGGTCGTCTTGGTGCTGGGCCATTACGCCGAGTTCATCGAAGCAGCGGTGAAAGAATGCGCCGTCACACGGGTGCGCAACCCCGACCCGGATGCGGGACAGGTTTCTTCATTGCGTCTGGGGCTGCAAGCGCTCTCGCCCGGATGCGACGCGGTGCTGGTGGCGTTGGCCGATCAGCCGCTGATCCAGGCGCAAGACGTCAAGGACTTGCTGGCCGCTTATCACAAACGCCCCGCGGGCACACAGGTGGTGCAGCCCACGGTGGATGGGCTGCCGGGCAACCCGGTCATGTTCAGCACCACCGTACGCGCGCAGATTTTGGCGGGCAATGCGCACATGGGCTGCCGCCAATGGCAATCGGCGCACCCCGACCAAGTGCATCCCTGGGTCAGTACCAACAGCCGCTACCGCACCGATGTGGACAGCCTCGAAGACATCGCTGCCTTGGCCGCGCGCACAGGCCACCAACTACAATGGCCCGCCGATTGGGCTTTTTAAAGCAGTTCAGAGCCAAGACCGCAGCCAAGCTAAACCGCGCGAGGTGCCACCGGGCGTGGCATCTGCGGGGTTGTATTCGCATCCGATCCAGCCTTCCCAGCCGCACTCGGCGCTGACTTGATCGATGGTGTTGAAAATGTGCGGCCAATTCACTTCGCCGGTGCCCGGCTCATGGCGATCGGGCACATCGGCAATCTGAAAATGCCCAACCCGTCCAGTTGGCAGGTACTGGCGAATAAGTGTAGTCAAGTCGCCGTGCACGATCTGGCAGTGGAACAAGTCCATCTGCAATTTCACGTTGGCCGCGTCCACAGCTTGCACGATGCGGTGCCCCTCGTCTTGCCGGTTCAAATGAAAGCCCGGCACGCTGCGGGGGTTGATGGGTTCGATCAACACATCGCGCCCATCCTTGGCGGCCAAGGCCGCAGCCCACTTCAGGTTGGCGACCAAGGTCTTGTCATGCAAAGCAGGGTCGGTGCCTGGCGCGCGCAAGCCCACCATGGCATGCACGCGGGGGCAGTTCAGGGCGGCGGCATAGGTCAGCGCAGCTTCAAAACCCGCCCGAAACTCGGCTTCACGTCCGGGCACGCTGGCGCTGCCACGGTGGCCTTGGGTCCATGCGGCGTCAAAACTGGCGGTGTCCAGGCCGCCGGGCGGCGTGTTGAACAGCACCTGCTGCAAACCGTTGGCCTTCAAGCGGGCGGCCAACTCTGCAGCCGGGAAGGCATACGGAAACAAAAACTCAACCGCCTTGAAGCCGTCTTGGGCGGCCGCATCAAAGCGCTCCAAAAACGGCAGGTCCGGGTACATCATCGACAGGTTGGCGGCAAAACGCGGCATGGGTTGTCTTTCAAGCAAATGAAGGTTTCAGCAATGACAAGCTGTGTTCACCACACGGCGCCAAAAGTCTGGCGCAGATCGGCGAGTTCAGCCGCCAGCAGGGGCGGCGTATCGGGTTGCAGCAGCATCAAGCGCGCGGTTTCTTCGAGCTCCTCCAGCAAGGCCATGGTGGATGCCGGCGTGTGGTGCCACACGTTGGGGCCTAAACGCGGCAGCATCACCGCGCGAATCGGGGTGCCTTGCGCCGCATAGCT
>Ga0114964_10000200_pt1 | contig 46588 bp, 38 predicted proteins | sample C_131016_MF_Meta_FD_92638 | JGI IMG/M metagenome (GOLD analysis project Ga0114964, IMG submission 92638) | Freshwater microbial communities from Lake Croche, Canada to study carbon cycling - C_131016_MF_MetaG | ecosystem: Environmental > Aquatic > Freshwater > Lake | place: Lake Croche, Canada... | reverse complement strand
TCTCGACCCGCTTCTTTTCGACTCAAAAAGCCTTGTCGAAACCGATCATCCCCATATTGAATTACCAAAACCTTTATTTCTAAAGGCTAGATAACTATAAAGCTATCTACTGACAATAACTAGGGCTAGGCCCGCTTTATTCCCTGAATTACCAGTCTTTACCTTTAGTAGACATAGCTCGATCTGCTTCACGCTTATCTTGGCGTTCTTTCAGTGACTGACGCTTGTCATACTCTTTCTTACCCTTGGCCAAAGCCAACTCAACTTTGGCCTTACCATCTTTGAAATACAGAGATAAAGGTATAAGTGTAAAACCAGACTCTTTGACCTTGGAATGAAGCTTCAAGATTTCATCTTTATGCATCAAAAGCTTACGTTTGCGTCTAGTGCTGTGGTTATTCCAGGTGCCCTGCAGGTATTCAGGGATGTGAACATTCTCCAACCAAGCTTCACCGTTATCGATATTGGCATAGCCATCCACCAGGCTGGCTCGGCCTGCTCTAAGCGATTTCACTTCAGTTCCGGATAGCACAAGGCCAGCCTCGAACACTTCTTCAATGTGATAGTCGTGTCGGGCTTTACGATTGGTGGCAACCACTTTCTGGCCACGGTCTCTAGGCACGGTATAACTCCTGAACTAAATTGACTTGATTTATCAAGTCAGCAGACCAGTCTAACCACTAGACGCGTAAATATCGCCTGATAGATGAAGCCGCAGCAATACCGGCAATCAACCCACCCAGTCCGACTAGCGCTGGTAACAATGCAAAAGCATCAGTTAGGCCAACAAAACTGGTGAACGGCAGCTGTTGAACTAAATAACCTTGAACAAAATAGTTCACGACGGCAAGAATTGCTCCCCCCGCTAACAAAGCTCCAACCACTCCGGCAACCACACCTTCAAGAATGAAAGGCAGTTGAATATAGAAATTACTCGCACCAACCAGGCGCATAATGCCGATCTCTCTTCGACGCATGACCGCCGAGAGCCTAATAGTGGTGGAGATTAACAAGGCAGCTGAGAACAGCATTAAAGTAGCAATCGAAATAGCGGCCAAGCTAGCAATGTTTAGCATGCTAAAAATCTGATCTAGATAGGTCCTTTGGTCTTTGACCTGCTCAACTCCGGAAAGGCCGCTAAAACTCTCGATCACAATTGGTGCTTGGTTCGGGTCTTTTAGCTTTACCCAGAAAGTTTCATTTAACTGTGCTGGGGTCACATACTTAGCAACAGCATTACCTTTGAATTCAGTTTGAAAAGTTTTATATGCGGCTTTGTGGTCCTCGAAATAGAACTTATCGATGTATGGCTTTAAGGTTGCCGAATTCAGACGATGATTGACAGTTCTTTGAACATCACTGCTTGCCTCGCCCTGGGGACAAACATCCTGCGGTGAAGTTTTAGTACAAAGATAAATCGCTACCTGTGCTTTGTCATACCAGTAGGTTTTCATAGACCCGATTTGCTGTTGCAATAAACCGGCTGTTCCAACAAAGCTTAGAGATATAAAGGTAACCAAAATAACCGAAATAATCATCGACAGGTTACGCCTAATAGCAATCCCCATCTCAGTAAAAACGAAACTAGCTCTCATCGTTGACCGTATCCACTGCCCTGTTCATCGCGAACAATCTTGCCGAGGCTTAATTCAATGACGCGCTTGCGATATTTATCAACGATGCCACGATCGTGAGTTGCCATCAGAATTGTGGTTCCAGTCAAATTGATTCTGTTCAACAACTCCATGATGCCTTCACTGGTAGTTGGATCAAGATTTCCGGTTGGCTCATCACACAACAAAATCGCAGGCTTATTCACAATCGCTCTGGCTAGAGCCACACGCTGCTGTTCACCACCGGAAAGTTCACTAGGTAGCGAATTGGCTTTTTCTTCCAAACCAACTAATCGCAAGACATCTGGAACGGCCTCAGAAATAAAGCCCTTGCTTTTACCAATAACTTCCAAACTGAAGGCAACATTTTGAGCCGCAGTTTTGTTAGGCAGCAATCTAAAATCTTGAAACACAACACCTAGGTTTCTTCTGAATCTAGGAACCCGACGATTAGGAATACCGACCAGATTTTCGCCCAAAACATGAATGCTTCCCGATGTTGGCATATCTTCACGCAAAACCATGCGCATCAGAGATGATTTACCTGAACCAGAAGCCCCAACCAAAAAGACAAACTCACCTTTATCTATCTCGATAGAGACATCATCAAGCGCCGGTCGCGGAGCACCCGGATACGCTTTGGTTACTTGGCTGATAGAAATCATGGTCTTTTTAGCCTAAGTTGCCGAGCACCAGTTCCAGCCCTAAGGCTGTGCCGTGTCTAGTGATTCTCAGGAAGTTTTGCGCCAGCGAATACCCGCTGCAATAAAACCAGCCAGTTCACCATCAAAGACAGCATCTGGGTTATTCACTTCAAAGTTGGTTCGTAAGTCCTTGACCATTTGGTAAGGGGCCATCACATAAGAACGCATCTGATCACCCCAAGAAGCGGTTGCGTCACCAGCAAGCTGTTTCTTTTTAGCATCCTCTTCGCTTCTTTTAAGTTCCAGCAGCCGGCTCTGCAGAACACGCATTGCTGACACTTTATTTTGCAGTTGGGATTTCTCATTCTGGCAAGAAACAACTATTCCAGATGGAATATGTGTAATTCGAACTGCTGAATCAGTCGTGTTAACTGATTGCCCACCAGGACCTGAAGATCTAAAAACATCCACTCGGATGTCACTCTCTGGAACTTCTATAACATCCGTCTGTTCGATCAGTGGGACAACCTCAACGGCTGCAAAACTAGTCTGTCTTTTACCGGCAGCATTGAACGGGCTCATGCGAACCAATCTATGTGTTCCAGCTTCAACAGAAAGTTGCCCATAGGCATAAGCTGCATCAATTTCCACGGTTGCAGATTTTATGCCAGCACCTTCTGCAAAAGATGTGTCTAGAATTGAAGTCTTCCAGCCTTGCTTCTCGCAATAGCGCAAATACATCCGCATCAACATCTCGGCAAAATCTGTTGCATCATCGCCACCAGCTCCAGAACGAATAGTCATGATGGCAGACCTGGAGTCATACTCACCATTCAGTAGTGTTTGAACTTCTGCTTCGCCAACTTCTTTAGTCAATTTAGCTATTTCAGCCACTGCTTCTTTAAGTAATGAATCATCCTGACCCTCATTACCAAGTTGAACCATAAATTCAAGATCAGATAGCCTCAGTTTTAAATCGTTTAGCCGATTAAGCTGAGTTTGCTTCCTAGACAGGCTACTGGTGACCTGTTGCGCGTTTTCAGTGTCATCCCAGATAGCTGGGTTTTGGGCCAACTGCTCCAATTCGGCTATTTCGGCTTTAAGTTTCGGCAAATCAGACACTGCCGTAATGGTTTCTAAGGTTGCACGTAACTGCTTGATTTCTTGGGTTAGATCAAGCTCAGACATGTTCCCTAGTTTAATCTGAATACGAACTAATTGTTTTCCCAGTTTGGATATGTAGACTTCGGCTATGTCTATTGTGCGCGACAAAATAAGGGCTATAAGCCTTACCCTGGTCCTAATCCCTGCCCTAACTTCGGTGATTTCAATTGAATCAACCCAAGCAGCAAGTTTTTCCCCGGCTTATGACCTGATTGTCCATGTTCCAACCGCTACCTTGCCAAGTAACCCTTCGGTAACTGTTGCGGCGAGCTCTGACCTAAACACTGTTATTGCCACCTCGAGACTCGAAGCGATTGATAACTATGGTTGGTGGGCAGTCACAGCAATTCCAGCTAACACAAGTTCAATCTGCCTAACTGCAACTGGCATCAGTTCAAGCTCAAGCTGTATTGACCCGTCGAGTACTAAACAGGTTTGGTTGGATTCAAACGGTGTTCCATACCTTTCCAGAGTGCAAGCAAGTAAAGACATTAAAGTTCACATGACCGCATCTAATAAAACTGGCAGAACTGCCGTGCTAACTATTGGATCGCAAATCACGACTCAACCATTTGTTAAAGTCGGAACTACAGATTTCATCGCTGATTTCATCGTTCCTGCTAGTACAACAACTTTCAACATTAAGACCCAATCAACTAAATCTAAGAAGCTAGTTGATGACACTGTTCCTATAAACCTTGATGCTTCAAAACTCTCAGAACTTTATTTAGTCTCTGGCAGTACAAATATTTATTCCAGCATCGCCGCCCGAGATAACTACGCACTGATTCACTATCACCGCAATGACAACACTTATAAGAGTTGGGGCATGCACATCTGGCAACTAGCTGGATCCAATGGTGCCGCCTCACCAACACTTTGGGTTGCCCCGAAGACACCCGTTTCTTCTAAGCCAGATTCATGGGGAATCACCTTCAAGATTCCACTAACCACCTACGCCAACAAACTTCCATACATTATTCACAACGGTGAATTAAAAGATCCTGCCGGACAAGACCAAGTCCTTGATTTAGCAAAATCTGGATATGAGATTTGGTTAGAGTCAGGGCACATTGATAGCGACGGTAATTTCCAGACTTCTAACCCTCCTGTGCTTGCTAATCCAACCGATGCACTAACAGTTGCCGATGCAACTGCTCTAGCCACCGATTCCCCTAGATCTTCTTTTGCCAGTGACTCTATTTACTTTGTGATGACGGATCGATATAAGAACGGAAACACTGCAAATGACACCGGTGGATCAAGTTCAACTAACAAATCAGTTACCGGCTTCGACCCAACTGATCCCTCATACTCCCACGGTGGCGACCTAGCTGGGCTAAGTGATGGTTGCAATAAGACAGATGGTACCGGAGATGGGTTACCAAGAATAAAGCGCATGGGCTTTAGCTCTGTTTGGATTACACCTCCTTTCAAGCAGAACTTTGTTCAAGGTGGATCGGCTGCATATCACGGTTACTGGATCGATGATTTCACCACCATTGACCCACACTGGGGCACCAACGCTGAATTCAAGACTTTTGTGGATTGCGCTCACCGGCTGGGTCTAAAGGTGGTCCTAGATATAGTCATGAATCACACCGGAGATGTCATCCAATACCGAGACAACAGTTACAACTTCCACAACCTCCCTAACACCACGGCGTATATTCCTTCCTGGGGAACATCAATAAAAGCCCCGGCCTTCTTGAACGATATAAACAACTATCACAACCAAGGCAACGTAGGTGACTGGGGTAACCAAAATCAATACCAAAATGGTGACTTCTACGGTCTTGACGATATTAAGACTGAAAATGATGTGGTCATAAATGGCTTCGCTGACCTTTATGCAAACTGGATTAACAATTACGGTGTTGATGGATTCCGCATTGACACCGCCAAACATGTTGACAATCAGTATTTCGGTAAATGGTGGCCAAAGATTGTTGAACAAACAGCAACCGCAATGAATTTAAAAAACCAAAAGCTTTTTGCTTTCGGCGAATTCTATGACTCAAATAGTTCAAATCTCGGTGCATACATGCGTAAGAACGGTTTGCCGTCGGTGCTCGACTTTGCTTTTCAATCAAAAGTTTTAACCTATGCAGCCGGCGGTGCTTCGAGTGACTTCTCTAACTTCTTAGATCAAGACAACCTCTTTATTACCAAGACCAAGAGTCCATATGATTTAGTTACCTTCCTCGGTAATCACGATATGGGTAGATCTGGTTTCCTAATCAATCAAACTGGAACCACCAGAGCAACTTCTCTTCTTTTAGCCAACGACCTGATGTTTTTAACCCGAGGAATTCCTAGCGTTTACTACGGTGATGAAGTTGGAATGATCGGAGGCGGTGGCGATAAAGCTGCTAGACAAGATATGTTCGCCACGCAATCTAGTCAATGGCAGTATGAAGATCGTGTGTGGGGATACATTGGAACAGATTCTGCTCTAGGACTCACCACACCGCTAACCACTCGAATTACTTTGCTTAACTCTTTGCGAAAGCAATACCCAGCTCTAGCCACCGGTGCTGAAACCACTAGAAATGTTGGGACCAGTACTTTAGTTGTAAGCCGATTAGATAAAACTGACCGACGAGAATACTTAGTTGCATTTAACTCAGGCAAAACAGCACAAACAGTGGCAGTTACTACTTCAACCCCGAGTTCAGTCTGGACTCCACTGCTAACCGGAAGCAAAGTTTCAAGCAATGCAACCAACGTGGTTAACATCACAATCCCAGCTCGAAGTACTGTGGTTTATCGCGCCAATAACCAGCTACCTTTAGCCGATTCAACAATTGCTGTTACGGTTGGGGTAACTGTTAGTGGGGCCAACCAGAACCTCACGCTGTCTTCGAATGTTTCAAGTAATGATCTAGGAAGCGTTACCTGGGTTATGAAGCAGGACAATTCAGCCTGGAGTGTAGTTGGCACAGACGATTCAAGAAGCTTCGGTATGACCTGGGATTACCAGCCTTATGTTGGAACAGCAGTTCCATCGGGAACCAAAGTGACCTTTGTCGCAATATACAAGAGCACTTCAGGAGTGATTTCCGTCTCTGGAGCGAAGCAGGTTACCATCCCATAGGCGATAATTGACCTGTGTCTGAACCTAAAGCTTTTGCTAAAAGAAACTTGGTCTTCCCGGTTTTCTTGCCGTCATTTTTATTTTCTACGGCTGAGTTCGGAATCATTCCTAGCGTTCCAGCTACCGCTCAACTCTTAGGAGCCAACCTCGCTACCGCCGGTGTGATCACAGCTTTGATGATGGTGGGTCGACTGGTTGCCGATATTCCGGCAGCAAAATTCGTCGATGCTTTAGGTGAACGAAAAGCAATGATTGCAGCGAGCCTTGCGGCTGCCGTCGGTATCCTGGCTAGCCTTTTTGCTTTGAACCTTTTCATGCTCGGTGCTGGTGTTTTTATTGTTGGTGCGTCGGCAGCAGTTTTTGGTTTAGCCAGGCTTGGCTGGATGACCGAGCATGTTCCAATTGCAGTTAGAGCACGATCACTTTCCGTTTTAGGTGGAATGTTTAGAGCTGGGTCATTCGCCGGCCCTGCTATCGGTGCTCTAATCATCAAGTTTTATTCGGTTCAAGAGGTTTATTATCTGCCGTTGGTTCTTTGCGCTGCCGCTGCTGTAATTTTAATTGTTGCTAAAACTGAAGAAGATAAAACTAAGAATGGTTCATCGTTTAAAGCAACATATCTGATTGCCAGACGAGAAGGAAAAAAACTAGCAACCCTCGGAGTTGCTTCATCAATTCTTTCGGCCTTGCGCGGAACTAGGATGGTTGGTCTTCCACTTCTAGCCATCGCTTTAAACATGCCAACTGAACAAGCATCTTTGTATATCGCTTTTGCCGGTGCACTGGATTTCGCTATGTTCTACCTAAGCGGGCAAGTCATGGATCGATTCGGTAGAGGATTTGCCGCCGTCCCAACTTTGGTCGGTCTTGGTTTGACCCATTTCCTAGTTGGGTTTGCCGTTGATTCCAATACTTTCTTGTTAATCGCACTGCTAATGTCTTTAGCCAATGGTCTTGGTTCCGGGGTAATCATGGTGTTAGGAGCAGACATGGCGCCTAAAGATGCCAGAAATGAATTCCTAGCCTCCTATCGACTACTGGTGGATTTCGGTGATGCTGCCGCACCAAATCTGCTCTCAGCTCTCATTATTCCCTTGTCCCTAGCCGGGGCTATGGCCTGTTTCGGTGGTCTTGGCCTACTTGGAGCAGGGCTTATGTTCAGATATATACCCCGCTATGCGGTGGCACCTAGCCCAAAAAAGTGAGTTCTTCAGCCTAAAACATAGACTTGAGTAACTATGCAGAAATCTAAGCGGATACTCTCTTTGGCCACTAGCCTTTTGATCTTGTTGGCTTCTTTCAGCCACATTAATAATGCCAAAGCCGATATCCCAACCTACGACCTTGTAGTTCATGTTCCTAAAGCTTTGCCTAGATCAGCAACAGTAAACGTTTACCTAACTTCAAATCCAACCCAGAGCGCTGGAAGGTCAAGGGCAATCGGAACCGATAGTTACGGTTGGTTTGCTGTGGTACCAGTTCCAGCTAATGCTGGAAATGTTCAAATCTCTGCAACCGGACTAACCGAATCGAGTGAAACTATCGATCCGCAAAGTCATCCTGAAATTTGGCTTTCAAGTTCAGCGGTTCCATTCAATTCAAGATTGCAAGCCACCGGAAACCTCACCTTTCACTTAAGCGCAACCGGAGCAGATAAAAAGAACAGATCAGTTCATGTTCTGATCGGCAACCAAACATACTCAGCAAACTTCGATAGCAAGCTAGTTGCCAAGGTTACAGTTCCAACAAACTCAACCGATGCAACTATTTCACTTTTTGGCAAAGTTGGCAGCAGCATTGCGCAAACAAGTTATGACATGACAGCTGATATTTCTAAGAACAGCGACCTCTACGTTTCAGATAATTCCGACTACGTCAACATCTCAGCTGCTCAGCTAAATTCCAAAGCCATAATTCACTACCACCGACCTGATGGCAAATATTCTGGCTGGAGCCTCAATGTCCTAAAAGATTCAACTTATGGTGGAGCGCTTCAACCAAACACTTGGGCTAAATCACAAAGCCCAGACAGTACCAAAACAGACAGCTGGGGCATCACATTCACAGTTGCCTTGACCGATGGATCGTCGCTTCTCCCATACATTTTTCATAAGGGAAATATCGCAGACCCAAATAGTTCAATTCAAGTAATTGACTTAGCCACTACCGGTGGTGAAGTTTGGCTTGAATCAGGCAATGCCGATCTTGATGGCAACAGTATTACTAGCGCTCCAGTTCTTTATCAAAGTTCTATTGCGAAACCGACTCAGCAAGAAGCAGCCAACCTAGTTGGCACAACCAGTAGATCAGCCTTTGCTAATGACAGCATCTATTTTGTAATGACTGACCGCTATAAGAATGGTGACAGTTCGAATGACACCGGTGGCCTTGTCGGTGGTCCTTCTTCAACCGGTAACTCACCTTCCAGCCCGGCATACTCCCACGGTGGTGACCTAGCTGGGCTCATGGATGGCTGCAAGGCTAACGATGGTTCAGGTGATGGTTTACCTAGAATCAAGCGCTTAGGCTTCACCGCTATCTGGGTTAGCCCACCTTTCGTTCAGGACTTCGTTCATGGCGGCAGTGCTTCTTATCACGGCTACTCGATTACTGATTTCACCAAAATTGATCCACACTGGGGCACCAACCAAGAATTCAAGAGCTTTACCGACTGTGCTCACCGACTTGGCATAAAGGTGATCTTAGATATTGTGGTCAACCACACAGCGGATGTCATCGCTTATACAAACGCCAGAGGATTCAACACGACGCCAAACCCTACCGCATACATTCCGGAGGGTGAGGAAAGCATTAAGTCACCTGCCTTCCTGAACGACATAAACAACTATCACAACATGGGCAACATAAGCAATTGGGGTAGTAAAACTGAATACCAAAATGGCGATTTCGGTGGACTGGATGACATTAAGACCGAGAACCAGGTAGTTGTTGATGGTTTCGCTGAGCTCTATTCAACTTGGGTGAATGACTACGGAGTTGATGGATTTCGAATAGACACCGCTAAGCACGTTGACGATCAGTTCTTCAACAAATGGTGGCCAAAGATGGTAAGTCAAACAGCAGAAACAATGACAAATAAAAGTAGTTCCCTTTTTGCCTTCGGTGAATACTACGACGGTTCAGCAAATGCACTCAGCTCATACATGCATAAACAAGCCTTGCCTTCAGCTCTCGACTTTGCCTTTCAGTCTTCAGCAATTAGTTACGTTAAAGGCGGTTCAGCTTCAAACCTAGGTTCTCTTTTTGCCTCAGACAACTCTTTCCTAACCGCTACCAAAAGTGCATACAATCTCGTCACCTTCCTTGGTAATCACGATATGGGTAGAGTGGCCATGCTTATCAACAACGGCGTGAATGCAACTCAACTGCGTAAAGCAGATCTACTCGCCCACGACATAATGTTTCTAACCAGAGGTATTCCTTGTGTTTACTACGGAGATGAAGTTGGCATGATTGGGTCGGGTGGAGACAAGTCGGCTAGACAAGATATGCTCAGCACCAGAGTTCAAGAATGGCAGGATGAGGCTAGGGTTTGGGGTGACCCAATCGGAATCAGAAACTCATTCAATATCGCTACTCCGCTGACTAATCGAATCACAATACTTAACCAGCTCAGAAAAGATAATCCGGCGCTAGCCAGCGGCCCACAGCTAATTAGAAGCCAAGCGGGTAATGTCCTAGTCACCAGCCGGATCGACCAAGCTAACCGTTTGGAATATCTAGTCGCATTTAATAGCTCTAAAACCGATAAAACCGTCACTGTTACTACAGACACCCTAAGCAGTAATTTCACCCCATTGATTGGTTCTTCCACTTTCAAATCAACTGCAACCGGTCAAATAACCATCAAGGTCCCGGCCATGGGAACCATTGTCCTTAAAGCTAGTAAACAACTAGCAACAGTGACCAAAGCTCCTGCCGTTTACGAGACCGCGTATTTAGACAGTTCCGCAAAAACCATCTCCCTAACAGCAGGGGTAGTTAGTAACGACGCAGGATCAATCACCTGGGCGGCTAAGGTAAACGGCGGCAACTGGACGAACATCGCTACCGATGACGAGGCAGGATATGGAATGACCTGGGATTACAACAACGGCAGAAATGTTCCACTAACTACTGGGGACACTATAGATATCGTCTCAATTTATAAAAGCAGTTCTGGGACTTTATCCATCTCAACTCCAAAACATCTGGTAATCAATTAGTCATCGGGCTAAAGCAGATTCACAAACCTCTCTAGATACTTGGATTACCGGTAAGGGATCGCTCCATTTTGCGCACGCTACTACTTGCAAGGTATTTGCATCTAGCAAAGAGAAATCATTGATAGCTAAATCCCGGATACTCTCCATGTTTAAAACAAGAATCTCCAATTGGCTTTTTGCAGAAACTAATGAATTGCCCCTATCCAAATACGCCTTACCTGCCAAAGCATATTGCTCAACAAAGTCCTTCAGTTCCCGAGCAAAAAGATATTGGTGAATGCTGCTTACCAAAACCAAACAAATGCTCACAACCAATACCAATAAGCTGATAAACCAAATCAAGGATGAACCAGACTCTTCTTTCAAACTACTCATCAATAACCCCAAAACTGGTTGCTGAATAACCATTTCCTGAGATCTTCAACCAGGCCAAAGAACCCGCAACACATTCGAAGGCGCAATGAAGTTCAAGCGACAAATTGGTTTCACCCCAACTTGTGCTTAGTTGCTGCAAAGTTGAGAGTTGAACTTCAATACTTTGTTCTGGATGAAGCAAATGCTCCCGCATAACGTTTCTGACCAGGGACTGTAATGCGAGTTGATCTTGTTGGGCCTGGAACAATCCCAGACCTGAACTCAGCACCAAACCAAATGCGCAAACCGCAAAGCCAATACCTTCTAGCAAAGCATTACCGTCGTCAGCTCTAATCGAGTTCACAACTGGCCATTCCCTTCGCGTTTAGAATTATGGGTTCTGGCCAGAGTGGCACTGCTGCCACCTTGGTTATGCTCGCCTCAACTAAACAAAAGGCAGGGTTGATATCTCTAGTGATAATGGCCGTTGGCTCCTTTGAATCACGGTATGAACCAATTTCTGCTGCACTAACATCGGCAAGCGCTGCAAACCGGGCCAAATCGTAAGCTTCTTGCCCCAGGGTTATCTGTTGTTGCCAGAGCGTAAATAGCCCGATCAAAGGTAAAAGAAGCAGACTGCTAGGCATAGTCACCATGACGAAATCAACTGGCGCAGAGCCTTCCTCACTAAATAACGACAACCTTGGCAACCGCATTGTTGAAGATAGTTTTTAGTGCTGGTCCGGCAACAGCCCAAAGCAACACCACTAAACCGGCCGTCATAAGGGTCACGAGAACCCAACCTGGAACATCTCCACGGTCATCTTGGAATCTATCTATTATTTTCATTTTTCTCCTTATATTTTTTGTAATCATTTATATGAAACTTCTTTGAATCAAAACCAACGATGGATACATTGCAAACATCACGGTGACTGGCAGAATCACGAAAACCAAAGGAATCATCATCTTCGTCTCGTTCTTGCCTGCCTTATCAAGCAGGATTGTTCTAACTGACGAATTGGTGGATTGAACAAAATCTGCCAGCAATTCAGCCATCGGCGTACCATTAACCAAAGCAACGGCTAGCTTGGTAGCCAGTTCTCTTATTTGTTCAGACTTGGATTCAGCAGCTAGATTTTCTAGTTCATGTTGCAGTAGAGATCCGTGGTCAACTCTTTGAATCAACCGGGAAAACTCGGTTGCCACAAAACCATTTCCCCGACTTACCGCTATCCGCAAGGATCTATCTAAAGATTCTCCAGCGCTTAGAGCAAACCAAAGGATGGCTGCAAAATCAGGAATTTCAAGCAGCACATTGATTTCATTAAACTTTGATTCTCTTTTAACAGAAAATTTAAGTAGCCTTCGACTCTCGAGCTTGGATGTAAGACCCAACTGGTTCTGGCTAAAAATTAACCAAATCACAAGAATCGTTGCCAATAAAACCAATACGTAAGCCATCAGTTGACCAGCACTCTTTGCCTTTGCGGCAATGCGGATAAAAACCGAACTAGTGAAAATGCAAGCAACGAGGCTACCAACCCTATAATCAGAACTAGTACACCGGTATCGGTGTTGAAAGCTTCAGCTGTTTCTCTCCTCATCGCCAGTAGCAGCAAAATGAGCCAAGGTGCAAACACAGCCAGCTTTGCCGATGAGATAACCCAGTTCTGTTTGACACTTATCTCAGACCAGGTTGCATTCTCTAACCGCAGTTGTATGGCTTGTGATCTAAGAGCCGCTAAGTAGCCTCGACCGCCAGACTGATTAGCTAACCTAGTCAGCTCAACAAAACGATCAGCAATGGGACTGGCCAATCTAGTTTTTAGATTTACCATGGCCGCATCAAAGCCGATGCCACTGGATAGATCTTTCTCAAGGTCATTCATGGCCCAACTCGTATTTCTCGGTGCAAAAACTCTGGAATCGAGAATCGACTGCTCCAAACTTATTCCCGCCCAGGAAGCCGAATGGATCGCATCCAGAAACTTAGGCCAATCGGCATTCTGCTTTTTGTGAATATTGCTAGCTTTCGTTTTCAAAGAGTCCATGACTTGAACGCCAACACAGATAAACAAACTGGTTGCAATCATCAAGGAATCAGTAACAAAAAAGACTGCAGCGACTAAGCCAACAGCTATCAGGCAACACAGTAAGAGAAATTTGGCCGGACTAATGCTCTGCCAACCTAGTGAAGCCATGAACCTTTCAACCCTAAGCATCAGAGAATCACCTCTTCCCAAGTTCCATAGTTTTTTATTACCTGACCGACCCGACGCTTACCTGAACTATCCATCAAACAATGAACTACTAACCCAATTGTTCTTTGAACCGTATCCTCCACGAATTTCGCCGGAATATTCTCTCCGGCTAACAGTGGCAACAGTTTTAGCTTCTCTAAAGCTTCGAAAGCAGAATTGGCATGGATAGTGCACATCCCGGCAATGCCCGAATTAAGTGCAATTAATAGATCTAACGCTTCAGCCTGCCTAACTTCACCGATGACCAATCTGGTTGGTCTCATCCTCAGCGCCTCACGGACCAACCTGCGCAGAGAAATCTCACCAACTCCTTCCAAATTCGGTTGCCTAGCTTGAAGTGCAACCCAGTCAATGTAGTTCGTTCTTATCTCAAAAGTTTCTTCAACACTGATTAATCGCTCAGTAGCAGCCCCAACATCCAATAGCGCGCAAAGCATCGTGGTCTTTCCGGCTTGAGTGGCACCGGAAACCAAAATGTTGGTTCCTGCCAAGATTTCTTTTCTCAAAAAATCTGCAAGTTGGAGATTCACTGAACCAAGTTGAACCAAGTCCTGCAAGGTCAAAACGGTGCTAGGAAATTTTCTAATGTTGATCGCCCAGTGAGCTTTACTAACATCTGGAATAACCACATGCAATCGTGAACCATTTGTTAAGGTTGCATCAACAAAAGGTTCCGCCCGATCGAGCCTTCTACCAGAATCCCTAAGCATTCTTTCCACCGCTTGCCTAACCTCTAATTCGGTCAGATTCAGATGAAGTTTCTGGGATTTGCCATTCCTGGCAACAAAGATATCCGTTGGGGAATTTAGCCAGACTTCCTCTATTTGGTCATCCGCCAGCAAGGTCTCAAGATGTCCTAAGCCCATAAGTGAGCTGCGAATCTGCTTCGATAAATCGTTTTCACCTTGGGGAATTATTTCGCTCGCCTCAAAAGCCTCATCAAGGACCTTGGCTATAGCCAAATCAACCGAGATCTGGTTATCCGAGAGAATTTCTCTGGTTTTCTGGGTTAGCTGACTAACTGCATTCACTTGGCTATGGTGCCAAACTGTTCAATTTCCTGCTCAGGTTTTCCACATTTTCATTGCCGGTGGTTTTGCCCTAGAATAGATAAGCCTGCGGGAGTGGCGAAATTGGCAGACGCACTAGATTTAGGTTCTAGCGCCCTTGGCGTGTGGGTTCAAGTCCCACCTTCCGCACCAAATAGAGCTGACAGAAATGTCAGCTTTATTTATTTAACGCCACAACAGCCGCAACAGCTGCACCAGCATCAATGATGCCCACCCCACAGAAACCTGTGTTGATGACTGTTCCATCGGTTAAAGTTGCGCTAGCCATTTGCGAGGTGCAATCAGATGAGGAATCAAAAGGTTTTGCTGTTGAACTCAAGATGTTCCAAACCTGGTCATCGGTCAAGCTTGGCCAAACCGAATACATCAGGGCAACAACACCGGCAGCAACAGGAGAGGCCATACTGGTGCCCTCTTCCTTGCCATAGGTGGGCTGGCCGGGACCAGTCTTGCCGTCATTTAGAGTCGACCAGATTTCACCACCGGCTGGAAGATTACTACCAGCGCGGTCATCGCCACCTGGAGCTGAAATATCAACACCTATGTATACAGCCCGTTGGCTGTCATAGTAGGAGAAGTTGCTGTAGTAAGCACGATCTGAGTAGTAACCGGAGGCTCCGATGGTGATGTTACCGAAGCAGTTACCAGGATAGGAACCACTCGCGTAATGATTGTCGTTACCAGCAGCTGTGACTAAAGTCACATTGCGTCTCTTAGATTCATCAATAGCTAACTGAGTTGCTGAATTTGAATAACAAGAAGAGGTACTCGAAGAGCCAATAGAAAGGTTCACAACCTTAGCCGGATACTGGTTAGTAGGAACACCAGAAATTGATACACCAATCGCCCAGTTAATTCCAGCTGCGATATCGGCTTCGGTTCCACCGTTAGCTCCAAGCACCCGAACTGGGGAAATCTTCACATTAGGAGCAATACCGGTGATTCCGATGCTGTTTGAAACAGCAGCGATGATGCCAGATACGTGAGTACCATGCCAGGAGCTTGATTCGCTCTTGCTGGTATTCCAGTCACCAGGGTCACTTGGGTCGGCATCCCGACCGTTACCATCTCTGGCATTGGTCGCATTAGAGATGAAGTCATATCCGGTGACAATGTTTGCATCTAAGTCAGGATGGGAAGTTATGCCGGTGTCAATCACAGCAACCACAATGCTTGGGCTTCCTTTAGTCACCTTCCAAGCATCATTGGCATTAATGCCGTGATCAGCGCTTAGATACCACTGCATATTTAGCATCGGATCTAATGTTTCTGGAACAATTGCCGAGGTTGATGAACCTCTAGCATTGGTGGCAGTAATTTGAACTCCATAATTCAATCCGGATTGCAAGCCACTGAGTGTGCAGCTGGTTGATGAAGTGGTGCAGGTGGCAGATGAGTTATCAGAAGCTGTAGCAGTAACCGTATAGGTCACAGCCAAACCACCCTTATCGATTTTGTTCTGCAAAGACCAGGTGACTACTGGAGTAGCAGAAGTAATTCTTCCAGCAGAACTTAGAAATGGCGCCTGAGGGATTGCGGTAGCAACACCAGTAGCAGTGCTTGAATAAGCACTAATTGCCATGTATTTGCTGTTAGCCGTTTTTGTTATTGCGGCAACTCTATATTTGGAATTCTCGCCTGCGGTTATGAACATGCTTGTGTTCAGAGCGGTGTGTGTGCTCTTAGTATTACTAACCAGATCGAACCAGGTCCTCGAAGCTGAATCGTATTTAGAAATTCGATAACCCCAGATCACTCCCCCGTTAAGTTTTGTCGGCTCTTTCCAGCTCAGAGAAACTTTCGGACTTGACGGGTTTGCACTACTCCAAGCATCTTTAATAGTTAAACCGGTTGGTGCTGAACTTGCTTTCAACACCGCCAACTTGGGCGAAACTGCTTTAAAACTTGCAGAAGATAAAAAATGATCAAGATAAACAGCTTGAATCCGATTATCTGCGGTTAAAGTTGCAGCGATTGCCAATGCGGTTTTCTCATCAGTTGGCTTGGCAAAACTAGCTGAATAAAGACCTAAACCAACATCCACACCTTTGGTGAGTTTTCCACCAGCAGCATCAATAGCTACCTGGTTGCCAAAAAAATCAACCGGAACCACTCCGTCTTTATATTTGATAATCAAACCAACAACTGGCTTACCAAGATAGCTAGGTTCACTCAAAACTGCTGCGTTAGCTGAGCTATTGCCTAAGAGCACCGTGGACCCAAGAATAAGGCCGAGCCCTAGTACGAAGGATAGTAAGCGACGCATGTTCATATTCGAAACCCTAGTTTCTTTCCCTGAAAGAATGCTGAACTTATTCACAGGCTTTTCTGCATCAGGACTGTTCCTAGCCAACGATTGAACTTGAAGCCAACCTTGCCTAAATGCCCCTGGGTTTTAAAGCCAAAGCCTTCATGCAAAGCAATCGAAGGATCGGCTCCCTTATCGCTAATGACTGCAACTATCTCCTTGACCCCGGCCTTTTTAGATAAATCAATCAAGTCCGTTAGAAGTTTTGTCCCAAGTCTTTTTCCGATCGCTGCCGGACGAAGATAGATGGTGTCTTCAACCGTCCTTTTATATGCAGCTTTCTGCCTCCAAGGTGCAACATAGGCAAAGCCCAGAATGTTTCCCGATGAGCCTTCAGCAATAATGAACGGTAATTCAAGGCCCTGTAGATATTGCAATTTCTCAACCCAGTAGTTCGCGGTAGTTTTTTCGATATCGAAAGTAACCACAGAGTTCACCACATAGTAGTTATAGATTTCGGTGACCTGGGCCATGTCTTTATCGGTCGCCACACGGATAATCGTTTCGGCAACATTGGTTTCAACAACCGGAGGTTTAGCTTTTAGTAATTTAACTAAACGCCAGCGGGACTCAGAATCTAACGGCAAGACATATCTCCTTTATAAAGACCAATCTATCGGTACTTGCCCTAGACTTCTTAGAGCCTGGTTCGCTCTGCTAAAAGGTTTAGATCCAAAGAAACCTCGGCTAGCTGAAAGCGGTGAGGGGTGTGCTGATTCAATTATCAAAATATTGGCAGGTAGTTTCTCTCCCACCTTTTTTGCATGATTGCCCCAAGCTAGAACTACAAAATCTTTCTGCTCAGCCAAAACTTTTAACGCTTGCAGGGTGAACTGCTCCCAACCGAGCAAGCTGTGTGCACCTGCTTCACCTGGTTTGGTAGTCAAAGCCGTGTTTAGTAATAACACTCCTTTTTCTGACCAGGAAGTTAAATCCGAGCCAAACGAGACAAAACCATCAGAATCCAACTCGGTAATTATATTTTTAAGGCTTCGTGGCAGTTTGGTCTGAGAACTAACTGCAAAAGCTAAGCCAACCGCATCCCCCGGGGTTGGATAGGGATCCTGACCTAGCAGGACAACCTTGATATTTGTTGGGTCCAATTCAAAGGCTCGCATAACTTGGCCCTTGGCAGGCAGGATGTCGCCTGAGGCAAGTACCCTGTTTTGGATAGCCTCAAGCATGGGCTTGCTGGCCTGAAGCCAGTTTTGCCAAGTGGGATGCATTTGCTCGAAGAACATAAGTAAATGCTAGGGATATAAATGGCTGTTTTAGGTGCCAAAATAGTACTAACTCTCGAGAAAGAAAAACATGGATTACCAAGACCTAATCAATGAGGCGAAAGCCCAGCAGAATGACCTAGTTAAGGTCCGTCGCGAATTACACCAAATTCCTGAATTTGGTCTTGATCTACCTAAAACCCTCGCTGTTGTTCTTAGAGAAGTTGGCGATCTAGGTGAAGTTACCTTGGGTAAAGACATGACTGCCGCTTCTATCTTGATTAGAGGAGCAAAGCCTGGTCCAACCGTTTTACTTCGTGCCGACATGGATGCTCTTGCAGTTAATGAAGACACTGGTTTAGATTTCGCCTCAACCAACGGATACATGCACGCTTGCGGTCACGATCTTCACATCGCCATGGGTATCGGTGCTGCCAGATTGGTGGCTAAAAACAAGGACCAACTAAACGGTAACGTGATCATGTTCTTCCAGCCAGGTGAAGAAGGTCACGATGGTGCTGGAGTTATGCTCAGCCAGAACATGCACATGGTTTCTGGTGAAAAACCAGTGGCTGCATATGGTTTGCACGTTTTCTCTCAAGGCGAGTCAGGTGTTTTTGCTTCAAAGAAAGACACCATGATGGCTTCAGCCGGAGATATGTTTGTCACCATCAAGGGTCGCGGCGGTCACGGTTCTATGCCATGGAACGCTAAAGACCCAATCACCGGAATGATCGAGATTCTCAGTTCATTGCAGTCATACATTGCTAAGAACTTTGATGCTCTAGACCCAATCGTGGTGAACGTCGGTTGGATTAAAGCCGGTAACGATCAGACCACCAACATTGTTCCAGAGGAAGTTAGTTTCGGTGCAACGGTTAGATCTTTCTCCAAGAAAGGCTTTGACGATACCAGAAGCTTGGTTCCAAACTTCATCAAGAAGATGGCCGAAGCTATGGGCCTAAGCGCTGAAGTTGAATTCAGCCCATCAACAAAGGTTCTAATCAATGACCACGCGGCTATTGACCGAGTCGAAAGGGTCACCAGAGACATGTTTGGTCAAGAGCGCTACCAGACCATGCCTCAGCCAATCCCTGGTGGTGAGGACTTCGCTTCTATAGTTGAAGAAATCCCTGGTGCCTTCGTATTCCTAGGTGCTTCATACCCAAACACCCCACCACAGGACCGCGAAGCCAACCACAGCAACAAAGCTAAATATGATGACGCTGTTTTAGCCGATGGTGCTGCATTGCTGGCTGCTCTAGCCTTTGACGTTTTAGGTTAATAAGTTACGTTTCGTTTCATTTGATTTTAGACGGTTTGCTCTATTCGACATAGCCTAGGAATATCCAAATTCCTAGCCATCGAAAAGAGAAACCAATGTCAACTGATTCAACTAACTGGGGTTTTGAAACCGCTCAGATCCATGCGGGTGCAACACCTGATCCAACTACAAATGCTGTTGTCACACCTATCTATAACACCACCGCTTATGTGTTCAACTCATCTGAGCACGCTAAACGGCTCTTCGGTCTAGCTGAATTTGGAAACATCTATACCAGAATCATGAACCCAACCCAGGATGTTGCTGAAAAGCGCATTGCTGCTTTGGAAGGCGGAACCGCCGCTCTACTACTTTCTTCCGGCCAAGCCGCCGAAACTTTTGCCATCCTAAACATCGCCCAGGCTGGCGATCACATTGTGGCTTCCTCAACTTTGTATGGTGGAACATACAACCTGTTCAAATACACGCTGCCAAAATTAGGCATCACCACAACCTTCGTTGAAGACCAAGATGATCTTGCCGCCTGGAATCAAGCTGTTCAACCAAATACCAAGCTGTTTTTCGCCGAGACCATTGGTAACCCTAAGGTCAGTATCCTAAACATCGAAGGTGTTGCTGATGTTGCCCATAGCAACGGTGTTCCACTGATTGTTGATAACACAGTGGCAACACCTTATCTAATCAAGCCACTGGATTTCGGGGCAGACATCGTTGTTCACTCAGCAACCAAGTTCCTAGGTGGTCATGGAACAGTTGTTGCCGGTGCAATTGTTGATGGTGGAAAATTTGCTTGGTCTAAGAGCGACAAGTTCCCAGGACTTACCGAACCAGACCCTTCATACCACGGCGTTAATTACGCAGCTGCTTTAGGCGATGGCATCGCATACATTATCAAAGCCAGAGTTCAACTACTCAGAGACCTTGGTGCATCAATAGCTCCAACCAGTGCCTGGCAATTGCTGCAAGGAATCGAAACCCTCAGTCTGCGTATTGAACGTCATGTTGAAAACGCCAAGCAGGTGGCGAATTGGCTAGTGAAACAAGATCAGGTTGAAAGTGTTAACTATGCTGGTCTATCGACCTCGCCTTGGTTTGAAGCTGGTAAGAAATATGCTCCGAGAGGAGTCGGAGCGGTTTTATCTTTTGAACTCAAAGGTGGCATTGAAAAAGGTTCAAAGTTTGTTGAATCATTGAAGTTGTTCAGCCATGTTGCCAACATCGGTGATGTTCGATCTCTTGTAATTCACCCTGCCTCAACTACTCATTCTCAGCTAAGTCCTGCAGAACAACTATCAGCTGGAGTAACACCTGGTCTGGTTCGTTTATCAGTCGGGTTAGAGTCAATTGAGGACATCATCTCTGATCTGGAGTCAGGTTTGCAAGCCGTCAAGTAATCGAGGAGTGAATAGCTATGGATTATCAAAGCTCTGCAGATAACCTTCCAACCGAGTTCATTACCGAGGATTTACTAAAGCAACTGGTTGGCAAACCTAAGGCGACTGGCGCTTGGCGCGATGGTGACCCTAGGGGTGATAGAGAGTTTGCGCTTCTAGGAACAGTCGAACTTGAATCGGGCAAACAGGTTGAGAATGTGAAGTTAGCCTATGAAAGCTGGGGAACTCTAAACGCTGAAGGCTCTAATGCGGTGCTCGTGCTGCATGCTCTAACTGGTGACTCTCATGCTTCTGGCACTGCTGGTTGGTGGAATGGATTCATTGGACCAAATCTAGCTATCGATACCAATAAGTTTTTTGTGGTGGCTCCTAATATTTTTGGTGGCTGTCAAGGTTCGACTGGACCAGCATCCCTAGATAAAAAAGGCAAAGAACTAGGCAGTCGTTTTCCTTACCTAACCATAAGAGATCAGGTTAAGACGCAGGTTTTATTCTCCGATCAACTCAACATCGATAAGTGGTATGCCATCATCGGCGGGTCGATGGGCGGCATGCATGTTCTGGAGTGGGCTATCGGCTATCCAAAACGTGTTGATCGGATAGCTGTTATCGCAGCCACTGCTAAAACCTCGGCCGATGAAATTGCTTCAAACTCTTTACAAATAGAAGCCATAAAAGCTGACCCTAATTATGCCAAAGGTGATTATTACGATGCCAAAGCAGGGTTTGGTCCCCATGTTGGTTTAGGTTTGGCCCGCAGAATGGCATTGCTGAACTACCGCAGTGCAAATGAACTCAACGAACGCTTTGATCGATCTTGGCAGTCTGATATCAGTCCACTGGGTGATGGTGGACGTTTCGCAGTTTCTTCATACCTAGATTTTCATGGCAACCGATTCACTAGGAGATTCGATGCGAACTCTTACATAACTCTGGTTGAAGCGATGAACTCTCACGATGTTGGTCGTGGTAGAAAATCAACCGCAGCAGCACTGAAACTGATTAAAGCTAAAACGCTTGTTTTAGGAATTTCTAATGACCGACTTTTCCCTATCGAGAATCAAAGATTTATTGCAGATAACCTAAGCACTAATTTGGTTGGTGGCAAATTACAGGTCATTGAAAGTGAATATGGCCATGACGGTTTCCTAATTGAAACCGGTAAGGTAGCGCCGCTGCTAGCTAAGCTGCTGCGCGCTTAGAGTTACCAAGTCTTATAAGTTCTCGATTTGAATAAACCAAAATCGCAATCACTCCGAGGTTTCTCAAAACCAATAACCCAACTCCAAGAGCTTTACCATCTAGCAAATCACCATAGAAGATTGGGAAAATCAACCAGGATAAAGCTGACGTTGCCAGAGTCATAACTGTTACAAACTTCCAGTGCTTGGTTCCAGCCAAGATACCAAACAAGGCTGCGCCAACCACCCACAGTTCATACTGCGGTGAACCAACCTTGTTGAATACCAATAGATCAAGTGTGCTGGTTAGGAACATCCAAGCAAACAGAGTGTTTTTATCAGTTCCCTGCTTCTTGGCTCTGAAGCCTAACCACAGGGTTATAGCTAAAGCACCGAACTGAACCAGAGTCATAATATTGGCTATCTCGCTGACTCCAAAGCCTGAGACCTGGAAACTTAAAATCTTGCTATCGTAAATAATCTTTGGACCAGGAATGCTAAAGAGAATTTGGATTAGCCAAATAATAGCAACGCTAGATTCAACCTGAATGCCACGACCAGACTGCAGGCCAATAAAACTAAACATGTTTTGATTGCCACCGAGCAAAATCCCGATGAGCAAAATAAATGCGGTTCCGATCAAAAGATTAATTACAAACTTCAGCTTTTTATCGGTAACTACAAAACCGGTTGCCAGAGCCGCTAACGGTGAAACTTTGATCCAGGTAGCTAAGTTAAATAACTGCATAGAAACAGTTTCTCGCTCATTTAAATAGCTAACTGTGGCAAAAACTGTTAGTGCAAGAGAAAATACTTCAAGCCGGCCAAGAGCAACTGGTCCAATTAGAAAAATACAACCAATAAAAAACCAAGCAGCCTTAAATCTTTCGGTCTTCCTGCCCCAACCCAAAAGATAGGCAATTAGCAACATGTTTAGATTCACCGTGACTAAGAACCAGCCAGTCATGTAATCAGAGGGTTGAGCCCAGTGGGCTAACCAGAGTGGAACTTCAGCAATAAAGGGATAAACCCAAGGCTGAGTTAAACCCAGAAGTTGGTGGTTTTGACCCATGGTGGTAACCCAGGCGTCATAGGTGTATCGAACATCACCGAAAGGATCTCCCGAGGCGGTCCCCAACCAAATCAAAGTTAGTTGGGCGATGAGTGCACCGAAGAGAATAAACCAGAAGTTTCTAGGCAACGCCTTGACTCTATTTAATAGCAACCTGAACTCCTTATTTTTCCCCTTGTTGAAGTCTAGGAGGTAAGGCGAGGTTAGGCTTGATGCATGGCTAAGCTCTTTGAACCTATTTCCATTAGAGGTGTTACCTCAAAAAACCGCATCTGGATAGCTCCGATGTGTATGTATTCATGTGAAAACAAAGACGGAGTTGTCAATAATTGGCACCTAGTCCACTTAGGCTCAAGAGCTTCTGGAGGCGCAGGTTTAGTCATGGCTGAAGCCACCTCAATTAGAGCCGACGGCAGAATCAGTCCCTGGGATTCAGGAATCTGGAATGAAGAACAAATCAATGCTTGGAAGCCAGTAACCGCATTCATCAAATCTCAAGGTGCATTGGCCGCTATTCAGTTAGCCCATGCTGGAAGAAAAGCCAGTATCTATCGTTCTTGGTCTGGCCAAGGTGCTGTTCCAGAAGCCGACGGTGGTTGGCAGCCAGTTTCTTCAACTAGCGAAGCATTTCCTGAATACAACACCCCGCGAGAGCTCAGCCATGAAGAAGTTAAAGAACTGATTGGTCAGTGGATTCAGGCAGCAATAAATTCGGTCAAAGCAGGCTTTGATGTTATAGAAATTCATGGTGCGCACGGTTACCTAGTTCACCAATTCTTATCTCCTTTGACTAATCAAAGATCTGATGAGTTTGGTGGCTCTGCCGAAAACCGGGCACGATTCTTAATTGAAATTGTTAAAGGTATTCGCCAGGCAATCGGTAACCAGATTCCGCTACTGGTTCGCTTTTCAGCAACCGACTACCATCCAGATGGTTTCACAGTTGAAGCTTGTATCGAGGTGGCTCGTTGGTGTCATGAAGCTGGTGCCGACCTTTTTGATATTTCTTCCGGAGGACTAATTACTGGAGTCAAGATTCCTTCAGGACCTGGTTACCAAGTTCCGCTATCTAAAGAAGTTGCAAACAAAGTCGATGCACCGGTTTCAGCGGTTGGCCAAATACTTGATGCTAAACAAGCCGAAGAGATTTTGCAGACCACAGAAATAGACATCATCATGATTGCAAGGTTGTCACTTAGAGATCCTTACTGGCCACTTAGAGCAGCTAACGAACTCGGTGTTGAACTTGATTACTGGCCACTCCAATACACCAGAGGCCAATACCCTAGCTAGTCTCTTCGAGTTGCGTCTTGAACTTCACCGACTAGTTCTTCCAAGATATCTTCAAGGAATAGCAAACCAACCAACTTACCTGTCTCGTCGTAGCTAGCCATCAAATGCTGGTGGTCTCTTTGCATCTGAGCAAGAGCATCCTCTAACTCGACTCCGCCCCCAATAGATTTAACGGTTCTAATTAGTTTTCGTTGAACTGGAAGATCAGCCTCAACAACATCGGCATCAATAACATCTTTGAGATGAAGGTATCCTTCAATCTCTAGGTTTTTATCAAAGACCACATAGCGACTGAAACCATGTTTGGCAACTAATTGCTCAATGTCTCTTGGAGTAACATCGAGGTTCACCGTAATCAATTTGCTAACCGGTAGCAGAATGTCTTTTACCTGCTTATCAGTAAATTCAAAGGTGTTATTAATAGCACCGGTCTCATCGCTGAGCACACCCTCCCGAGTTGAATGTTGAACAATGTCTTCTACTTGCTCGATTGTGTATGCAGAGTTGGCTTCATTTTTAGGTTTGATTCTAAATAACCGCAACGAAGCATTGGCAATGGCATTCAGGGAAACCACCAGAGGCTTGACCACAATAGCCAAACCAAACACGATTGGAGCTAGCACCAGGGCTGCTCTATCTGGGATAGAGAATGAGATGTTCTTAGGAACCATTTCACCGATCAAAACGTGCAAGAAAGAGACAATCACCAGTGTGATGGCAAAAGAAATACCGGTGGTCAGCTCTACTGATAACCCAAAAGAATCCAGTGGTGAATGCAGCAAATCATGAATGGCTGGTTCAGCAACTAAAAGAATCAACAAACCGCTGATGGTAACCCCTAGTTGGCAAGTAGCAAGAATCAAGCTCACTTGCTCCATAGCTTTAATGGTTAGCTTCGCAGGTCTTGAACCAGCTTCAGCCCGCGGTTCTATCTGTGCTCTTCTTGCTGAGATTACTGCAAACTCGGCAGCGACAAAGAAGCCATTTAGTAAAAGCAAACCAACAAAAGCCAATAAACCTGACCAAGCACTACTCATCTTGATCACCAACAATCACATCTGGAACAAACTTGATTCGATCCACTCGGCGACCATCCATGCGCTCAACCAAAAGCATTCCGCCATCAATCTGAACTTGATCCCCGACCTGTGCAACACGACCCAACTGAGACATCAAGTAACCACCAACGGTTTCGTAAGAACCATCTTCAGGGACCTTCACACCTAACTTCTCTAAAGCTTCGTCAGGTCTAAACATGCCGGGGAAGGAAATGCTTTTATCTTTACCGGAACGAATATCCACCTTGGCTTTATCGTGCTCATCACCTAGCTCACCAACAAGTTCTTCAACTAAATCTTCGAGCGTTACGATTCCAGCTGTTCCACCATATTCATCCACCACAATTGCTAACTGCAATCCATGTGATCTGAGCACGCCCATAAGTTTTTCTAGAGAAATAGTTTCTGGAACTCTAAACGGTTCAACCATTAAAGCGGTAACCGGAACGCTATCGCGTTTCTGCCTCGGCACTGAAGCCGCGGCTTTGACGTGAACCACTCCGGCAACATCATCACTGGAACCATCAAAGACCGGGAAACGTGAGAAACCTGACTGATGGGATAATTCAATAATGTCTTGAACAGTTGCCGAGGCATCGATCGATGAAATCTTAGTTCGAGGTGTCATCACATCGGCTGCAACTAGTTGAGACAATGCTAGGGTCTTGGTAATCAAATCTGCAGTTCTTTGTTCCAGAGCACCAAGCGAAGCTGAACGCTTAACTAAAGATGAAAGTTCATCGGCTGTCCTTGAAGAACTTAACTCCTCTTTAGGTTCAATCCCCAGAGAACGAACAATGGCATTACCCGAACGGTTAAGTAACCAAATTAACCAACTGAAGATAAAGGTGAAAACTACCTGGAAACCAACCACCACTTTGTTCACTTGTAATGGCAGAGTCAAAGCAAGCTTCTTAGGGACAAGCTCACCGATCAGGGTTGAAAATATGGTGGCAATCACCAGAGAAATAACCAAGGAGGTTTCATGCAGGCCATTATTTGAAAGCCCTAGGAAACCAAGGTTAGGTTCTAGAAGTGTGGCCAGCGCCGGTTCAGCTAAGAAACCGGTAAGCATGGTGGTTAGGGTGATGCCCAACTGTGCACCGGAAAGATGGGTGCTGGTTCGTTTCAGGGCTCTAATTGAGGCGGTCAGACCCTTTTCACCCCTATCTTGACGACCTTCGAGCTCAGTCCGCTCAAGGTTGATCATGGAGAATTCACTGGCAACAAAGATGCCGGTTCCGAGGGTGAGAAGAACCCCGAGGGTAAGCAGGAACCAGGGGTCCATTTAGATTATGGCCTTAGGGTCGGGATGGTCTGAATCCATAGCATTTTTTAGCATACCTGAAGGGTTCGCGCTCCCCTTTAGTTCCTGTGGATAAAAACCTGCCGGCTAATAGCGGGTAGGCTTGTATGGCACTATTCAAGCGGAATAACGAGGTGACGAGTTGTCCAACGACAACCAAGATTTTGGTCAAAATCAGTGGCTGGTTGAGGAAATGTACAGCCAATGGCTTGCAAATCCAGATTCAGTAGACAAAGAATGGCTTCCACTACTGGAACGTTTTCACCAAGATAAGTCAGGTCAAGCTCCAGTAGCTCCGGCAAGTGCTGTTGCACCTGCTGTTTCAGAACCAACCGGCACCGGATCTATTCAACTTGTTGCTAAGACCACCAGGGTTGAGCCTCAGCCAACTCCGATTCCTGCTCAAGCACCAGCGGTTTCAACCGCTCAAGTTGACGAGCATGCTGAAGATCAAGTGACAATTCTTAAGGGAATGTCTAAGACTCTGGCTGCCAACATGGATGCTTCGCTCTCGATTCCAACGGCAACGAGCGTTCGAGCCATCCCTGCAAAACTTTTGATCGATAACCGCATCGTTCTAAATTCTCATTTGAATAGAACCCGTGGTGGCAAAGTATCTTTCACACACATCATTGGCTACGCAATTATCCGTGCCCTAAAAGAATTCCCAAGCCAAAATGTTTACTACGAAGAAGTTGATGGTAAACCTGCAGCGATAAGCCCAGCAAATATCAACTTTGGCCTTGCCATTGATATTCCTAAACCGGATGGTTCAAGAGCGCTTTTAGTTCCAAACATCAAAAAAGCACAGAAACTAAATTTTGCTGAATATCTTTTGGCTTACGAAGATCTAGTCAAAAGAGCTAGAGACAACAAACTAACTGCCGAAGATTTTGCTGGCACCACAGCATCGCTAACTAACCCAGGTGGTATCGGAACTGTTCACTCAGTGCCAAGACTTACCAAGGGCCAAGGTTGCATCGTCGGTGCCGGTGCTTTAGATTACCCAGCTGAATTCCAAGGCATGAGCGAAGAGCACCTAGCCAAGCTGGGTATTAGCAAAGTCATTACTTTAACCTCAACTTATGATCACAGAGTTATCCAGGGGGCAGGTTCAGGCGAGTTCCTAAGAATCATCAACGAACTACTTCTTGGTGAGCGAAACTTCTACGATGAGATTTTTGCTGATCTCCGTATTCCATACCAACCAATTCGCTGGTCAACCGATATTGAACTAAGCGATAGCGAATCAAGAAGCAAAGAAACCAGAGTTCAGGAACTGATCAACGTTTACCGAGTTCGCGGTCACCTAATGGCAGACATCGACCCACTGGAATACAAACAAAGATCACATCCTGACCTAGATGTTCTAAACCACGGCTTAAGCCTCTGGGATCTAGACAGATCCTTCAAAACCGGTGGTTTTGGTGGCAAGTCGAAGATGTTGGTTCGTGATGTTCTAAAGATTCTTCGTGACAGTTACTGTCGCACCGTTGGTGTTGAATATATGCACATTCACTCTCCTGAAGAGAGAAAGTGGATGCAAGAAAAACTTGAGCGTCCTTATGAGAAGCCAACCCGAGAACAGCAACTGAGAATCCTTGAGAAGTTAAACGAAGCTGAAGCTTTCGAGACCTTCTTGCAGACCAAGTTCGTGGGTCAAAAGCGTTTCAGCCTTGAAGGTGGAGAGTCAACAATTCCTGCTTTGGATGCAATCCTTCAGGCTGCAGCTGATGCCAACCTCGATGAGGTTGCAATTGGCATGGCCCACCGCGGTCGCCTAAATGTTCTAACCAATATTGCCGGTAAGACCTATGGTCAAGTTTTCAAAGAGTTCGAAGGCAACACTGATACCAAGAGCGTTCAGGGTTCCGGAGATGTTAAGTATCACCTGGGTACCTCGGGTGTTTATACCAGTGCCAAAGGTAACACCACCAAGGTTTACTTAGCCGCTAACCCATCACACCTTGAAGCTGTGAATCCAGTACTGGAAGGTATCGTGCGAGCTAAACTTGATCGCTTAGATAAATCTCCAGATGAGAATCCAGTATTGGCGCTGCTTATTCACGGTGACGCTGCTTTTGCTGGCCAAGGTGTTGTTCCAGAAACACTAAACATGATGAGTCTTAGAGGTTATAGAACAGGTGGAACAGTTCACATTGTTATTAACAACCAGGTTGGTTTCACCACTCCACCAAGCATGTCTCGTTCCACTGTTTACGCAACCGACATAGCTAAGAGCATTCAAGTCCCTATCTTCCACGTGAACGGTGACGACCCTGAAGCTGTTGTTCGGGTTTCCCAGTTGGCTTTTGAATATCGACAGACATTCAAAAAAGATGCAGTGATTGACTTAATCTGTTACCGCCGCCGCGGTCACAATGAAGGTGACGATCCTTCGATGACCCAACCGTTGATGTATAACTTGATTGAAGCCAAGCGTTCGGTAAGAACCCTTTACCTGGAATCCCTGGTCGGTCGAGGAGATATCACTCGCGAAGAGTTTGAACAGTCCAACACTGATTTCACTACCAAACTTGAGAACGCTTTCACCGAAGTCCACGAAGCCAATGCAAAACCTGCCGAATTACAACAACGACCGGTTGGCATTGGAACAACAGCTAGCGACAACCCTGAGATTCAGCATGTTAGTGCTGTCTCTAAAGAAGTTGTTGAACTGATCGGTGACGCTCACTCGAACTTGCCACCTAACTTCAATGTTCACCCTAAGTTGCAGCAACTACTAGATAAGCGTGTTGAGATGAGCCGTGAAGGTGGAATCGACTGGGGCTTCGGTGAGCTCATGGCTCTTGGTTCATTGCTGGTTGAAGGTGTGAATGTGAGAATGGCTGGCCAGGACTCTCGTCGTGGCACCTTCGTGCAAAGACATGCTGTCTTCCACGACAGAATGAACGGTCAAGAGTGGATGCCACTTAGAAACCTTTCAGCTAACCAAGCTAAGTTCTATATCTATGACTCACTATTGAGTGAGTATGCAGCTATGGGCTTTGAGTATGGGTACTCGGTTGAAAGAAAAGATGCCCTAGTTCTATGGGAAGCACAGTTCGGTGATTTTGCCAACGGTGCTCAAACCATCCTGGATGAATTTATTTCTTCGGCCGAACAAAAGTGGGGTCAACACTCTTCACTGGTTCTCCTGCTCCCTCACGGTTACGAAGGTCAAGGACCAGACCACTCTTCTGCTCGTATCGAAAGATATCTACAGCTCTGTGCTGAAAACAACATGACTGTTGCTCAACCGTCAACACCGGCTAACCACTTCCACCTGATTCGCAAGCAGGCATATTCAAGACCTAGAAGACCGCTGATTATCTTCACCCCTAAATCAATGTTGAGATTAAAGGCGGCTTCTTCTAGCGTCAATGATTTCACCAACGGTTCTTTCAAGGAAGTTATCGATGATGAGCGTGGGCTAAACAAGGCAAACGTCAAAAAAGTCTTGTTCTGTTCAGGTAAGGTCTATTGGGATCTGTTGGCTGAAGCGCAAAAACGTAACGATCAAACCACCGCGATTGTTCGAGTTGAACAGTTATATCCAACTCCAGTTGATGAAATTAAATCGACCTATGCTCAGTATCCAAATGCCGAATTGGTTTGGGTTCAGGATGAACCAGCTAACCAAGGCCCTTGGACATACATTGGCCTCTTCCTGCCTAAATACATGAACGGTCAGGTTGCCAAGTTGGTTTCACGTCCAGCTAGCGCATCCCCCGCAACTGGTTCAGCTAAGCGTCACGCCGCTGAGCAAGCAGATCTAGTTGAGCGAGCTTTTAGTTAAACATGAACGAAACCAGGAAGAACATCAGGATCGTTATCATCGGTGACGACCTGATTAGTTCTGGCGGAGACCCTAAGGGACTTGGTTGGGTCGGTCGCATTGTTGCTAAAACCCAGAGCGAATTCCCTAGAGTTGATTTCTATTCATTGCCAACACCTGAGGTTAATTCAGCTCAATTAGCTGACCAGTGGCTTGATGAAGCTTCGAAGCGTTTCTCAGCTGATACCGATAACCGTTTAGTTATAGCCCTTAACGCAAATGACATAAACGCCGGCATCTCGATGTCTCGATCAAGACTGAACTTAGCCAACATCCTTGACACAGCAACCAGTAAAGGTGTTCAACCTTTTATTGTTAGCCCGATACCTAGCCGTAATCCTCAGTTGAACTATGAGATCGAACATCTTTCGTCAGGCTTTGAAGATGTTGCGGCTAGAAGATCACTTCCATTTGTTGATGCTTTCAGACCTCTAGTTGACCACAAAGGTTTCAACGACGAATTACGCAACTCGACTTTTGGAATGCCAGGCCAACAGGGCCACGGGCTTATTGCTTGGTTGGTGTTAAACCAGAACTGGTACGGCTGGTTAGACCTGCCAGAACAAGAGTTCTAAGCCTCTTCTTCGCTGTCAAGTTGAGCAAAGGCTTTACTTACTAATTCATCGGTAGTGATTTTGTTTAAACTTGATGAACTAATGAATGAGCTAATCTGAAGTTCAACTGCATACTCACCTGCACAGTTAATGCAGGACTTTAGATGCAGGTTAATCTCAACCTTAGATTCATCGTCTAGCTCCTGAGCAAGATAGTCATAGACCTTCTCTTTTGCTTGCTTGCAGTTTGCTTCGCTCATTTTTACTTTTCCTTCTTCTTACCGGTAATGCCAAATTCAGATGCCATCTCTTTTAGTAGCGGGGTCAGTTCTTCACGACCACGAGAGACTCGGCTTGAAACTGTGTTTTGAGGAATATCCAACTTGGCTGAGATCTCGGCATATGTTAAACCTTCGATCATGTTTAGACGAATGACTTCAGCATATGTTGGAGTGATACTGGCAATCGCATCATCGATCAACTTGATGTTGAAATTAGAAATTAGATCATCTAAAACTGAAGCGCCGCCGACCTCTGGCTTTTCCATGTTGTCCATGAAATCCAGGTCTTCACCGTCCTGAGTTTTGACATTAGTGTCTTGCTCATTCATGGACTTTTTACGAAGCTTGTTGCCCATGGTGATCGCCAGGTTAACAGCGATTTTTCCCAACCAAGGCTTTAGTGAGATACCTAGATCGGTGTAGTTGTGTTGTAAACGAACTGCCTTGGCAACGGTGTCGACAAACAGGTCGTCAGGGTTTATCTTTACGCCTTTAGATATTCCAACCGAGTAGGCAATGTAGCTGCACTTCCAGCGGAGCCATGGATATTCACCTGAGAGCATTAGCTCCATCGGGGTTGTTGGTGTTGGTTGATTACTCATTGATTGAGAGTCTACGCTTCCTGTTTGAGGGTTTGCAGCGCGATATTGATGGCGTGTAGTCTTTGGAGCTTGAGTTGTGAGTGTGTAAGTAATAAGTACCAACCCCTTTCAAAGGTTTAGTTCGAAGGTAACTGTGGAATCTGCGTCGCTACAATATAACTAATGATTGAGAAAAATAATTCCCAACCGGCTGAAAAAAGTTGGTTAGCGCCAACAATTAGCCATGCCGTATCGGGAACAGTCTCACTGCCAGGATCTAAATCCCTAACTAACCGAGAATTAGTCCTTTCAGCACTAGCTGATAGTCCTTCGATGCTTGTTGCCCCTCTGGAATCCAGAGATTCTTCCCTCATGATTGGGTCCCTAGTTAGCCTAGGAACCCAAATCACTAGAAAGGAAGGCAACATCACTATCCTCCCAGCAACCACTGACATGGAGTTAAACGTCCAGATTGACTGTGGTTTAGCCGGAACCGTAATGCGCTTTGTGCCACCGATGGCAGCTCTATTCAAGGGTTCGGTTACCTTCGACGGTGATAAAGAAGCACGATTGCGCCCAATGAGTACCACAATCGATTCACTCAGGAAATTAGGGGTAATTGTGGAGGATGAAGGGCGGGGAACTCTCCCCTTCGCGATTACTTCTAATGGGGTAATAGCTGGCGGGGAAATTGAGATCGATGCCAGTGCCTCCAGTCAGTTTGTTTCAGGGCTACTTTTAGCTGCACCCAGGTTTACTAAAGGTCTAAAGCTTCGCCATGTTGGGCAGAGTGTCCCGAGTCTGCCTCATATTGAGATGACTGTTTCGTGTTTGAAAGCTCGTGGGGTTGAGGTTTATCAACCTGAAGCTAACCTTTGGGTTGTTGAACCAGGACCAATTCACGGTAAAGAAGTGGTGATTGAACCAGATCTGTCTAATGCTGGGCCTTTCCTGGCCGCTTCCCTGGTTACCGGCGGACGAGTCAGAATTAAGAACTGGCCGATTGAAACCACTCAGGTTGGTAAACATTTTGTTGCCATTTTGCAGCAAATGGGTTCCACGGTTAGTTTTGATGGTCGAGACCTAGTGATAGTTGGCTCCGATCAAATTAAAGGAATAGATATTGATCTGAGCATTGGTGGTGAGTTAGCCCCGGTGATTATTGCTTTAGCCGTGTTAGCTGATAGCCCCTCAAGGATTACCGGAATTGCCCACTTACGTGGACACGAGACCAATCGCTTATTAGCCTTGACTACAGAGATAAACAAACTAGGCGGAAACGCCAAAGAGCTTGAGGATGGCATCGAAATCACTCCGACCGAAAAAATGCACGGTGGCATTTGGGATACCTATTCTGATCACCGGATGGCAACTGCTGCTGCCATCATTGGCTTAAGAGTGTCAGGTATAACTGTTTCAGATGTTTCGGTGGTTAGTAAAACTATGCCTGATTTTGTTTCAATGTGGTCTTCTCTAATTGGAGCCAACTAATTTGAGTTGGTTATACGAAGGCGATGAACCAGAGCACGATCTGGATGAAACGGATGTTCGAGTAAGACCAAACCCTAAAGGCAATAAGCCAAGAACTAAAACCAGACCAGCTCATGAGAATGCTCAGACCGGGATGATTACTCAGGTTGATCTAAATAGGTACCAGGTTGCCTTAGATGATGAGAGTGAAATAACTGCGACCTTAGGTAAAGAACTTCGAAAAGCCGGTGTGGTAGTTGGTGACCGGGTTGCTTTAGCTGGAGATATCACAGGATCAGACGGAGCACTTGCTCTGATTGTGAGAGTGGAACCGAGAACTTCACTACTTAGAAGAAGCGCTGATGACAGTGACCAAGTTGAACGAGTAATAGTAGCTAATGCAACCCAAATGCTAATTGTTGCTGCTGTTATCAACCCTGAGCCAAGAACACGACTGATAGACCGATACTTGGCTGCGGCATTTGATGCAGGTTTAGCTCCTGCGCTTTGTTTAACCAAAGTTGATTTGGCTTCTGCTGATACATTGACCGAACATTTCTCTGGTTTATCTATTCCGATTATTCTCACCCAGAAAGAAGAACCTGAACTTGAGCAACTGCTGGCCTTTCTAAACGGTCAGGTCACGGTTGTGGTTGGTGCTAGCGGGGTTGGTAAATCAACACTGGTCAACCAGCTAGTGCCAGGTGCATATAGATCAACTGGTGAAGTGAATGTGGTTACAGGTCGAGGAAGACACACTTCCAGTTCGGCCAGAGCACTGCAAATTACTAAAGGAACCTGGATTGTTGACACCCCTGGAGTTAGGTCTTTTGGCTTGGGTCACATTCAGCCAAATAACTTGCTAAAAAGCTTTGAAGACCTTTGGGAGATTGTTAAGACCTGTCCTCGGGACTGTTCACACTTAGCTGACTCACCTGACTGCAGTCTTGATGAAGCCGCAGCAACTAGCACCCACGTTGCTAATCGAGTTGATTCGCTTAGAAGACTCTTAGCTTCACCACAATCTAACGATTAAAAGCAATTTCTTGTTTACTAAGTTCTCTTCTTCTTCGACCAGATAGCCATTTATCGGTCAAGGTGTCTTTGATCAACCATTCATACATATAAGCGGTTATTCCTAAAGCCAGAAGAGAAGTTAGAGCAAAAGACACCCACAGGTTCAATCCCAAAAGACTACATAAATAACCAAACAGCAGAACAAAGATGGGATGCCACAGATAAACCCAATAACTGGCGTCAGTTAGGAAACCAAAGACCTTAGTTCGATTTGGAACGAATCTGATAAAAATCCCAACTACCCCGGCCGTTATAAACCACATGCCTGCTGTGTATAGGAAAGAGTGAAATTCGAACTGAATACCCATTACAGATAGCCAACCAACAGCAATACCTAACAGCGAACCAATCGTTAGGTTTATGACACTAAATCGTTTTAGATTGTTAAATACCTTGTCAATCTCATAGAAGCTAATCCAACCAACCAGATAAAAAAGTGTGAAAACTGAAAGTAATGCTGGATCGGGTAATAAAGCAAAGGTCATTTTCAATGCGCCGTCATTACCTAGAAAACCAGGGATAAGCAGAGTTAACAAGCTAAGCGCTAGAAGCATAGCTGGGTTAAAGGAAACTCTCTTAGCAATAGCCAATAAAACTTTTTGATGTTCTGCGGGCCATGCTTTGCTAAAAAACCAATGCACAAATAACACTAGATGGGTAATTAGCGCTAAGTAGAAAAGAAACCAAAGATGAAGCCAACCGTTATCTAGGTAACTGGTACTGCCAACTGCGCTGCAGGCAACGCAGCCGTTTGGAAGTAATACCAGAGCAATAATTGCGCCGGCAACAATCAAGACTGAAACTATTCTTTTGAAACGTGAAATAAGGAAACCAACGTAACTAGATTTGGCTAACAGTGCTGAAGCAAAAATACCGGCTAGAAAAAAGAAGGTCGGCATCCTAAAAATATGGATCACCTGATAAATCCCAGCGATAACTAAACCGTCACCATAGCTGTGATCGGGATAAAACAAAGGCAAAACAATTGCAGTGTGAACAAAAACACCGAGCACCATCATGCTGGCACGGGCGCTATCTAAGGCATCAAATCTTCGAACGTTCAAAAGATAACCCGCATCCCAATGGCAGCCTCAATAGCCAACTAATGCCCCTTCCATCTCCCCGATACAACTAGATTATAAGTAAGGAGGAACTTTTGGTCACAGAAACTCAATGGCTGAAAATACAAATACTTTCAGCTGCCAACGGGCTCTCCTTCTTAGGTAGTGCGCTAACTACTTTCGCAGTTGTTTTGCGAGACAAGAATGCCGCCGGTGCTGCCGGTGTTGCTGCGCTTTTTCTTTGCATGTTAATACCCTCAATTTTTCTTTCGCCTTGGGCAGGTTTATTGGCAGATCGTTTTAGCACAAAAAAACTCATGCCTCCACTTTTAGGGGTCATGAGTTTAGCTAGCCTGAGCCTTGCCTTCGGGTTTCCTATCTGGTGGTCATACACGGCATTACTCATCTCAGCCAGTGCTAACACGGCTGTTAATGCCTCGTTCAATGCACTACTACCAAGCCTGAGCGCTAAAGAAGATCTGACCAGAGCTAACGGCCTGCAAACCACCTTCTCGGCTATGGGTTCTCTAATCGCTCCTGCTGTTGGTGGAATCTTGGTTAGCACCACCGGATATTTCTGGCCGTTCATCATAGACAGCGTCTCGTTCTTGGGGCTAATAGCTGTGATTCTGTTGCTAAACGTCAATAGAACTGTTGGGGTTGCAACCGATGAAGGATTGAAGGTATTAGCCGGAGTTAAATTCATTTTCCAAGACAAACTGGTTCGGTCAATTGTGATCTTGGTGACGGTCTTGATTGTGTCCCTCGGGGTTATTCAGGTCGGTGAAGTGTTCTTGATTATTGATGAGTTGCAGGGAACCCCTCTGATCTATGGACTGGTTGGGGCAATCTTTGCCCTGGGTGCTGTCATCGGTGGAGTTTTTGCGACCTTTGCCAAAATCCCAGGCAAATTCCATCTGCTGATCGTCTCAGTTGCCATTTTGTATGTTGCCACCGCTGTGATCATTATTGGTAATGCCCATCACTGGTGGGTCGTAATGGTCTTTGGTTTCCTGGGTGGAATATCAATGTCGCTGCTTAATACTTTTGGAACAGGTTTAATTCAACTGCGAACACCTGATGGAGTTAGAGGCAGGGTTATGGCAACTGTCTCTGCATTAATCACTGTTGGAACTGTTACCAGCACTGCTTTGGCTGGCGGACTGATTCAAGGCTTTGGGGTTAGAAATGTTTTTGTTGGTTCAGGTATTTTAGGGCTGCTAATAATCATTTCCCTAGGTCCTTCGGTTCTAAAGAACCGTCCAAAAAGCTTCTAGTTTCCGTAATGGTGCTCTGCCCAACTCTGATGAAGTTTTTGTCCCCAAGAAACCAATACGTTTTGCAACTTTTTTATAGGTATTTGTTGAACCGGAACTTGGTCATTTATCGCCAGTGCCGCTGCGATACCGGTGGCTTGACCTAAACTCATGTAGTGCGGTTCCATCCGCATTGATCCATAGGCCAGCGGAGAAGTGGAGACCGCTATTGGAACCAAAAGATTACTTAATCCATTCTTAGGAACAGTAATCGAGAATGGCACCTCATAGACTCTTGAGTTCACAAAATTTGTGAAGTCGCGAAACAGTCGAGTGCCAAATTGAATACTTATAGACATCTTGTTATCCAGTGGATATTTAGCAAGTCCGATGGAGTCCGGCTGCGTTGACCCGGTTAGTTCATCTGATGCTAAGAGTGTGCTCTGACCAACAATTCTTCTGCCCTCACGAATGTATGGTTCGTAAGGGATGTTGTCATTGTCAACAAACTCATCGCTACAAACACCAAAACCTGCTGCGGCCATCTTTTCTGTCTTTATAGGACCATTTGGCCCTTGAAGGTATGCCATCAAAGATTCAATGTAGTGAGCTGCTTGAAGGTTATATCCGGCTTGAGTGCTCGGGTCAGTGAAGTAATCTTCTGGCATAGGAAAGTTTGTGAAAGAGTTCAAAGAATTCAAATCCCATTTATTACCGGCGACTTTGACGATACGCCAGAACCTAGTTATCTTTCGATCAGAGGTGTTCTCACAATCGGGACAGCCTTTCTTATAAAAAGCTTTCGCGATGACCTTCCAGGCTGGAATGTATTTCAGATCTTCGTCGTAAATCCTAAACGGCCTCTGCTTCTTGCCTGTTGTGATACAGAAACGGTAGGTGAATGATGGCATACCGCTGGTGAATTTAACACTTCCCGGTTCGAGGCTGGTTGGGTGTTGCATGAAAGGTAACGACCCGAGACTCTCTTTCTCAATCTGAGTCAGATTAGGCGGCAGAGTTAGTCTGACTCGAAATGCATAGTTCAGATCTTTGTCATCGCCGTAGGAGTAAAAATCTTCACGACCTAGATGGAAAGCTGTGTTGGTTAGTGGAAGGAGATCACCCATGTAGCTGGCATCAATGAATTCTTTAGCGCACCAATTATCTTGACTAGCTCCAATTAGGCAAGTAATTGAATTATTTGTTACGGTGGCTTCGATAATAGGAACATTGAGATAAAAATCGACTTTTTCATTTCTCAACATTTTGCGAAAAATGTATTCAGCGCGCTTAGGTGTCACCCGCAAAGTATCAGAGTTGTGATATGAAGCTTGAACTGCCTTAAAGAACTCTAAAGGCAGAGCAGTCAGGATATCCGTTTGAGTCAGGTCGGTAGCTCCAAGCCCATTAGAGATGGAACCACCAACAGTCCTACCCTGCGCGATAAGGACAACATTCAGGCCTTCACGCTTGGCTGCAATGGCAGCCATAACCCCAGCCGGGGAACCGCCATAAACAACTAGGTCATAGTTTTGAACTTTAGGTAGATCACTGCCAGAAGAAGCCTGAGCTGTTGTAATAAATGAAAGTAAAAAAATGACTAAAACGACATCAACGAAGCTCTTTTTGGTAAGCGAGAATTTACTTTTATCTTTCATACTCGCCCCTATACCCGCTAATTAACTCCTCCTATCCTATTAGGAGTTGGCTAGCCTGCTCGATATCTGGAGACATGAAACGGTCTGGTCCGTGGCCTGGAACAACAGTTCTTAACCTCTGCACCATGGCACCTGTTTTTGGAGCCGGTTTCAGTGGTGCTCTTAGTTCAATACTTCTGGCTGCTGCAATGAGTTCAATAGCTAGAACATTTCTAAGATTTTCAACCACTCTTCTTAGTTTTCTTCCAGCATGCCAACCCATAGAGACATGATCTTCTTGCATAGCCGAAGATGGAATAGAGTCAACGCTGGCAGGAACAGCTAACCGCTTTGAATCAGAAACTAAACCGGCTGCTGTGTATTGAGCAATCATCAGACCACTATCAACACCAGCATCACCAGCTAAAAATGGCGGTAGTGAATTGTTTCGGTTCTTATCCATCATGCGGTCGATTCTGCGCTCAGATATTGAAGACAGGTCTGTAGCCGCAATAGCTAGGAAATCAAGAACATAGCCAACCGGTGCACCGTGGAAGTTACCGTTAGAAGTTACCTCACCGTTTTCTAAAACAATCGGGTTATCAATAGTGGCGGCCAATTCTCTAGTAGCCACCAATTTGGCATAGCTAACCGTATCTCTAACCGCACCAGAAACCTGTGGAGCACATCTCAACGAATAGGCATCCTGAACCTGACCATCACCATGCAGATGTGAAGCGGTTATCTCAGAACCAACCAGAGCATCAAACATATTCTTGGCTGCTTTTGCCTGACCTGGATGAGGTCTTAGCGGTTCGTGTAATTCGGCCCGGAGAACCTGATCGGTTCCCAATAATCCCTCAATGGTCATTGCCGTAATCAAATCTGAATGGTCCAACAACTTTTCTAGATCCGTAATAGCCATAATCAACATTCCCAACATGCCATCGGTTCCATTGATTAAAGCCAAACCTTCTTTTTCAACCAGTTCAACCGGAGTAATACCAGCATCGGCCAAAAGCTTGGCTACCGGTGTTTCTATCCCGTCAGGTCCAAACGCTCTCCCCTCACCCATCAGCACCATTGCGCAGTGAGCAAGTGGCGCTAAATCACCAGAGCAGCCGAGCGATCCGAATTCATGAACTATCGGTGTAATGCCAGCATTCAAAATAGCTGCCATGGTTTCAGCAACCACCGGACGAGCGCCTGTTCTTCCAGAAGCTAAAGTCTTGAGTCTCAGGGTCATCAATGCCCTGGTGACTTCTTTTTCAACCACAGCGCCGATACCGGCAGCATGAGATCGAATAAGAGCTTTCTGTAATTGAACACGATCTTTGAGTTGAATCTTGGTTGAAGCCAAAGAACCAAAACCGGTTGAAATACCATAAACTGCTTCATCTGATGCAGCGATAGCCTCCACCCTGGCTCTGGTAACACTCATGGCATCGATGCTCTCTTGAGAGAGCTCAACTTTCGCATTGTTTCTAGCTATTGCAATGACCTCTTCAAAAGTAATGCCTTTAGGTTTTAGAAATACGCTGTTCACTTATTACTCCTATAAATAGATGTTCCTGCAATAACAGTTTCTGAAATCAAATCAACGCCCGGTCGATATGCAAGATGCAGATAGCTAGGTGCATCTAAAACAACAAAGTCAGCAACCTTACCAACACTTAGTGAACCAATATCGTCTCTTTGCAAAGCCTTGGCCCCACCCATGGTCGCCGACCAGATTGCCTGTTCAATGGTGAACTGCATATCCCTTACTGCAATCGCAATACAGAACGGCATTGAGGTTGTGTAGCTGGAACCCGGGTTGCAGTCGGTTGCAATAGCAACTTTGGCCCCCGCAGCAAAAAGTCTTCTGGCATCTGGATATGCGCTTCTGGTTGAAAACTCTGCACCAGGCAGTAATGTTGCAACAGTCTTGCTGTTAGCCAATAGGTCTATCTCTTTATCAGTCAAATGAGTTAGATGATCAGCACTAGCGCAATCAAGTTCAACAGCTAGTTCAACTGCTCTTGAAGAAGTGAATTGGTTCGCGTGAATGCGAGGAAGCAACCCTGCATCAATCCCGGAATTCAGGATTGCTTTAGCCTGATCGTAATCAAAAGCACCTTCATCGCAGAACACATCTATCCACTTGCTGTAAGGAGCACAAGCTTCTAACATTTCGCCAATAACCAAAGAAACATATTCATCAGGACGACTTTTGTATTCGTCAGGAATAACATGCGCTCCAAGGAAAGTAACGTCTTCGGTGTGCTGAACCGCTAGCTTCACTGAACGAAGCTCATCAGCAACGTTCAAGCCATAGCCGCTCTTAGTTTCAAAAGTAGTTATTCCCGACCGATACATCTCCAGGGCACGGGTAGCAATACCTTCATCAAGTTCTTCATCTGAAGCAGCTCTAGTTGCTTTAACCGTGTTCATAATGCCACCGGCACTATAACTCTCACCACTCATTCGAGCAGCGAACTCAACTGATCTGTCTCCTGCAAAAACCAGGTGCGCATGAGAATCAACAAAGCCAGGTAGAACTGTCTTCCCAGCTAAAGAAATCCTATGGTCAGCATCAGGTGCCTGACTCTTTTCTCCAAGCCAAGAAATATGCCCATCCTCTTCAACAAAGGCTGCACCCTCAAGTTCCCCTAGCAGACCTTTATCTAAAGTTTCATCGTTGGTAACCAGTAAGGAGATGTCGGTATAGAGAGTTGACGGCATTTAACTATTCGGTATCTAACATCGGAACGTGAACATGCTTTGCTCTAGCCACTTCAACAGCTTCTGGGTAACCGGCGTCAACGTGTCTGATGACTCCCATACCAGGGTCATTGGTCAGCACTCTTGCAAGTTTTTGAGCTGCTAGCTCTGTTCCATCAGCAACCGAGACTTGACCTGCGTGAATAGATCTACCAATACCAACACCACCACCGTGGTGAATGGAAACCCATGAAGCACCAGAAGCGATATTGACCATGGCATTTAGTAGTGGCCAGTCAGCAATGGCATCTGAGCCATCAATCATGGCTTCGGTTTCTCTATAAGGAGATGCAACCGAACCACAATCTAAATGATCTCTACCGATAACAATTGGAGCACTAACTTCACCTTTTTTGACTAGGTCGTTAAATACCGCTCCGGCTTTATCTCTTTCGCCGTAACCTAACCAGCAAATGCGTGCAGGTAATCCTTGGAACTGAACTCTGTCCTGAGCTAAGGTAATCCAACGCCGTAGGTGATCATTCTCTGGGAATAGTTCCAGAATGGCTTTATCTGTTCTATAAATGTCTTTCTTATCTCCAGAAAGAGCAACCCACCTAAATGGTCCTTTACCTTCACAGAACAGTGGGCGGATATATGCAGGAATAAAACCAGGGAACTTAAAGGCATCTTTAAAACCACCCTTACGGGCTTCATCTCTGATTGAGTTGCCGTAGTCGAAAACTTCAGCACCTTTCTTCATAAAACCAACCATGGCTTCAACATGCTTAGCCATCGACTCTTCAGCATGCTTGGTGTAATCCAACGGGTCTTTAGCAGCCAATGAAGCTGCGTCATTTAGATCAACACCCTCAGGAAGATAGGCAAGTGGATCGTGGGCTGAAGTTTGGTCGGTAACAATGTCTACCGGAACATCTCTTTTTAGTAGTTCAGGAAGAATTGTTGCCATGTTGCCAACTAAACCAATAGAAATGGCTTTAGAGGCATTCTTGTATTTCACAGCTTTTTCAATAGCGTCATCTAAGTTATCGGCAATCTCATCGAGATAGCGATCTTCTAGTCTTCTACGGAGTCTTGACTCATCAACATCAATGATTAAACAAGTTCCCTCGTTCATAGTCACAGCCAACGGTTGAGCCCCACCCATGCCACCGCAACCAGCAGTAACAGTTAGTGTTCCAGCTAGTGTTCCACCGAAACGCTTAACAGCGATAGCTGCAAAGGTTTCATAGGTTCCCTGCAAAATTCCTTGAGTTCCGATATATATCCATGAACCTGCGGTCATCTGCCCATACATGGTCAGACCCATTTGTTCTAATCTTCTAAACTCAGGCCAGTTAGCCCAGTCACCCACCAAGTTTGAATTAGCAATAAGAACTCTCGGTGCCCACTCGTGGGTTTGAAAAACACCAACCGGTTTACCGGACTGAACCAACAGGGTTTCATCACCTTTTAGTTGGTTCAAAGTTTTAACGATGGCATCAAATGATTGCCAGTTACGAGCTGCTTTACCGGTGCCACCATAAACCACAAGGTTTTCGGGATGTTCGGCAACAGCCGGATCGAGATTATTATGCAGCATACGAACTGCTGCTTCTTGGGCCCAGCCTTTAGCTGTGATGGTGGATCCGGTGGCCGCGTGAAGCGGGAAGTGACCTTCGTTGCTCATAGGTCAATATCACCCCATAACTGGCATTGGCGCAAACTGGAACGCTCTGCCAAACTGGGCATATGAACACCGTAGATGCCCTTTGGCCAAGAGCCAGTGCCTGGCTAGCCCAAGCAACAGGGGAACCCTGTGATATTGGTGTTTTTGGAGTTCCTGCACATCTAACCGCAATCACTCCAACCGGAGCAGATCAAACACCAGCTTTCATTAGATCCGCTCTTTCAAGGTATTCGTTGAACTCATCTGCAGGCGATATCGGAACACTAAAAGCCTTTGACTTTGGTGATGTCTCAGATCCAGATAGCCCTGAGGGTGAAAAAAGAACCCAAGCATTAACCAGTCAAGTGCTGGCTCAATCCAAGTTGGCCATTGCGTTAGGTGGCGATAATTCAATTACCTATGCCGTTGCCAAAGAAGTCCTGAAAGCAGGCGGCGGTTTGATCACCTTTGATGCTCACCACGACATTCGTGAAGGGGTTAGTAATGGATCCCCGATTAGGAGACTTATTGAAGAGGGTCTTGCTGGTAACCAGGTAGTTCAAATCGGTATTAATGATTTCTCTAATTCACCTGAATATTCCAAACAAGCTAAAGCTTTTGGTATTCATGTAATTACAAGAACTGAATTGGAAAATAGAACAGCAGAAGATGTTCTAGCTGAAGCTTTTAGTGTGATCGGAACAGGCCCTATCCACATTGACTTCGATGTTGATGTTTGTGATCGTGCCTTTGTTCCGGCTTGTCCTGCGAGTGCTCCGGGAGGAATCACAGCTTACCAACTTCGAGAGTTCACCAGACTGGCTACCAGTAACAGCCAAGTCAAATCAATAGACATCACAGAGATAGATGCGACCCAAGATTCAGAAGATCAGAGAACGATAAGACTCGGAGCACTTCTTATTCTCGAAGCAGCAGCCGGCTTGCTGCTGCGCTAAATTCCCGCAGCCTGACCATCAACACGAACATCGCTACCCCAGGCTTGAGTGCCATTAGGTAGTAGTTGTAATAGTTGAACTGCTGAACCGTGGCCATAAGGATGCAGGACCACAACATCGTGACCTAAGGCTCTTAGTTCTGCAATCACCTCTTCACCAAAACGAGATTCAATTTGCAGAGTTCCTTGACCGGTTTCTAGATCTGAAGAATCACCGATAAGGTGTTGCCACCTTGGTGCTTCAGCGGAAAGCTGAACGTCATAACCCAAATCAATTAATTGAACAATTAATTGGAAGTTCGATTGAACTTGAATATTAGCTCCAGGTGTTCCACCAACAAAGGCTAGTGAGCCATCAGTATTGGTGACGGTCCAGGCGTTGAGAGTGTGTGCCGGTCGTTTACCAGGCTCAATCAGGTTTGGATGGGTTTGATCTAAGTTGAAACCTGTTGCTCGATTGTTTAGTAAAACTCCAGTTCCCTTAGGCACAAATGCAGAGCCAAAACCATGGAACACACTTTGAATCCAAGACACTGCGTTACCTTCGCCATCAGCCACGATGAAGTATGTAGTGTCACTACCTTCTTGGGAATCCCCTTGAGGTCCATTCCAAGCTTTAGTCATATCTATTCGCTTACGTCTTAAAGCAATGTGTTCTTTAGACAAAATCCGATCAACATCAACCGGAGTGAATTCAGGGTCAGCCAGGATCTCGTTTCTGTCTAAGAAACCAATCTTCTTAGCTTCAACCATTAGGTGAATTCGCTGTGCTTCAGAGAGGTCTTTGAGGTTCTTATCTTCAACCAGTAGCAGCTCTTCCATCAAGATCATGCCCTGGGTTGGTGGTGGTTGACCATGAACCTTGTAGCCACGGTAATCAACAGTTAGAGGTTTTTCGACTCTGGTGTGATGCTTAGCTAAGTCTTCATGGTTGAACCAGCCATTGGTGCCACTAACAATCAAGTCCGCGATTGCACCCTTATAGAAGGCATCTCTACCTTCACTAGCAATCAGTTTCAGCGTTTTAGCTAAATCTTTTTGGATGACGATATCTCCAACAGATAGTGAGGTATCGATACCCATATCCTGAAAAAAGGTCGCATCCGGGAATTGCTTCAAAAAGAACTCGATACGCATAACGAAATCTCTGGAAGCTGGAAAGCCTTGCTCGGCATATCTAATAGCCGGAGCAAGGATCTCTGCCATAGATAATTTGCCGTAGCGAGAGTGAGCTGCGAACCAGGTTGAAACAGTGCCTGGCACTGTTGAAGATCTTGGACCATGATGATCTATCGAGTCGTTGAAAGCACTGGCCACTGCACTGTGACCTGCTTCACCACTGCCATTGAAAGCTAAGTTCTCTTTAGTTTTAGCGTGGTGGGTAATCAAGAAAGCATCGCCACCTAATTGTGAAGCACCTGGCTCAACAACAGAGATAACAGCACTCAAAGCAATACCGGCATCAATAAAAGATCCGCCTGCTCTGAGTATCTCTAAAGCTGCTGAAACAGCTAACGGCTGGCTAGCTGCAGCTCCTCCGTTACGGGAATAGACAATACCGCGATGAGTTTCCAATTATTTTCCTTACTTAAAGTTCACACCAAAAGCTTCATCTAAAGTCACAGACTTTAAACCACGAGCCTGAATGATTCCCAAGATTTGATTTAGTGCGTGCTGTGATTTCATTCGATTAGCATGATCAATCACAATTCTCCCATTGGCAATCCACTTACTCGCCAGTTGAACAATTCTGCCTTCAGGTGTGTTACCGGAATCACCAAAACTCCCGTACCACATCACTGGCACGGTATAGCCAAGTGAAGCAGCGAGTTCGATTAGGTGTTGGTTCCAATAACCATAGGTTGGTCTGAAATAAGGTTTGGCCAGGTAATCAAAATGCTTGAAGATAAAGTCATTGCAGCGATTCAGCTCATCTTTGACAACTTTATCTGAGGAGCTAACTAGGTCTTTATGGCTGAAGGTGTGGTTGGCTATTTGAATCTTGCCTTGACCTAAAAGTTCTTTTATTTGAGTTGCATTGTTGCTCCAAGATGAGTAACAACTTGTAACAAAGAAGGTTAGATGCTGATCATGCTTCTGAGCTAAATCAAGATAATTCTTGATAGCAGAACTACTAGCGCCATCATCTATAGTCCAAGCAAATCTTCGGGTCGAAGATGTTGGCAACATGTATATGGGTTTGGTTCTAGCCAACGCGGTCTGCGCAGGAAGCATTACTGTGGCTGCACTAGCCAACAGAAAGCTCTTGCGGTTTATCAACACAAACCAAGCCTAGTTGCGACCATACTTAACCCATGAACAATTCAGAAAAGACAGTCCTGGTCGTTGGGGCTTCCGGAGCATTCGGCTCAGCCATAACCAAACGCCTACTTACCGACGGATACACCGTCCTAGCCACAGCCAGAAACACCGATGCCATCGACGAGTCAACCCTGAAACTCAAGCTTGATCTTGAAGACCAAAACAGCATTGATTTACTGGTCAAATACTTACTAGACCACAACATCCAACTGCACGGTATCATCCAAGCCGCCGGTGTGGTTGGTTTTGGCAAGGTCATTGAGACTTCAGCCCAAGAATCTCAAAGACTTATGCAGATAAATAATCTTGGTCCGGCCAATTTGATTTCAAGATTGAAGCCATTGCTTCAAGAAGGAAGCTACGTGCTAAGTATCACCGGTGTTGTTGCCGAACGAGTATTCCCAGGCATGGTCGCATACTGCTCAAGCAAAATGGCTTTCGCATCATTTCTTGCTGGCATAAACACCGAATGGCGTGGAGATAAAATTCAGATTCTTGATGCCAGACCGGGCCATACTGAAACTGGACTTTCTTCAAGGGCTATCTTTGGAACTGCCCCAGCCTTCCCTGAGGGCATGACTAAGGAGCATGTGATTGAAGTCATCTTCAAAGCTTTAGCCGAAGGTAAAGGAATT
>Ga0114964_10000197_pt1 | contig 46982 bp, 48 predicted proteins | sample C_131016_MF_Meta_FD_92638 | JGI IMG/M metagenome (GOLD analysis project Ga0114964, IMG submission 92638) | Freshwater microbial communities from Lake Croche, Canada to study carbon cycling - C_131016_MF_MetaG | ecosystem: Environmental > Aquatic > Freshwater > Lake | place: Lake Croche, Canada... | reverse complement strand
TTAATGAGTAGAAATGGTATGGGTTCTGCTACAAATTATGCTACAGGTATGAATATTGCTCCAGGCGGGAATAACAACATAGGTTATCATTGGAACGATAATGGTGCTACCTATGGTTGGGATTCTGGATTATCTGTACCCAATAACGCATGGTCGATGGTAGCTATTACAGTTTCTTCTACACAGGCAATTGCATATCTTTGCAAGTCTAGTGGGATAACAACAGCAACAAATACAACTTCTCATTCTCCAGTTGTTGGTCCCCCTTTGAATTTCTTTATCTCACAAGATAGAGGTGGTGGTCCAGGTGGAGGAGGATATAGAAACTTTATTGGTGGTATCTCACAAGTATTGATTTATAATACTACATTAACATCAGATCAAATTACAACAACTTTCAATGCTTTGCGTGGAAGATATGGTATTTAATATACAATAAATATTGAACTATGGCTAAACTACTCTCTGGTACAAGAATATACGGATCGGCAACGATAGATACAACCCTATCGTTGGGGACATCTGCAATCTTTACTGGTTCTACTTCTGGTACTACTACATTATTAGCCACTGCTACTGCAGGAACAACTACTTTAACTCTACCAGCTGCAACAGATACGCTAGTTGGTCGTGCCACTACTGATACACTAACAAACAAAACTCTTTCTTCTGCTACACTTACAGGCACATTAACTGCTGGTGGTGGTGTAGGAACATCAGGACAAGTTCTTTCTTCTACTGGAACTGGTGTCCGATGGGTAGATCAAACTACTGGTGGCGGTGGTGGTACTACTAGTGATTCGTTTTCAAATATTGCAGTGGCAGGACAATCAACAGTAGTTGCAGACTCCTCAACAGATACTCTTACGCTTGCTTCAGCTGGGATGATTGGTATTCTTACCAATGCTACAACTGATACAATTACAATTACAACAAACAAGTCTTTTCCGTTTACTAAATATGATGGTAATGCATCAAACATTCCATTATATACTGAGGCGAGTCTGTTATCTAATAGTCTTGATACAGTATACTTACCATTTATTAAAACAAATGGGACATCGGTAACGACATTAAAATTAACGGCATAATATAAATGGCAGATAAAATCCCAGTAAAAGCCACCTACAGCGGTAGTGATGTTGTAGGTTTAGCTGAATTCGTTTCAGGCGATACTATTCCAGTAGCGAGTGGTGGAACAGGCACAACTACATCTACTGGCTCAGGTTCTATTGTTCTTAGTTCAAGTCCTGCTTTAACTGGAACTACCACTGCTGTAAATCTTACACTTAGTGGCGACTTAATTGTTAATGGTACAACTACCACTATTAACTCAACTACTCTTACAGTTGATGACAAAAACATCGAAATTGGTTCTGTAGTATCACCTACAAATATTACTGCCGATGGCGGTGGTATTACACTGAAGGGTACTACGGACAAAACATTTAACTGGGTCAGTGCCACTTCTGCATGGACTTCTTCAGAACATCTAGATCTTGCTTCTACCAAAGCATATTATATTGCTGGAACTTCAGTTTTAAATGCAACAACTCTTGGTTCTGCTGTTGTTACTTCTAGTTTAACATCTGTTGGTACTATCGGTACTGGTACTTGGCAAGGAACTGTTGTTGCTGGTCAATATGGTGGCACTGGTGTAGCAAATACTGGTAAAACTATTACTCTTGGTGGTAATTTAACTACCTCTGGTGCATATACTACAACGCTAACTGCTACAGCAAATACTTCTGTTACGCTACCTACTACTGGTACTCTTGCTACTTTAGCAGGAACTGAAACATTTACCAACAAGTCTATCAGTGGTTCCACCAACACTTTATCAGCAATTCCAAACTCAGCACTAACTAATAGTTCTGTTACTGTTGGTACCACTGCTATTTCTTTGGGTTCTTCTAGTACAACTCTTGCTGGTTTAACTTCTGTTACCTCAACTGCATTTGTTGGTGCATTAACAGGTAACGCATCAACTGCCACTACTTTACAAACTGCTCGTAATATCAATGGTGTTTCGTTTGATGGTTCTGCAGCAATTACTATTAAAGCCAGTACAACAAATGCTCTTACGATTGGTACTGGTTTAAGTGGATCTTCTTTCGATGGTTCTTCTGCAGTTACTATTGCTATTGATTCAACAGTTGCTACATTAACTGGGACTCAAACATTAACAAATAAAACTCTAACAACTCCAGTAATTTCTTCCATTACTAATACTGGAACCATTACGATTCCAACAACTACTGGAACTTTAGCATTACAAGGCGATACTCAGTATATCGGAACGACTGCTGTTACATTAAATCGTTCTTCTGCTAATTTAGCCTTGACAGGTATTAGTTCAGTGACTCTTCCAGGATCTACTTCTGGAACTATTCAAATCATTCCAACTGCTATCGCAGGAACTGGTAGCGTATTAACTCTACCTGCTGCAACTGATACATTGGTTGGTAAAGCAACTACTGATACACTAACAAACAAGACAATTGCAGCTGGATCTAATACTATTAGTGGATTAACTAATAGCAACCTTTCTGGCACTGCTGGTATTACTAATGCCAATTTAGCTAATAGTTCAGTTACTGTAGGTACTACTGCTATTGCGTTGGGTGCAAGTTCAACGACTTTAGCTGGATTAACATCTGTTACATCAACATCATTTGTTGGTGCGTTGACTGGTAATGCTGCTACAGCAACGAGCGCAGCAACGCTAACAACTGCCAGAAACATTAATGGTGTCTCATTCGATGGTTCAGCTGCAATTACTATTACAGCAAATACTACAAATGCTCTCACTATCGGTACTGGTTTAAGTGGAACATCGTTCAATGGATCTGGTGCAGTTACTATTGCGATTGATTCTACCGTAGCGACGCTAACTGGAACGCAGACTCTTACAAATAAAACTATTGCAGCAAGTTCAAATACCATTAGTGGTTTAACCAATAGTAATTTGTCTGGTACTGCTGGTATTACTAATGCCAACTTAGCGAATAGTTCTGTTACTATCGGTACCACTGCGATAGCGTTAGGTGCTTCTAGCACTACTATCGCTGGTTTAACATCTATTGATGCTACTGTTGGTTCTACTTCGTTCTTCGCTACTCCAACATCTCCAGCCTTATTTGCTGCTGGTACTGCTGTTACTATTGGTGCTACCACTGGTACTACAACTGTTAGAAATGGTTTAGTTGTTACTGGTGATTTAACTGTTAATGGCACAACAACTACCATTAATGCTACCACTATTACTGTTGATGATAAAAACATTGAATTGGGTTCTGTTGCTTCACCAACTGATGTGACTGCTAATGGTGGTGGTATTACTCTTAAAGGTGCAACCGATAAAACTTTAAACTGGGTTTCTTCTACTTCTGCATGGACTTCATCGGAAAATTTAGCATTAGCATCTGGTAAAACTATTTTATTTAATGGTTCTTCATCAGGAACAACAACTTTACAAAGTGCTGCTGCATCATCTGGTACATTAACATTACCTGCAGCGACTGATACATTAGTCGGTCGTGCCACTACAGATACTCTTACCAATAAAACATTAACTTCTCCAGTTATTGGAACGATTGTTAATACTGGTACTTTAACATTACCGACATCAACTGATACATTAGTCGGTCGTGCCACTACTGATACGCTAACTAATAAAACTATTTCTTCTGGCATTCTTACTGGTACATTAACTGCTGGTGGTGGTGTAGGTTCAAGTGGACAAATTTTATCTTCTACTGGAACTGGTGTTCAGTGGATAACTAATATCTCTTCGCTAGATAGTTTATCAGATGTTGCTATTAATGCTCCAGTCGCACAACAAGTTTTAAAGTTTAATGGAACTCAATGGATTAATGCAGACAACAATGCTGCAGTGGCTTCTGCGGTATTTGCAGCAAGTGCAGAATCAGATTTAGGATCTGTCACTGATGCTACTATTGTTATAACTGAAGATCTTGGAGATTTTAATACTGCAGATTTTATTTACAGTCTTGGACAATTAAGAGTTGATGGTATTGTCTCTCTAGAAAACCTAGACCAGTCCGTGAAAGCAGACTATATTGCTTACTCAATTATTTTTGGATTTTAAGGATCAAACATGGCTCGTCAATTAGTTGAAAAATATATTTTTACTCCAGGTATTGCTAATGAAGGAATAGTAAAATTTCCTGGAAAATGCGATGCTACGCAACTATTAATTATTGCAAATAAAACCACCCAAGAAAACATTTATGCTATTGGTGATCCAACTCGTTCTGGAACAGTGGCATACGATCCAGATGATAATACATCGTTCTATTCTGAACAATCTGGTGTTACAACAGTAACATTAAGTAAAAATACATCAGACATGCTATCTACACATAAGATAGCTGTTTATACTGATGCTCCAAAAAATCAAGGTAACATTGTTAGACCATATGCTTTCGGTACTGATGCTATTGAACGAATGCGTGTTGCCAATCCACAGTCGCTAATTGACGCTGACTTTGAATATGGATTACAAACTACTAAATGGCAAAACTACGCAGACATTCGAAATGTTCCTGGAATTTATGAAAAACCAGGTCTCGATATTTTCTTGTCAGATATAACATCTGACGGAAATTCTCCAAGTTTAATTACTGTTACTTCAACTAATCCACATGGTTTAACTACAAACGATGCAGTTATTATATTTGGTCTTGGAAAAGTTACAAACTATGCTCGTGCTGAAGGTGCATTCGTAGTTAATACTGTTGCTGATGCAAATACATTTACTTACTTTGCCAAAGGTATTGTTGGTCCAGGAAATAATACTTCAATTAAAACAGGAACTACCTATGCTCGTCGTGGTGGTTTTTATACTGGTTCTGCGTTACCAGTATCAAGTTTTACTAGTAATGCAGCAAGCCCTTCTGTTATCACAGTCACCTGTTCTGCCAATCATGGTTTAGTTCCAGGTGCTCCTTTAGTGGGTATTGTTACTTCTAGTGGGACAAATCATTCTCTTTTAACTGGTAACTTTTTTGCTGAAACTGTTCCAACATCAACAACATTTACATTTACTGCTCGTGTTGGTGGAGCAGTTCAAAATTCTAGTATCGGCATGAGGTTATATACTCGTTCTGATGCCTTTGCTATTCATAGACCATTTGATGGCGGTGTTACTCTTGGTAACTTTGTTCCTTCACATGGTGCTTCGATTTCTCGTCAGACTAAAAAATACATGCGTTACCAATCTGGTAAAGGTATTCTTTGGACTTCTGGTGTTTCTTTAAATCCTGTTCTTAACCTTGATCAAATTTTTGCTGATGGTACAACAGTTGGATCTACCATAACAGTATCAACAGAGATGGATCACGGACTTCAAGTTGGTGCCACTATTGAAATTGCTGGAGTTGTTACAGCAGGATATAATGGAACATATGGTATCAATACTATTATTAATGAAAATCAATTTACAGTTATTAGTGGTAACTCACTAGCAAATGCTGATGCTGTTATTACAAATATTCCTCGTGTCACTGTTAAAGGCTGGCATGGAGCTTCTGTTAGAACTGGTCCATTTGATGATCAAAACGGATTGTTCTGGGAATACGATGGCGTAGAACTAGCAGTAGTAAAACGATCATCAACATTCCAATTATCTGGTTTTATCACTGTTACTCCTGGATCTCAGGCAGTTATTGGTAATGCCACACGATTCACACAACAGTTACAAGTAGGATCTAATATTGTTATTCGTGGAATGACATACAAAATTGGTTCTATTACTGATGATACCACCCTGACGATTAACCCAGAATATCGTGGAGTTAATGAATCTTCTGGTATTAAAATGGCTGCAGTTATTGATTATCGTGTTCCACAATCTCAATTTAATATTGATGCGTTAGATGGCACTGGTATTTCAGGTTATAATATTAATCTGAATAAAATGCAGATGATGGGAATTTCGTTCTCATGGTATGGTGCTGGTTTTATTGATTTTATGTGTCGTGGACCAGATGGTAATATGATTGTTGCTCATCGTATGAAACAGAACAATGTGAACGATGAAGCATATATGCGTTCTGGTAACTTAGCAGTTCGTTATCAAACTATCAATGAATCAGTTAAAAATAGATTAGCTGCATCTATGACTAATAATCAAACTAGTATTGTTTTGGTTGATGGTTCAAGATTTCCTACATCTGGAACTGTATTAATTGAAAATGAATGTATTAATTATTCGGGTAAAACAGGAAATACATTAACTGGCTGTACTCGTGGTGCAACATTTCAGTTATTTGCAGGTGGTGTTAATAAATCATTTACAGGTGGTTCAGCAGCGTCTCATGCTGTTGGAAATGGTTATACTTCTGTCACTTTAATTAGTTGTACAGCAACTCCGACATTGAATCACTGGGGTTCTTCTTATATCATGGATGGTGGTTTTGACCAAGATCGTGGTTACTATTTTAACTACGCTTCTTTAAATCAAACGATTCCAACTGGAGATACTCATACAGTGTTCTTTATTCGTCTCGCTCCATCAGTTTCTAATTCTATTGCTGGTGACTTGGGTGATCGAGATTTGATAAATCGTTCTCAGTTATTACTACAAAAATTACAAGTTCAATCCAACCAATCGGTTCAAGTCTATGGTATTTTAAATCCAGGAAACATATCAGCATCTGATTTAACATGGACTTCAGTTAACACTTCTGCACTAGGATCTCAACCATCTTTTGCCCAAATTGCTGAAGGTGTTAATTATGAATCAACTCCAGGCGAACAGATTTTTTCAACTCTTGGTCAACCAGATGGATTCTCTGAAATTGACTTATCAAGTTTGAAAGAATTATCTAACTCTGCCATTGGTGGATATAATAACTTTCCAGATGGTCCCGATGTCTTGGGAGTAGTTGTTAAAAACTTAGTGGTTGGAACAACACAATTTGATGTAACAAAAACAACCACAGATTCATCAAGTAAATATCGTATTAATGGGTATAACAATCCAACGCTAACTGTGTATCGTGGACAAACATATACATTTAATATGGACTATAATCTAGTAAAGGGTACTGTTGCCACTGCTGGTACTGGTGGACAATTTACTTGTGGTGCTTCTTCGTTGGCTGTTGGAGACAGAGTTAGAATTACTGGTACACGAGCAGGTACTGGAACTATTACTGGCTATGTAGATGGTAATGTATATAAAGTTTCTGCCGTTACTGGAACTGCTCCGAATGTCACTGGATTTACTTTAACTACAACTGCTGATGTTGCAATTGCTACTACTGTTGGTACTTTAATTGGGTTGACATATACAGCCAATAACTCATTTGGAAATCACCCATTCTGGATTAAAACTACAGATACAACTGGAACTGGTGATGCATATAGTGTTGGTATGACAGGTAATGGAGCAAATTGGGGACAAACGATTACATGGACTGTTGATATAGATGCCCCAGATCAACTATATTATCATTGTGAATATCATTCAGCAGACCATGGACCAATTACCGTTGCTGATAAAGTACCAGCCAATGTAAACTTAAACTTATTCTGGTCAGAAGCGCAAGCATAAATATACTACAAAATTAGAGGAAATTTTAAATGGCAACTCAAGTACAATTTAGAAGAGGTACAACTACCCAGAATAATGCCTTTACTGGCGCAATTGGTGAGATTACTTACGATACTCAAGTAAAAACATTACGATTGCATGATGGTAGTACGGCAGGAGGTGGCGCAACTTTAGTCACTCTGGGCGCAACACAAACATTAACTGCTAAAACACTCAGCACTAGTTCTGTTTGGAACGGTAATGTTATAGGACTAGCATATGGTGGTACTGCTGCTAATATTACTGCTGCAGCAGGTGCTGTTGTTTATTCAACATCTTCTGCGTTGGGAGTTTCAGCAGCTGGAACTTCTGGCCAAGTATTAACATCTGGTGGCACTTCTTCTCCAGTTTGGGTTAATCAATCGTCAATTCAAGTTGGTACTGCAACTAATGCAACCAACGCTACTAACATTGCTGGTGGTTCAGCTGGTTACTTAATGTATCAATCTGATACCAATACCACTGGTTTTATTGCTCCAGGTGCGTCAGGATATGTTCTTCGTTCTACTGGTGCTTCTTCTGCTCCTTCTTGGGTTAACTCAGCATTAACAATTGGATCTTCTTCAGTATATTTGGGAGACACTTTAACAACAATTGCTGGTGTTACTTCTTTAACATTGAGTAATGGAAGTTACGGTAACGCAACAGTAGCTTCTATAACTGGTTCATCATCTCCATGGACAGTAACAATTACTGGTATCAGCTCAACTGCTGGTATTACAGTTGGACAAAATATTACTGCGACTGCTGGTACTGGAGCTCTTTTTGGTGGTTCACCTACTAGCGTACTAGTTGCAAGCATTGTTTCTGGAACAAGTATCACTGTCACAGTTACTGGTGGAACAACACCAATCACTGGAACCATCACTAGTATTACTACTTTTGGTTTCTTGCAAGTTCCAACTGGAACTACTGCTCAACGACCATATGTACCAGTCGCTGGTATGATTCGTTATAATACTACACAAACTGTATTTGAGGGTTATTCTTCTGGTGCTTGGTCTTCTCTTGGTGGTGTTAAATCTGTTGATGCTTTAACTTATATTATCGCAGAAACTTCTGCTGGTGCATCAAATGGTGACTTAGATTTCTACGCTGAAGATGCAGCTGGAACTGCAACCACTCAGATTGGTCAATGGAACAGAACTAATTTAAAAGATTATACTGGCACAATCGTTGGAACACAAACTACTCAAAATGTGTTCAACGCAACTGCAACTACTGTTAATGCATTTGGTGCAGCAACTACACTGGCTATTGGTAATGCTACTTCTGCTACTGCGACTATTCGTCCAGGAACTGTTGTTGGGTCTAATACAACTCAGAACTTATACAATACAGTAGCAACCACAATGAACTTTGCTGGTGCTGGTACAACTATTGGTATCGGTGCTACTACTGGCACTCTTACACTAAACAATCCTACTGTTGCAGGTAGCCAAACTACGGTAAACCTTTGGAACACTACTAGCACTACTGTTAATGCGTTTGGTGCTGCAACAGCAATTACTTTAGGTAATGCTACTTCAGCCACTCTAACGCTAAATCCAGGAACAGTGGTTGGAGCAAATACAACTCAGAACTTATATAACACTGTTGCTACTACACTAAACATTGGTGGTGCAGCTACTACATTGGCTCTTGGTGCTTCTACTGGAACAGCAACTATCGCTAATCCAACAGTAACATTGACTAATGCTACTGCTCTTAACATTAATGGTGTTTCTCCAACGATTGCTTCTACATCGACTGGTACTCTAACACTATTCAATACTGCTTTAACTACTGTAAACGCATTCGGTGCTTCTACTGCTACAACATTAGGTGCATCGACAGGAACATTTACGGTTAACAGTGTAACATTGGCAAACCCTAATGCTACTTCGTTTACTATGAACGGAGCATCCCCTTCGCTAACAACAACTTCCACTGGTACTGCTTCTGTATTTAATACTAATGCATTGACTGGTGCTTTGTTTGGTGCAGCAACTGCAGTTTCTATCGGTGCTTCTACTGGTACGCTAACAATTGGTAACCCAACTATTACTGCTACCAATGCTACATCATTGGCTCTTAATGGTGCTTCTCCAGCAATTACTACAACTAGCACTACTGCTTCTATATTTAACTCTACAGTTACTACACTAAACATTGGTGGTGCAGCTACTACTATTTCTCTTGGTGCAGCTACTGGAACTACAACAATTAATAATGCCAATGTGGTTATCACTGGCAACTTAACAGTTAATGGTAGCACAACTACTTCTAGTTCGCAGAACACTGGTTATGGTGACTCATTAATTGACTTACACTATACCAATAATGGTGTTAATACTTCAGACGATGGTAAAGATATTGGTTTAATCTTTAACTATTATAAGACAACAGATAAAAACGCATATTTAATCTGGTCCAATGCTACACAAGCAATGGAATATTACTCAACTGCCACAGATAATGGTACTATTATTTCTGGTACATTGGGTAATTATAAAGGTGCTGGATTTATTTACGCTGGTTCTACTTCTGGAACTACTACTTTACAAGCAACAGCTACAGCTGGATCTACTACATTAACTCTACCAGCTGCAACTGATACTTTAGTTGGTAAGGCTACTACAGATACACTAACTAACAAATCCATTAGTTTAACTAACAACACAGTTACATTTACCTCTGCAGAATTAAAAACTGCATGTTCCGATGAAACTGGTTCTGGCGCATTAGTTTTTGCTACTAGCCCAACTTTGGCAACACCAACAATTGGTGTTGCCACAGCAACTTCTGTTAATAAAGTTGCTATTACTGCACCTGCTACTTCAGCTACATTGACTCTTGCTGATGGTTCTACGCTAGCAACTTCTGGCGCATTTAGTACTACACTAACTGCTACAGCAACTACTACTGTAACATTACCAACAACTGGTACTCTGGCAACTCTTGCTGGTTCTGAAACATTAACTAACAAGACTTTAACTAGCCCAACGCTAACAACTCCTGTTCTTGGAACTCCATCTTCTGGTACATTAACTAGCTGTACTGGTCTACCAATCTCCACTGGTGTTTCAGGTCTTGGTACTAGTGTTGCCACTGCTCTTGCAGTTGCTGTTGGCTCTGCAGGTGCTTTTGTTACCAATGGTGGTGCTCTTGGAACTCCATCTTCTGGTACGCTAACTAACTGTACTTTCCCTACGCTGAACCAAAACACAACTGGTACTGCTGGTGGTTTATCAGGAACTCCTGCTATTTCTACTGGTAATATTACTGCAACTGGTACTATTACTGCGACAAGTTCTATTACTTCTTATTACTCTGATGATCGTCTAAAAACTCGTACTGGCAATATTCAAAATGCTCTTGAGAAAGTTCTTTCTCTTGATGGTTTCCATTACCATGCAAATGAAACTGCAGTAGCATTAGGTTACGATGCTTCTAAACAAGAAGTTGGTTTATCTGCTCAGCAAGTTCAAGCAATCTTACCAGAAGTTATCGCTCCAGCACCAATTGATCCACAATATATGACAATGCACTACGAGCGTTTGGTACCATTGTTAGTTGAAGCAATCAAAGAACAACAAAAACAAATCGAAGAATTAAAATCAAAGTTAGGCAACTAAAATGGCGGTCTCAACAAGATCTGGATTAAAAGAGTATGCATTAAGAGCACTGGGTGCACCAGTGCTCGAGATTAATGTGGACGATGATCAAATCGAAGACCGCATTGATGAAGCATTAGACTACTGGAAACTATACCACTATGAAGGTGTGGAACAGATTTATCTTAAACAATTGATTCGTGCTTCTGAGATAACTCTTTCTGCTTCTGTGGCAACTACTTTTGCTCTTGCTGAAACTATTACAGGTGCAACGAGTGGCGCAACAGCACAAGTATGTCAAGAATCACAAAGAACATCTTCTGGTACTCTATTGTTAGTTAGAAATGTAACAGGAACATTCACTGCAGGTGAAACTATTAATGGTTCAGCAGGACATACTGCTACGCTATCTTCTATCACCCTCCGTGAATACGATAATCGTTATATTGAAATTCCAGATTATGTTTGGGGTGTTACTCAAATTATATCTGCAGGACAAGCATCTTCTTCAAAGAATATCTTTGACTTGCAGTATCAATTAAGATTAAATGACTTATATGATCTAACATCTACTTCTTTAATCTACTACAAAACAGTTATGTCACATTTGGCATTGCTTGATTTTGAATTAAACGGACATCAAAGATTTAGATTTAATCGTTTAAATGGTCGTTTATACCTAGATGCAAATTGGGCAACAGATTTCATTCTTGGAGATTATATTATCGTTCAAGCGTATCGTCCAATGGATCCAACAACATGGTCTAAAATTTATAACGAAATCTGGTTGAGACATTATGTCACTGCATTATTTAAAAAACAGTGGGCAACCAATATTAAGAAATTTTCTGGCATTCAACTTCCAGGTGGTGTAACTCTGGATGGTGATAAACTATATGATGAAGCCACTACAGAAATAAAAGAACTAGAAGACGAACTACAGAACAAGTCAGCACCCCTAGATTTTTTCATGGGATAATAAATGCCTACTAATGTTTATTTTACTCATGGCACAAAAAATGAGCAGTACCTAATTGAAGATCTCATTATCGAATCTCTTAAGATTTACGGTAATGAGTTCATGTACATTCCAAGAACATTAGTTTCTAAGGATGAAATTCTTGGTGAAGATCGTTTATCAAAATTTACATCTTCGTTTCCAATCGAAATGTACTTTGAGAATGTAGATTCTCTAGATGGTCAAGGTGCGTTTATTCAAAAGTTTGGTCTTATGATGGAACAATCAGCTACATTGGTAGTTGCTCGTCGTAGATGGGATCAATTGGTTGGTCGTTATGGTCAAACAATTATTCCTACTCGTCCATGCGAAGGTGATTTAATTTACTTTCCATTGACTAAAGGTTTGTTTGAAATTAAGTTTGTAAAACATCAAGATCCATTCTATCAACTTGGTAAACTATATGTATTTAAGTTGCAAGTTGAATTGTTCCAGTATGCTTCTGAGAAAATTGATACTGGTATCTCTGAAATCGATGCGTTTGAAACACTTAAAACATTCACTACAAATACTACAAGAAACCCAAATGGCGAGATTACTTCTATTACTGTAACAAATCAAGGATCTGGATACACTTCTGTTCCAACAGTAGTAATTACAAGCGCAACGGGATATGGTGCTAGTGCTACTGCCGTTCGAGGAACTGGTGCTACTGCAAATAAAATTATTCGTGTAGATATAACTAATCCTGGACAACAATATCAAACTGCCCCAGTTATATCATTTACTGGTGGTGCTGGAACAGGTGCTCTGGCAACTTCATCTATTGATATCAATATTGATAAACCAAATTCGTTTGGTGATAACAATAAATTTAAAACCGAATCACAAGATGTATTGTTCAGTGTAACAAATCCATTTGGTGAAATTGATAATACAAATAACCCATAATGTTAAATAACAATGTATATTACCACGGAATAATTCGCAAATGTATTGTGGGTTTTGGTTCACTATTCAGTGACATCTATATCGATCGTCGTGAAGGTGATTCTGTAACTGGTGCTGTTACTCAACGACTACAAATTCCTTTAGCATATGCTCCAAAAGAAAAATGGATTGTTCGTTTAGATCAAGATCCATCTTTAGAAAATCATGTTTACACTACTCTTCCAAGAATGTCGTTTGAAATTATTGGATACAACTACGATCCACAAAGAAAAGTAAATCGCATGCAGCAGTTAAAGTGTGTCGATACTGGTGGTACTGGTTTTACAATGTTCACCCCTGTTCCATATAATTTAGACTTGTCACTATACATCCTGACAAAAACTCAAGAAGATGGTTTACAAATTATCGAACAAATCCTTCCAACATTTACACCTGAGTATACATTATCCATTAATGTAGTTCCAGACATGAATGTTAAGATTGATGTGCCGATTGTTTTAAATAGTGTATCAGTTCAAGACGACTACGATGGAGATTTTCAAACTCGTAGATTTGTAACACATAGTCTCAATTTTCAAATGAAGATGAATCTATTTGGACCAATTTCTAATGGTGGTGTTATTCAAACTGTCAATGCCAATGTTGGTGACAACGAAGATTTTAGTAATCCAAATAGGATTTACACAGCTGAAGGTGATGTCACTACTGCAACTGTTAATTCGGAGAGTTGGCTGGACGGATTTTAATTATGGCACAAGTATATAATTCAAACTCCAATTTAAAAGCAGCTGGGGTTACTGTTGACTTCACACCTGATGATGTAAAAGAGTACATGAAGTGCGCAGCAGATCCGATATATTTTATCGAAACCTACTGCTATATTGTTACGCTAGATCATGGTTTAAAACTCTTTAAACTATACGACTGCCAAAAGAACAAGGTAAATGTAATCCATAATAATCGTCGTGTGATTCTTATGGAAGGTCGTCAACAAGGTAAGACAACTACCTCTGCAGCCTACATTCTTTGGTACACGATTTTTCAAGCCAACAAAACTGTGGCTATCCTTGCGAACAAAGCAACTGCTGCAAGAGAAGTTTTAGATCGTTATCAAACAATGTATGAGTTGCTACCGAAGTGGATGCAACAGGGTGTCACTACTTGGAACAAGGGTGACATTGAACTAGAGAATGGTTCAAAGGTTTTCACTGCTGCAACAGGTAAGTCTGGTATTCGTGGTAAATCCGTAAACATGTTGTATGTTGACGAAGCTGCAATTATTCCAAACAATTTGGCAGAAGAATTCTTTACTTCAGTCTATCCAACTATTTCTGCGGGACAAACTACTAAGATTTTATTGTCATCGACTCCACTAGGTTACAATCACTTCTGGAAGTTTTGGACAGATGCTGAAAAAGGCAGAAATGGATTCGTTAATCTATTCATACCATACTGGGAAATTCCAGGTCGTGATGAGGCATGGGCTGCAGAACAAAAAGCCCAACTCGGTGAACTTAAATTTACTCAAGAGGTTCTTTGTAACTTCTTGGGTTCTTCTCTTACTCTAGTTAGAGCAGACACTATTTCTAGAATGAGTCCAGATACTATCGTCCACCAGAAAGATGGGTTGGATGTATATGTAAACCCACAGGCTGGTCATACTTATTGTATGGTCTGTGATGTGGCAAAGGGTGTTGGTGGGGATTATTCAGCATTCCAAGTTATTGATATTACAGAGGTTCCATATCGAATCGTTGCAAAATATCGTAATAATGAAATCAGTCCGTTGCTCTATCCAAATATAATTTACAAAATTGGAAACGAGTACAACCAAGCGTTTGTATTATTGGAAATTAACATCTCGGAACAGGTTGCTCACATCCTATATTCTGAGATGGAATACGAAAATATATTGATGGTTACAAGACACGCTATGGGACAAACAGTCTCAGGTGGTTTTGGTGGTGGTAAAACACAGTTGGGTGTCAATACCGATAAAAAGATTAAAAGAATTGGGTGTCATAACTTTAAGGCACTCGTTGAGGAAAACAAACTTATTATAAATGACGCTGATACGATCTCTGAAATCTCGACTTTTATTGAGAAGAAGGGTTCATATGAAGCTGATGAAGGTTATCATGATGACTTGGTAATGCCTCTGGTACTGTTCGGATGGCTCACAACTAACAGTTATTTTAAAGACCTAAATAATGTTAATCTACGAAATATTATGTACGCTAAACAAATGCAGGCGATCGAAGAAGAATTAACACCATTCGGATTCTATGAAGATGGTAAACCAGAAAAGGCTCCATTAAACTTCTAGAAATCGTGTAAAAACTAAATAAAATGTAGACATGAAATTGTCTAGGTAAACTTATTAACAAGGAGAAACACAATGCCGTTCCAATTATCTCCAGGCGTTGCAGTCGTAGAAAAAGATTTCACTTCTATCGTTCCAGCAGTATCATCATCTATTGGTGCTTTTGCTGGAGTATTTCCATGGGGTCCAGTATTGGAGCCTGTGACAGTTAGCTCGGAGAACGATTTAGTTCGTCGCTTCGGTAAGCCAAACGATAGTAATTTCCAATCCTTTTTCACAGCTGCGAACTTCCTATCTTATACAAATAATCTATTACTAGTTCGTGCAGACGCTGGATCTTTGAATGCGGTTGCAACTACAACTGGCGGTCTTGGTACTGTCACTGTAAACAACGCTGGTGCTGGTTACTCTTCTACTGCTGCAGCACCTGCTGTTACAGTTGGTGCACCTGATATTGATGGTGGTACACAAGCTGCTGTTACTGTAACTCTTTCTGGTGGTGCAATTTCTGCGGTTGCAGTTTCTTCTGGTGGTTATAGTTATTCATCTGCACCTTCAGTTACTATTTCTTCCCCAAGTGGTGGAACTGGCGCAACATTCTCAGTAACTATGACTTCTGCAACTCTTTCTGGTGTTGCTATTTCTGGTACTGGTGGTCAGTTCACTTGTACTGCAGCTAGAATCGCAGTTGGTGATCGTATCCAGATTACTGGTTCATTGGGTGGTACAGGTACTATTACTGGTTACTCAACTGGTACAACATACAAAGTTTCTTCAATTACTGGTTCTGGTGCTTCTGTGACTGGTTTTACTTTAACTACTACTAGTGATACAGCTATTGTTACTACTGCAGGTACTCCAACTGGTTTAACATATACTAATACATACAACCAATCTGTTTCTTCTATTACTGTTTCTGATGGTGGTACAGGATATAAAGGTACTGTAACTGCGACATTCTCAACAGGTAATGCTACTGCTGGTACAGTTACTGTTGCATCTTCATCTATTACTGGTGCAACTATTACTACTATTGGTTCTGGTTATTCTACTGCTCCAACTATTACTGTTGCTGCTCCTCCATCTGGAACTACTGCTACTTTAAACAGAACAATTTCTGTGGCTGGTTTAAAGATTATTAATGGTGAAACATATAATAGCACTTATGTAAATGGTGCTGGTATTGTTGGTCCATTTGCAGCAAAATATGCAGGTACTCTTGGTAACTCTTTAAAAGTTGCTGTATGTGATGCTGATGGTTTTGATGCTTGGACATACAAAGATGAATTTGATTCTGCTCCAGGAACTTCTACATACGCTACAAGCGTTGGTGGATCTGGTGACGAAATGCACATTATCGTTATCGATGAAGATGGTGCGTTTTCTGGTACTCAAGGCACTATTATAGAAAAATTTGCTTTTGTTTCTAAAGCGTCTGATGCTAAGAAACCTGATGGCACTAATAACTACTATAAAAATGTATTGAATGCTCGTTCAGAATACATCTGGTGGATGGATCATCCTACTGCTGTTACTGGTACTACTGCGTGGGGTTCAGCTGCAGCAGGGTCATCATTCAAAACATTAACTGCACCTCTTGCAATTTCTCTATCTGGTGGTACTGATGATTTTGTAGCAACTGAAGGTGAGTTACAATCTGCGTTTGCGCTATTTGCTAATGCTGAACAGTATGATATTAGTCTAATTATGGCTGGTAAAGCAACTGCTACAACAGCAACATACATTATCAATAATATCTGCGAAACTCGTTTAGATTGCGTAGCGTTTGTATCTCCACAAAGCACATCTACTGCTGATCCAATCATTGGTTCTACTTCTACTGAACAGAATGCAATTATTGCATACCGTGATGCATTGCCATCTACTTCTTATGCAGTTCTTGACTCTGGTTACAAGTATCAATATGATCGTTACAGCGACAAATACCGTTATGTTCCATTGAATGGTGACATTGCTGGTCTATGTGCTCGTACTGATTACACTAATGATCCATGGTTCTCTCCAGGTGGTTTAAATCGTGGTCAGATTAAGAATGTTGTTAAGTTGGCATTCAATCCAAGCAAAACACAAAGAGATATGCTTTACAAGTCTGGTGTCAATCCTGTTGTTACATTCCCAGGAGAAGGTACTGTCATGTTTGGTGATAAGACTCTCTTGGATAAACCAAGTGCGTTTGATCGTATTAATGTTCGTCGCTTATTCATCGTTATGGAAAAGGCGATTGCAACTGCTGCAAAATTCCAGTTGTTTGAATTCAACGATGGATTTACTCGTGCACAGTTTAAGAACTTAGTCGAGCCATTCCTCCGTGATGTCCAAGGTCGTCGTGGTATTACTGATTTCGTTGTTAAGTGCGATGAATCTAACAACACAGGTGAAGTTATCGATCGTAACGAATTCGTTGCTGATATCTTCGTTAAGCCAAATCGTTCTATCAACTTTATCACTCTCAATTTCGTTGCTGCTCGTTCTGCGATTAACTTCTCAGAAATCGGTGCGTAATTCAAGATAAATAGATAAGAACATAAGGAGAATTAAATGGCAAATATTGCTGATTTCAAAGCGCAGATGATCGGTGGCGGTGCTCGCCCAAATCAATTCCGTGTTGAATTAACATTCCCATCATATGTTACACTAGGTGTAGTTGCAGGACAAAGAGCGCAGTTTTTATGTAAAGCTGCTCAATTACCTGCTTCCACTATCGAGACTTTACCAGTCTTGTATCGTGGTCGCCCAGTTAACTTTGCTGGTGAACGAACATTCCAACCATGGACTGTGACAGTTTACAACGATACTACTTTTGGTATCCGTAATGCACTAGAGCAATGGCAATCTGGTATTCAGAATTACAATACAACTAATGGTCGTACTAATCCTACTGACTACCAAGTTGACTTATCTGTTCACCAATTAGATCGCAATGGTGCAATTATTAAGAGTTACAAGTTTGTTGATGCATTCCCAACAACAATTTCTGCAATCGGTTTAGATTACGAGCAACAAAATGCAATTGAACAGTTTGATGTAGAGTTCCAATACAACTTCTTTACATCAGCTACTGGTGCAGCTGCTGGCTTTGGTGTCAATGTTTCTATTGATACTCCAGTTGGTAGTTTCCCACTTTAATAATTAACTGAAGGTTATTACATAATGCAGATTTTTGGGTTTGAGATAAAGCGTAAGGATGGAGAGCAACTACCGAGTGTAGTTCCTCCAAGTCCGAATGAGACAGGCGCAACCGTAGTAAACACTGGTGTAAATGCTGGTGGATACTACGGTATGGTCATGGATCTTGAAGGTGTTATCAAGAACGAAAATGATTTGATCCGTCGCTACCGTGAGGTTGCACAGTATAGTGATTGTGATGGTGCGATCGAAGACATTGTCAACGAAGCAATTGTGGCTGATGAAGACCACAAATCTGTTGAGATTGTTCTTGATGAAGTTAAAGTTTCAGAAAATATTAAAACTAGAATTCGTGAAGAATTTCATAATGTACTCCGTATATTAAAGTTTGATGAAAGAGCACATGAAACTTTCCGTGCATGGTATATTGACGGAAGGTTATATTATCAAATTCTTATCGATGAAGCAAGAGTTAAAGACGGTATTCAAGAATTAAGATACATCGATCCTCGTAAGATTCGTCGTATCAAGAATATCAAAAAAGAAATAACACCACAAGGTGTTGAAGTTGTAAAAGAGATCGAAGAATATTATCTTTACAACGACAAAGGAATTACAGAGCAAACAACACATGGTGTTAAACTGGCTCTTGATTCAGTGGTCTATGTTCCATCAGGTTATGTAGATCCAAATACTGGTATGGCAATGTCTTATCTTCATAAGGCAATCAAACCAGTTAATCAATTAAAAATGATCGAGGACTCCCTTGTCATCTATCGTATCAGTCGTGCACCTGAACGAAGAATTTTTTATGTTGATGTGGGTAATTTACCTAAGTTGAAAGCAGAGCAGTATGTAACGGACATTATGAATAAGTTCCGTAACAAGATTGTTTATGATGCAACAACTGGTGAAACTCGTGACGATCGTCGTCACTTGTCAATGATGGAAGATTTTTGGATGCCTCGTCGTGAGGGTGGTAAGGGTACTGAGATTACTACACTTCCAGGTGGACAAAACTTAGGTGAGATTCAAGATATTGAATACTTCCAAGGTAAACTGTTTCACTCATTGAATGTACCAATTAGCCGACTACAACAGTCTTCTGGTTTTAGTATTGGTCGTTCACAAGAAATTACTCGTGATGAAGTTAAGTTTAATAAGTTTATTGTTAGACTGCGCAAGAAATTTAATGCATTATTTAACAACGCACTTCGTGTTCAGTTAATTTGTAAAGGTATTATCCGTCCAGATGAATGGGATGAACTTCGTGTTGGAATTAAATACGATTATATTGAAGATAATAACTACGCTGAACTTCGTGATAGTGAAATTATGCAAGCCAGAATGGGCTTACTACAAACTGTAGATCCATATGTTGGTAAATATTATTCACAAGATTGGGTTAAGAAAAACATTCTTCGTTTGGATGATAAAGAAATTAAAGATATCCAGAAACAAATGGATAAAGAACAACAAGTATTAGTGCAGCAGGCAGAGTTACAAGGGCAAGTTCAGTTAGCGATGCAGCAACCTACAATGGATGCTCAAGCCCAGCAACAACAAGCCATGGCACAACAGCAACAAGCAGCACAAGCGCAACAACCTCAGCAAGATCAAGGTGCTCCTGATCAGCAAGAAGCAGATGCTGAAGCAGAACAAGATGCTGGGGATGATACGGATACACAACAAAGTAAAGGTAAAGTTACCAAATTAAAAACTGGTACTTGGCCGAATTAATAGGAGAATCTTATGAACGAAACAGTACAAAATTTAGTTTACGCTATTCAAGCTGGTGATGCATTAGAAACAGAAAATGCATTTACATTGGCTATGCAAGAAAAGTTATCTGCAAAATTAGATGATATGCGTGTTGCAGTTGCTCAAGGTATGTTTAATCAATCTGAACCTGTCACTGAAGAAATTATTGAATTGTCTCAAGAAGAGTATGACTCTTTAAGCGAAGAAGAAAAACAAGAATTTACTTTAGACGAAGGTCTTGGTAAATTTGTCGGTAAAGTAGTTAAAGGTGCAGCCAATGTTGTCGGTAATGTTATCGGTGGTGCTGCTAAAACTGCTGGCGCAATTCGTCAAGCACCAGCAGCGATTGGTTCTGCATATAATCGTGGTCGTGCTGCAGCGCAAAAATCAATCGATAAGTAATGCATTACCACGAGTTTACAAAATCTTTAAAAAGATCTGATATTGTTGAAAGTATTAGATCTTATCTTCAGTTAATCGAAAGAACTGAAGATGATAAGATTTTGATAAATGGTATTGAAACAGAATTTACGAGTTTAGAAGAAGCAAGACAATACATTAAACAAGACTATATTTCACATCAGTTAGAAGAACAAGTATCAAAAGACTTATACGAGGAACTATCAGAACATACTGTCGCAAATATTATTAAAGAATATCACGATATTAAAGTTACCGATACATTAATCGAAAATTATATAAAACTTGCTTCTTCTCACATGTTTAGTGTAGACCCAGTTGTTCAAGGTATTCGTTCTCTTAATAAACTGGACAGATTGGTTGAGGGTAAATTGCACTATGTTCTTAATGATGAGTCAATTGTAACTATTGACGAGCGTACCCAAGTGCGCCTAAATAACTTATTAGATAATCAAACAGAAATTATTGAGTATATGAGAGAGTCAAAAGAGAACTTCTTTCATGTACTTACAAAATTAGAGGAACAATAAGATGGCAATGACTATCACAACCCTTAAGAATACAAACCAAGAAACTGTGATTCACTTCGCATCTTCCTTGGCAGAGTCTGGCACTATTACTATTGCCAACTTAACTGCTACTACTCAAGCAAGAAATTCTGATACACCTACTGTTAATATTGTTAAATGGCAAATTGCTGGCGAGTTAGCATCTAAAGTTAGCGTTGTTCGTAATAGTAAGAATGTTATTGTATGCGCACCAGAGAATGCTCCTTATGCTGAATTAAATGCGTGGGGTATTCCATTAACAAATGATAATACTTCTGACATCGTTATCACTAATGGTGCTGCAAAAGATGTTACTGGTATTTTAGTTCTCCGTAAAGTTGCTGGTTGGTCTACTAAAGTTGAGAATGAAGTATACGGTGCTTATGACGATCCAACTCGTGTTGGTGCTTCTACAAGCAAATCAGGTTCTCCAGATAAGGTATAATCATGAGACTAATTAGAGAAGTTTTCGAACAAACAAATACTATTGTTGAGTCTAAACTCGGCAAAGGAAAAGAATATTTTATTGAAGGAATTTTTCTTCAATCTGAACTGAAAAATCGTAATGGTCGTATGTATCCAGAATCAGTTATGGATAATGAAGTAGGTCGTTACATTAAAGAATCTGTCGAAAAGAATCGTGCCTATGGCGAACTTGGTCATCCAGATACTCCTTCCATTAATTTGGATCGTGTATCACACATGATTGTTAGTTTGCGCAAAGAAGGCACTAACTACATCGGCAAAGCGAAGATTCTAGAAACCCCAATGGGTCAAATTGCACGAGGTCTTTTAGATGGCGGTGCAAACCTTGGAGTATCTAGCAGAGCACTAGGTTCCCTTCAAACAAATAACGAAGGTGTTCAAATTGTTCAAGACGATTTTATGCTGTCCACTGCAGCTGACATCGTTGCCGATCCGTCTGCTCCAGATGCGTTCGTTAGAGGTATTATGGAGTCAAAAGAGTGGGTCTTTGTTGATGGAAAGTTTGTGGAACAACATATTGAGGAAGCAAAGCGTTCTATTCGCAAGGCTTCTTCAAGCAATTTAGAGGAAGCAAAGATTATTGCTTTCCAAAAGTTTCTGAGTAAAATCAGATAAATTATAAATAATTTAATAGAACTATCCAGTTACAGGAGAAAACGATGTCAATCGAACAAAAAATCGCTGAAATTTTGGCTGAGTCTAAGAAACTAGACGAATTCAAAGTACACGGCACAGAAGGTGGTAAAGATTCAGCTAAAGACGGAGCACAGGCTGGTAATCAGTCTCCAATCCGTGATGCATCTAATAATGTACCAACTAGCAACCCAGCACAAAATGCAGACAATGATCGCAATGATGTAAAAGATCAAAACGATGCAGAAAATGCAACTGATAAAAAATCTAACCCTGCTACTGCTAAAGCAGTTGCTGGTGATCAAACTCCAATTCGCAAGGGAACTAGCGTTAAGGAAGATGTTGATGCATTATTGAATGGTGAAGAACTCTCTGAAGAGTTCCGTGCTAAAGCAGAAACTATTTTCGAAGCAGCTGTTATGACTCGTGTTAAGTCAGAAGTTGCTCGTATTGAAGAAGAATTCGAAGCAAAACTCCAAGAGAGCGTTGCACAGAATGTAGAGGGAATTGTTGAGCAAGTTGATGGATACCTCGGTTATATTGCCGAGCAGTGGATGACACAGAATGAAATTGCCCTAGAGCGTGGTATGAAATCCGATATTCTTGAAGGTTTCATTGGCGGTCTAAAGAATTTATTTGAAGAGCACTATATCGATATTCCTGAAGAGAAATTCGATGTGCTTGGCGAAATGGAATCTAAGATCGATGAATTGGAAGCAAAACTTAACGAACAAGTTGCAGCTAACATTGAACTAAGCAAGACTCTTGCTGAAAACAATCGCACTGAAATCGTTAAAACTGTAAGTGAAGGATTGACTGATACAGAAACTGAAAAGTTTATGTCTCTTGTTGAAGAACTCTCTTATGAAGACCAAGCTAGTTTTGAAACCAAAGTAAAGACTATCCGTGAAAATTATTTCACAACTAAAGGTTCTGCAGATATTAAATCTGTAGTTACTGATGCTCCAGTAGAAGCATTGACTGAAGAAGTTTCTAAGAAATTAGATCCAGCTATGTCTGCTTATGCTGCACAGCTCAACAAATTAAACAAATAAGGAAATCCAAATGCAATCTCGTCAAGATTTAGTAAAAAAATGGGCTCCGATTCTTGAGCACGAAAGTGCTCCAAAGATTCGTGACAACTATCGTAAAGAAGTAACTGCGGTTCTTCTAGAAAACCAAGAGCGTGAAATGGCTAAACAGCGTGAAGCGTTGTTTGAAGCTGCACCAGCTAACGCTGTTGGCTCTTATGGCGACACTGGCGGTTTCGCTAAGTTTGATCCAGTAATGATCAGCTTGGTTCGTCGTGCAATGCCACAAATGATCGCTTATGATGTTTGCGGTGTACAACCAATGACTCAACCAACTGGTCTAATCTTCGCAATGAAATCTCGTTACAGCACTCAAGGTGGTACTGAGGCTCTATTCAACGAAGCTGATTCTGACTTCGCTGGTACTGGCACTCACTCTGGTACTTATGACTTCGGTGGTTCTGAAACTACTGGTACTGGTCTAGACACTACTGATGGCGAGCGTTTAGGTCAAGGTGGTGTTGGTGATGGTTCTTTCGGTGCTATGGCTTTCTCTATCGAAAAGACTTCTGTAACTGCAAAGACTCGTGCTTTGAAGGCAGAATACTCTATCGAATTAGCACAAGACATGAAGTCTGTTCATGGTCTTGACGCTGAAGGCGAATTAAGCAACATTCTCTCTACTGAGATCCTTGCTGAAATCAACCGTGAAGTTATCCGTACAATCTACAAGACAGCAAAACCAGGTGCACAAGTTGGTGTAACTACTGCTGGTACTTTCGACTTAGACACTGACTCAAATGGTCGTTGGTCTGTTGAAAAATTCAAAGGTCTAATGTTTCAAATCGAGCGTGAAGCCAATGCAATCGGTCAACAAACTCGTCGTGGTCGTGGTAATGTTATCATCACTTCAGCTGATGTGGCTTCTGCCCTAGCAATGGCTGGTGTGTTGGATTATTCTTCTGGCTTGTCTGGTAAGAATGATTTGACTGTTGATGATACTTCAACTACTTTCGCTGGTGTATTGAATGGTAAGTACAAAGTTTATGTTGACCCATACACATCTAATGTGTCTTCAACACAATTCTTCGTTGTTGGCTACAAAGGCGCATCCGCTTTTGACGCTGGCTTGTTCTATTGCCCATATGTTCCATTACAAATGGTTCGTGCAGTTGATCCTAACAGCTTCCAACCAAAGATTGGTTTCAAGACTCGTTACGGTTTAGTTGCTAACCCATTCGTTAATTTGGATGACGGCACTTCTGGTCAAGACAACTTGACTGCTGATGTGAACTACTACTACCGTCGTGTTAAGGTTACTAACCTAATGTAATCTAGGTTCGGCTTGGTTATGATTAAGCCGACACTAAGAAGCGGTATTTTAGAGGGATCTTCGGATCCCTCTTTTTTATTCCTAAATAATAGTATAACAATTACTTTGAAGAGACAAAATGGCTGGTACACTTACATGCCCTGTTCCAACTAATATTACTCCATTATCACCTAATGGGTTCATGTTTAACATCACCAAATTACCTAATCTGTCATTCTTTTGCCAGCAGGTAAATATTCCAGGTATCACTCTTGGTGCTCCAGAATTTGGGAACCCATTTAATGTACAACCAATTCCAGGTGAAACATTAACATATGATCAACTCACTGTTCAGTTTCTAGTTGATTCTGATATGGCAAACTACAAAGCAATCTACAACTGGATTATCGCTTTAGGTTTCCCACAGTCTTATGATCAGTATATCACATTTAATGCGAATGACAATTTTAATTATTCTGAGTTAGCAAAGAATTACTCTGATGCTACTCTGCAAATCCTTAATGGTAATAATGAAACTGCTCAACTTGTACAGTTCAGTGACATGTTTCCAATCACTATTGATTCATTGATGTTTGCATCTACAAATACAGATGTGCAATACCTAGTAGGGAATGCAACATTCCGCTACGGATACTATAAATTCTTGTAAGACAAACTTGATTTTTTTGTAATACTGCGGTATAATGGCAGTATATAAATGTGAGGATATTATGAATATTGAACAATTGCAAGAAGCGTGGGAAATTGATTGCCAGATAGATGATAACTATCTCGGTGAAACAACTACAGCTACTCCCAAGTTACATTCCAAGTATTTAAAATTACTTGTCAATGTCAAACTAAAACATACCAAACTCCAATCAGATTACAACTTGTTACGCAAGAATAAGTTTCGCCTATATCGTGGTGAACTATCTCGTGACGAATTGACTAATCTTGGCTGGGAACAATGGCAAGGTGTTAAGCCACTAAAGAATGAGATGGATGAATTCCTTTCAGGTGACACCGAACTAAATACTTTAAGAGTCAAGATTGATTATCTTGAAACAATGATATATTTTCTTGAATCCGTTCTTGGGCAAATCAAAGCCAGAGACTGGCAGATTAAAACTGCAGTTGAATGGAAGAAATTCTTAGCTGGTATGTAATGATTAAAATTGAGAAGTTAGACGAAGTTTATGTTAGAGTTTTTAGCGATGGTTCTATTGAACAAGAACTCGCTGACTTCTTTACCTATGAATATCCAGGTGCAAGATTTACACCACAATTCAGAGCAAGACTCTGGGATGGAAAAGTTCGTCTATACGATCAAGTTAGAAAAACTCTTTATGTTGGTCTAGTATCATATGTTGAAGAGTTTGCCACTCGCAATGGGTATGGCATTGAATATGTAACTCCTGTATTCCATCAAAACAATATCACACATCAGATTGTAGAAGACTATGCCAAGTCACTCAATCCTCATGGTCGTGGTAAACCAATCGAAATCCGAGACTATCAAATTGAAGCAGTAAAGACTGCTCTCGATAAAGAGCGCACACTGCTATTATCTCCCACTGCGTCAGGAAAGTCATTTATAATTTACACCACGATGCGCTGGCATATTGCACATGATCGTAAGTGTATCATTATAGTTCCAACGACTTCGCTTGTTGAACAGTTGTTCACTGACTTTGAAGACTACTCCTCTGCCAATGGTTTCAATACTGATGGTGCTTGCCAAAAATTATATGCAGGGTTTACTAAACAGTTTAGCAAAGATGTATTGATTACAACTTGGCAGTCAGTATACCTACAACCTAAATCTTGGTTTGCTCAGTTTGATGTAATCTTTGGAGATGAAGCACATCAGTTCAAAGCAAAGTCCCTAACAACAGTTATGGAAAAGATGGACAAGATTCGTTACAGAATTGGAACAACAGGAACACTTGATAATAAAAAGGTTCATCGTTTAGTTCTTGAAGGTATGTTTGGTCCCGTGCACAAGGTTACTACAACTAAAGCACTCATGGATTCAGGAAGACTCACCACCCTAAATATAATGTGTGTGATGTTGAAGTATAACGAAGAAATTCGTAAAGCACAAAAGAATAAAACTTATCAAGAAGAGATGGACTTTCTTGTAAGTAATGAGAAACGAAATAAATTTATTCGTAATCTTGCAGTAAAATCTGAGGGTAATACTTTAGTGCTTTTCCAGTATGTTGAAAAACATGGAAAAGTTTTATATGAATTAATAAAGGATAAGGTGCATGAAAATCGCAAAGTGTTCTTTGTTTACGGAGGAACAGATACAACAGATCGTGAAGCAATTCGACACATTACAGAAGGTGAAAGCGACGCTATTATTATTGCTAGTTTTGGTACATTCTCCACTGGCATCAACATACCGTCTCTCGAGAATGTCATTTTTGCATCACCATCAAAGAGCAAGATCCGTAACTTGCAAAGTATTGGTCGTGGATTGAGATTGAAAGATGGTAAGACTAAATGTAATCTATTTGACCTTGCCGATGATTTGCATTGGAAGTCTTGGAAAAACCATACTCTAAATCATGCAGCTGAAAGATATAAAATCTATGCTGAAGAAGAATTTAAAGTTAAAATAATAGAGGTGGATCTATGTTAGATGACAACGAGTTCTATGTTATAATGAAACTTACATCAGGTGAGCAAGTAATGGCTGTCCTCAAAGAAGAAGATGAAGAACATGTTCTACTTGATTTTCCATTATGTATTAAAACCATTCCAATTTTAGAGGCACATCGTGAGCACATAACTGCACAACCTCTATGTCAATTTTCAGATGATAGAACTTTTGTGATTGCCAAGAGAGACATTATATTCGTTAAGAAATTACATCATTTATTCATTCCTCATTACCAACGCATTGTTGCAGAACATGAGAAAGTTTCTTTTATATCAAAAGATAAGAAAGAGGCACTACTCTGGGAAGATGATGTAGATCAGAAAGAAGCAAAGAGAAGAATCTTAATGCTTGAGGAGTTAGCGAAAATTCCAAAAGATGAAAGAGAAGAAGAAAGATACAGAGTCTTTGTTGAAGGAAACGAAACAATCAATTAGAGGTAACGATCAACCCTAACATAGTGATTATGCCTCAAGTCAATTAAAAAATCAAATTTATTTTATCTATAATTTACAATTAAATAAGATTTGTCTTTTTGTCATGAATGATGTATACTAATGAATAACTTGAATTAAATGAGGAACGAGTATGTATGGCACAATATGTAAATAACGCTGACTTTCTTGCAGCTATAGTAGAGATGCGAGCCAAGAAATTAGAAGCTGAAGAAAAAGGTTTACCCAAACCAATCGTCAGTAACTATATTGGCGAATGCATTCTTAAGATAGCAACTCACCTTTCTTACAAACCCAACTTTATTAATTATTCTTATCGTGATGAAATGATATCTGATGGTGTTGAAAACTGCCTTCAATATATTGATAATTTCGATCCCACTAAATCAAATAATCCATTTGCATATTTTACACAGATTATCTGGTATGCATTTTTGCGAAGGATTGCCAAAGAAAAGAAACAGAGTTATATTAAAGGTAAGTTGATTCAAGATATGCCTTTTGAGATGTTTGAAGTTCAAGAAGGTGATGATAAAGATTATCATAATGCCTATATGGATTTTGTTCAGAACAATAGCACCTTTGATGATTCATGGATGGATCGCAAAAAAGAAAAAGCAGCAAAGAAAAAGATGGACAATACCTTGAACAGTTTTTTGGATGATGAAGATGACACAGGAAATACGACAGTGGATTCGTGATTTGGCAGCAGGACATAATATTGTGGCAAGATCTTACCCTGCTCTAGCAAGAGCCACAAAACAAAAAAGAAAAAAAAGAGGTAAAAAACTTCTTAGAAAATATGTATGGGATGCATACGATAACCAATTTGATTTGAATGAGATTATGAGTAATAATGAAAAAATATTTTAGGTGTTTCTGATTTCGAAGACTTAGTCACAGTCGAAATTATGAAGCGTCGTGTTGATGCAAAACTATCAACAGTACAACGAGAAACAACTGTTCTTTGCGATCGTCAACGATGGTCAAAATGGGCAGAAGAACATTACAGTGATTGTCTATTTGTTCAAAGCAACTCATCAACTGGATTTATTGTTGAAGAAGATACTAACAACTTTGTTAAATTTGATGTGAACTCCAACTCAACTACTGTTCGTGCTTTCGGTGACGAGGTTTTTGCAGATTGTATCATTGCTGAAGTTGAATCAGTGTTTGATGTTGTCACATCTTACATCGAATGGATCTATGGTGCTGATGGTAACTCTGTCAATGTTCCATTGAATCGTGATCGTCTCCCAACTGAAGAAATGTATCCATTCCTTAATGGTGAATCCCTTAACGATTACTATGATCGCTACATGGAATCTTCTGCCAACATTCTCCTACTAATTGGACCTCCAGGAACTGGAAAGACTACATTCATTCGTGGTCTGCTTGCTCATCGCAACTGCTCTGCAATCGTAACATACGATGCTGGCATTCTTGAGAAAGATGGTTTCTTCGCAAAGTTCATTGAGGATGATGCTGAAATTATGGTTCTTGAAGACAGCGATGCATTCTTGAAATCTCGTAGTGATGGCAACACAATGATGCATCGTTTCTTGAATGTGGGTGATGGTCTTGTGACTACAAAAGGTAAGAAGATGATTTTCTCTACTAACCTTCCAAGCATCCGTGATATTGACTCTGCATTGGTTCGTCCAGGTCGTTGCTTTGACATCGTTACATTCGATCAATTGAATGTAGAACAAGCAAATAATCTTGCTGATAAACTTGGTGTCAAACTACCAGTTCGTCCTCGTGGCAAAGAAACTGAACCATATAGCATTGCAGAAGTATTCAATCAACAATCTGATAACAGTAGTAAATCACAAGCAAACAGAAAGGTAGGTTTCATTTGAAGGTAGCCATTATTACTGACCAGCACTTTGGTGCAAGGAATGATAGTATTGCATTCTTAGACTTCTTTGAAAAATTTTATGAACAAACCTTCTTCCCCACTCTTGATGCTAATAATATTAATACTGTTCTTGTTCTTGGTGACACATTTGATCGTCGCAAGTATGTAAACTTCTATGCACTTGATCGTGCAAAAAAAATGTTCTTCGATAAGTTGGAAGAACGAGGTATTCGTGTTCATATGCTTGCAGGTAATCACGACACATACTACAAGAACACAAATGAAGTGAACTCTCCAGATTTGCTTCTAGTCGAATACGGTAACATTGATGTTATCTCCAAACCAGAAACAATCGTTATTGATGGAACATCCATTTGTATGATGCCATGGATTTGTCCAGAGAACTATCAAGAATCATTGGATCATATCACAAACACTAAAGCTGAAATCTGCATGGGGCATCTTGAGATCGCTGGCTTTGCAATGCATAGAGGAATGGAATCACACGATGGCTTGGCTAAAGAAACTTTTGAAAAGTTTGATTTGGTTTTTTCTGGGCACTATCACCATAGGAGTAGTGATCAGCATATTCATTATCTCGGAAATCCGTACGAACTTACATGGCAGGACTATAACGATCCCAGAGGATTCCACCTGTTTGATCTCGATACAAGAGAACTCGAATTCTTTTGCAATCCTTATCGAATGTTTGAACGAATCGAATACAACGACAAAGATACAGACCCTGTCGATTTAGACTCACTTGAACTTGAACAGAAATATGTAAAGTTAGTAGTTGTAAACAAAGCTGACTTTTATAAATTTGACAAATTCATTCAGAAGTTGTATAATAAGGGTTGTCATGAAATCAAGATTATTGAAGACATGTCAGAGTTCCAAGATGGTGAGATTGGCGAAGAAATCAATCTTGAAGATACACTCTCTGTTCTATCACACTATGTCGATTCAATCGAGACTGATGTTGACAAAGAACAAATTAAGACTTACATGAGAACACTTTACACTGAGGCAGTCAACATCGAGGTAGTATGATGCAACAACTTAATATAGAGTATTTCTTTCCACTGACAGAACAGATTCCACTTGATTTAGATTTTACGCAAACCGAAAAATATATTCTAGATAAAAGAGCAGAACAGGCAAGAAATTCTGTTACTAGTGGTATGTTGTTGTCTGTCGGTAATGGTGGAACTACTTGGACAACTATGTCAAATAATCTTGGTAACCCATCCTTTACTATTAATGTTGATGCCATGCCAATTACTATTATCTCTAAAAAGAAACCCAATTTTATAATGAAGTTCATTTATAAGTCTATGGGTATGAAATGGAAAGCTGAATGATCGTATTTAAAAGCGTACAGTGGAAGAACTTTTTATCTACTGGTAATTCTCCAAACAAAGTCTTACTAAACAAATCACAAACTACTCTTATCATTGGTAAGAATGGTGAAGGTAAGAGCACAATCTTAGATGCATTGTGCTTTTCGTTATTCGGTAAACCATTTCGTAACATCAATAAGGGTCAACTAGTCAACTCCATTAATGGTAAGGGTTGCTCTGTTGAAGTTGAATTTGATATCAATGGTAAAGAGTACAAAATCATTCGTGGCATCAAACCGAATGTATTTGAGATTTGGTTAGATGGTGAGATGATTAACCAAGATGCTGCGTCAAGAGACTATCAAAAAATTCTTGAGCAACAGATTCTTAAATTAAACTACAAGACATTCACACAAGTTGTTATCCTTGGTTCTGCATCGTTTGTTCCATTCATGCAGTTGCCAACAACCCAACGAAGAGAAGTTATTGAAGACATTCTTGACATTCGTATTTTCTCTACAATGAATCAGCTGTTAAAAGAAAAGGTACAGGAAACTAAAGATGCTATTACCGCAATCGAGAACGAAATCTCCACTGCTAAGACAAAGGTTGACTCACAAACGCAACTCATCAAAACTATTACTGAAGCGAAGACGAGTGCCATCGAAAGTATCGGAGCAAAGATTTCTGCAAACTCTACTGAGATTTTACATGCAGAGGGCGAGATACAACTTATCATTTCGGAGATCGATACTCTTAAAGCAAGCATCAATGACAAGGAAACTGTTGCTGAAGACATTGACAAAGCAAAGTCAATCAGAAGTAAGTTACTCCAAAAAATCGAAACTTGCGAGCACAACACAGAGTTTTTTAACGAACATGATGTTTGTCCATCGTGTAGCCAAGATATCGCAGAGGAATATAAAGAAGGTATTATCAAAGATCTTAATGCGAAAATGTTGGACAACAACACAAAAATTGGTGAACTCGAAACCATACTCACTAACCTTAATACGAAACTCTCAAAAATTAACGAAGTGGTTGAAAAAATCACCGACAAGAACATTGAGTTATCTACAAGAAACAGTACGATCACCCTACTCAATAAACAAATCAAAGAACTTGAAGCTGAGACCCAAAGGGTTAAATCTGACACAACTAACATCGATGAGGAGAAGGTAAAGTTAAAAGAACTTGCCACTGAAGCGATTACTAAAATTCATACCAAGACAACTCTACAAGAGCAACGCAATCTTGAAGAAGTTGCCAATATCCTACTAAAGGACACTGGTATCAAGACAGCAATCATTCGTGAGTATCTTCCAATCATGAACAAGTTGATCAACAAGTATCTCCAAGCAATGGATGCTTATATTCACTTTGAGTTGGATGAAGCATTCAATGAATCAGTTAAGTCTAGATTCAGAGATGACTTTACATATGCTTCTTTTTCTGAAGGCGAGAAGATGCGTATTGACTTGGCAATTCTATTCACATGGAGACAGATTGCAAAAATGAAGAACTCTGTCAATACAAATTTACTTCTACTCGATGAGATCTTCGACTCATCATTGGACACTGCAGGAACAGATTACTTCTTGAATCTGATGAATCAGTTTGGAGACAATACAAACATCTTTGTTATTTCCCACAAGGGTGATCAGTTGTTTGATAAGTTCAGATCCGTCATTAAATTCGAAAAACGCAACGATTTTTCAGTTATTGCAACTAAGTAAGTAACCACCTCCCTCCAACCCCTGTAGATTCGGGGTAAAAATAAGTGTTGTCTTTAATTGCCGACTGATGTATAATAGTCGTTATATTATGGAGAAAACTATGGAAAATCAATGGGCTGGTTTTGATGATTTTGAATTGGCATGTTTGTGTCATGGTTATGGCATCGAAGAAGAATGCGTATTTGAAGGTATTCTTCCTGTAAAGTTGGCTAATCGTGCTCAGATTGAATCATTGTTGACTGAGTTTGAATTTGAATTAGCGTTTGGAGAATAAATATTATGGAAATGAAAGCAACTGATCTCTCCGCAAGACTGCTGGCAACTGAAAACCTTTCAGTGATTCGTGCCAGAACTCGCACTGCATCTTTTGACATCAAGAGTCGTATCCTGACTCTGCCGATGTGGAAAGATATGACTCCCGAAATTGAAGATATGTTGGTTGGTCACGAAGTGGGTCATGCCCTTTATACCAATGATGACTATCTTGAACCACTAAAAGAAACCCCTAAGTTACACTCATACATGAATGTCCTAGAAGATGTTCGTATCGAGAAACTTATCAAACGCAAGTATCCAGGATTGCGCAAACGCATGAACGAAGGATACAAACAACTCAATGATCGTGACTTCTTTGGCACGAAACAAGTTCAAAACTTTGACGAACTATTACTCATTGACAAAATCAATCTCTACTTTAAAGCAGGATTCCAGTGTGGTGTAACATTCACACCTGATGAAAAGGTATTTGTGAATCGTGCAGAACGAACAGAAACTGTAGATGAAATTATTGCATTGGCAAACGACATCTATGCATATTCTAAACAGCAAGCCGAAGAGCGTAAACAGAATGCCAAATTCCAAGAGCAAGAAGAAGACGAAGATGGTGACGATGATGAAGATCCAATTTATGGTGACTTTGACATCGATGGCGATGATGACTTTGAAGAACAAGATGGTGATGATGAAGATCTGAAACCAGCCAAGAAAAATAAATCATCTGCTCTCCAGAATGACGACAAGTCAGAAGAGGGTGATGACCTAGAATCAAAAACAGAAAGAGCATTTCAAAACAAATTGGAAGACCTTGCTGATGATTCCACTGAATACAAATATTGGAAATTTGATACAGATTACTATAAAGATCCAGTCATCGGTTACAAACAAATTCTTAATGAAACTAAATCACCTGAGAAATGGGCAGTTGATAGTCCTGAGTTAATTGACTATCGTACTCGCAATATGAGTGAGGAACAGCGAACTGCTTTTCATGCAGCAGAAGATTCAGATTTTGTCCAATTTAAAACCGAATCAATTCGTACTGTTAATTATCTCGTGAAAGAATTCGAGATGAAGAAGTCTGCTCAACTACACAAGCGTGCAACAGTATCAAAAATTGGTTCATTGGACATGAAGAAAGTCTATGCATATAAGTTACAAGACGATTTGTTCAAGCGTGTAACTTCTCTGCCACAAGGTAAGAATCATGGTATGGTTCTTCTTGTTGACTGGTCTGGTTCGATGAACGAAGTATTAAAAGATACCATGAAACAGGTTATCAATCTGGCTATGTTCTGTAATCGTGTCCAGATTCCATATCGTGTCTTTGCATTCACTACTGACTACAACGACAGAGTAACTGAAACAAACGCAGAGCGTGAAGCATATCATGCTTGGAGATCTGCAAGACGAGAGCCAAACAATCTGATCGATTGTGCCGATAGGTTTCATTTGTTAGAATTCTTTAACAGCAAAATGACCACCAGCGAATTCAATTCAATGGCTCGTCGTATTCTTGACTATCGTTTCCACTGGAATGAAGGTTATAACACTGGTGGTACTCCACTGAACGAAGCATTGGTATATTGCTACAAAACTTTGGGTACATTTATCAAGAACAACAATATCGAGAAAACAACTTTCATCACTCTTACTGATGGTGAGGGTGGTTCATTGAACACCTATTCATCTGGTCGTTTCGATGATACTCGTACTGAAATTGTTGATGGTGTTTACAAACGAATCAAAATCAAAAACTTTATTAAAGATGAAGTTACACAAAAGACTTATGAAATTGGTCGCCTGTCTGGTAATCAAACTGAGATGATTCTTCGAATGATTAAAGATCGTTACAATGTTACGATGGTTGGATTCCATATCTGTCAGAATCGTGGTCGTGATTTGCGTGGTGTTGCACAGTCAAATCTACCTGACTATCGTGGTGATATGTATGCATTAGTTGAAACATGGAAGAAAGAATTCAGAGCAAATGGTTTTGCATCAGTGAAGAACACTGGTCGTGATGAGTTGTTCTTGATTCCACAATCTTCAACTAAGATTCAAGAGGGTGAAATGGATGTAAAAGCCGATGCAAATGCAAAAGCGATTGCAAAGAATTTCGGTAAATTCCTTAATGTAAAGAAGACTTCCCGAGTCCTACTCAACCGATTCGTTGGATTGGTAGCCTAAGACCCTTGTATCTACAGGGAAAAATAAGTGTTGACTTTTATTGTTAATTACAGTATAATAGTCGTTATGAATTTGTGAAAGTGTAGTTTTTATTATGGAGAATGTGATGGCAAAAGTTAATATGGAATTTCGTGATGAGTTTGAGTCTAAACTAATGCAGATGTATCCTGATGTAGTTGCAACAGGACAGGTTAGCAGACCAGAACTTATGGATGTAATGTCTGCGATGGGAACACAAAAATTCCCACTGTGGCTTATGAAGAATAAAGTTGGTCGTGGTTTGTACGCTATTGAAGGTGGTGCAACCCCTGTTGTTGGAAACACTGCACTGAAAGCACAACCTGTGAAACAAGAATCCTTTAAGGTGGACTACTCTGATATCTCAGCACTAATCCCAAAGAAAGATCCTAACTTTGTTCCATTCGGCAACTACGCTGATTTGGAAAACATTATCAAGTCTGGAATCTTTTATCCTGCATATATTTCTGGTCCAACTGGGAATGGCAAGTCTACGATGGTCGAACAGATTTGTGCCAAGCACAAACGACCACTCATTCGTGTTAACCTTAACATGATGACTGACGAAGAACAACTTATCGGTTCCAAGACTTTGGAAGATGGTAATGTGGAAATTGTTGAGGGTCCAGTTTTGATTGCAATGCGCAGTGGTACTGCTTTGTTGCTAGACGAAATTGATGCAGGTTCAGCAAACACTCTGCTTTGCTTACAACCAATTCTTGAGGGTAAACCATACTACTTCAAACTCAAGAACGAAATGATTGTTCCAGCAGAAGGATTCAACATCTTTGCCACTGCCAATACTAAGGGTAAGGGTTCAGACGATGGTCGTTATATTGGTACCAATGTTTTGAACGAAGCATTCTTGGAGCGATTCGCTGTTACATTCGAACAGGAATATCCAAATGCTAAAATCGAAGTTAAGATTATTAAGAATCTCATGGAAACTTATGGCTGTTTAGATGCCGAGTTTGCAGAGACACTCGTGAAGTGGGCTGAAGCAATTCGTCGTACTTTCGAGGATGGTGGTGTGGATGAAACAATTACGACTCGTCGTATGATCCACATTGTTCGTGCCTTTGCGATTTTCAAGAATCAGCAGAAAGCAGTCGAGTTGTGTTGCAATCGTTTTGATGCTGCAACAAAGTCTGCATTTATTGACTTGTTCGATAAAGTTGCAAACCCTCAGCCTGAGCCAGTCGTTACATCTGTAGAGACTCCAAAGGTAGAGGACGAGGTTCCATTCTAATCCCTGCAACTTTGTAGGGTTATTACAAAAAGAACTTGCCTTTAATTGGGAATTGTAGTATAATAGTTGTTCGAGTGTTAGATTTTTGTGAAACTTTTTAAGGAAAAATATATTATGTTGAAATTTGCAAACTTGTCATTGTCTCAAAAGCGTTTTGTTGTGGCTGTAATCGAGTCCAATAAACAGTACAAGAAAGATCCTCAGATTACTCTGAAGGAATGTGCTGCAATCTATTACACAATTCGTGACCAGCGTACTGGTGCGAAGGGTGAAAAGATTGGTTACCCTAACTGGTTGTTCAACAAGAACAAAATCGAGCGTGGTGTATACCAGTTGCCGATTCCTACTGATGCCGAGTTGTCTGCGTATGCCAAAGAATTGGCTGAGAAGAATACTCCAAAAGTAGCAAAGGCTAAAGCCAAAGTTGCGAAACTGGCTAAAGCCAAGACTGTTAAAGTCAAAGCACCTGCAACTACTGCAGTTGCGAAAGAAGATAAGATGGAAATGTCTCGTCTTCAAAAGATTGTTGATGAATCCGTTGACTTCGATGACGACACCGAAGACTTCAATGCGATCCTCCGTGAGAATGGCATCACAGTTTAATTAGAGTTTACCTGTCATCTGGGGTACTGCCATCGCCCCAGATGATTTTTTTCATTTGATGGTTGTTAATTATGGAGATATTATGTCTAAACAAGAATTGCTATTGACGCATTTGAACAAGGGTAAGACTTTTACTGCTAAGCAGATCAAGTCCTCTTTCGGTATTGCTCACCCAGCAAGCACAATCCGCAACTTGCGTGAACAAGGTTACTGTGTTTACTCTAACCCAGCAGTTGTGAATGGTACTGAAGTTGTTAAGTACCGCATTGGTCGCCCAACTCGTGCGATGGTTGCTATTGCAAACCGCTATGCTGGTTCATCTGTATTTACTCGTACAGTTTAATTAAGTGAGTTATAAATGGGCATTCTTCGGAGTGCTCATTTGTGCATTCATTTGGAGATAAAATATGGCAACCAAAGAAGATATCAAGAAGTCCCAGAATGCCACGACAGGTGGTAGAAAATTTGATGGAGGTAAACTACAATATGGTTTACTTCCACCACTCGCATTAAAAGCGACTGTAGAAATTCTAACATTTGGTGCGGAAAAATACGAACCAGATAATTGGAAGAATGTTCCTGACTCAAAACGAAGATACTTTGACGCAATGCAAAGACATCTTTGGGCATGGAAAGAAGGAGAGCAAAACGATCCCGAAACTGGCAAGAATCACTTGGCACACGCAATGTGTTGCTTGATGTTCTTGTATGAACATGATGTATACTATTCTGTCGAGAAAAATAAACTTGACAAGTAGATCGTTTTGAAGTATAATGTTTTATACATAGTAATGTACAATTTGAAAAGGAAACCCTATGAAACTATCTAAAGAAACCGTAAACCTAATCAAGAACTTTGCTGGCATCAACAGCAATCTTCTACTTAAGAGTGGGAACAAACTAGCAACTATCAGTGCACAAAAGAATGTGATGGCTGACGCAACAACCACTGAGTCATTCCCTGACTTTGCCATCTATGACTTAAATGAGTTTCTTGGTGCTATGTCTTTGTTCGAGGATCCTGAGTTGGAATTCCAAGACAAGTATGTTTCTATCAAACAAGGTAACATGAACATCAAGTTCTTTGCTGCAGACCCATCTGTGTTGGTAGCACCACAGAAAGCAATTACCTTCCCTGATGCAGAGATTAACTTTAACATGTCTTCAGCGATGTTGGATATGATTAAGAAAACTTCTTCAGTCCTCCGTGCAGCAGATGTATCAATCGTTGGTGATGGTAGCAAAGTTACTGCTGTTGTTGGAGACAAGAAGAATGCCACTGGTAACTCTTACAGTGAATCAATCGGTGACACTGATAAGACATTCAAAGTAAACTTGAAAGTAGAAAACCTAAAGATGCTTCCAGGTGATTACCAAGTATCAATCTCAAGCAAGAAGATTTCTCGTTTCAAAGCACCAAACACCGACTTAGTTTACTATGTCGCAGTAGAAGCAGATTCTACATTTGAGTTCTAAGACAAAGAGGAGTATAATCTCCTCTTGTTCCTTTATTATGTTTGGAGTGATATATGATTGATAGTCGTGATGACATGTTTTTGTGGGTAGAAAAGTATCGTCCACAGAAGATTGATGATTGTGTTTTGCCACAGGCATTGAAAGATACTTTCCGTCAGTATGTTGAACAAGGTGAACTACCTAATTTCTTGTTCACTGGTTCAGCAGGTGTAGGTAAAACTACAATTGCTAAAGCACTATGTAATGAAATTGGTGCAGAGTTTATGATGATCAACGGATCCGAAGAATCGGGTATTGATACTCTGCGCACTAAGATTAAGGGATTCGCTTCCACTATATCATTGACTGATGCCAAGAAAGTTGTCATCCTCGATGAAGCGGATTACCTTAATGCTAATTCAACTCAGCCAGCACTTCGTGGATTCATTGAAGAGTTTGCCAACAACTGTCGATTCATCCTTACCTGTAACTTTAAGAATCGTATCATTGAACCTATCCATAGTCGTTGTTCTGTGGTTGAGTTTAAGATTGATTCCAAAGACAAGCAGGAGATCGCTGCAACCTTCTTCAAGCGAGCAGTATCAATCCTCAAACAAGAGCAAATTGAGTTTGATCCTAAGGTAGTTGCCGAACTAATCACTAAACACTTTCCAGATTACCGTAGGATTCTAAATGAACTCCAACGATACTCTGTGTCTGGTAAAATTGATTCTGGTATCCTCGTCAATATGTCTGAGGAATCATTTAAGGGTTTGATTAAACTACTTAAAGAAAAAGACTTCACCGAAGTCCGTAAGTGGGTTTCTAAGAACTCTGACTCAGATACCACATCATTGTTCCGTGAATTATATGATAGTGCTGCAACTACAATTGAACCAAACAGTGTTCCACAGTTGGTTCTAATTCTTGCAGACTATCAATATAAAGCAGCATTTGTAGCTGACCATGAACTAAATATAATGGCAGCACTCACTGAGATTATGGCTCAGTGTAAATTCAAATGAGGCTAATATGGAAATCATTTTACTAGTAGTATTTACATTCGTTGTATGGATCATGGGTGCAGTATCTGGCTGGAACGCTAGAGAGAAACATGCCAAACATCAGATTGATAAATTCTTTGCAAATATTGATGAAGCTGAAGAGGAAGAACAAATCCATATTATTATCGAAAAACATAATGATATGTTATTTGTTTACGATAAAGATACCAAACAATTCATGGCACAGGGATCTTCCAAAGAAGATGTAGAAAAAATTCTTGTAGAAAGATTTCCTGGAAAACGATTTGCATGTCATGAGTCTGTACTTAAAGAAGTTGGTTTCATATCATGACACCCTTTGACTTTATTAATGCAATCAATTTCACAAAGAAAGATCTCTTAGCAGAAGACCCGATGGCCAAGAAGGACTATGTTCCTTTTATTATTAACAGGGGGTTGGGTTATTTTCCTGATACAGTCTTATATGCGAATGAGATGAATCGCAACTCATCTATTCCAGTGGACTGGCAGTTTTCTTTCTTACTAAACTCAGTTAGTAAGAAAAAAAGATTTTCTAAATGGCATAAAAAAGATGCTGAAACAGAGTCACTTCGTTTAGTGAAAGAATATTTTGGGTATTCTGATTCTAAAGCAATAGACGCTTTAAGTATATTGACTGAAGATCAGTTGATAGATATAAAAGATAAATTATATAAGGGTGGAAAATGAAGATAGCTGTTGTTGGAATCGGAACTGCAGGTGTCGTCAGTCTTGCACATTTGTTGGCTAACTGCCCAGAAGAGTTTGAAATCTATTCTGTTTATGACCCAAACACACCTATCCTTGGTATTGGTGAAAGTACAACTATTGCTATTCCCCAGACTATGTTTGAAGGAACACGATTCACTTTGTTGCAGGATGGCGATGAACTTGATGCCACAATTAAACATGGCGTAAAATATACAGGCTGGAGACAACATGATATCCTCAGTCACATTCAACCACCTGCTCGTGGTATGCATTTTAATAACTTTAAAATTAAAGATTTTTCTTTCAAAAGATTTTATGAACTTTGGGGAAATAAGTTTAAAGAGATTCAAGGTAATGTAACAGACATAGTATCAACTGACTCTTCTGCTGTTGTTACTATCGATGATAAAAAATTAACTTTTGATTATGTTGTAGATTGCCGTGGATATCCAACAGATTATTCAGAGTATACAATGGCAGATAGTATTCCTGTTAATCATTGTTTGGTTCATATGATTCCTGAACAGGGAACTTGGGAATGGACATATCATGTGGCGCATAGAAATGGTTGGATGTTTGGAATTCCACTTAAAACAAGACAGGGGTGGGGATATCTATATAATGATACTATAACTTCCAAAGAAGATGCGATGTCAGATATTGCAGAAAGATTCAATGTAAAAGTTGAAGATTTAAATTTGAGAGAGTTTAAGTTTAAATCTTACTACACAAAAAATACTTTTGTTGGTAGAGTTATTAAGAATGGTAATCGTGCTCTTTTCTTCGAGCCATTGGAAGCGATGTCAGGAACATATTATAATTTGGTTATGCAGATGTTTATGGAACATCTTAAATTTAATCGACCACATGATGATATCAACGCAACATTATACGAAACTGCAAATGATCTAGAGACATTTATTTCTTACATTTATCATGGTGGTTCTACATATGATTCTGATTTTTGGACAATCACAAAAGAGAAAACTTCACATAGACTATCTGTAGATAAAAATTTTAAAAACTATATGAATTTTATAGCAAATGAACCAAATGCATTCTTTGCACATAAAATAAATTATGGTCTATTTAATAGCATTTCTTGGAGAGATTTCGAAAAGAATTTTGGATATAACTATATTGAAAAATATAAGATTATAAATAGTTAATTACTATGAAAATATTAACTATAAAAGGTGGAAAATAATGACTGTCGAATTGATTTATTACGACTGGACAGCTGAGTCCATGCTTGAGGTGACACTACCTGAACCAGACAACTTTTTGAAGGTTCGTGAAACACTCACCCGCATCGGGATCGCTTCAAGAAAAGAAAACAAGTTGTATCAATCCTGCCATATCTTACATAAGCAGGGTAGATACTTTATTGTACACTTCAAAGAATTGTTCGCTCTTGATGGTAAAGAATCTAACATCACGAGTGGCGATATTGAGAGAAGGAACGCAATTGCTGGACTGCTTCAAGATTGGGATCTATTAAAGATACTAAATAGTACGCAAGCAGACAATAAGGCATCTTTGTCTCAAATTAAGGTAGTCTCTTATAAAGAGAAAAATGAATGGGAACTTGTTCCCAAATACAACATAGGAAAAAAATCAAAATGATTAAACTTGAATTAACGATTGACGAATGCAATATGATTCTTCGTACATTGGGTAAGCACCCATTTGAGGAAGTTATTACAGTCATTAACAAAATTAAACAGCAAGGCGAACCACAGGTTGCAGCCATGGAAGCAGAAGCAGCAAATACTGCAGCTGAACTACCTGCTGAAAAAGCATAAGTATCATTAGATAAAACTAATGATTTTCTTTAGCTGGTTTTTAGTCTCTTAGTCCTAAGTAATAAGTCCAATAATGGACAAACAATTAGGAGAAGATTATGTGGACAAAACCATCAGCAACAGAAATGAGATTTGGCTTTGAAGTTACAATGTATGTAATGAATAAGTAATAAGAATTCACCTTAGGACCACTAAGTTACGAATCGTTTTAAAGCAGACATGACGCACGATGTCGCTGGAGTTGTAACCAGCACCTGATATGCCTTCGGGATATCAATTTTTATTTTTAACTCGCTTAATAGGAGAACTACTATGGGTAATTCATTACCACAACTTGCATTATTTGGTCCAGGATTTAAGGACTTCGACAAATTCTTTGTCGGCTTTGACGAATCAGCAAAACAGTTACAATCGTTGCACGCTGATCTCACTAAAAACATTCCCAACTATCCACCATACAACATTCGCAAGAATGATGAGAATCATTACACCATTGAATTAGCTGTTGCTGGTTTTGGTGAATCTGAGATTGATATTACTATCGATGGCGGTAAATTAATCGTTAAGGGTAATGTTGATTCAGCTACTGATGCACTGGAAGATAACTTCTTGTTCAAAGGTATCGCTACTCGTGCCTTTACTCGTGCCTTTGCTATCGATGATCACATCGAAGTAAAGAATGCAGAACTATTCAATGGTATGCTTAAGATCGCTTTGGAGCGTTTAGTTCCAGAAGAACAAAAGCCAAAGAAAGTTCCAGTCAAAACTCGTGGCAAGAAAGAATTTTTACAAGAGGACGCATATGACAAAGCTGCTGAAACACTGTAAGAATTTTATTCTTGGTTTGGGTGATGGTATCCACGCATTCAGAACTTACAAAGCAGGTAAAGTAAAATGAATAACTGGATCCCAATGACAGATGATGATTGGGATTGGGTAAACGGTAAACAACCTAAACCAACCAAGTAATCGTACAAGTAGGGAGAGTTTCGGCTCTCCCTAAATACTTGTATGAAAGCCAAACTATCTCCCAACATGATATCATTCGTCACAGTTCGTCGTGGCGATTGGGTATTAAAAATATCTGTTTATAAAAACAAACAGATAATGGTAGTTGCACAGCATTGTTATGAGTATGAGAGAACAATTGTTCATTTCTTTACTGACCAAAACATTGCAGCAGATTTTATTGAACAACTTGTTATAGAGGATTGAAATGACAGAGATTAAAGTATTTAAATTGATTAGTGGTGAAGAACTGATTGGTAAAGTAGAAGTTACTGGTGGTGGATATACTTTAGAATCACCATCAACCATTCTTATGCAACAAACAAAAGAAGGTGTTCAATTGGCATTAATGCCATATATGCCTTATGTAGACGGTAAAGTGAAATTATTCAGTCAATGTATTGCATCTGAAGGTACTCCGTCCACGAATATGGTCAACGAATATAACCGATTATTCGGTTCGGGAATCCAAGTGGCTCCAGCATCCGCTCTAGCTGGACTCCAGATGCCCTAGTCCACAGGGCTAAACCTCCCTCCAAACCCTCTCTCGTAGAGGGTTTTTCACATTCTAGAAGCCCGAATCTACAGGGCTAGTAATCCCCTCAGACTCGTAAGGTTATTAAATTTAGTTGTTGTCTTTAATTGCAAACTGCTGTATAATATAGTCTTAGAAAGTTGAAAAGGAACTGAAAAATGACTGAATTTGAAAGCAAATGTTACGGTATATCCCAAGAACAAATTCGTGAACAATACATGAAATCTGCCAGTGCTCGTTTGTCTGGTTTAGAAATGGTTGCCATGGGTGTTCTTTCTGATGCGCAAGAATTGATGACTTTCGGTCATGACCAAGCAATGGATCAGGCTCGCAAAAACATCAATATTGCAAAGTTCATCATGTCAGAAATGATGGAAGAGCGAATCCAATGGGAAGAATCTGGTTGCCCTTAATTTTAAACTGAGAGGAAAATATATTATGTTCTATAAATCAAAATCTGAGATCCGTGCTGAAACCGAAAAACAATTGAAGTTGTTTTTGAAAAAGGGTGGAAGTATTGAAGTTGTAAAACCACGCAAAGCACCAAAACAACTGATGTCTGGTAAAGTTACAAGATCTGGTTCCACTGGGACTTCTGGCTTTGCAACTGGATTCCCTCGCAAGAGTTGCATCTAAGTGTTGACTTATAATCAAATTTGTAGTATAATTGTTTTATTGAATGGAGAATTTTAATATGATGTCATGGGAAGAAATGTCACCGATTGAGCAAGCACAATGTATCTATTGGGATATGTATAAGGATGCTTATGGTGTTCGTCCTCGTGGCATCGATACAACCGACTGGTCTTTGGAGCAGTTTGAATCCGAGTTCGCAGTACTCGGTCGTGTCATCGAGCAGGAAGAAATTGCTCGCAAGAAAGCAGAAGCCGAAGCCATTGTTGCTTTCGAAGATCGTGTTCTCAATCTTATGCACACTGGCACTAATCGTCAGCGTGTCATTGCTTGGTTGATGGATGCTGAGGGTGCGAATGGTGACTATGAATACTTCTGCTTCACGCAAGGTTTGCCCTATGGTTACTTCAAAGAAATGGAAGTGGCATGATCCTCGCTAGAGAAATTACTCAGTGGGAAGAGGGTACTGCGTGCAATCATACCTACATCATGACTGAATCAATGGATAAAATCTTTGGTTACTTCAAAAGAAATAATCCCAAAGACTTCATGATGTTCAAAAATCCGATTCGCATCGACAGTCGCTATCGTAAATTCAAAGTGATGAAGCGTGACATGTACTTCAAAGGACAAGAGCCAACGCATCAGATCTGGCATGTCAAGGGTACAAAAGATCATGTCTATACTGTAGAGAAGTCAGATAATGGATGGTACTGTAGTTGCATCGGTTTTAAATATCATGGTAAGTGTAAACATATTGATGGAGTGATGAATGAACATAAATGAATTTCTTAACAGTCTTGCTGAAAATGCCTCACGCAATTTCAAGATCGAGCAACTAAACGCACAGAGCGATAACGAAACTCTGCGTGAGGTAATTCGGCTAGCACTGGATCCATTTACTCAATTCTATCAACGAAAGATTCCTGAGTACATCACAGACAATCATCAAACAAGTCTCACTCAAGCCATGCACGCATTGTATGATTTGAAAGAAAGAGTCGTCACTGGTAATGCAGCAATTGAATATCTCCGCATGCTTCTTTCATCCTTGTCAGCTGATGATGCTAAGGTATTGGAGAGAATCATCCAGAAAGATTTGAAGTGTGGTGTTGATGTATCGACTGCCAACAAAGTTTGGTCTGGTTTGATTCCTGAATACCCATGTATGTTATGTAGTCCATTCGAACAGAAGTTGGTTGACAAGATTAAATTCCCAGCATATGCTCAAATGAAGATGGATGGTATGCGATTCAACGCAATTGTGCGTGATGGTAAGTGCGAATTTAGGAGCAGGAATGGCAAAGAAATTTTATTACTTGGCAATTTGGAGCAGGAGTTTATTTCTCTTGCTGGTTCTATTGATTGTGTTTTTGATGGTGAACTTCTTGTAATGCTTGAAGATGAACATCAGTTTGCAGATCGTCAGACTGGTAATGGTATCCTTAACAAAGCAAACAAGGGAACAATTTCTGCAGAAGAAGCAGCAATGGTTCATGCAACTGTTTGGGATTTGATTCCATATGTTCAGTTTATTGATGGTTACTGCCAGACTCCATACGCAAAACGATTTTCAACTTTAGAACAGATTGTAAACAAACAAAAGTCTTTAGATAAAAAGATTTGGACTGTGACATCTACCATTGTGCAAACACTAGATGAAGCACAAGAGATCTTCCAAGGTTATCTTGCAGATGGTTACGAAGGTATCATCCTTAAAGATGGTAGTGGTGAATGGGAAGACAAACGAAGCAAGACTCAGATTAAATTCAAAGGTGAATTGGAATGCGATCTTAAAATTGTTGCAGTCGAAGAAGGTAAGGGTAAAGCAGTAGGGATGCTTGGTGCAATTATCTGTGAATCCGCAGATGGAATTGTAAAGGTAAATGTAGGATCTGGTTTCAATGATGCACAACGAAAGCAATATTGGAAAGAAAATTTAGTTGACAAAATCGTGGCAGTGAAGTATAATGCTAGAATCAAGAACAAAACTGGAGAAGAATCTTTATTCCTTCCAGTGTTCATTGAACTGCGTGATGATAAAGATGTTGCAGATAACTCAAAGGTAATAAAATGAAAGTAGTAATTAATAGATGTTTTGGTGGGTTCGGTATCTCAAATTTAGCATTTGAGAAATTACTTGAACGCAAGGGTATTGCATTCGATAAAGTTCCAGCAAAATATCCAATTCGTGGAAATGACTCAGACTATTACAAAGCTGGTAGTCCACAATCTGATGCGACATACCTAAGTGAGTATGAGTTCTATGAACAACGCAATGATCCAGATTTGATTGCAGTGATTGAAGAATTGGGTAAAGATTCATGGGGCTGGGCATCAGAACTAGCAATCTTGGATATTCCAGATGATGTTGAATGGCATATCAGTGAATACGATGGACTTGAACATGTGGCAGAAAATCATAGGACTTGGTCATGAGAAAAGAATTAGACGAAGCACTCTGTGCTAGGTATCCTCTGGTCTTTCGAGATCGTCATGAGAACATGCAGAACACAGCCATGTGTTGGGGATTTGATTGTGGCGATGGATGGTATAACATCATCGATACTCTTTGCGGTATGTTGACTTCTGAATATCGTGGTGCA
>Ga0114964_10000196_pt1 | contig 47055 bp, 46 predicted proteins | sample C_131016_MF_Meta_FD_92638 | JGI IMG/M metagenome (GOLD analysis project Ga0114964, IMG submission 92638) | Freshwater microbial communities from Lake Croche, Canada to study carbon cycling - C_131016_MF_MetaG | ecosystem: Environmental > Aquatic > Freshwater > Lake | place: Lake Croche, Canada... | reverse complement strand
GATCGCGGGCTTATCCATAAATTCCATTGCGACGGGAATGATACCCGCGCCAATAATGGCCGCAACCGCACGACCGGCGGCTTCGCTTGAATCAAAGCCGAATAGGACGGGCCTTGCACCCTCTGCCAACGGTAAAATACGGACGGTTGCTTCAGTAACCACTCCAAGTTGCCCTTCGGAGCCAATCACAAGGCCGAGCAAATCCAGTCCTGCGGAGTCCATCGCATCCGAGCCGATATCGACAATGGTGCCGTCGATCATCACCATTCGGACGCCCAAAATATTATTGGTCGTGACGCCGTATCGCAAGCAATGTGCGCCGCCGGAATTCATCGCGATATTGCCCGCAATCGTGCACGCCAATTGCGAAGAAGGGTCGGGTGCGTAGAAAAAGCCTTTGTGGGCCACTTCGCCGGAGATCGCGAGATTGGTGATACCCGATTGGACGCGCATTGTCCGGTCACCGAAATGGATGTCGAGAACGCGGTTCATTTTGCCGACGCCCACCACAATCGCATCCTCTTGAGGAATTGCACCGCCAGCCAGTGACGTACCTGCCCCGCGGGGGATCACTTTAACACCCTGTTCGTTGCAAAATTTAAGAACAGCGGCGACCTCCTCGGTCGAGGTTGGCAACACAACGGCGAGCGGCATTTTGCGATAGGCGGTCAGTGCATCGGTTTCAAAAGCGCGCCGCTCGTCTTCTGTCGTGATGAGCGATGTCGCGGGCACCAAAGGGACAAGACCAGCGATAATGGCGTCACGGCGCGCGAGAATGGCCTCATCTGGTAATGGAAATTGAATACTCATCGATCACCTCCCACGCACACTGGCATAATTAACATGTCAGAGGTTTTAGCATAATTTGCAAGGGATGATCAGCGGCCTGCGACTTCTTGGATGTTTGCGGTTCAGACTATCGATCGGCAAGCACTCGGGTCGGCGGGAACGTAATTTCAACCAAAGTCCCCTTGTGCCTTGCGGAGCGAATGGCCATCGAGGCGCGATTGGCTTCCACCAAGGCTTTGGTGAGCGGTAGTCCTAGCCCTGTTCCTCCACCTTTGCGGCTTGTCGCCACCTGCCGAAACGGTTCAAGGGCTGTCGCGATATCGCCCTCTGACATGCCAATGCCGGTATCTTTAACACGGATAATGACTTCGCCGTCCGGCGTCCGGTTGCTGGAGATGATGACCTGCCCACCTTCGGGCGTGAATTTGATCGCGTTTGAGAGAATATTGAGTGTGATCTGGGTGAGCGATCTTTCGTCGGCAACAATGGCGGGTAGGTGAGACGTCAGACTCAACCGGACAATAACACTGCCTTTATTGGCCGTTTCTTGAAGAACATTCGCGGCATTTAGCAAAACAGCGTTGACGTCAACTTCGCCAAAGGTCAAATCAGCACGGCCGGCTTCGATTTTTGATAAATCCAACAGATCATTCACAAGGTCGAGCACATGCTCGCCGGATTTAAGAATATCGTTCAAATAATCGCGATAGCGAGCGTTGCCGAGTTGGCCGAAGCGCTCATCGTGCATGATTTCTGCAAAGCCGATGATAGCCGATAACGGCGTCCTGATTTCATGGCTGATACGGGCCAGAAAGTCAGATTTTCTGGCACTAGCCGTTTCCGCTGCACGGCGCGCCTCGATAAAGTCCTTTTCGGCTCGTTTAAAGGTTGAGATATCGCGTAAAACCGCGCAATATTTGGGCTGGCTGTTTGTTCCAAGCCTGCCCATGGTCATAAAAAGGGGAATGCGGCCGCCGTCACCGGTCTCCCCAATAACTTCGCGCCCGTCGTTTAAAACGCTTGCGACGCCGTTTTCCTTCAGTCCCTCAAGATAATCGAGCGCCCGTGACCGGCTATCTTCGGCCAATAATACAGTAAATCTTTGGCCGGAAATGTCTTCGCTATCAATTCCGAACAAGGCTTCGGCAGAGCGGTTCATCGAAAGCATCCGTCCGTCACGATCCAGAACAAGCACGCCATCTGTGGCGGTATCGAGGATAGCCGATAATTCGTAGGCTGATACCCCCGCTGTGTCGGTTCCGTCGACGATACCCTTGGGCTCTAGCGTTTCCACCTTCGACGTCATCGGTTCAAAAATCATCATACTGGCAGGCAGGTCGTCCCACTGAAGCGTTTGAAGCTTCACGGCAAGCGCGACCATATCGCCATCGCGTCGCCGAAGGAGCATGGCTCCTTCATCGTCCGATGAACGACGTGAAGGGTCGCGTCCACCGAACAGCGTGTCGATGCCGCCCAGATCGTGAAAATGATCAATCGTCTCATAGCCCAACCAACCCAGGAGAGGCTGGTTCATTATGATGGGTACGCCGCCGCGGCTGATAAGGATGCCAAGGGGAAGCCGATCGAGGATATCGCCTAAAAGATCGGAAGGGTGCCCGGAAATCGACGGTGCGGCAGCCCGCGGCGTGACGTTTTCCCGTTTAAATACGCCGGTAACCGCCATATCGTCTGATGCCTGAACCTCGTTTTCAAGGTCGATGTCGGGTTTTGCACCGAGCGCACGTGCAATCTCGCGGAAGGCCTGCCGTTCATTCGCACTCAGTCCCATCGCGGCTGTCGGCATGGGTTGTCCGATTGGATTGATTTCGGATGGCTTGGTTACAGGATCGGAAACATCCGCGGTATCAACGACCATGCTCGAGATGGCTTTCTCAATAAAGCCGAACCCACGAAAGCCATCAAATTCACCGTCAGCCCCAATCACGGGCGTGCCAGAAAGCACCAGTCGGACCTGTTGTTGGTCGGTTAAAGGAATGCTTGTTTCAACGCCAACGAATGTCATGCGCGCCTTTAAAGCATCGCTGATGAGATCCGCTAACGGCCAAGCGCGACCTGCGTACCGCGCCTCGAACACTTTTAAGGTTTCGTCGGGTTCAGGGAAATGCAGCATTCCACCGCGATCCGTGTGCCAGACAAATTTCATCATCGCTCCTCGTTTTGCGGGGCGCGTGTGAGCGTGATTTGACGCAGGAGTACTACTTATATCCATCGAGGCGATTGCCGTTTAATCCGCAAGAAAGCTTCATATTGATGCAACTTTCTTAAAATATTCCAGAAAATATTAATCTATCCGTCGGCATCGCGTCCAACTTAATCTCCTTCGAAGGTCGAATATTTCGAAACACCGTTAACGCGTGCCTCAGCTTGACGATTGTGCAGTGCAGCATTATATTGCAGTGCAGTATATTCGGGTCGGGCGATATCCTGACGTTACACGTAAAAATAGGACAAAATCATGTCGAAATTACCTTTGGGCTACGAAATTCCAACTGAAATGCGCGATTTAGCCGAAAAGAGTGTCGAGCAGGCTAAGACGGCCTTTGACGGATTTATCGGTGCGGCGACCAAGGCGGTAGCGGCCGCTGATACCCAAGCCTCGACGGCACAGCACCACTCCCTCGATATCGCAAAGCGCGCGATGACCTATGCCGAGCAAAATGTGACGGCGGCCTTTGATCTTGCCCAACGTCTTGTTCATGCCAAGGACGTCCAAGAAGTTGTTCAAATACAGACTGAATTTGTAAAGTCGCAAGTTTCGTCACTGCAGTCGCAAATGACCGAATTAGGCTCGACGGTGCAGGCTTCGGCCCGCAAGACCGCCGAAACCGTTCAAGCGACCGTTGAGAGTGCGGCTTCTGAAATGCGCAAGGCCGCTACCAAAGGAAAATAATTTCTGATCATTTTATCCCGAATGTTTTGTCTCCATAGGAGGACTGCATGGCATCTGATGTAACGAATTCAAAAAAGCCGAGTAAAGTCGCTAAAGCACCTGCAAAGGCTGGCGTTGCCCAAAAGACATCTGCCGTTACACCGGCAGCCAAAACTGTCGCTTCCAAACAGAAAATGGTGACAAAGCCAGTTGCAACTGCCTCGACAGCTTTGGCACCCGCGATAAAGGTCGATGTCATTGCGACAGAGACAAAAACCGAGAAGGTGATCGCAGAAGCGGTGAAGGTCGAGGCGCCAGAGACACTCCAGAAAACGGCGACTGCGCCGGTCGTCGCAAAACCTGCCAAAGCCGAGACCGTCGCCGTCAAGCCGGCGACAATGAAAGCGGTTGCTCCTAAACCTGTTCTCCCTCACGCCTCCACCGAAGCGTTTCGCGGGATTGCTGAGCAATCGCTGGAGCAAGTGCGTACGGCCTTTACAAAGTCGCAACAAGCCACGGAGAGCCTCGCTAAAGGCCTAGAGACCAGCAGTGAACTCGTTCAGTCTGGGTTGAAGGAAATTCAGTTGCGGATGGCAGAGGCTATGGAAGCTCAAAGCCAGGCAGCTTTCGGGTTTTTCCGGGCAATGGCGAAAGTCAACACCCTCTCTGAAGCGATCGAGCTTCAATCGAGCGAAGTACGACGCGGTGTCGAACGGAATTTGGGCGAAGTGAAAGAGATATCGTCTCTCGCCCAAGCATTGGCATCTAAAGCGTCTGAACCGGTCAGAAAGGCGTTCGATCACGCCTTAAATTCGGCGCGCGCAGGTCATTAACGGTCTAATTTTTTATGCCTCTTGAAAAAGCGGGCGGCCCGGCGTAGGGTCCGCCCGCTTTCAAAGTATGCAGCTATAGCTCAGTTGGTTAGAGCGCTAGATTGTGGATCTAGAGGTCCCCCGTTCGAGCCGGGGTAGCTGTACCATTGCTTTTTAGTATCCCGACGGGACGGAAGATCAAGCGCTTAGCGCAAAGCGATTGCCAAACCGGCTATTGCTAAAACCAATCCCGATATCCGATTGATCCTTTGTCGCGCCCTCGCGCTTGCGAAAACCTGCCGTGCCTTTGAAGCCGCAGCGGCGTAAGCTAAAAGGGTCGATGCGATAATGATGGCGATAATGACCGCCAAGATAAAAAAATCAGTAAGGGTCAGCCGCTCTAAATCCAGGATTGACGGTAAAAGAGCCAAGAAAAATAAAATTGGCTTTGGGTTGCCTAATGTCAGCGAATAGGTGGTCAGAAATAAAGATAAAGGAGCAGCCGATTGGAAATCCGGCTCCGTTTCAGGAGCAGATGTGACGGGTGTCGTCCAAAGTCGATAGGAAAGCCAAATCAGGTAAGCCGCGCCGCCCCATTTGATCACCAAGAAAATCGGCTGATAGGCCTCTGCCAAAGCAGCAAAGCCAGCGGCGGCAGCAGCATACAGAGTGAGATCGCCCACGACAAAGCCGGCAATAAATGGTCCAATTCCTTTCAATCCCTTCGCGAGTGCACGGGCTATAACAGCGGCGACACCTGGTCCGGGCGTCGCAACGGCGGCAAAATATGTCACCGTAAAAAGCAAAAGGCCTGAGAGGGTCATATTTGAAGGACCTGCTATCTTTGGCGAAGGGTTGACGGATTTTTTTCCAACGAAATTCATTGAATGCCGTATGGTTAAATATCCGATATTTAAACCGTCTTTTGATACTGTCTATTTTAATTCTTGTTTTTGGCTCTGTGATGATGATGTGATAGGCATACGCAAGGGAAATGCGTGTCCGATCGACCTGCAAAACTAATCAATCCTTTCTACCTTGCCGGATGTCACGTGAAACCGCGCGGAGTTTGCTGGTAAATCGTGAAACAACGCGGGATCGGCACCGGTCATAAAGACCTGTGCTCCCAACCCATCAAGTGTATCAAACAGAGCGTTGCGACGGCGCGGATCGAGATGGGCAGCAACCTCGTCGAGCAAAACCAAAGGGGCCATGCCGCTGATCAAGGCCACAAGGCGGACGTGAGCGATTATAATTCCGATAAGCAACGCCTTTTGCTCACCTGTAGAAGCCCGTTCTGCTGCTATATCCTTGGGGCCGTGCCGCACCAGAAGATCCGAGGCTTGTGGACCAATGGTTGCCCGACCCGCCGCTTTGTCGCGTGTGCGGTTTTGCCTTAGAAGGGTGCGGAACGAATCCTCTACGTCAACGGCGGCCTTTTCGGAAAGTTCGGTTTCGATCAGGCCTTCAAGTCTCATTTCAGCCCAAGGGAATACTGATTCTGCGTCTCGGTCTTGCGCGATAAGGCCCGAGAGTTGACCAACGGTCTCACGCCGCGCCGCAGCAACGGCAACGCCCGTTTCCGCAACCTCCCGTTCGACAGCATCAAGCCACGTAGTGTCGTGGTGATGCTCCTCGAGGAGTTTGTTACGCGAACGAAGGGCTCGCTCGAGGGCGCTGACCCTTGCCGCATGACTTGGATCAACGGCCAGAACGAGGCGATCCAGGAACCGCCTCCGATCGCCGGCTGAGCCTGAAAAAAGTCCGTCAAACGCCGGTGTAAGCCAAACCATACGGAGATGGTTGTTGAACGCTACGGCCGAGGTCACAGCTTCACCATCAATCCGGTATTTGCGCGGGCCCTGCCCATCGGGACTAGGGGCCTCCAATCCGGTGCCAAGACGAACCGTACCAAACGGACCCGAAAGTTCGGCAGAAACGGCAAAGCCGCCGCCACCCTTTTCCCGAACCATATCCCCAAGGTCGACCCGGCGTAGACCTCGGCCTGCCGTCAACAGTGATATGGCTTCAAGGAGATTGGTTTTTCCGGCCCCGTTCTCACCATAAAATGCAACCATCCGCCCTGCGATATCAAGATCGAGAGCCGGATAGGACCGGAAATCCTGAAGTATAAGCCGGGTGAGATGCGGGTTCGTCAAACGCGCATCGGCATCAGGACATAGAGCGCACTGGCACCTTCGCGATCTTGAATAAGCGTTGGCGAACCTGAATCGGCCAATTTCAAGAGGGCTGTATCGCTATCGAGCTCACCGCAAATATCCATCAGGTAGCGTGCATTGAAGCCAATTTCGATCGCGCCCTGGTCATAGTCGACCTCGATCTCTTCGGTTGCCGAACCCGAATCCGGGTTAACCACCGACAGGGTAAGTTTATGATCGGCGAGCGTCATTTTGACGGCGCGGCTTCGTTCCGATGAAATGGTCGAAACGCGATCTACGGCGGCGGTAAATTCCGATTTATCAACCGTCAGCAATTTGTCGTTTGCCATCGGAATGACGCGTTGGTAGTCTGGGAAGGTACCGTCAATCAGCTTTGACGTCAGTACAACTTCGCCGAAGGTCAGACGGATTTTGGTCGGCGATAGTTCAATTTGAACCTGATCAGCCCCGTTCTCGACAAGCTTGATAATTTCGTTCACCGCCTTACGCGGCACAATGACGCCGGGCATGCCGGACGACCCATCGGGCGCATCGGTCTCTACGCGGGCGAGGCGATGCCCATCGGTGGCCACGGCCCTTAGCATCGAATGACCCATCACATCGATGGTGTGCAGATAAATGCCGTTCAAATAATACCGCGTTTCTTCGGTCGAGATTGCAAATTGCGTTTTCTCGATCAGTCGGCGTAATTCGCCACCGGGCAACGAAAAATGATGCCCTATATCGCCTGCGGCGAGATCGGGGAAATCACTGTCGGGTAAGGTCTGGAGGGTGAAACGCGAACGACCGGAGCGAATGACCATCGTATTGGTATCGCCCATCATTTCAAGCGATACCTGTGCACCATCAGGCAGTTTACGGACTATTTCATATAGCATATAGGCCGGAACCGTTGTTGCACCTGCCTGCTCGACATCAGCCGAAAACCGTTCCGTCACTTCAAGGTCAAGATCTGTGGCTTTCAGGCGAAGCGAAGAGTCCTCGGCCCGGATCAGAATATTCGACAAAATCGGGATAGTGTTCCGACGCTCTACAACGCGGTGGACATGACCCAGAGAACGCAGCAGAGCCGCTCTTTCGACAGTGACTTTCATCGCCGACCTTGCTTAAAAATAAGAACGCCTAGCCCTTCGATAAAGCAAAGGACTGGAGGCTTGGCCGATAACTTTGGCAAGATGGGCGGCGATAGGCAAGTGGAACAGCGTTTCCGTTCGCTCCGCGGTGAAACATTCCACAGAAATAAACGCTTTAATAGCCTGATCGCCTCAGTCTTGAAGCATCCGCTTCAGTAATTCCACATCGTCCTTCAGCGTGGCATCGGCATTGACCGCGCCCTCGATTTTACGAACGGCATGCAAAACGGTTGTGTGATCGCGACCACCGAAGCGGCGGCCAATCTCCGGCAACGAGCGCAGGGTTAGAACTTTTGCCAAATACATTGCGATTTGGCGTGGCTTTACGACGCTCGCCGAACGACGCGACGAGAGAATATCAGCGCGGCTTACATTGAAATGCGTGGCCACCAGCTTCTGAATGTCTTCGATCTTCACCTTGCGGGGTTCGCGCGTCCGAACAAGATCCCGAATGGCCGCTTCGGCAGACTCAACCGTCATAGCACCGCCCGTCAGCGTCGAGTGGGCTAAAAGACGATTGACGGCACCATCAAGATCACGGCCATTTGAAACAACCATTTTCGCGACATAGCTGATCACGGTCGGGTTGACCTCAAAGGTTGGTTGATGCAGCCGGGCGCTGGTAATGCGCGCTTCAATAATTTTGATCCTCAGCGCCTCGTCCAACTGCCCCATTTCGACAACGAGGCCGCCAGCGAGACGGGATCTGACGCGTTCGTCGAGGCTTTCAAGGTCCGATGGTGGACGGTCAGCTGCAATAACGATTTGCCGGCCCGCATCAATGAGTGCATTGAGCGTATGGCAAAATTCCTGTTGGATGGACTTGCCTTGCAGGAACTGAACGTCATCGATCACCAAGAGATCAATGCCACGCAAACGCTCCTTGAAATTCAACGCCGTTTGAGCTTTCAGAGCCGAGACAAACCCATACATAAAGCGGTCAGCCGTAAGATAGATGACCCGGCGGCCATGAGCAGACGTTTCATGCGCAATGGCGTGAAGCAGATGCGTTTTGCCTAAGCCGACGCCCGCATGAACAAAAAGCGGATTATAAAGGGGTGCATCACCTGCCGCATTGTGTGCCACGCGCTCGGCTGCTGCATGGGCCAAAGCATTCGACCGGCCAACAAGAAAATTTGAAAAGGTGAGGCGGCGATCTAATGGGGCGCCGGTAAGGGCATCGCCCTCTTGCGCGCCTTTGGGATCAGCCGCCGTAAAGCCATCCGCTTTATTCCGATCAGCAGGGATTCGGGCGACCGAAATGGGTTCGGAATTTGACGAAATCGGGTTCTTTGCCGCGGGCTTTGCTATCGCTCCGCGTACCGAAAGCGACAGTTCAGCGATGTGTTTGAATTCCTCGACCAACAAGGCTTGCAGCCGGTCATGATAGTGCGACTGGATCCAGCTTTTAAGAAAGCGTGTAGGAACCGACAGATGGGCAACTTCGCCGACCATGTCGACGAGTTCGAGCCGTCCGAACCAACTCGAAAATACGTCTTCGCCAAGCTCTGCCCTCAAGCGCCGACGAACACGATCCCACGCCTCGTTGTCAGAACGCAGGGTTGAGTGATCGTCCAAGGCTTCAGCTTTTAGGGGGCTCAACATCATACCAACTCAAATTCCAAATCAAAAAGTTCTTCAAAAAAGGCAACGTTACGATAACCGCTGAGAAACCTTAAAACGAAAAAGCGGGCGGCAAGCCGGAAGAAAAGAACGAGGCTGTTTTGCCGACATTGGTCTCGGTGAAATTATCCGATGTCGAAGATGAATAAGCCATCTATTTTCTCTTTCTTCAGCTCAACCAATTCAACAGCCCCAAAGGGCAACAGGTATATCTTTGCAGCCAACGATGACTGCCGGCTTGCATCGGGTTGAACCCTAAGGGTTGCCCACTGCTTACCTCACCAAACCTTGCTCATCCTGAACACAAAAAAGCACCGCCCCCAGAAACGAGGATTCACTTTGTTCGCGTCAATTGATGGCGTCGGTCCGATCCGGTCCAACAGATGTAATCCTTATACAGACCGTAATTACCACGCAACGGAGCAACTACAACCTAGGCGAGAAATTCCGATGATTTTCAGGACATTTGCAGTCTTCGGTCCATGTCGTAACCTGCAAATCCTTGGCTTCGTTCACATTTCCTTAATTCTATCGGCACGATAAATTTTTTAATTTATTTTCACTCTGGGTCGGGATTGCGATGGGATGACCACCGCGCTGGTAGCCAAAATCACACTTACCACTTAACTATATGAAATAATTGAGTAAATTTTGTTCAATTGGCTATGTCAAAGGAACCAATTCGGACCGATTTAGTCAGGCGTGTGTCAAGCAAAAGATTCTATTTTTTATGAAATTTTTCTGTTGCAATTTGCGTCATAAAGGCAATTGCGAACATAAAAAAAGCCCCGCTTGAAGCGAGGCTTGGTTTACAACCCTTGGGTTGTGTCGCGTATCTTAAGCAGACAAGAGGCTAATCGCCTTTGCGAGCCGGGACACTTTCCGCGAAGCCGTATTCTTGTGCAGAACACCCTTTTGAGCGGCACGCATCAGCTCGGGCTCGGCATGCTTGAAGGCCTCGGTCGCGGCAGCCTTATCTCCAACCTTGAGGGCCTCCTCAAGCTTCTTGACGTAGGTGCGAACGCGCGAGCGACGGCTGCGGTTAACTGCCGTGCGGCGCTCGATCTTGCGGGTAGCCTTCTTTGCAGAAGTTGTATTAGCCATTGGTGTACCTCACGGCAGGTCCCTCTCCCGTTTCTGGGACAGGCGGATTGCCTATGGTTGAAAGTTAAAAGGTGTTCCCGAAAGCGAGAGAACATCCATGTGTGGCGGGGTTAATACCGGCTCACGCGTTGGGCGTCAATGTCCTTTGTCTTATAAAGTGGTTCTTGGCCTCAAAAATGAGTCGATCATCCGGGAAATGGCAAATGGATTAGAAAGCGATGCAACGGGTTGGAGGGGTCGAGCAACATTCGAAGGGATAAAGCGCAACAGGTAAGAACGATCAAGGGTCGGATGATTTTAGCACCCTGCTTGATGGCCAGCCGCGAGCCAAACTGGGCACCCAGCATGGAACAGACACCCATACCTAGTCCCAAAGACCAAATAACGCTGCCAGCGATTGAAAAGAGGAGGAGTGAGCCGGCATTGCTCCCGCCATTGAGCAGTTTGGACATGGCCGTTGTCCGCGTTATCCCGAAACCCTGTAAGGCGATCAGCGCCAGTGCGTAGAACGATCCGGCTCCAGGACCCAAAAACCCGTCATAAAAGGCAATCGGCGGCACGATCAGCAAAATAAAGGTTAGCCGCGTCAGCCGACTTTTGCGATCGGCATCGCCCAAGCCGCTCATCAGACCAAAATAGAGTGCAACGGCGATCAGAAGCGCTGGAATAAGAGCGGCAATCGCGTCTTTAGGAAGGATATGGACCGATAGGGCACCGCCAATTCCGACGACAAAAGACATCGCGGCCATCGGAACACCGGCGCGCCATTCGACGATCCCGGAACGATTGTAAGTATAAAGCGCCGAGATTATGGAAAGCGTACCTTGAACCTTATTGGTTGCAACGGCAGCGACGGGCGGCACACCCGCCAGCAACAAGGCGGGGATCGTTAAAAGGCCACCGCCGCCTGCAATGGCATCGACAAATCCGGCAGCAAACGCCGTGGCGCACAACAGCGCAATCGTATCCAATCCCAATTCCATTTAGCGATCTTTGAAAACGGCCGCGCGTTTCTCAATAAAGGCCGCCATACCCTCTTTCTGATCTTCGGTGGCAAAGAGGGATTGAAATTCCCGGCGCTCGAAACGAACCCCTTCAGCCAACGTCGTTTCAAAGGCGCGGTTCACGGCTTCTTTCGTCATCAATACGCTTTGGCGGGAGAAGGCTGCAATCGTGGCTGCCGTCTTCATGGCATCCTCGAGCAACTCCGCGACAGGCACGATGCGGGACACAAGGCCTGCACGTTCGGCTTCATTCGCATCCATCATTCGGCCCGTGAGGCACATTTCCATGGCCTTTGCCTTGCCGACAGCACGCGTCAAACGTTGGCTACCGCCCACACCGGGCATGATGCCCAACCGGATTTCCGGCTGGCCGAATTTGGCCGTATCAGACGCAATAATAAAATCGCACATCATGGCAAGTTCACACCCGCCGCCCAACGCAAAGCCTGAAACAGCAGCGATGACGGGTTTTCGACGTTGCGAGATCTTGTCCCAAGCACTAACGAAATCATCGAGGTAAGAGGATGGGAAAACCAGATCCTTCATTTCCTTCACGTCTGCGCCGGCGGCAAAGGCTTTTTCCGATCCCGTGATAACAATTGCGCCGATCGAGGCATCGGCCTCGTATTTGTCAAAAGCGGCGTTCATCTCTCGAATAACGGTTGAATTGAGCGCATTCAACGCATCGGGACGGTGGATCGTAATCAGGCCTACTTTGCCACGCGTTTCCACCAAGATCATATCGTATGCCATCGCCATCCCCGCTTAACTCTGTTCACACCGTGCTAACGCGAGACGGCGCAGGGTTCAAGTACGACGACCGCCGAAAGCTATTTCTGGCAGACGGCGCAATAAAAGGTCGATCGTCCGGATTGGACCGCACGTTTTATTGTGGCGCTGCAGTCCGGTGTCGGACAAGGCTCACCTTCGCGGTCATAAACCCGAAAGCGGTGCTGGAAATAGCCTAGCGAGCCATCTGTTTGGGCGTAATCCCGGAGCGATGATCCGCCTGCGGCAACGGCCTCGTTAAGAACATCACGGATGACGGAGGCCAAAAGATTGGCCTTCCCTTGCATCGCGCCCCGGTTGCTGCTCAAGGTCCCCGCCAACCGCATCGGCGAGAGACGGGCCCGATGAAGAGCTTCGCACACATAGATATTGCCCAAGCCGGCAATCAAACGTTGATCGAGTAATGCCGCTTTCATGGGAGTCTTTTTATCGGCGAAAATCGAACGGATCAGTTCGCCGTTCAGCGCGTTACCGAGGGGTTCAATCCCCATTTTCTGAAAATGTTTGGAGGTCTCGAGCCCTTCCCGCGCTGCTAAATCCATAAAGCCAAACCGGCGTGGATCGTTATAGATAATACGTGCACCGTTGCTGAGATGAAAGACCACGTGGTCATGCGGAGCATCGCTCGCGGTTATATAATGATAATGGGCCGTTCCAGCCTTCTTGCCTCCCATCTCGACGCTGAAGCGACCGCTCATGCCCAAATGAAGGATGAGAACCTCGCCTGACGAGAGATCGAGCAGCAGGTATTTGGCGCGGCGTGAAACGGCGGAAATGGTCACCCCCTCCAGCCTTTCGCGAAACTTTGGCGGAAAAGGAAAGCGAAGGTCCTTTCGACGAAGTTCGACCTGCTCAATGCGCTGACCGGCCATTGCAGGCTCCAAGCCGCGCCGTACGGTTTCAACCTCGGGTAATTCGGGCATCGGCATCAACTCCCTTTCGATTGCGACGGCATAGCGTCTTGACGCGCCGCGCGCTATGGTCTTGACCATCGGTCGGGCAATTTGCCGGGGAACAAGTGGTGGACGTAATCGGTATGACGCATCCAGAAACGCGCAAAGACAGTGGTGACGAGACGCATTTCGGCTTCACCTCCGTGAGGCTCGGCGACAAGCAGGCCTTGGTCGACGACGTTTTTCACAAAGTCGCCAAGCGTTACGATGTCATGAATGACCTGATGTCTTTCGGGCTACATCGCGCCTGGAAGGATGCGCTCGTCTCCTCTCTCAGGCCCTGGAAGAATAAGCCCTTTGCCTTGCTCGATGTGGCGGGCGGAACAGGCGATGTCGCCTTTCGGGTAATGGAAGCGGCAGGATCGCGTGGACACGCGACTGTTTGCGATATCAATGGCGACATGCTTCAAGTCGGGCGGGAACGGACACCAAAAGCGCTCGCCGGTCAAATCGAATTCGTGCAGGGCAATGCCGAGGAGTTGCCGTTTGAAGACAAAAGTTTTGACGCTTATACCATTGCCTTCGGCATTCGGAATGTGCCGCGGATTGATCTGGCGCTTGCGGAGGCACATCGCGTTTTGAAACGCGGCGGTCGGTTTATGTGCCTTGAATTCTCGGCGGTCGATGTGCCGGTTTTGGATAAAATTTATGATCTCTTTTCGTTTAAAGTGATACCGCCGATGGGAAAAATGGTGACGGGTGACGCTGACCCTTACCAGTATCTGGTAGAATCCATCCGGAAATTTCCATCGCCTGCGCGTTTCTCAAGCATGATCCGCGATGCGGGGTTTGGTCAGGTAAGCGCCCGCCCCATGTCGGGCGGGATTGTTCAACTCCATTCTGGTTGGAAAGTGTAGCCGTTGCCTCGTTTTGCCCCCATCCAACTCCTGAGGCTCGTCCGCGTTGGTTTTGTTCTCGCGCGGGAAGGGGCATTTGGTCTGGTCGACACGTCGGAAGCACCCACAGGCATCCGCCTGCTGGTGCGGTTGGCTCGGCTCATCGAGAAGCAAGGCGCGAAGGCCAGTGCCGACGGGCTCGTGGCCGCGCTCACTCGTTTAGGTCCATCCTATATTAAACTCGGACAGTTTATGGCGACGCGGCCCGATGTGGTTGGTGTTCGCGTAGCGCGCGATTTGGAAAAACTGCAAGACCGGATCCCCGCCTTCGGGATGCCCGACGCGTTGGTGGCGATTGAGGCGGCCTTTGGTAAACCGGTTGACGCGCTTTTTTCCGAGTTTAGCGAACCGATTGCTGCGGCTTCTATCGCCCAAGTGCATCGGGCTGTGACCAGGGATGGCGAGACGGTCGCGGTAAAAGTGTTGCGCCCGCATGTACGTGCGCGCTTCCGGCGTGATCTTTCGGCTATGGCTTATGCGGCCGAAACGATGGAAGTTGTTTCATCCGAAGCGCGCCGGCTTAAGTTTATCGAGGTTGTCGAAACACTCGCCCGATCCGTTACCATGGAAATGGATTTGCGGTTGGAAGCGGCTGCCCTGTCCGAGATGGCGGAAAATGCCAAAGACGATGTCGAATTCCGTGCCCCCAAAGTGCATTGGGATTTAACCAGCCGCGAAGTGCTGACCATGGAGTGGATCGATGGTATTCCGCTCCACGATATCGATGCGATTGTGGCGGCAGGCCATGATCGGCAAGCTTTGGGGCGGATTGTGATTCAATCCTTTCTCCGCCACGCGCTGCGGGACGGATTTTTCCACGCCGATATGCATCCGGGCAATTTGTTTGTTGATCCTGAGGGTCGGCTCTGTGCCGTCGATTTCGGCATTATGGGACGACTTGGTTTGAAGGAACGCCGCTTTCTGGCCGAAATTCTGTTGGGCTTCATCACGCGCAATTATCGCCGCGTCGCGGAAGTGCATTTCGAGGCGGGCTATGTGCCTGCCCGTCATTCAGTGGACGATTTTGCGCAAGCCATCCGTGCGATTGGCGAGCCAATTCATCAGCGTTCCGCCGACCAGATTTCAATGGCGAAATTGTTGACGTTACTCTTTGAGGTAACCGGCTTGTTTGATATGCGCACCCGCACGGAACTCGTTATGTTGCAAAAGACCATGGTGGTTGTGGAAGGGGTAAGCCGCTCGCTCGACCCGCATCTCAATATGTGGACAACAGCGGAGCCTGTGGTGCGCAGCTGGATCGAGCGCAATCTCGGGCCGATCGGCAAGATTGAAGAACTGGGTCGGGGTGCTGTTTCGCTCGCCGGAATGGTCGGGCATCTTCCTGCGCTCGCTTCACGCGCGGAAGCCTTGGCGGAGCAATTGGCGCACGCCACTGATAAAGGGTTTTCATTGGATGCCCGCTCTATAGCCGAGATTGGCCGTGCGGAAGCCCGGCGCAACCGTTGGGGCAATCTCGCGCTATGGATCATCGCCGCCGTATTGGTGGCCGTTGCGATGCGGGTGCTTTAACCGACCTCTTCATCCCGTTGTGTATTTCGGCTATCATAATTGCCATCATCGGTAACAAGGCTGCTTCATGTCCCTTTCTGGCAAAAATGTTCTTCTCATTATCGGTGGCGGCATTGCGGCCTATAAAGCGCTCGAGCTTATCCGCGAGATCAGCAAGCGCGGCGGATCGGTTCGTGCAATTCTTACCAAGGCCGGGGCGGAATTTGTTACGCCTCTTTCGGTTGCCAGCCTATCGGGCGAGAAGGTTTTCACCGATCTCTTCTCACTGACGGATGAAGCCGAGATGGGCCATATCGAATTATCGCGCTCCGCTGATTTGGTCGTGGTGGCCCCCGCTACGGCCGATCTTTTGGCCAAAATGGCGCATGGTTTGGCGAATGATTTGGCCTCAACCGCGCTGCTGGCGACCGATAAGCGTGTGCTCGTGGCGCCTGCGATGAATGTGCGAATGTGGCAGCACGGGGCGACGCAACGCAATATTGCAACTCTCAAGTCGGACAACATCCTGTTTGTCGGCCCTGATGATGGCACGATGGCGTGTGGTGAATTCGGACCGGGTCGCATGGCCGAGCCGCCTGCGATTGCTGACGCGATTGAAGCGGCGCTTGCGCCATCGTCCCGTCTGCTTGAAGGCCGTCATGTGCTTGTTACCTCCGGGCCAACGCATGAGCCAATTGATCCGGTGCGCTACATTGCCAACCGCTCCTCCGGCAAACAGGGTCATGCCATCGCAGCCGCGGCAGCGCGGGCCGGCGCTAAAGTAACCTTGGTGTCTGGACCGGTATCGATCCCCGATCCGCCCGGGGTCCAGGTCATCCGCGTTGAGGAGGCCGCTCAAATGCTTCAAGCCGTAGAAAAAGCGCTTCCCGCCGATATCGCCGTTTTTTGCGCGGCAGTAGCCGATTGGCGGATTGCCTCACACAGCGAGGATAAGCTTAAAAAGACCGATGCCGGTCCGCCCGCTTTATTGCTAACACCTAATCCCGATATATTATCGACGATCGCGCATCGTACCGCCGATCGCCCTTCGTTGATTGTTGGCTTTGCGGCAGAAACGTCGAATGTGATCGACTATGCCCGCGCTAAGCTTGATAAAAAGGCGTGTGATCTGATCGTGGCCAACGATGTGGGTGGTAACAGTGGCGTTATGGGCGGGGACATGAATACCGTCCACATTGTCTCCAAAGATGCGGTTGATAGCTGGCCGACATTGAATAAGACAGATGTAGCCGAACGGCTTATCGCGCTTTTTGCGGCCAAGTTTACCAAAAAGAGCCGACCATGAGCATTCGTATCGGATTCCGCAGACTTCCTCATGGTGAGGGGTTGCCCTTGCCACACTATGCAACCAAAGCGGCGGCGGGCATGGATTTGCTGGCAGCAATTCCGGAAGATGAAATATTTACGTTAAAAAATGGGAAAAGGATATTAATCCCGACAGGATTGTGTATTGAATTACCTGATGGGTATGAGGCGCAGGTTCGGCCGCGGTCAGGTCTGGCGTTTAATCACGGCATAACGGTGTTGAACGCGCCGGGAACGATTGATGCGGATTATCGTGGCGAAGTGTCGGTGCTGCTCGTCAATCACGGCGAGCAGGCTTTTGGCATTTCCCGTGGAATGCGTATCGCTCAATTGGTCATCGCGCCGGTGATTCAAGCGGTGTGGGACGAGCGCCAGACGCTTGGTGGCACCGAACGAGGCGCAGGGGGGTATGGTTCGACAGGCCTTTGAGACATTCGTCTCACGGTCATTGGGGCCTTGAAACGAAGGGTACGATGAGATGAATTTGCTTTCGCGTCGGAGTACGTTGGCCATTGCGGCCGTCGTCGACATTGCAATCCATGCTCGGCCAGATCCTGTTGCAGCAAAGCACTTAGCCGAACGCCATCAACTGCCGGCTCGTTATTTGGAAACGATTTTGCAGGCTTTGGTGCGTGCCGGTATTCTTAAAGGCGTGCGTGGTCCGCGTGGCGGCTATGAATTAGCAACCGAACGGCGGCGTATTACCGCCGGTGATATTGTACGTGCGGCGATGAACGCTGTCGACGAAGAGTTCGGCGCACCGGTGCCCCAATCCATTTTGGTTCAAAAAGTGATTGACCCGGTGTTAATGGCCGCAAGCGAAGCGTTTCTGGCGCATCTCGACGACATTAGCGTTGAAATTCTATGCCAAAGAGCGGGTGTAGCCGGTTTCAGCGGCATGAAAGAGACACCCGATTTTACAATTTAAAATGTAAATTAAAATATTAATCGACATTTTTTGTATAATGAAATAAACGTCATCCACAGATCTCGCGATGGGAGCAAGACATTTATGACCAATCACCCTTTATCTTCTCACAAACCCGGCCGCGGCCGTATCTTTAATTCGATCACCGATACGATTGGTGATACGCCGATCGTTCGGCTTGACCGTGTGGCGAAAGAAAAGGGCGTTCATGCCAATCTCCTGGCCAAGCTTGAGTTTTTTAATCCGACGTCGAGCGTAAAAGACCGCATTGGTGTCAATATGATTGACGCGCTCGAGGCCGAAGGCCTGATCCAGCCAGGGTCGACTTTGATTGAGCCGACTTCCGGCAATACCGGTATCGCACTTGCGTTTGTGGCAGCGGCACGTGGTTATAATCTTATTCTTGTTATGCCTGAGTCGATGTCGATTGAACGGCGCAAGATGTTGGCTCTGCTTGGCGCGCAACTGGAACTCACCCCTGCAGGACAAGGGATGAAGGGAGCCATTGCAAAAGCTGAGGAATTAAAGGCATTGATCCCTGGTGCGGTTATCCCGCAGCAGTTTAAAAACCCATTTAACCCCGACATTCACCGCCGCACAACGGCGGAGGAAATCTGGAATGATCTTGACGGCAAAGTCGATATTTTTGTTTCGGGGGTCGGTACGGGAGGGACCATTACAGGTGTCGGCCAAGTGCTTAAAGCACGCAATCCTGCGGTGAAAATTGTAGCGGTTGAGCCTGAAGACTCGCCTGTCTTGTCAGGCGGTAATCCGGGTCCACATAAAATCCAAGGCATTGGCGCAGGCTTTGTGCCCGAAATCCTCGACCGTTCGATTATTGACGAAGTGGTTCAGGTTGCCAATCAAACCGCCTTTGACACGGCACGGTTATTGGCCCGTATTGAAGGTATCCCGACCGGCATTTCATCGGGCGCTGCTGTCGCTGCTGCTTTGGAAATCGCGGCGAGACCCGAATCGAAGGGCAAAAACATCGTAATTATTATCGCGAGTTTCGCAGAGCGGTATTTGTCGACGGCGCTGTTCGAGGGCCTTTGACGGCTTTGGGTTTCAGGTTCGACAATTCGTCCGTCACTGCAAGCGAATGCAAAGCGGAATCGAGTGTCACCCGACAGACGTCTGTTGGGTGGCGTTGCTTTCGCTCGACATGACGAAGGGCGTAAACCCGACGGGCTAGCCCTTACACCATCGACGCGATTACCCGATCGGGTGGCCTGTGGCCATCCATGAAGGTGCGGATATTGATGATTACCTTTTCGCCCATCTCGATGCGGCCTTCAATCGTCGCCGAGCCCATATGGGGCATAACCAGAATGCGGTTTTGTTTGGCGAGCTTCAGCATCCGGGGTGAAATAGCGGGTTCATGTTCGAACACGTCGAGCCCTGCACCCATGATTTCGCCAGCCTCGAGCATTTTCACCAGCGCGGTTTCGTCAATAATTTCACCGCGCGCGGTGTTCACGAGGATCGCGTCGCGTTTCAAGAGCTTGAGACGGCGTGCGGATAGAAGGTGATAGGTCGCGGGGGTATGAGGGCAATTTACCGACACAATATCCATTCGCGCCAACATCTGATCGAGTGAATCCCAATAGGTGGCTTCCAACTCTTGCTCGATGCTCGCCATGACGGGGCGGCGATTGTGATAATGGACCTGTAGTCCGAAAGCCTTTGCGCGGCGGGCCAGGGCTTGGCCGATCCGGCCCATACCAACAATACCCAAGCGTTTACCGGTGATGCGATGGCCTAACATCCAAGTCGGGGCCCAACCGTGGAAATTGCCATCCGGGATCACGCGCGACCCTTCCGCAATCCGGCGTGAAACGGCTAAGATGAGTGCCATCGTCATGTCGGCTGTATCTTCCGTCAACACGCCTGAGGTGTTGGTCACCGCGATACCTTTCGCTTGTGCCGCTGCAACGTCGATATGATCGACGCCATTGCCGAAATTGGCGATCAGTTTCAATTGATCGCCAGCGGCTGCGATAATATCGGCGTCGATTTCATCGGTAACGGTAGGGACAAGAACCTGCGCGGTTTTAACCACTTCGATCAATTCTTCCTTCGTAAGCGCGCGATCATCGATGTTCAATGAAGCGTTGAACAGTTCGCGCATACGCGTCTCGATCGTATCGGGAAGGCGGCGAGTGACCACAACGAGCGGCTTTTGTTTCATGACCAACCTACCTCCCACGCATTTCAAACCGGGTAACGGCTCAGCATTTACCCATATTTAACATTCACCCGCCAACAACACTATGACCGATTGGTATCCGCGTCATCTTGTTCGGTTTACAATTGAATGGACCGGATAGCTTGATGGCACCACCCCGTTCCTTCTCTAACGAGCGGATGGGCGAAAAACAACGGTCGTATCGCTTTGGCATTTATGGGTTTGCAACGTAAAATGAAGTCCATCTCGGTTTCTATGGTTTTGTTAGCAGTCGTTGGTCTGCTCTTGATACGTCCTGCACATGCGGGTGATCCGAATGTCGGATCGACAACGGGCCTACAGTTGCCACGTTTTGCCAGTCTTAAATCGGATCGCGTGAATCTTCGTGAAGGCCCGAGTAAGGATCATCGGACCAAATTCATTTATCAGAAGGCCGGGCTTCCCATCGAAATCACGGCTGAGTTTGAAACATGGCGGCGTATTCGGGATTCAGATGGCGTGGAAGGTTGGGTATTACACAACCTTCTGACCGGTCGGCGTACCGCCATCGTCGCGCCCTGGATCAAGGATAATACGGTGCCGCTGCACACGAAGGCAGACGCCAAAAGCCCGTTGGTAGCCCAACTCATGCCCAATGTCGTCGCCTCGATCCGGTCATGCAATCACGTGTTCTGCGAAATTTTTGGCGACGGCTACGACGGTTATGTCGAACAAAAATTATTGTGGGGCGTTTATCCCGACGAAACGTTGCCTTAACGCTCAGGACTCTTTGCGGCGCAGCCGGACAACGACTTCGACGCGGACAATTTCCATATCATCCGGAATATCGGGCATGGTCGTCACCGCAATATCGTGCCCCTCAATATCGAGCAGCCGGTTCTCACCTTCTACAAAGAAATGGTGATGTTGGCTCGTATTCGTATCAAAATAGGTTTTAGCCCCGTCCACGGCTACTTCGCGCAACAAGCCGGCCTCGGTAAATTGGTGGAGCGTATTGTAGACAGTAGCAAGGGAAACCGGCACGCGCGCCTTCGATGCCTCTTCAAAAAGACCTTCGGCGGTTAAATGCCGATCACCGCGTGCAAACAGCAACCAGCCCAACCCAACGCGTTGTCGCGTAGGACGCAAGCCCGCATTACGGAGCCGAACCCGAAGGTCGTGATACAGGCAACCGCTTTGGTCGCGCCATTGAGCCGATGTGGTTGCTACAAGAGGTAAAGACAATATCGAGAATCCTGTATTCAAGACGATTGAATTAGAATATGCGCTATGATCGGTCCCTGCAACCCTCAAAAAGTCCACTCCAAGCGTGGCTTTCGGCTAGCGGGACACTGTGATACGAATGCGGCATGAAGGACGGCGCGCCCTTTGGTGTGTGCCGGAGATTTGGTGGGACGGAGTGCAGTTGGGACATGGAAAAGCGTTCGAGTTTTGAATACGAGGATCTCCTTGCGTGCGGGCGCGGGGAATTGTTCGGTCCGGGTAATGCGCAGCTTCCCCTTCCACCGATGTTAATGTTCGACCGGATCGCCGAAGTATCGGAAACCGGTGGTGAAAATGGCAAAGGCATTATTCGGGCGGAATTTACCATCCGTCCCGACCTCTGGTTCTTCCCGTGCCATTTCCAAGGAGATCCCGTGATGCCAGGCTGCCTTGGACTTGATGCGCTCTGGCAGCTCTGTGGCTTTTATTTGGGATGGTTGGGGGCCGAAGGTCGTGGACGTGCGCTTGGCGTCGGCGAGGTTAAATTTATCGACCAAGTACTGCCGACCGTCAAAAAGGTGGTCTATGAGGTGCATTTGAAGCGGGTTTTCCGCTCAAAACTCGTGCTGGGGATTGCCGACGGCTATCTTGAAGCCGACGGTCGCCGGATTTATGAAGCGCGCGACCTACGGGTCGGATTGTTTAAAGCGGCTTGAGCCGCCATATCCTATCAAAAATGTTTGGACGGATGGTTGAATATGGCATCGGTCTTTTTCCGTTAAGGAGTTTACCATGAGACGCGTCGTTGTTACCGGCATGGGCATTGTTTCTTCCATCGGCAATACTATCGAGGAAGTGCGTTCGTCGCTTTTTGACGCGCGTTCCGGCATTATTCATGCCGAACGATACACCGAACTTGGCTTTCGGTGTCAGGTCCATGGTCAACCTTTGCTTGATCCTGCTGAAGTGGTTGATCGCCGGGCGATGCGTTTTCATGCCACCGGTACGGGTTGGAACCACGTTGCTATGGATCAGGCCCTTCTCGATTCGGGTCTCGAAGAGAGCGATATTTCCAATGAGCGCACCGGGATTATTATGGGATCCGGTGGCCCCTCGACCCGCACACTGATTGAGGCGTCGGATATCACACGCAAAAACGGTAGCCCGAAGCGCATTGGCCCATTCGCCGTGCCAAAGTCGATGTCGTCAACCGCATCTGCAACGCTGGCAACGTGGTTTAAAATCAAAGGCGTGAACTATTCGATTTCATCGGCCTGCGCGACATCAAACCATTGCATAGGCAACGCCTATGAAATGATTCAATGGGGCAAACAGGACGTGATGTTTGCGGGCGGCTGCGAAGAGCTCGATTGGACCATGTCGCAATTGTTTGATGCGATGGGCGCGATGTCGACAAAATACAACGACACGCCAGCAATAGCCTCACGCGCTTACGATAAGAACCGCGACGGATTTGTCATCGCGGGCGGCGCAGGTGTTCTGGTGCTCGAGGAACTTGAGCACGCCAAAGCCCGTGGTGCGAAAATCTATGCCGAAATCGTCGGCTATGGCGCAACGTCGGACGGCTATGACATGGTCGCGCCGTCGGGTGAGGGTGCTATCCGCTGTATGCGTCAGGCGCTCGCAACGGTGAATACGAAGATTGATTATATCAACCCGCACGCGACATCGACGCCGGTCGGTGACGCGAAGGAAATTGAGGCCATTCGCACGGTGTTCGGTGCGAATTGCCCGCCGATTTCGGCCACAAAATCCCTCACGGGGCATTCGCTGGGCGCAACTGGCGTGCAGGAGGCGATCTATTCGTTGTTGATGATGAACCATAATTTCATCTGCGAAAGCGCCAATATTCAAGAAATTGATCCCGATTTTGCCGATATGCCGATTACCCGGAAGCGGATCGACAACGCGCAAATAGGAGCGGTGTTGTCCAACTCCTTTGGTTTTGGTGGCACCAATGCGACCATTGTTATGAAGCGGCTCGAAGCGTGAGCTGTTTCGCACTCTTGGACGGTTTAAACGATAGGACGGCTCAATGACGGGATTGATGCAGGGTAAACGCGGGCTCATTATGGGCGTCGCTAATGACCATTCGATCGCTTGGGGCATCGCTAAGACATTGGCAGCGCAAGGGGCTGATCTGGCTTTCACCTACCAAGGCGAGTCGCTGAAGAAGCGGGTCGAGCCTTTGGCTAAGGAAGCTGGATCAGACTTTTTATTGCCCTGCGATGTCGAGGATTTGGCGTCTGTTGATGCGGTATTCGACGCGGTTACCAAGAAATGGGGATCGATTGATTTTCTGGTTCATGCCATCGCATTTTCCGATAAATCAGAACTGAAGGGCCGGTTTGCCGATACGACGCGCGAGAATTTTTCGCGCACGATGCTGATTTCCTGCTTCTCCTTCGTCGAAATTGCCAAACGTGCGGCCGATATAATGCCCAATGGCGGCTCGATTGTAACGCTGACCTATGGCGGAGCGACGCGGGTCATGCCGAATTACAATGTCATGGGTGTGGCCAAAGCGGCGCTCGAAGCCTCGGTACGTTATTTGGCTTCCGATTTTGGACCCAACAATATCCGCGTCAACGCAATATCGGCCGGCCCCGTGCGAACCCTTGCGGGTGCCGGGATTTCTGATGCACGGCTGATGTTCAACTATCAAAAGCGTCACGCGCCGTTGCGCCGCACGGTGTCGATTGACGAGATTGGCGGTTCCGGCCTCTATCTGCTCTCCGATCTTTCGACGGGCGTAACCGGCGAGGTGCATTTCGTGGATTCTGGCTACAATATCATCTCGATGCCCCATCCGGAGGCTTTGAAAACAGTAGATGATGCCGAAACCGCAGCGGAAGCGCGTCTCGCTAGCCAAGCCGCGGAGTAAGACAATCGTGACGGATCGGGCAGCGAGCGGTACATCAGGCATTCTTCCCGCGCAGGATATCCGCGCGTTGCACGCCTCAGGTGTGATTAAAGTCGACCGGCCGTTTGCGGAAGGACAGGTTCAACCCGCCAGCCTTGATCTGCGGCTTGGGCGTCGCGTATGGCGCGTTCGCGCCAGTTTTCTTCCCGGTCCAGATCGTTTGGTGAAGGATCGGTTGGATCGGATCGCGCTTCACGAAATTGATTTGACCAATGGAGCGGTGCTCGAAACAGGGGCGGTCTATATCGCGGAGTTGCTCGAAGGGCTTGAACTGCCTCCGGATATTTTGGCGTCTGCCAATCCAAAAAGCTCGACGGGGCGACTTGATGTCTTTACCCGCGTGATCGCCGATCACGCGCAGGAGTTTGATCAGATCGAAGCCGGTTATCACGGTCCGCTGTATCTCGAAATATCGCCACGGACATTCCCGGTGCTGGTGCGAACCGGATCGCGTCTTTCTCAAGTTCGTTTCCGGCGGGGAATGGTTCGCCTCGATGACGGGGAGCTAAAAGCGCTTCATCGGCGTGACCGGCTTGTTACGTCGTCGGAACCCTCGATCCAAAACGGCATTGCCGTTTCGGTTGATCTTTCCGGCTTCGGGGACGGGAATTTGGTTGGTTACCGTGCGAAGCGTCACACGGCACTGGTCGATGTCGATCACGTTGGCGGTTACGAAGTCGATGATTATTGGGACCCGCTTTATGCCCGCAAAGACCGGGATATTATTCTCGATCCTGGCCAATTTTATATTTTAGCGTCCAAGGAAGCGGTGCATGTGCCGCCGGACCATGCCGCTGAAATGACGCCGTTTGACCCACTCGTCGGAGAATTCCGCGTTCATTATGCGGGCTTTTTTGATCCGGGGTTCGGGCATGCTGGCAGCGGGGGCGCTGGCAGTCGCGCTGTTCTCGAAGTTCGTTCCCGGGACGTACCTTTTATTTTAGAGGATGGTCAGACGGTTGGACGCTTGGTGTATGAGCGGATGTTAGCCTTGCCTGACATGCTGTATGGCAAAGACCTTGGCTCCAACTATCAGGCGCAAGGCTTGAAGCTGTCAAAACATTTTAAGACGATTTGATCGGTTTCGGGTTTTTCACGTCGCTCATCAGCAAGCTTAGATCGCGAGCATAGCGCTGGAGTTGCTCTTTCCCGTGTTGGGTCATGAAGATGGATTTGGCGCGACCATCCGCTTTATCGTTCACTTGTCCAATAAAATTCAGCTTTTCGAGCGCCCGCAAGTGCTGTCTGACCGATGCATCGGTCGCTTGGGTTATTTCGTAAATCGCCGATAATTTTGTTACAAACTTGTTTTGGGCGAGAAAGATTAAAATTTCGAGGCTCGTGTGGGTTCGCGTCTTAAACAGAGATTGTTCCAATTCCATTATTCGGCGGCGATGCCACGCCAAATTAGAAGTCTCTGCTTCATTTAAAATATCAAACATGACGTTAGGCTATATCCAAATATATATTAATGTTGGTATAAGTAGTAGACATAAAACAAATAGCATAAATCAAAATTTTTTTTCGATATTTATTTTATCAATTTATAAAAATTTATTTAATATTTGTCAATTAAATGAAATATCTACGTAATATCATTAATTAAAAAAATGATGATATGGCTATTTCGTAAAAATAGTAATCTATAAGTATTAGATAATCGCAGTTTTATTAATGAGATCTCACTATTATAAACGTGGAGACTCTTGATTTGTCAAAGTTAGAGGCGTGCGCATAAACGGATCGAAGAATTTTTTATCGAACTGCTTTCCACCCCTATGCAATCTAAACTATGGATTATACGAGTGCACACGGTTTTGAAAGCGCGTATGTTTACCAACCTGAAAGTCCATCATGTCGATAACCGATCTAATAGCCATCCCTGATCTCGTTTCCGCTGCCTATGAATCGACCGCCTGGCCTTTTGAGGAGGCCCGGAAACTGGTGGAACGGGTGAAACGTACAGGTCAGAAATCGGTACTCTTCGAGACCGGCTATGGCCCGTCGGGGTTACCGCATATCGGCACCTTCGGTGAAGTGGCGCGCACGACGATGGTAAGAAACGCGTTTCGTATTTTGACCGAAGATCAAATTCCCACGCGGCTCCTCTGCTTCTCGGACGACATGGACGGTATGCGAAAAGTGCCGGACAATGTCCCCAACCGCGAAGCGTTAGCGGAACATCTGCATCGGCCTCTAACCCGTGTTCCCGATCCTTTCGGCGAATTTGAAAGCTTCGGTCATCACAATAACGCGATGCTGCGGCGGTTTCTCGATACGTTTGGCTTTGATTATGAATTTGCCAGCGCGACGGATTATTACACGTCGGGTCGTTTCGATCCGATGTTGCGCAATATGGCGGCGCATTATCAGGCCGTCATGGATATTATGCTCCCCACGCTTGGTGAGGAGCGGCGCGCGACCTATAGTTGCTTCCTGCCGATTTCACCGAAGAGCGGTCGGGTTTTATACGTGCCAATGAAGCATGTCGACGGCACAAATGGCACGGTGACGTTTGACGATGAGGACGGTGCGGAAGTCACGTTGCCGGTCACGGGCGGCAATGTGAAGCTGCAATGGAAGCCGGACTTTGGCGCGCGATGGGCGGCTCTTGGTGTCGATTTTGAAATGTATGGCAAAGACCATCAGCCAAATACAATTGTCTATGACTCGATTTGTCGCGCTTTGGGTGGCCTTGCACCAGAACATTTCGTCTATGAATTGTTCTTGGATGACAAGGGTCAAAAAATTTCGAAGTCGAAGGGTAACGGTATCACGATTGACGAATGGCTGAAATATGCCAGCCCCGAGAGCCTAGCGTTGTTCATGTATTCGAAGCCGCGTGAAGCCAAGAAACTGTATTTTGATGTTATCCCGCGGCAGGTGGATGATTATCTGACGTTTTTGGAGAAGTTTCCCGGCCAACCGATCAAGGAACAGTTGGGCAATCCGACGTTCCACATTCATGCCGGCGAGCCGCCCGCAGCCGAGACGATTTCCGATGCTTCCAATCACGCAACAACTGTCACTTTTGCAATGCTGCTTAATCTCGTCGCGGTAGCAAATTCGGAAGATACGCAAGTGCTGTGGGGATTTTTAAGGCGCTACTCGCCGACCGTATCACCGGAAAATCATCCGGGTCTTGCCAAAATGATCGGTTATGCGGTGGCTTATTATCGGGATTTTGTGCGCCCAGCCAAAGTATACCGTGCGCCAACCGAAGCCGAGGTTTCAGCACTTGCCGATCTCGCCGCCGCTCTCGCCGGTCATTCGGGTTCAACCGACGGAAATGCGCTTCAAGCGGTTATCTACGAAGTCGGGCGAGCGCATTTCCCTGATCTTTCCGGTAAGTCAAAGAGCCCCGATGGGCGCCCTGGGGTTTCGCAGACTTGGTTTTCGACCCTCTATCAGGTGTTGCTCGGCGCGGATCGCGGCCCCCGCTTTGGCTCTTTCGCAGCCCTTTATGGTGTCGCCGAGACATGTGAACTTATCCGCAAGGGCATCGACGGTTCGCTCCTGTCAGACCATCAGATTTTTCTCGATAGCCGCGGATAAAGCCAACATGCGTTATTGGCTCGCCCACAGGATACGGGCGATCCAAAGCGTTTCAGCTACCGTGAAGGTTGCGTCCGCCGTTCCGCGGTGAAACGGTGTCAGGTCGACGCTATGCATCGTCTTGCGTTTCAGCGTGCCACCATAGAGTTCGCCAGAATGACTGCGCAACAAGACCCGATCACCCCGCCGAACGGGAACACTTGGCGAGCAAACGAGAATGTCGCCGTCCCGATAGATGGGCATCAATCGGTCGGCTGCCACTTCGATTGCAAAAACAGTTTCAGCCGGTAGATCCGGGAACGCTACTTCGTCCCATTTTGCGCCCGTTATCTTACCTTCCGAGTCAAAGGCATCAGCAATATCGGCGAGGTTAATGAGGGGAATTGCGCGGCTCGGGACGGGTGGGCGGTCCGAAAGGACCAAGGCCATGAAAGCATCGATGTCGGTTTTGGTTGCGTCTAAAATTTTCGAGATTGATTCCGTCGAGGGCCAGCGAAGCCTGCCGTCCGACGAGGCTCGTTTGGATTTATTGAAGGTTGTCGGATCCAAGCCAGCGCGTTTGGCTAAACCAGAAGCCGAAAGTCCATTTTTTGCCGCCAGAGAATCAATCGCTTTCCAAATTCGGGGATGGGATAGCATCAGCAAAACCTCCAAAAAAAGGATATTAATCAATAATACGGCTTATATTAGGTAATTAATCCCTAAATTGGCAAGCGAATTTTTGATCCATGCCGATAAATTCCGTAACGGCATTTGCGGGTTGGTCGCGTTTGGCCTAAATTCCGGAAAAATCAGGCATTTGCGATGAAAATTTATAAAATTCTGACGGCCGAGCAATGGGCCTCTCTGCAGCTCGAAGGTGTGTTTCGCGGGGCGCCGGTCGATCTCCACGATGGATATATCCATTTTTCGACGGCGTTGCAGGTTGCCGAGACCGCTCGCAGGCATTTTAAGGGTCAAGCCAATTTAATCCTTGTGGTTGTCGACGATGCCTCCTTGGGTAAGGCTTTGCGCTACGAACCATCGCGGGGTGGCCAACTTTTTCCCCATCTCTTCGTTTCGCTGCAGCTTAGCATGATCGAACGCGCCGACCCGTTGCCGATGGATAGTGACGGGTTGCATCGGTTTGAAGGAGTTTTGCCGTGAGCTTCCTCTATCGTTTAAGCTTCAAGGCCATCACCCTGATGGATGCCGAAAAGGCGCATGGATTGGCGATCACGGCGTTAAAAAAGCTGCCGATACCGACGCCGCCAACAGACGATCCGCGCCTTGCGGTTTCGGCGTTCGGCATTCATTTTCCCAACCCGATCGGGCTTGCGGCAGGTTTTGATAAAAACGCGGAAGTACCAGATGCCGTTTTGGGATTGGGCTTTGGCTTTACCGAAGTCGGTACGCTGACGCCGTTGGCACAAATCGGCAATCCGAAGCCGCGTGTCTTTCGGCTTCTGGAGGATCAGGGCGTTGTCAATCGACTGGGGTTCAACAATGGGGGGCATGAGCCTGCGCTGGCCCGTTTAAAAGCACGCGCCGCAAAGGGTGGAATTGTCGGTGTGAATGTGGGCGCGAACAAAGATTCGGCGAACCGAGTGACGGATTATGTGTCCGGAATCCGGGCGTTTGCCAATGTGGCGTCTTATTTCACCGTCAATGTGTCATCGCCGAACACGCCGGGCTTGCGGGATTTACAAAGCGAAGCGGCGCTGGATGATCTTTTGGCTTGGGTGATCCATGAACGCGACGAAGCAACGCGCAAGACCAGCTGTAAACCCGTGCTGCTCAAGATCGCGCCGGATTTGTCGTTGTATGGCCTCGATGATGTCGTGAAAGTGGCACGAAAACGCGGTGTGGACGGGTTGATCGTATCTAATACAACCATAAGCCGGCCGACAAAGCTGCACGTCAAACCGCATCACATTCCGTCGGGCGGACTATCAGGAAAGCCGCTATTTCCGCTATCGACGCGCATGTTGGCCGAGACGTTTTTACGGGTCGAGAAGCAATTTCCGTTGATCGGCGTGGGCGGAATCGATTCTGCTCGCACGGCCTTTAGCAAAATTGAAGCGGGCGCGAGCTTGGTGCAACTGTATTCCGGTCTTATTTATCATGGACCCGGGCTTGTGTCGTCGATCAAAAAGGGGCTTGTCGAGCGGATGGAAAAGGATGGCATTACCTCGTTGCCATCCGTCGTGGGAAGCGCAGCGGAAGATTGGCTGCAATGGCCGGTTGAGGGGTTGAGGGGTTGAGTAGCTGAGTTACGCCGTAAAAGCCCGCCGCACCAAAGTCGGATAGGCGATCCATTGGCCGATGCCGCGGACAAAAAGGAAGATTAAAATCGCAATCCATAATCCCGCATTGCCCCAATCGCTCAACATCGCGAAGGCAACGAAATAGATCGTGAGTGCCAAAACCATGAGATTACGCATCGCCTTTGTCCAGGTGGCACCGATATAGATGCCGTCGAACGCGAAAGCCAATGCGCCGGCCAAAGGCGTCAGTGCAGCGTAGATCAGATAGTCTTCGGCATAGGCGCGAATGCCGGGATGGGTGGCAATCAGACCGATCAGTTGGGTGCCCAGCATAAAAATCAGACCGGTCAGGGCGAGGCCGGTCAAGACGCTGAACCGTAAGACGAGCGAAACGCTCCGACGAAAGCCGGTTTCATCCCGCGCGCCCAGTGCCTGCCCACATAATTGCTCGCCTGCGGTTGCAAAGCCATCAAGAAAATAAACCGCAAACAAAAACAAAAGGTTCAAGACCTGATTAGCGGCAAGCGTGATATCCCCCATCCGTCCACTTTCCGATGTGAAAAAGCCGAAAGCGGTCAGAAGCGCGAGCGTGCGGATCATGATATCGACATTGACGCAGAGTAAACGTTTTAGCGCCTTGGGGTTCGTTAGATCTTGCAGCCGGACGGGCCCGGAAAAGACACCGAGGCGAAGCAAGGCTGCCAATCCTAACGCCGTTCCGATGGCCTCTGCCAAGATTGTACCTATCGCCGCACCCGCAATGCCGTAGCCGGCAACGGCCACGAGTAGAATGGCAAGGACCACTTTAACGGCATTGATGGAGACTTGAAGCCAAAGGCCAAGATCTGTTCGTCCGCGACCAATCAACGAACCTAGAATGGCATAGTTCGCCAACGCAAACGGAGCAGACCAAATCCGGATCCCGATATAGGTCCGCGCGGCGTTTTGCACAGCCTGCCCGGGCGAGAGGAGATAAAGCGCCAGGTCGATCAGGGGGCCGCGAACAAGAACCATCACGAGGCCCAAAAGTGTAGCAACGAATAACGCACGATGGACCGTTAGCCGGACAATATAATCTGAACCGGCACCAACGGCTTGAGCGGTCAGTCCTGCCGTACTCGGGCGAAGCGAGCCCAGACCCCAGAAGATAAAATCAAAAAACAGAGCACCAATGGCAACGGCCCCCAGCAAGGGCACGTCATTTAACCGACCGATCGCCGCCGTATCAACGAGCCCCAAAAGTGGTTCGGTGACGTGGGCCAGCATGATCGGGATGGCAAGCGCCAAAAAACGCCCGATTGTCGCCTCGACCGGGCGCGCTTTGATCCTCTCGTCCGGCAGCACAGGATCAGTTTCCGGCGTCTTGCACGGAATTCCATTGGCCTGCGGCGATTTTTGACGCTGCGATTACCGCTTGGGTGCGGCTGTCAACATCGAGCTTTTGCAGGATGGCGGAGACATGTGCCTTGACGGTGGCCTCGGATACCGAGAGCTCATAAGCGATTTGCTTGTTGAGCAGACCTGTCGACAACATCATTAAGACCCGCACCTGCTGCGGCGTAAGGCTTGCCAAGCGGCGCACCATATCGCTCGTCTCGACATCGGGTGCGGCGGTGAGATCAACATCGTCAGGCGTCCAATTGCCGCCATCAAGAACCATTTGTATGGCCGCACTCATCGCCGCCGTATCAAGGGATTTTGGAATATAACCGGATGCACCAAGTTCGATACAGCGCCGAATAACGGTGCGATCTTCATTGCCTGAAACGATGATCACCGGTGTTGCGGGGTGCAAGGCGCGTAAATAGAGGAGCCCCGAAAAGCCCTGAACGCCCGGCATCGTTAAATCGAGAAGAACGAGATCAACCGTTCCGTTGGAAAAGGCGGGTGCTAATTCCTCAAAACTACCCGCTTCGATCAAGTCGGCATCACCGACGAGTGCCGAAACTGCGCTCCGTAATGCACCACGAATAAGGGGATGATCGTCGGCAATGACAATCCGCATGTCAGTTCCAGCCACTCGACGTCCTCCCGAACTCAAGACTTCTAACTATATCGAGATCGCATCATTCCGCCTCAAAGCGCGCGATGCAAGCGGCAAATGATAGGCGGCCGACAGTTTTTGCTTTTTTTAAAGCGCTGCCAAGCTACTGGTGCATTCATTGAACGCCCTGACGGGCCCATTCCTCGAAAAATCACAATCAAAGGTTGACCCGGCGGGCAAATTGGATTCCGATCAGCCTATGGAACCCAACGCGCCCGAAATAGCGGATATTGCCCCCTCGACGTTGAAACAGGTCGGGGTGTTACCCGTATCGCGTGATGCCGCTGGTCAATGGGTGGTTACGTTGATTACGACACGAGACTCAGGCCGATGGGCGATCCCAAAAGGCAACCCGATGAAAAAACGCTCTAAGTCGGATGCAGCCGCGCTGGAGGGTTTTGAAGAGGGTGGCCTCATTGGCAAGACAAATAAACGCCGAATGGGCACTTATTTGTTTTGGAAGAGGAAAACGGGGCATTGGGAGTTGGCCGAAGTTTCCGTTTACCTCATGCACGTTGAATCGCGTGCCACGGAGTTCAAGGAAAAAGGCCTTCGGCAAATTCAGGATTTCAGTTTTGAGGATGCCGAAGATGTGATTGTTGAGCCGGGGCTGAAGACCCTGATCCGGCTTACCGGCGAAAAGCTTAACCGCGGATGCGGGTAATCGCCAATCATGGCACACTTGCTGGCACGGCGCATCGCGGGGCTTTTGGTTACTATGGCAGTGGCGAGCGTGCTCGTTTTTGCAATGATCCAAATCTTGCCGGGCGATCCCGCCGAACTGATGCTTGGTGCGGATGCTCGCCCCGATACGCTCATGGTTTTGCGGCACGAGATGGGTTTAGATCGCCCTTGGCTCATTCAGTATACTGATTGGGCAGGGGGCCTGCTGCAAGGTGATTTCGGCTTAAGCCACACCTATCATGTACCCGTTATCTCGCTGATCCTTGAACGCCTGCCGGTTAGCCTGCCGCTTGCGATTGCATCCTTGGTTTTGGCAATGATTTTGGGAATTACGAGCGGCATCATAGCGGCGGCCCGACACGGAAGTTGGCTGGATCACGCGATCCGGTTGAAAACTCAACTCGTTTTGGCGTTACCCAATTTTTGGCTGGCGATGCTTTTGGTTTTTGTATTCGCCATCAGTTGGCATTGGTTTCCTGCTGGCGGATTTGCGGGATGGAATGGCGGCATTGGTTCTGCCCGCGCGCTGGTTCTACCCGCGATCGCGCTAGCCCTTCCGCAAGCGGCCATTTTGTCTCGGGTCATGCGGCAGGCTCTGCTCGAAACCGTTGAAGATCCGTATGTCTTGGCCGCCCGCTCACGTGGACTTAGTCGAGCGGCAGCATTGATAGCTCATGCACTTCCAAATGCGTTTTTGCCCGTTTTGTCGGTTCTGGGCCTACAATTTTCCTTTCTGCTCGCGGGCACCATCATCATCGAAAATGTGTTTTATTTGCCGGGGCTCGGGCGATTGATTTTTCAGGCCGTAAACCAGCGTGATCTTCCTGTTATTATGGGGAGTTCGATGGTGTTGATTGCAAGTGTCATGATTGTAAGCTTTGTCGTCGATCTCATCGCCCAAACCTTGGACCCACGCTTAAGGCGACGATCATGAGGGTTAAACTCTTGCAAGGCGTTGGACTTCGGGTCGGTACCTGCCTGATCGGTGGTCTGGTTCTGATGGCCGTCATGGCGTTGTCGCCGTGGGTAAACGATCCGACGCTGATCCATGTCGCGTCTAAACTGCAAGCGCCGTCCTTTGAGCATTGGCTTGGAACGGATCACCTCGGTCGCGATGAGTTAGGCCTTGTGATGCGGGGTGCGGTAGCTTCCTTGGGCGTTGCGGTTGCGGCAGTTGGCATAGGTGCGGGCATCGGTGTTCCGCTTGGTCTGATGGCTGCTGCGCGCGAAGGCTGGCTCAGGCAGGTGATCATGCGGGCGAGCGATTTCATCTTCGCGTTTCCCGCTCTGGTGATCGCTATCTTGCTTCATGACACCTTGGGCGCAGGGATGTTGAATGCAATGGTGGCGATTGGAATTTTTAATATTCCTGTTTTTGCGCGCACGGCTTTTGGCTCCGCGCAACCGATTTGGACGCTGGATTTTATCCGCGCCGCTCGGCTTTCCGGTAAGGGGACATATCGGATTGCGGTGGTTCATGTCTTGCCACTGATTTTGCCGGCGATGATTGTGCAAGTGACCATCCAACTGGGCTTAGGGATTTTAGCCGAAGCGGGGCTATCTTACGTCGGGTTGGGCGTCACGCCGCCGATACCGAGTTGGGGCCGAATGCTCAATGAAGCGCAAACGCTGATCGCCATCGCGCCACGACTGGCACTTGTTCCGGGTATCGCGATCGCGCTTGCGGTGTTCGGTTTCACTCTCTTGGGCGATGCGTTAAGTCTAACAATCGACCCGCGACGGCGGGAGCGCCAACCCTGATGCTTATGGATGTGCACGCACTTTGCCTCGCGCTGAACGAGACACCGCTGCTTAAAGGGGTCGACCTGTCGTTGAAAAGCGGGTCCATACTCGGTCTTGTGGGCGCTTCCGGTTCGGGCAAGTCTTTGACTGCCCTATCGCTTCTCGTTTTGCCGCCGCTTGGTTCAAAGCTCTCTGGGACCATTCAATTGAATGGCCGCTCACTGCTGACGCTTGGCGATGCGGAATTGTGCGGTATTCGCGGAAGTGCGATTGGAATGGTGTTTCAAGAGTCGGCTTCCTCATTTGATCCGCTAAGGACGGTTGGCGATCACGTGACAGAATCCATCCGGTGGCATTTGGGACTCGGTCGGGAAGCGGCGCGCATCAAGGCTCGTCAGGCTTTGAAACGGGCAGAATTTCCAGCAGACATCGATGCCTTTAAGCGATATCCGCATGAGGTATCAGGTGGCCAGCGCCAACGCGCGATGATTGCAGCAGCACTTGTTCTTTCGCCTCAATTACTCTTGGCCGACGAGCCGACAACGGCATTGGATGTGACCACCCAAGCCTCAATCCTCACCCTTTTTCGCAGATTGGCCAATGAGGACAAGATGGCTATTCTCATCGTCAGCCATGACCTGCCAGCAATCGCGACGATTGCCGATGAGGTTGCGCTGATGGAAAAGGGTACCATCGTAGAGCGCTCGGCCACATCGCAGATGAGTGCGGAAAGGACACCAAAACTGGCAGCTCTTTTTGCCAGCGCCAGGCCGCGCGGATCGAGCGCTCAATTTTCGGGGGGTGATGCAGTTTTACGGGTAAGCGGTATTTGCCATGCCTATTCTTCCAAACCATCCTTAAACGATGTTTCGTTCACCTTGAGAAAAGGCGAATGCCTCGGCGTCGTGGGACAATCGGGTTCGGGTAAGTCCACATTAGCGCGAATCGTGGCGGGTTTATCCAAATCGTCGACGGGTAACATCGAGGGTCCAAAAGGGACAGGTCGCGTGCAAATGGTTTTCCAAGATCCCCTTGGTTCTTTCAACCCGCGCTGGACGCTTGGTCAATCGATAGCGGAGCCATTGCGGACGTCTCGACGCGACGAGGTGGAAAATGCACTGAGAGATGTCGGGCTTGATCCGTCCTTTGCACACCAATATCCCCACGAGGTTTCAGGCGGACAAGCCCAACGCGCGGCGATTGCCCGTGCTCTTATCGCAAAGCCCGATCTATTGGTTCTCGACGAAGCTGTTTCAGCACTCGATGTCGCCGTAAGGGGCCAAGTGCTCGACCTGCTCGATTCCCTGCGCGTGCGTTACGGGCTTGCTATGCTGTTTATCACTCATGATCTCGGTGTTGCCCGCTCCGTTGCGAACCGTTTGTTGGTGCTCCACGAGGGAAGCGTGGTGGAAGAAGGTGTTGCGAGCGAAGTATTATCAAACCCGCGAAACCCCCACACGCAGGCGCTGGTGGCGGCTTCACCGTCGCTTAACGATAAATTCTTTGCGCCCGAACGATCCGCGGATTAAAACTCCGTTCATGCAAACTCCATTTCCGCGCTTTACCGTTGCCCCGATGATGGATTGGACGGATCGGCACTGCCGGTTTTTCCATCGGTTGCTGACGCGCAAAGCCGTGCTTTACACGGAAATGGTCACATCAGCCGCGATCAAACACGGCGCAAGGGACCGGCTTTTAAGGTTTGATGATGCGGAACATCCGGTGATTGTGCAGCTTGGCGGCTCAAATCCTGACGAGCTGTCGGAAGCCGCCAAAATCGCCGAAGACTACGGCTATTCGGAAATCAATCTCAATGTTGGCTGTCCCTCAGATCGTGTGCAGGAAGGTCGGTTTGGTGCTTGTCTGATGCAGGAACCACAGGTGGTTGCCGATTGTGTCGCGGCTATGAAGGCCGCGGTCACACTTCCTGTTTCGGTAAAATGCCGGATTGGGGTGGATGATCAAGACCCGGAACTGGCACTCAATGCCTTGGCGGATGCGGTGATTGCGGCAGGATCGGATTCGATTACCGTGCATGCCCGAAAGGCTTGGCTCAAAGGCCTCTCCCCGAAAGAGAATCGCGAGGTGCCACCGCTCGATTATCCGCTGGTCTATGCGCTTAAAAAACGACTGGCTGATTATCCGGTTGGGATCAATGGCGGTATCACATCGTTCGATGACATGCGTGCGCATCTTTCCCATGTCGATGGCGTGATGATTGGGCGCGAGGCCTATCATCATCCAGAAATGCTCTTGGCCGTTGACCCTGAATTGTACGGCCTTCGTGCTCCCGTATCCGATGCCTTTGAAGCTTTGGAGGCCTATTACCCCTATATCGAAGCGCGGATTGCAGAGGGGATTGCGTTGCATTCCATGACACGACATCTTTTGGGCCTGTTTCAAGGTCGCCCGGGCGCGCGGGCCTTCCGGCGGCATCTTGCCACCGAGGGCGTTAAAAAGGGTGCAACGCTTCAGGTCTTAAAAGATGCAGTTGCTCTCATTGACCGATCCATGGAACAAGCGGCCTAACGCCTTTAAAGAAAGCCTCTCCGCATGTTCAGTGGCATTGCTCCAAATGACCTTATTCTTTTGATCGCAGGCCTGTTGATTGCCGGTGCGGCAACCGGCATTTTGGCTGGCGTCTTTGGGGTTGGCGGCGGTATTTTGATTGTCCCTGTTCTCTACGAACTGTTCAGGAGCACGGGCGTTGTCGAAGACGTCCGGATGCCGCTCGCCATCGGCACGTCGCTTGCCATCATTATACCGACCTCGATCCGCTCCTTCCGCGCCCATTTGACGAAGGGGGCGGTGGATATCGACTTGCTAAAAGCTTGGGCCATTCCGGTCGTTCTTGGGGTTGTTGGCGGAACTGTTGTTGCCCGATATGCGCCACCGATGCTGTTTAAAGTACTTTTTATCAGCATCGCGACATTCACCTGCGCACGTTTATTGTTCGCGCGCGATAATTGGGTGCTCAAGGGCGATATGCCTAAGGGACTGCCGCTGCAAGTCTATGGCGCGGTGATTGGCCTGCTCTCATCCTTGATGGGTATCGGCGGCGGGCAACTCTGCAATGTCTATATGATGCTTTATCGCCGCCCTATCCATCAGGCGGTCGCAACCTCCTCAGGCCTCGGTGTCTTGATTTCCGTTCCCGGTGCGATTGGATATATCTATGCAGGCTGGCCAAAAATGGACATCTTGCCTGCTTTTTCGCTTGGATTTGTATCGCTGATCGGGATTGCACTGTTTGTTCCGATGAGCATGTTGACCGTAAAACTGGGCGTTAATCTCGCTCATAGCCTGCCAAAGCGGCAGTTAGAACTCGGCTTCGGCTTGTTTTTGCTGGCCGTGATCCTCAGATTTCTGTGGAGCCTCGCTGCCTGAGACGAACGCGTTCGCGTGTCTGCCCACCCCGTGCGGCTCGGCTCGACATTCCCTTTATCCGTTCTGAAAGCGTGCCCATCACCTCAATCCGCTGAGGCTCTGGCATAAAGGGCCATTGCGAGATTTCGGCGCCCGTGCGTCCGCACCCGATGCAAAAGCCGGTGACATGATCGATGACGCACGTCTTGATGCAAGGGGTTGATACGTTCATCCTGATCTTATGCCACAAGAAGCGTGACGAAGAACACAATCTCCGCGACCTGTTGTGTGGCGCCTGCGACATCGCCGGTCTGACCGCCAATCATGCGCTGCGCCAAAGCGATCATCGAAAAGGATGAAAGCAACGAGAGGATCAATGCCAAAGCAATACCCCGCGCGTGAAATCCGCCGGCAAAAAGCAATGCCGCGCCCAGTACAATCGAAAAAATAAGCGCAACTGAAATCGTCATGGCAGTGGGACGGCCGACACTTGCCGATTTTCCACCAGCTCTTGCCGAGGGAAGAAACACAAGGGGCAACAGGCCAGCTACCCGGGAGACACCACCAACGGCGAGAAGTGCCGCACTGGCTGACCAAATACCCGAAAGATCAGCCAAATCACCAAGTGCCATCACGCGGATGAGCAGCGCCATAACCATAGCGGCTGCACCGTAGGCCCCCAAGCGACTATCGGCCATGATTTCTAACCGACGTTCAACGGTATGGCCGCCGCCAAATCCGTCGGCCACATCGGATAATCCGTCCTCCGCCATCGCACCGGTCACCAGAATTGCAATCGTGACCGCTAAAGCGGCCGCCAAAAGGCCGCTCGTGCCAAGCGATCCAACGCCGAGAAAAACCAATGCAGCCGGGAGATGGATGATGGTTCCTGCCAACGGCAAAACGCGCGGCACGACACGAAAATCGGGCGCTCCGTGGGGATCATCTTCAAACGGCAATTTAGGCACCGGAAGGCGCGAATAAAACCGGACACACCGAGCGAGCGCTACAAGAGTTTCGGCGATAACGCCCGATTTAGGGTTCAGCATCGGCTCCCTCATAATCCACGCCAATTAGATAGAGCCCATCGGGCGGTGCCATGGGTCCGCATCGCGAGCGGTCACACGCTTCTAACGCGTCGCGTAAATCTTTGGGAGCCCATTTGCCCGTAGCCACCAAAATAAGTGACCCGACCATCGATCGGACCTGATGATGCAGAAACGAACGAGCCGAAGCATAAACCCGGATATCCTCGCCATTCGCGATAATTTCGAGTCGGTCGAGCGTTTTCACGGGGCTCGCGGCCTGACATTCGGCGGCACGAAAGGTGGTGAAATCGTGTTGGCCAAGCAACTCATTGGCACCGGCTTGCATCAACGAGGGTATGATAGGCCATTTGACGTGCCAAACGCGATACTTTTCAAGTATAGCGGGCGGTCGACGATTGAGGATACGATAGACATAATGGCGTTTACGCGCTGAAAAGCGGGCATCGAAATGGTCCGATACCCGTTTCACATCCAGCACGGCAGCGCCTTGTCCCTTCATATGGGCGTTCATCGCATCACGGATCGTATCGGTTGGCCATTCGCGTTCAAGATCGACATGAACGACCTGATGGGTCGCATGGACGCCGGAATCGGTACGCCCGGCGGCTTGAACACGGCGGGTTTCGCCGGAGAATGCTGTGACCGCGCCTTCAATGGCTTCTTGCACGGAGTGGCCATTTCGTTGGTCCTGCCAGCCATAAAAGCCGGTGCCGTCATATTCGACAATGAGTTTATAGCGTGGCATCAGCCCAAGACCAGACCGGTCGAAAGCCGCGAGCCCCGCAAGAAATCAACCGCCGCCATGGGTTTTGATCCCGCACGCTGAACTTCCCTGAGGCGCACGGCACCTTCGCCGCACGCAATTGTGAGATCGTCATCCAGCACTGTCCCCGCAACGCCTGAACCATCCACACGCTCGGTACGAAGGATCTTCATCCGCTCGGGCCCTTTGCCTAAGTCGACAAATGTAAAGGCTCCGGGAAACGGCGACAGGCCGCGTACCTGGTTGTGGATGGTCACAGAGGGAAGCGACCAATCGATCCGACACTCTTCATTGGTCAATTTTTTCGCGTATTCAACGCCTTCGGACGTCTGCTCAACGAAGTGTAGGCCACTGCGCGAGAGGGCTGCCAAAGCACGGATCATCAAATCAGCGCCGAGCACGGACAACCGGTCATGCGCTTCGCCCGCCGTTAGATTAGGCTTAATCGTCAGCTTTTCGATCATTCCGATGGGGCCGGTATCCAAACCTTCGGCCATTTTCATAACTGCCACGCCTGTTTCAGCATCGCCCGACATTATCGCACGTTGAATGGGGGCAGCTCCCCGCCACCGCGGCAGCAGGGAGGCGTGAAGATTAAGGCAACCAAGTGGAGGAAGATCCAAAATAGCTTTTGGAAGGATCATACCGTAAGCGACCACAACCGCGACATCGGCCTTATGGCCGGAAAAAGTCTCGACCGCTTCATCCGATTTCAGCGAGGAAGGCGTGAGTACCGGAATGCCGAACCGGTTGGCGGCCTCGTGTACGGGTGAGAGCCTCAAAGCCATGCCGCGACCAGCCGGAGCAGGCTCACGCGTGTAACACGCCGCGATGTCATGGCCTTGCCCCATCAGGGCAGAGAGTGTCGGCACGGCAAAATCGGGCGTGCCCATAAAGACAATTCGGAGAGCGCTCACTCCGAACCCTCGCGGCGGGCCTGTTTCTGGAATTTCTTGATCACTCGCTCCCGCTTGAGCCGAGACAGATGATCGATGAAGAGTTTCCCGTTCAGATGATCAATTTCGTGCTGAACGACGGTCGCCGCCAGTCCATCCATCTCGCGTTCGAACGCTTTGCCGTCGAGATCAAGAAAGCGCACGCCTACTTTGGCAGGGCGGATGACGACTTCATGATAGTCTGGAATCGAGAGGCACCCTTCCTCATATTCGTTCATGGCGTCAGACGACCAGATGATCTCCGGATTGATCAGTGCCAAAGGGTGCCTTTCGTCGTCCTTGCGCGAGGCGTCCATCGTCACGATGCGTTGCGTAACGCCAATTTGCACGGCGGCAAGACCGACACCCGGTGCATCATACATCGTCTCGAACATGTCATCGATCAGCGCTTTGGTTGTGCCGTCGGTGGTGCTGAGCGCGTCGGATACGACGCGCAGCAATGGATCGGGTAGGATAACGAGTTGGCGAATGGTCATGATGGTGGTCACATAATGATTGTAGGGGATTTCGTCAAATTGTTCATCTTTTGTTCTTTATTTACAAGCGTCTATCTGCTAGCAGATGACGGAGAACACGATTGGGAGCAAGGTGAATGCTGGGTTTCTTCGAAGTACTCGTGATGCTGATTGGCTGTGGAATCCTGCTTGTCTTGGGCTGGATTGGTCTTGCCGTATCGCGCACCGCCCGTGACCGAATGCTGGATGCAGCCGCCCAATATGAGCGACAGCGCCATCTTGATCTCCAGATGTCCGATGTCCGCGCGCTTCAGGCGGAAGTCACCGGCCGGATCGCGACGTTGACGCAAAGTGTTGGCGAACGGTTTGATAGTCTGCAAAATCGCGTGGGTGACGGTTTGAAAGAAAACGTGAAAGAGACCACCGAAAATCTATCCAAGCTCAATGAACGTTTGGCGGTAATCGACGCCGCGCAGAAAAATCTGACATCGCTGACGAGCGAGGTGCTGTCTCTGAAAGACGTGCTCTCGAACAAGCAAACGCGGGGTGCTTTTGGCCAAGGCCGGATGGAAGCGATTATCCGGGATGCGCTCCCACCCAACGCGTTCGAGTTTCAGGCCACGCTGAAAGGCGGCAAACGCCCCGATTGCATCATTCGTCTGCCCAATGATCCTCGTCCTTTGGTGATTGATTCAAAATTTCCGCTCGAAAGTGTCACCGCATTCCGTGATGCCCGGACCGATGAGGAAAAAAAACTCGCGGCGGCCCGTATCCGCACCGATATATCAACCCATATTAAAGACATTGCCGAGAAATATATCATTGCCGGCGAGACCCAAGAAATAGCGGTGATGTTTGTTCCGTCCGAGTCGATTTATGCGGATTTGCATGAATTTTTTGATGATCTGATCCAGAAGGCCCAAAAGCAACGGATCATGATAGCGTCGCCATCGCTCCTGATGATGGCCATCCAGATGCTGCAAGTGATCGTGAAGGACTCCAAGATGCGCGAACAAGCGCATCTGGTCCAACAGGAAGTGGGACGAATTTTAGAGGATGTGCGGCGTTTGAATGAACGCGTTGGCAAGCTCGATACGCATTTCCGTCAGGCTAATGACGATGTTAGCCTGATCTCGAAATCGACCGACGCGATCATGCGACGCGGGACGCGCCTTGCCGATATGGAATTGGATTCTCCTAATACCGAATTGGCCAAGGATGGAACCCGGATGGGCGAGTTATTGCCCTTCAAAACCGTTGAGTAATCAATCGGCGTGGTCGGCAAGCAGATGGTCACGGTCGCGTAGGGCTGGAAAAAACTTTGCCCACAAAGCGACAACGATCAATGTACCGATTCCACCAACGACCACGGATGGAACAGTACCGAGGGCCGCGGCCAGCATGCCGCTCTCAAATTCGCCAAGCTCGTTGGACGCGCCGATAAACACGGTACTGACGGCTGATACCCGCCCGCGCATGGCGTCAGGCGTCTCGGATTGCACAAGCGTTTGGCGGATATACATGCTGATCATGTCGGACGCGCCCATGGCAAAGAGCGCCGCGAAGGAAAGCCAGAAATTGGTCGAGAGACCAAAGATGATGATCGTTAGCCCGAACACGGCAACGGTTGCGAGCATGATGTGGCCCGACTTGCGTGTTACGGGAAAGCGCGTCAGAGCAACCGACATGGCGATGGCGCCAATCGAAATTGCACTGCGTAAAACCCCCAAGCCCCAAGGCCCTGTCATCAAAATATCATGCGCATAAACAGGAAGTAGGGCGCTGGCTCCGCCCAGCAGGACGGCAAAGAGATCGAGCGAGATCGCGCCGAGAATAACGGGTTTTTCCCGCATAAAGCGAATACCGGCAAGCGCTGCTTCCAGCGTTGCAGGCTCACGCTTTTGCGGGACGGGGCGGATTTGGATTGCGTAAAGGCACACGCCGGATGCAACAAACATCAAAGCGGCGACACCAAAAACCGTGCCGGGACCGAATATATAGAGCAATCCCCCCATGGCGGGCCCGACGATAGACGCCAATTGCCACGCCGAAGTGCTCCATGAAATCGCATTCGGTAGCGCCTCCCGCGTTACTAAGGTTGGCATGAGCGCCTGGGTGGCCGGGTTGGAAAAGGATCGCGCAAAGCCGAGGAGGATCGTGATCGCATACACAGCGTAAAGCGCCGGTTGGCCGATCATTGCACAGGCAATCAATCCTAACGAACCTAACGCAATAATCGAATAGCTGATGATGCTGATCCACCGTCGGTCAAACCGGTCCGCAACATGGCCCGAGATCAGTGCCATAGCGAGAACAGGTAAAAACGAGGCAAGCCCGATCAACCCCAATGCCAAGGTACTGTGGGTCATTTCGTAAACAAGCCAACCAAGCGCCACCACTTCCATCTGGTGACCGAATGCGGAGAGCACACGGGAGATGAAAAAGACGCGGTAGTCGCGCGAGTTAAACGCGGAGGGCTTCGTGGTCACAATTACAATCCGCCTTTGACGACATCAAACGTCTAAATTGGCCACGCTCAACGCGTTGCTCTGAATAAACTCACGCCTTGGCTCCACCACATCGCCCATCAGCTTGGTGAAAATGTCGTCTGCATCCGCCGCCTCGCGCACGCGCACTTGCAGGAGCGAGCGGACATTTCGGTCAAGCGTTGTTTCCCATAATTGCTCGGGGTTCATTTCGCCCAAGCCTTTGTAGCGCTGCATGGTAATGCCCTTGCGGCCGATACCGGTCAGCGATTCAAACAGGCCCAAGGGGCCGTTGACCTGACTGTCGTCGCCCTTGCGGGTCAGCATTGCAGGTGCCGAGTAGATTTCGCCGAGTGAGGCCGAGTGTTCATCGAGTTTGCGGGCATCGGCGGAGGCCAGCAAGGCGGCATCGAGATTGGCCACCTGCTTCACGCCGCGGAGGGTCCGTTCCATCACATAGCCACCATCGCGCACATGACCCGACCAACCGCGTTCGGCTACATCAGCCATCGTATCGAGACGGGACGCGAGTTTTTGCGCCAAGCCTTCGGCAATGGTTAAATCTGTCACCGGACGCAACAGGCCCTCAATCGCACCCTGTTCGACAATATCGCGGTTGTAACGCGAATGTAGGCCGCCGAGAACGGTGCGCACCAATCGCGCCTCGTCGATCAAGCGCTTCAGATCAAGACCGGAGCGTTCTTCACCCGATGCAAGACGCAATACAGCGCCTTCGATGCCGTTATCGACGAGGTAATCCTCTAGCGCGCGCTCGTCTTTGAGATATTGCTGCGATTTACCCCGCGCGACCTTATAAAGTGGCGGTTGAGCGATGTAGAGGTGGCCGCGCTCGATTAATTCCGGCATTTGACGGAAGAAGAAGGTGAGCAACAGCGTTCGAATATGCGAACCGTCGACGTCAGCATCGGTCATGATGATGATCTTGTGGTAGCGCAGTTTATCGCAATTGAACTCGTCTTTGCCGATCCCGGTGCCGAGCGCCGTAATCAGTGTGCCGATTTCCTGCGAGCCGAGCATTTTGTCAAACCGTGCGCGCTCGACGTTTAAAATCTTGCCACGCAACGGTAAAACGGCCTGATATTCGCGGTTACGCCCTTGTTTGGCCGAACCACCTGCCGAGTCGCCCTCGACGATGAAGATTTCAGCGTTGGCAGGATCACGCTCCTGACAGTCCGCTAGCTTACCGGGTAGATTGGCGATATCGAGCGCACCTTTGCGCCGGGTCAATTCACGTGCCTTGCGGGCAGCTTCGCGCGCGGCGGCGGCTTCAACCACTTTGCCGACGACGATGCGGGCATCACCAGGGTGTTCTTCAAACCAAGTCGCCAACGCCTCGCCGAGCGCACTTTCCACGACGGGACGCACTTCTGACGAGACGAGCTTGTCTTTCGTCTGCGACGAGAATTTAGGATCGGGCACCTTAACCGAAAGAATGGCGGTCAGACCCTCACGCGTGTCATCGCCTGTCAGCGACACTTTTTCCTTCTTCGTAATGCCTGAGCTATCGGCATAAATGGTGACTTGGCGTGTTAAAGCCCCACGGAAGCCAGCCAGATGCGTGCCGCCATCGCGTTGGGGGATGTTGTTGGTGAAGCACAGCACGTTTTCGTGATAGCTGTCGTTCCACCACATGGCGACTTCTACCGTGATTCCGTCTTTTTCCGTCGTGACATAGATCGGGTCTTTGATCAGCGGTGCCTTAGCGCGGTCGAGATAACGGGCAAACTCCTGCAGACCGCCTTCATAGACCATGTCCTGCTTGACGACTTCCGAGTGCCGCGCATCGGTGAGCACGATGTGGACGCCCGAATTAAGGAACGCGAGCTCGCGCAAGCGATGTTCCAGGGTACCGTAATCATATTCCACCATGGTGAAGGTTTCTTGCGACGCCTTAAACGTGACTTCCGTTCCATTGCGACGATCTGCGGGCCCGACAACCTCCAACGGAGCGTCCGCCACGCCATGGGTAAACCGCATTTTATATTCCTGACCGCCACGCCAAATCCGCAAAATCAGCCATTCGGAGAGCGCATTGACGACGGAAACGCCCACGCCGTGCAAACCACCAGAGACTTTATACGAATTCTGGTCGAATTTTCCGCCCGCATGAAGCTGCGTCATGATCACTTCGGCGGTAGATACACCTTCGGAAGGATGGATATCTGTCGGAATACCGCGGCCATTGTCTGTCACGGTCACCGATCCGTCTGCATTCAAGGTGACGGTAACAAGATCCGCATGGCCCGCGAGCGCCTCGTCAATCGCATTGTCGACGACCTCGTACACCATGTGGTGCAAGCCCGAGCCATCATCCGTATCACCGATATACATTCCGGGACGTTTGCGTACGGCGTCTAACCCCTTCAAAACCTTGATGGAATCAGCGCCATAGGCGTCAGCGGCTTCGGTGCGGCGGTCTTCTTCGCTCATGATGGGGTAGGCCTTTGTATTCGGGATCGTCAAGATATTGATTCGTCTTGCCTTTCTTATCCCGAATGACAAAAAAATTCATCCGTTAAAGCAACGTACTGCCCAACGTTTCCTCAGCTTTATCGTTGCCTCCGGTCAACACATTGCGCCAGGGCAAAACACGGACTGTTATGGGTGGATTTTCAGGTAAGCGATCAAATCGGCAATTTCTTGCGGATTTTTCAAACCGGCAAACGCCATTTTTGTTCCTGGCACAGCAGCGCGCGGATCAGGCAGATAGGCCGTTAGTGTCGCCTCATCCCAGATTTGGCCATCTGTTCCTTTGGCCGCCATTCCGTCCGAATATTTATAATCGGCGATTGATGCGACTTTGCGACCGACAATGCCTTTGAGCGTCGGGCCAACGCGCGTGACGCCCTGCTCGTTTTCGTGGCAGGCTTTACATTTGACAAAACTTTTTTCGCCTGCTGCGGGATCACCGTCGGCGAAGGCTGGGGACGCAAGCAGAGCGAGGGTTGCAAGTGCTGTGACGGCAGACATTTTGACCATTTGCAAAAGTGCTTTCTTGAACAGTTGAAGAGTTCGGAAGATTACGCCTTTGCCGGCAGGGCAGGCAAGATGGCCTTTTTGCCGACAGCGCTCGGCTTGAGACAGGGCGACCCGATAATGGCGAGACCTCGCAAGATCGCTGTCTTAGTGACGAGTAAAAAAATGCGCTTTTATGACATGTCGGTGGAAATATCGCTGCTGCTGCCACTTTATATGATTTTGTTCGGAACTTTACGGGCGCTTGTTCCGAATTTTGGCCGTGTTGTGCCCCAAACGGTGCGGTGGCGTGATCCTTTAATCAAGGCTAAGCGTAAGTTGACCATGCAACAGGAAAAACGAAATATGCTGGGCTGGGTTATACTTTGGGCGATTGCGGCAGTGATCATGATCGCTATCGACATGGTTTGGCTGATGTGGCTAGGCCGCGGCCTTTACAT